>ORMF010401739.1_pt1 | contig 20647 bp, 17 predicted proteins | sample 1779871 | NCBI WGS metagenome assembly ORMF01 (sample SAMEA104232316, study PRJEB22302) | groundwater metagenome | biome: forest; feature: aquifer; material: groundwater | place: USA | collected 2011-08-07 | depth 5.4 m | reverse complement strand
CGATCTTGCCGTCCTTCTCCGTGATGGTCGCCTTGATCTCGCCGACCTTCTCGTTGAGGAGGATCTTGTAGTCCTGCTTGCCGTCGACGATCGCCTGGCGCGCCTCGCGCACGCAGTTCGGGCAGAGCGAGTCGGTCTCACGCGGCCAGCCGAGGGGCGGCTTCACCTTCTGCCACGACTTCTGCAGAGGGAGCTCGGACCACTTCGGGGTAAAGGCGGCGTTCGGCTTGATCGTGATCGCGTTGTCGAGCACCTGCTTGATGTCTTCCCACGTGAGCTCGTGCACGAACCCGACCTGGTTCGCATCCATGAAGCACGGGTCGCACATCATGTTGCAGCGGTTGGTCAGGTCGACGGTGAGGACCGACCCGCGGCCATGCTTGATCGTCGAGCTGCCATGGTTGTGCAGCTTCTCGTCGTTGTGCGCGCGGATGTCGCGGCCCGGGAACACCTCTTCGAGGTGCTTGAAAAAGTCGGTGTCCATCGCCATTACGTCCTCGAAATGGCCGTGAATGGGGCAGTCCTTCACCATGAGGATCTTCCCGTCGCGCTCGAGGATGGTCGCCTTGATTTCTCCGACCTTCTCGTTCAGGAGGACCGAGACGTCCTTCTTGCCGTCGATGATTTCCTGCCGCGCTTCGCGCACGCACGTCGGGCAGAGCGAGTCGGTCTCACGCGGCCAGCCGAGCGGCGGCTTGGTCTTCTGGTGCGACTTCAAAATCGGCCTGTCGGACCAGGCGGGCGTGAACGAAGGGTTCTGCTTGATCCGATTGGCGGCGGCAAACGCGTGCCAGACCCCGTTGGCGGCAATCGACAGCCCTTTTTCCACGTACTTAATCGGCGCGTGCATCAGTGTCTCTCCTCATGCGTCCACAGTCGGGGTTGGGCGCCAATACACTCTTCGTGATCGTCTCCGTGGACGAAAAATGTAAATGCCTCCCGACCCTGGATTCTTAGGGTGAACCGTCGCCGATGATAGCGACCGGGCCCAGTTTTTCTGGGGTTTTTCAGCCGGCGGGCCAATATCGTGGTCCATTGGGCGCGGCGGCCGGGTGACAGGTCATCCCCGACCGCATGAGTCGGGTTTCTAAAATGCTGCGACAGCCCCACGAATTTGGTCCCTGTACGATGAGGTCCCATGATTCGTGACATTCTCATCGTCGGTGCGGGCCCTTCGGGCCTCGCGACTGCTATCGCCGCGCGCGCCCGCGGCCTCGACTACGTCCTCCTTGAAAAGGGCGCCCTGGTCAACTCGATCTTTCATTTTCCGGTGCAGATGGTGTTCTTCACCACGCCGGAGCTGCTCGAGATCGGGAATCTGCCGCTGGTGACACCGTACGACAAGCCGACCAGACTGGAAGCGCTGCGCTATTACCGCCGCGTCGTCGACACCTATGGGCTGCAGATCTCGTTTGGCGAGACGGTGACCGCCATCGAGCGTGGGGACGCAGGCGTGCTGGCGGTCGAAAGCAGAAGCGACAAGGATGTGACGCGAGTGCGCTACGCGCGAGCGATCGTTTTGGCGATCGGGTATTACGATTCTCCGAACCGTCTCGGCATTCCTGGGGAAGACCTTCCGCACGTCTCGCATTACTACCGCGAGGCGCACCCTCACTATCGGCAGCGCGTGGTGATTGTCGGTGGGAAGAACTCCGCAGCCGAAGCAGCGCTGGAGCTGCACCGCGCTGGGGCCCATGTGACGCTTGTCCACCGGCGTCCGCAGCTTGGCGAATCGATCAAGTACTGGGTGAAACCCGATATCGAGAACCGCCTCAAGGAAGGATCGATTGCGTCGCGCCTCAATACCTGCGTCGTGGAGATTACGCCTACGCACGTGGTGGTCGAGTCCACCACTGCCGTCGATGGCCAGAAAGGACCGCCCGAGCAGATCCCTGCCGACGCCGTCTACCTTCTCACTGGCTATCAGCCCGATGTCGATCTGATGCGTCGGGCCGGCATTCACTGCGACAGCGAAACGCTCGCGCCCGCATACAGTCCTGAGACATTCGAAACGAACGTCCCCAACCTCTTTGTCGCGGGGGGCGCTGTGGCCGGCAGGAACACCGGCTCGATCTTCATCGAGAACGGCCGGTTCCACGGCGAGCAGATCGCAGCGGTCCTGGCGGACCGGCTCAAATCCCAAATGCCAAATCCCAAACCCCAATGAAATCCCAGGGCACACATCTCAAGTAGGGATGATGCGCAGGTCTGATGAGTGGGCGCGCCGTTACCGGTAGTACGAACCGACAAGCGCGCCGACAACAGCCAGCAACACCCCCACCTCAATGCCCACGACCCACGTGAAGTGGCGATCGACCTGTTCACGCGTTGGGATGTCCATCGACCCACGCAGTGCAGAACGTGATGAACTCGCACCGCGTTCCGCAGGTCCAATACTTCCTCTGGACTGGGGTCGACATAGTCTCCGTAGTCGATCACCTGTCGCGCGTCGAACGATCGCTGCAGCACGCGCGCCACATTCACAGGGACAACGCCTGCCTTCACGAAGTGTTGTTGAAACAGCGAAATCGCCCGGGCATGTTTGGACGACTCCAGGTCTTTCGTTGCGAGCAGGCCGTGGGCTGCATAGAACGCGGCGTAGTAGAGCCGGCTCACGGCGCCGTGATACCGGGATGTACGGATCAGGTCATCGGCTTCCTCCAGCGTGCTCAGCGCTCGCTGAAGCCGCCGCCTGACCAGGTCCCGGGCCGCGTTCACGAGCGCACACCTTCAGCGCGAACCGGGCCTTGGAGCCAAAGAGTCGCAGCTCGACGAGCCCGAGACTGCCTCCATCCCGACGAAGACGCCGTGCTCGTACGGCGGGTCCCAGTCGTTGGTTGTCTGTGCCAGATCGAACCAGAAGTCCCACGCGCGTTCGAGCTCCTCGCCGGTCATGTCGCGCAGGTTGAGGTCGTCGTCGCTCAACATCGCCATGTCACGCGTCCCTCCTGAGCGGTTGCTGGGGGAGCAGAGTGGATGCCAGTCGGCAGGCCGCTTCGTGTGCGGCCCGCAATGGAAGGGCGTCCAGTCCGCTTCGATTGAATTCCACCAGATAATTGTCCGCTGCGCCTTGGTAGATCGCTAATCTCTCGCGGTCCACACGCTGCAGCGTATCGATCTCCTGCGCCAGTGCGGCGACGACAGCGGCACGGCCGGCGCCGGCGCGGGCCGCGAGGACGCTGGGCCGCGCCGATTCGGCGGGCGCGGCGGCGCTCAGCTCCATGATGCGGTCGACGTCCGTCGTCCACTCGACCTCGCGATCCGGCGGGAGCTGGCGCGCCAGCTCGCCGATGATCGCGTAGTCCTTGGCGCGAGCGGTCTGCTTGAGGCGGATGAGCGCCTCGCGATCGACCACCAGCAAGTCGCCGGGCGCATGTTGTTCGAACAGCGCGCCCAGCGCCTGGTGTGGCACCCGCGGGGGCCTCGACACGAAGTCGCATCGCACGCGTCGTCCGGCGCCGTCGGCGAACTCGAAATGGCTGGACCAGCCGCCCTGCAGCCATCGAACATCGAGGGGCGCGGACGGTCTGTAGCGGGCACCGTGCTCGGACAGGACGGCGAGGATGCGGTCGCAGGCCTCCGCCGTTTCGTGCGCGATCCAGTCGCCGTCCTTGCTCATGATCGCCAGCCGGTAGTAGACGACAGCCTGGCCCGAGGACAGGGCAGCCGTCGGGCCCAACCGGTTGAACGCCCGGGTCAGCTCGAAGTAAACGTTCGCCACCGCGACGTCGAGTATACGGGTGCGCGCGAATTTCATTGCCACCGCGGCGGTTCGGACTGTGACCTCCCCTCCGATGCGAGTCACCGTGGCGCTGCGCGATCAACAGCCCGAATCCGCAAAGCTGGAAGCCGCCCTCGCCACCAACTTGTTTGCCCTCCGAAGCGGCGGCGAGGGAGGGAAAAAGCTCAAGCCTGGCGAATGACCTGTTGCCGAGTCGCGGAACGCCTGAATCGTTGTGGCATATGGTACGGCAGGTGGGAGCGAGGTCCAGAACGCTCACCTCGATGAGACGCTGATTCATAGCGCGTGATTCGCGCCGCAGCGGGCAGGGAGGCAGTGAACACGACCGTCGAACAATAGCTCGAGGCAAAGGCTTCGGAGCTCGAAAGGCTGTCCGGCGCGTGTGGCGTGCTGCGTCTCGAGATCAGTGCGTAGCCCCTCCGTCCCATCGGCCCAATGGGTTCATCACCTTGATTTCGAGCAATTCGATCAGCGCCTGGCAACGGGAGAGGATGCCGGGTCGCTCGAGGAGCGCCTGGCGCTCGATCGGTTCGAGGTGAAGATACTGCGCGAGCGCATTGACCAGGTCTTCGTCCGCCACGGCCGGTGGGAACTTCGGCTCGCCGCCTGAACGCTCCGCCGCCGCCGCGAGCACGGCTTCGAGCCGGTGCCGCTGCAGTCGCAGCGCGGACCGCTCTTCGGCGCCGGGTTCCTCGGGAAGCGAGTCGATGGACGCCAGGCGATAGGGGCGAGCGTCATCCTCACCCGTGATCCGGAACTTCTCCAGGCCGCGCAGAACGATATTGAACCGTCCATCGGCCAGCCGCTCGGTGTGGGTGATGACTCCTGCACAACCGACCGGAAAGACGGCGGGACGACCCTCGTAGTCCTCCTCGTATCCAGGTCGCAGAAGCACCATCCCGATGATCCGATCGCCCTGCACCGCATCGGTGACCATCGCGCGGTAGCGGGACTCGAAGATATGCAGTGGAAGAAAGACGTTGGGGAACAAGACAGCGTTCGGAAGGGGGAAGATCGGGATCGTGGGGGGCAGCACAGGTCAAATCCCAAATCCCAAATTCCAAATCCCAACGAAATCCCAAGATCCAACGACCCAACTCGTGTGTGGTTGTTGGGATTTGGATTTTCGTTGGGATGTGGTCATGGGGATTTGGGCTTTGAGTCGGTTCTAATGAATCGTTCGTGTCTTCCGATCCATGTAATCCATCAGGACGTATTGTCCCAGCGTGTACGGGGTCGTGAAGTACGCCTTGCCCCGGCAAATGGCGGCGACGCGGCGGACGAATGCGACCAGATCATGGTCCCGAGCGAGCATGAAGGTGTTGATCATGATCCCCGCCCTCTGGCACGCGGACACCTCCGCGAACGTTTCGGCGACGATGTAGGGATCCAGGCCGAAGGCATTTTTGTAGATCTGCCCGTCCGGCCGCGTGAGCGCCGACGGCTTGCCGTCGGTGATCATGATGATCTGCCGCATGTCTTTGCGTTGCCGCTCCAGAATCCGCCGAGCCAAGCGTAACCCCTCCCGCGTATTCGTGTAGAACGGCCCCACACGCACGCGTCCAAGCTGCTTCAGCGGAATCTCTTCGGCGGAATCGTGAAACAGGACCGCGTGGAGCGTGTCGCCCGGGTACTGCGTGCGTATCAAGTGTGCGAGCGCCAGCGCGACGCGCTTCGCCGGAGTAAAGCGATCCTCGCCGTACAGGATCATGCTGTGGCTGCAGTCCAGCATGATGACTGTCGCACACGAGCTCTGGTACTCGCTCTGGGCGACCATCAGGTCTGCATACTCCACATCGATGCCCGGATTCGGGATCGGGGATTCGGGAGTCGCGTCGATCGAGTGCTGCGGGAGGCCGCGACCCTCGGCGTGGAGGCGCTGGACGGCTTTGAGGATCGTGCCGCTTGGATCGATGTTCAGCGTGTCGCCGAATTCGTAGGGCTTCGATGCCGCCGTTGCCTCGACGCCCGTTGAGAGGTCGCGCGTATCGTGGCGCCCGGCGCTGCTCCGGCCGACCGATCCGAGCAGGTCCCTGAGCGCACGATAGCCGAGAAAGTCCAAGCTCTTGTCGGTCACCTCGAAGGTGACCGGGTCTGCATCGTTGCCCATGCCGCCGCCGGTTCCTCGCCGGTGCTCGCGTTCAGACTCGAGGTCGGGCGCCCCGGTGATGAAGCCTTCTTCCATCATGCGCTCGATGATCTGCTGAATGAGCTCCTCGAGCTGCCGCCGCGCGGCCTCCTGATCGGGATCCGCCGGGTCCCCGAGGAGCTGCTGGAGCGCCTCCTCGGAGAGCACACCACCGCTGAACAGCGCTTCGAGAATCGCGTCGTGCAGCGCCTGCATCGTTCGATCCTCGTCATCCGACGGGTCGCCCCATGGGCTGCTGAATCCGCTGGAGAGCAGGAGGTCAGACAGCTTCGACACGAGCTCGTCGAGATCGACTTCGCCGAGGAGGTCGCCGGTGTATTTGGTGTAGCGGTACTTCATCTCATGCGGTTCCGGTTCCGGTTCAACGTTCAGGGTTCGTGTTCACGTTCCGGTTCGGCCGAACTTGAACCTGAACACGAACAATGAACCTAGAACAGGAACCAGGAACCATCAGTTGTAATACTTCTTCTTCCCTGCCGGCATCGGGATGTCCTCGATCGACGGCTCCGGCCGGGCGGAGCGACGCGGAGGCGCTTCGGTGGCGTGATACCCGCGTTCGTCGCTGCGGCTGATCTTCTTGAGCGCGTAGAGCCCCTCGAGCGCAAAATCGACCCCGGAAGCGAGCAGCGGAGCAGTCGCATTTCCCGAAATGCCGGCCGCATGCGCGAGATCGATCAGGCCCTGGACCTGGCCCGCGTGCTCCAGTACGTCTGCCGCCGACGTCGTGTCCCCTACCTGAAGGCTGCCCCCGAGGTCGAACCATTCGAGCACCCGGCGAGTGTCGAGGTGCGCGAAGTAGCCGTCGGCGACGGTGGCAACGGCGGACCGAACCAACTCGCGGGCGACGTGTTCCGCCCCTTTCAGCTCGCCTTCGTATTCCATTTCGAACTTACCGGTGATCGAGGGCAGCGCCGCGTACACGTCGGTCACGCGCGCCACCGCGACGTCTTCGCCGCACAACAGCGCCCGCCGCTCCGCATTCGAGACCACGTTCTCCATCGCGGAGATCGGCAGCCGCTGGCTGACGCCTGAGCGCTTGTCGATGCGGCGGTCCTGCCGCGCCTGGAACGCGATCTCCTCGACCACCTCGGCGACGAACGCCGGGACTTCCACGGCCGGCGCATGGCGGTCGCGCCTCACCCAGGCTTCCTGGGCGGTAATCGTCATCGATTCCTGACGACCGGCAGGGTAATGCGTCCGGATCTCCGAGCCGATGCGGTCCTTGAGGGGCGTGATGATCTTCCCGCGGGCGGTGTAGTCCTCGGGGTTGGCAGTAAAGGCCATCAACAGGTCGAGCGGCAGGCGGACCGGATACCCCTTAATCTGGACATCCCCTTCCTGCAGGATGTTGAACAGGCCCACTTGAATTTTCCCGGCCAGGTCGGGGAGCTCGTTGATCGCGAAGATGCCACGGTTGGCCCGAGGCAGCAGCCCGTAGTGCATGGTCAGCTCACTCGACAGCTGCAAGCCGGCGCGGGCTGCCTTGATCGGATCGATGTCGCCCACCATGTCCGCGATGGTGACGTCCGGCGTGGCGAGCTTCTCGACGTAGCGGGCGTCGCGCGATAACCAGGCGATCGGCGTGTGGTCGCCTTCAGTCGCCACGCGAGCACGGCATGCCCCGCAGATCGGCGCGAGCGGGTCGTCATTGATCTCACCCCCGGCCATCACCGGCACCTGCTCGTCAAGCAGCGTCACCAGCGTTCGCAGCAGCCGCGTCTTCGCCTGGCCGCGCAGGCCGAGCAGGATGAAGTTGTGGCGCGACAACAGCGCGTTGATCAGCTGCGGCACGACGGTGTCGTCGTAGCCGATGATGCCCGGGAAGAGGGCGTCGCCGGAACGGAGCTTGCGGATCAGGTTCTCACGCACCTCTTCGCGGACACTCCGCCGCCGGATCGTGCCTGCCTGAAGGGCGCCGCGAAGCTCGCCGAGCGTTGAAGGTGTCACCATGGGGCCGATTCTATCAGCCGGCGGTTACTATTCTCAGGTGATAGGTGACGGGTGACAGGCTGAACGCTAAGGCCCTGCCACCTGCGGCTGCGCATCTGCCTCCTGTTACCTGTCACCTGTCACCCTGATCATGGGTTTCTTCGACACGACGCGTCCTCTCGTGTTCGCCCACCGGGGCGGCTGTGCGCTGGGACCCGAAAATACGCTCGCCGCCTTCGATCGCGGCGCGCGGACCGGCGCCGACGGCCTCGAACTCGATGTGCGGCTGTCGGCCGACGGCGTGGCCGTCGTGCACCATGACCCTACCCTCGATCGGACAACCGACGCGATTGGCACGGTGGCGTCGAAAACCGCGGCGGAGCTGGCGGGGCTCGATGCCCCCTGCCGCTTTGGGGCGGACGAAGGGTTCCCGTGGCGTGGCCAAGGCTTCGGCGTGCCGACCCTCGCCGCCGTGTTGAAGCGATATCCGAATGCCCGGATCATCGCTGAGATGAAGGACGACGTGCGGGAAATGGGAGAGGCGGTGGCCCGCGACATCCGTGCGGCCGGGGCCGTCGATCGTGTGTGCGTCGCGGGTTTCGGCGCGAACGCGCTGCGCGGCGCGCGTGAGACGCTGCCGGATCTCACAACGAGTGCTCACCAGGCCGAGGTCAGGGCCGCCCTGTACCGGTCGTGGCTGCACTGGCCGGTGAGGCCGACGCAGTATCGCGGGTACCAGATACCGGAGCGAGCCGGCCGTATCCGCGTCGTCTCGCCGCGTTTCGTCCGGCACGCCCACGAGGCTGATCTCCGGGTGCAGGTCTGGACGGTGGACACGTCGAACGACATGGAACGACTCCTCGGATGGGGCGTCGACGCCCTGATCAGCAACCGGCCCGATCTCGCGGTAGCGGTCCGGGATCGATGGGTCGCTGGCCGCGGCGAGCGCCGGGCTGTTGGTTGATTGATTTGGGCGACTGCGCTAGAGTTCTGGCCACTAATGCAACTCAAGGAGGTCTTGATGCGACGTTTTCTCATGTGCGCGTTCGTGATCTCGCTGGTCTCGGCGGGGATGATCGGTGCTCAGATGAAAGTGGCGACGCCTGTGGAGCACGACAAGGCGATGAAGGCGATCGGCGGAGCGTTCGGAGGCGTGAACAAAGCCGTCGCCTCGGGCATGATGGCCGACGCGAAGATGGGCCTCATGACGATGCACGAGAACCTGTCGGGCGTCGCGGCGTTCTGGGCGGGCAAGAAAAAGGACAAGCAGGCCGGCATTGCCAAGGAGGCGCTGGCAGCCATAGATGCCGCCATCATTACAATCGACAGCGGCGGCGATGCGCCCGCGGCGGTGAAGATGATTGGTGGGCAGTGCGGCGCCTGCCACAAGGAGTCGCGTGACCCGGATCCGGCGACCCCGAAGAGCTTCGTGATCAAACCGGACCTGCTCTAAAGCAATTGGGAGATTGAGGTATTGGGGGATTGAGGAATTGTGAAATGAATCCCCCAATCCCCAAATTCCCAAATCCCTCAATTCCCTAACATCCTCTTCGCCATTCGAAACACCGACGCCATCATCGGCGACGTGAGCCTGCCGGTATTCGTGTTCTGGCGGCTCGGGTGATAGCAGCCGACCAGTAGTGGCGCCCCCTCGGCCACGTGCACGCGGATGCCATGGCCAAATTGGGGCCGCGGGGCCTTCGTCTTCCCGTGTCGTTTCATCAGCCGCAGCCACGCGTCGAACCCGATCTTCCCGAGAGCGACGACCACTCGCACGTTCGGGAGCTGGGCGACCTCGGCTTCGAGATGGTCGAGGCATCGCTCAATCTCTTCGGGTGTTGGTTTGTTGTCCGGCGGCGCGCATCTGACCGCCGCAAGAATGTAGGCGTCCCGGAGCACGAGACCATCGTCGGCGCTTCTCGAGGTCGCTATGTTGGCAAACCCGGTCGCCTGGAGCGCGGACATCAGGAAATCGCCTGAGCCATCGCCGGTGAACACCCGCCCCGTGCGGTTGGCGCCGTGGGCAGCCGGGGCGAGCCCCACGATCAGCAGCCGCGCCGCCGGGTCGCCGAAGCCGGGAACCGGACGTCCCCAATAGGTGTCGTTCGCGTGCGCGCGCTTCTTTTCTTGCGCGATCCGCTGACAATATTGTCGCAGTCGCGGACAGCGCTCGCAGGACACGATCTGGCTGTGGACCTGTCGGAGTTCAGGCGAAAGCCCTAGGGTAGTGACAGGAGAATCCAGTCGAGGCATCATGGTACGATCACTTCTTAAATCATAGCTGGTAGGTTCAGCCGGCCAGACGAAAGCGGAATGATGCGCAGCACGGCTTCGAAAGACCTCCGAGAGCTCGAGGCGCTCGAAACGAGGGAATGGCTCGAATCGCTGGACTATGTGCTCCAGCACGGGGGAGCGGCGAGAGTCGGCCGGCTGCTTCATGACCTTGGCGAGCATGCCCGCCAACTCGGTGTGAGCCTTCCTTTTACCGCCAATACCCCTTACGTCAACACGATTCCCGCGGCCGAACAGCCGCCGTTCCCCGGCAGCCGCGAAGTCGAGCGTCGGATCAAGAGCCTCGTCCGGTGGAACGCGCTTGCGATGGTCGTGAGGGCGAACAAGCTTGAGGAAGGGATTGGTGGGCACATCTCCACGTTCGCGTCCGCCGCGACGCTCTATGAGGTCGCGTTCAACCATTTCTTCAAGGGCAAAGGCGATAGCCACGACGGCGACATTATTTACTTCCAGGGGCACGCAGCTCCCGGCATTTATGCCCGCGCGTACCTGGAGGGCCGGATCGCGCTGGAGCAGATGGAGAATTTCCGCCGCGAACTGAGGCCGGGCGGCGGCTTGTCGTCCTATCCGCATCCGTGGCTGATGCCGGACCTCTGGGAGTTTCCAACCGTCTCGATGGGCCTCGGCCCGATCAATGCGATCTACCAGGCGCGTTTTCTGCGCTACCTCGAGGACCGCGGCCTGCGGGCGCCCTCCAATTCGAAGGTGTGGGCGTTTCTCGGTGACGGCGAGACGGACGAGCCCGAGGCGCTTGGCGCCATCACCCTCGCGTCGCGCGAGAAGCTCGACAACCTGATCTTCGTCATCAACTGTAACCTGCAGCGTCTCGACGGGCCCGTTCGCGGTAACGGCCAGATCATTCAGGAGCTCGAGGCGGCGTTCCGGGGAGCGGGATGGAATGTCGTCAAGGTGCTCTGGGGCTCCGAGTGGGACCCGCTCCTGGAGCGTGACCGCGACGGTCTCCTGGTCAAACGGATGGGGGAGATTGTCGACGGCCAGTATCAGAAGTACGCGGTGGAGTCGGGAGCCTATACCCGCGACCACTTCTGGGGCGCCGATCCACGCCTGCTGGACATGGTGAAGCACCTGTCCGACGAGCAGCTGAAGAAGCTCACCCTGGGCGGACACGATCCGATCAAGGTGTTCGCGGCGTTCAAAGCGGCTGTCACGCACACAGGTCAGCCGACGGTCATCCTGGCTCGCACCATCAAGGGGTACGGCATCGGCGAGGCCGGCGAAGGCAAGAACATCACCCACCAGCAGAAAAAGCTCAACGAGGAAGAGCTGCGAGCATTCCGTGCGCGGTTCGGCATCCCGATTTCGGACGAGGACGTCGCCAAGGCGCCGCTCTATCGGCCGCCCGACAACAGCCCGGAAATCATCTATATGCGCGAACGGCGGGAAGCGCTCGGCGGCTTCGTGCCGAGCCGCGCCGTCACGTGCGCGCCGCTGCGCTGCGATACGCTCGCGGAGGTCTTCACCGAATTCCATAAAGGAACCGATGGACGCAAGGCATCTACGACGATGGCCTTCGTCCGCATGTTGTCGAAGCTGCTTCGCGACAAGGAGATGGGCGAGCTCGTTGTCCCTATCGTGCCGGACGAGGCGCGGACCTTCGGGATGGAGTCTCTGTTCAGGCAGGTGGGCATCTACTCGCATGTCGGCCAGCTGTACGAGCCGGTCGACAGCGACACCCTCCTGTTCTATAAGGAGGCGAAGGAAGGGCAGATTCTCGAGGAGGGCATCACCGAAGCCGGGTCGATGTCCTCATTCATCGCCGCCGGCACTGCCTATGCGACCCACGCCATCAACACGATCCCCTTCTTCATCTTCTATTCGATGTTCGGCATGCAGCGGATCGGCGACCTCGTGTGGGCGGCCGCCGATTCGAGGACGCGAGGGTTCATGTTGGGCGGCACCGCCGGCCGGACCACGCTGGCCGGCGAAGGACTCCAGCATCAAGACGGCCACAGCCATCTGTATGCCTCCGCCGTGCCGAACCTCCTGTCGTACGACCCGGCGTTCGCGTACGAGGTTGCCGTCATCATCGAGGACGGCATCCGGCGGATGTACAAGGAGCAGGAAAGCATCTTCTACTACATCACCGTGATGAACGAGCCGTATGAGATGCCGGCGATGCCCGACGGCGTGCGCGACGGCATCCTCAAGGGGATGTATCCGCTCCGACGCGCGCAAGAAAAGCGCAAGCACCGGGCTCAACTCCTTGGGAGTGGCGCCATCCTTCTCGAAGTGCTGAAGGCACAGCAGATCCTCTCCGAGCAGTTCGACGTTGCCGCGGACGTGTGGAGCGTCACGAGCTTCACGCAGCTTCACCGCGACGGCCGCGACACCGACCGCTGGAACGGGCTGCATCCCTCGTCGGCTCCGCGCGTCCCGTATGTCACCGAATGCCTCCGGAACACAGAAGGCGTGCTCGTGGCAGCGTCGGACTATGTGAAAGCGCTACCTGACGCACTCTCCCGCTGGATTCCGCGGACGCTCACTTCTCTGGGCACCGATGGCTTCGGCCGAAGCGAGAGCCGGACGTCGCTCCGCGCGTTCTTTGAGGTGGACGCACGGCACATCGCGCTGAGCACGCTGTCGGCGTTGGCTCGCGACAAGAACATCGACGTGACCGTCGTCGAGAAGGCCATGAAGGACTTCGGGATTGATCCCGAGACGCCGAATCCGGCAACCACATGATGGGGCTGCGGACTACGGACTTTAGGCTCCAGGCCGGAAGCCTGTAGCCCGTAGTCGGCAGCCTGACTGAGATCACTCCTGTGTCCGACTTCAAACTGCCCGAGCTGGGCGAGAACATTTCCACCGCCACCGTCGCCCGTCTCCTCGTAGGAGTCGGCGACACTATCGCCCAGGATCAAGCGGTTCTCGAGCTTGAAACCGACAAGGCGACGCTGGAGGTCCCGTCCTCCGTACAAGGCGTCGTCAAAGCCATTAACGTAAAGGCGGGGGACAAAGTAGGGGTAGGCACCGTCGTTCTTTCGGTTGACGATGCCGCGGCCGCCGGAGGGCTACAGCAAAACGTCGGTCCCGTTCGTCCTACTGACACTGACAAGGCCGGCACCATCGAGGCCCCGCCGGCGCGACGCGGAGCCGTGGTGCCGATGGCGCGTTCGTCACGGCAGGCCGCCGAGCTGACGCCTGCGGCAGCGCCGCCGGAAAGCCGCGGACCAGTCGCGGCGGCGTCCCCCGGCGTTCGTCGTGAAGCCCGCGAAATCGGCGTCGACATCGAGGAGGTGGAGGGCACGGGTTCGGAGGGGCGCATCTCTCAGCAGGACGTCAAAGAGCATGCTCGTCGCATTCTTACCAGCGTCGGGAGCCGTTCGGGCGCGGCGGCGCGCGCGGCGCATCCGCTCCCGGACTTCTCGAAATGGGGCGAGGTCGAGCGGAAGCCGATGAGCGGTGTCCGCCGCAAGACGGCTGAGCATTTGTCCCACGCCTGGCAGACCATCCCTCATGTCACCCAGTGTGAGCACGCGGACATTACCGCGCTCGAGCAGCTTCGTCGGGAATACTCACCGGCCGTGGAGAAGGATGGCGCCAAGCTGACGATGACCGCGTTCCTGGTGAAGGTGCTTGCGGCAGCGGTGCAGCAGTTCCCGCAGTTCAACGCCTCGGTCGACATCGAGGCCGCCGAACTGGTCTACAAGCGATATGTCCACATTGGCGTGGCGGTGGACACTGATCGAGGGTTGCTCGTCCCGGTGATTCGGGATGCGGACACGAAGAGCATCGCGCAGATCGCGGTCGACGTTCAGGAGGCCGCGGCAAAGGCCCGCGCCGGAAAGCTGACGCTCGACGACATGAGCGGTGGCGGCATCACGATCTCAAATCTCGGCGGCATTGGCGGCACGCACTTCACGCCCATCGTCAACTGGCCCGAGGTAGCTATTCTCGGCGTATCGCGGGGCAGCATGACACCGGTGCACAATGGCAAAGACTTCGCCCCGAGGCTGATGCTGCCGTTGTCGCTGTCGTACGACCATCGGGCGATAGATGGTGCAGACGCGATGCGCTTTCTACGCTGGGTCGTGGAGCGCCTCGAGCAGCCCTTCCTCCTCGTCGTCAAAGGCTGACGTAGGGAGAAGCGGAGCGTCAGCTCCACTATGCCACTTCGAAGGGGACCGGCGTCCGCGGCGCTCGTCTACGCGGCAGTCACGGCGCTACTGTTCCGTCACCTTCTCCCGGACCTTCCCACGCACCTCTACGCGTACCTTGGCGATCCCCTGCTCAACGCGTCCATTCTCGCGTGGAACGCGACCCACGTCCCGTTGACGGCGGAGTGGTGGAACTTTCCCGGCTTTGCGCCGCTGTCCGGCGTGACGGCGTTCACCGAGCACCTCCTACTTGCCTATCCCATCGCCTCTCCGATTTTCTGGACCACCGGCAATGCCATCCTGGCCTACAACGTGGTCTATCTCCTGGCGTTCCCGCTGAATGGCATGAGCGCGTATGCGCTGGCGCGCGAGCTGACCGGCTCGGCGCGGGCCGCGTTCATCGGGGGGCTCGCGTTTGCGTTCGCGCCGTACTGGGGAGTGCAGATGACCCATGTGCAGATGCTCATGGCCTTCGGCATCCCGCTGACGCTGCTGGGGCTGCACCGGTACATCAGCCCGCCAGCGCTTCCCGCGAAGGCGGACGCGGGACCAGACGATCGACCGACAAGGGTCCGCGGGCTGGCGCTGTTCGCATTCGGCTGGCTGTGTGCCGCACTTGCCAACGCCTACAACATCGTGTTCGTCCCGCTGCTGGTCGTGGCCTGGTGTGCATGGTTTGTCCGGCCGGCACAGTGGCGGCGGCTTGTCGCACCCGGGATGCTGGCGGTGCTCGTCGTGGTGCTGATGGCGCCGCTCCTGTGGGGCTACCACGTGCGGCAGTCGATGTATGGCTTGAGCCGCCAGTACGACGAGGTGAAGAGCTTTGCCGCGGATTTTGTCGGCGTGGGGCGCATCTTTCATCGGTCGACGTTCTGGCGCGGCATCATTCCGGAGACGTTCGAAGAGGGCGCAATCTTCCCGGGATTGACGATTGTCGGTCTCTCTCTCTATGCCCTTATCCGTCGTGAGGCAAATCGTGCTCACTCCAGCGCCAATGCTCATAGGCCGCGAGACACGCGCTTCTCGTCCCGCCGTCTGCTGGCAGCCGCGGCGACGGTCGCGGCGATCGTGCTCCTGCGCGTCTGGACGGGCTCATTCGGCTGGCACTTCGGACCGATTCCGCTCCCACCTTTTCAGCCATATCGCCTGTTTACCGTGGCGTTCGTGCTGCTCATCGCCGGGGTGATCCGCACCCGGAGCTTCCGGCGCGCGTGGCGCGAGCGCGATCCGGTGATGTTCTATGCAGTCGGGGCCTTTGTGATGTGGATGGTGGCCCTAGGTCCCGAGCCGGCATGGTCGGGGCCATGGCGCGGGCTCTGGTTCGGTCCGTATCGGCTTCTGATGGAGATTCCCGGCGTCGACAGCATCCGGGTCCCTGCGCGTGCCTGGCTGGCGGCGGTGCTCTGCCTGGCGATGCTCGCGGGCATGGGAGCAGCGGCCGTGTTCCAGCGCTGGCCCCGATATCGCTTGGCTGCAACAGTGGCGCTCGCCGTCCTGATCGCCGCTGAGGGATGGTTCTTCGACGTGACCGCCCGCGCACCACGGCCGATGCGTGCGGGCATGATTCCTCGCGGCGCCCTCGTGCTCGACATGCCGGTCGAGGAGGTGTGGTGGAACGCGGTGCCACAGTACCGTGCGGTGATCGGCGGCTATCGAACGATCAACGGGTACAGCGGCTACGAGCCGCCGCATTTCAATCCCCTCCGTCATGCGATTGCGGAGCGGCAACCCGACGCCCTCACGCCTTATCGGCAGCGCGAAGATCTCTACGTGATTATCCGACCTGGCGAGAATCCCGATGTGGTCCGATGGATCACCGCCGGTGCACCACATCTGTATGAAGCGGACGACGCCCGCGTGTACCGCCTGCCTCGAATTCGCCCGAACCCGGAACTATCGAACTAGGAACCCTGAACCTGGAACTTTGAACGGCTCTCGTACGCGTCTGCCTGTTCGTGCGCATGGTACGAGCTGCGAACGAGTGGACCGGATTCGACGTGGACGAACCCTTTGTCCAACGCCAGGCGCTTCAGCTCCGCGAATTCGTCAGGGTGGTAGTAACGGGCCATCGGCGCGTGCGCGGGGGTGGGCCGCAGGTACTGGCCGATCGTCAGGATTGAGACGCCAGCGTCCCGCAGGTCATCGAATACGGTGAGGATTTCGTCGACTTCTTCGCCGAGTCCGACCATGATGCCGGTCTTCGTGGCGATCCGCGGCGCGTAGCGCCGGGATCGGTCGAGCAGTTTCAGCGAGCGCGGGTACTTCCCGCCGGAGCGGGCCATTCGGTACAAGCGCGGCACCGTTTCAATGTTGTGATTCAGCACGTCCGGCCCCGCGTCGAGGACGGTCCTGAGCGACGATTCAACGCCCTGAAAGTCGGGGATCAGCACCTCGATGCGGCAGTCGGGCACCGCCGCCTGAGTCTTCCTGATCGTCTCCGCGAAGATGAACGCGCCACCGTCGGGCAGATCGTCTCGGTCCACCGATGTGATCACCGCGTGCCGCAACGCCATGGCGTGAATGGCATGCGCGACACGGTCCGGTTCTTCCGTGTCCAGGCCGTCGGGACGTCCATGCGCCACCGCACAGTACGAACACGCCCTGGTGCAGACGTCGCCGAGGATCATGAACGTGGCAGTGCCGTGGTGCCAGCATTCGCCGATGTTCGGGCAATGCGCTTCTTCGCAGACGGTATGGAGCTTGAGCTCCTTCATGATGCCCTGAAGCCGGAGGAAATTCGGAGACCCCGGGGCGCGAACCTTCAGCCATGCCGGCTTCGGCTCGCGAGGGCGGACGAATTCGAGGGGCGCTTCGACGGGCATGCAATAAGAAGTGTAATTGAGGATTGACGAATTGACGAGTTGACGGATTGCTTGGGCTATTTGGGATTGCGGCCGGAGTTGGCATTGACTTTGGCCGTGATCTGCGACGCGTTGAAGATGCGGGACAGTTCGGCGGCTTCTGCTCGCAAGCGGGCGAGTTCCGGGTTTCTCACGATATCGGCAGCTTCAATGAGATCGAGCCAATAGAGGCTTTCATCGGCTTCTTCGACGACAATCCCGATCTTTGAAACAAAATCAGCGTGGGAACGTGCCCGGCATGCGGAACGGTAGTTTGCGCCGACGCGCGTGCCGGACCGAAATAGCTGGTCCGAGAACTCCCGCCCTTCCCACGTCCCTCGCAGGATTCGGCAGAATCGAACTACGTTCAATCCAAACTGGAACGTGCGACGCTTGAGTTCCTCAGCCCGGGGATTCACTGGCTTGCGTATGTGCACCAGTTGTACCCGTTCAAAACGTCGGGCATCCTTGATGATGCGGGTAAGTAGTTGCAGAATCTGTGGGGCACAGAGCGGTTGCGGGGTTCACTTCTGGCCGATCCGTTTGAGAATGCCCGTGGAGCGGAACTACGTGCTCCAATTCGTCAATTCGTCAATCCGTCAATTCCTCAATTCAACTTCTTATGCACAAGCTCCGCATCACCTGGTTCGGACATGGGACGTTCTTGCTCCGTACCCCTGGGGGCAAGCGGGTGCTGGTCGATCCTTGGCTGAAGGCCAACCCGTCGTGTCCAGACGCGCTCAAGAAGCCGCAGAAGGTTGACCTCATTCTCGTCACGCATGGCCACTCGGACCATATCGATGACCTGATTTCGGTGGCGCGCGACAGCGGCGCACCGGTGGTTGGCATCTTCGAGTTGTGCACCTGGCTGTCGCAGAAAGGCATCAGCAACACCGCCCCGATGAACAAGGGCGGCGCGGTCACGATCGCGGGGCTGACGATCACCATGGTGGAGGCGCAGCACAGCGCGGGCTTCGTCGACAACGGCGTCATGGTGTATCTGGGCGAGCCTGCCGGCTTCGTCGTGACGCTCGAGGACGGCCTCACGGTATACCTCGCCGGCGACACGGGACTTTTCGGCGATATGCGACTGATCGGGGAGGTCTATAAGCCAGACATCGCGGTGTTGCCGATCGGCGACCGGTTCACGATGGGGCCCGAGACGGCCGCGCGGGCCTGCGAGTTTCTCGGCGTGCGTCAGGTGCTCCCGGTTCACTGGGGCACTTTTCCGATGCTCACGGGCACGCCCGATCGGCTGAAGGCGCTCGTCGAGCCGAAGGGGATTCAGGTCCTCGATCTCAAACCCGGCGAGACGATGGAGTAAGCGCGCGCTATTGCGCCCGGATGATGATGCGGCCCTGCAGGGCGGTGTTCGTCGGCTGATCGTGGTCGTGGAAGCCGCACGTGCGCACCGTGTTTAGGTTGCCCGTTTGCCGGCTTTGCCCGGGCGTCAGAAATCCCACCTGATTGATCTCGATGCACTCGGTGTGCTCCGGGTGCGGATCCGAAGACATGTCGTGATTGCGCACGTCATTGTTGACGAACGTCACGCGGGTGCCTTGCGTGACGGTGAGCTCCCTGGGCGACACACCGCTGGTGCTGATGGTCATCGTCGTCCCGCCGACCGCCCCGCCGCCGGTTCCACCTCCGCCTCCCGTTCCGCCTCCGCCCGTGCCGCCGCCCGGCGTTGGCGTAGGCGTCGGGGTCGGCGATGTCGGGCTGCTGTCGCCACCGCTGCATCCAGCTGCAAGCGTGGCTAGCATCGCGATCACGAACGCCCAGGAAACGATCTGTCGTTTCATCTCAGTCCCCAGTCCCCAGTCCCCAATCCCTAATCCCAAACTAGAAGAACTTCCTGGAAATGTTGAAGCCCAAGTACCAGTCGTCCGTGCCGGTGCCGCCACGGGCGATCTGCGCCATCGTGGTGCCGAAACCGGTCGAGACATTGAGCTGAAACACGTGGCCGCCTGCACGCTTCTCGATCGCCACCGACCCGAGGTGTGAGCGCGGCGTGAACCCGGACACACGAGGCGTCACCTCGGCGACGAGGTAGAGGGTCGGACGCACGCGCAGCCGGCCGCCGAGGCCGACCATGAAGGTGTCATCCTTCGCACCCAGCGGTCCGAACAGTGCCAGATTCACGTTATTGACCCAGATAGGCTCCACGTAAATCGCCGCGGTGTCGCCAAGCTTGCTGGAGAGGATGACGCCGAGGCCCGCGGAGTAGTCGTCGCGGAAGTTATTGGTGCCGTCCACGGTCGCGAGGGCAGCAACCCCGATCGGCCAGCTGTCGGTCTGACGAACGACGTCGTACTGCCCGAAGAGCTCGATCGTGCGGTTGCTGGTGCGGTGGATGCCGACCTGGCCTCCCGGTAGCAGCCCGAACCGGAACTCGAGGCCGATCTGGGCGCCGGAATCGAGGCCAAAGAGATCTTCGACGAGGTTGCCGAAATCGCCCTGCCCGAGCGGTCTGCCGAAGCGGTGCGTGACACGGAACGCGCTCTTGAACAGCGGGACGCGCAAGGCGGTCGGCAGGTTCACCAGCGTGAAGTCTGGCTGCGCCGGCTGGGGAAATCTGTCGGGATCGCCCTGGGCTGCGGCCGAACGCGCGCTAGCCGCCACCATCAGGGCCACAATCACCACCCGGAACCCACTCATCGTCTGTCTCCTCCAGCGTCGGCGTCCTACCGGCAAGGTGGGCGCGAGCCAGCATGTCTGAGCAAGGGCAATGCCCGCCCGCAACACCGTTTTCCAGGGAATTAGGCGGATCTGGCGGCGCGCAAGTTACAGGACCCGTAAGCGCGATTCGTTATTCGTGATCGATCCGATACTTCGCGAGGTAGTAACTCAGCGCTCGCTGGCTGATGCCCATCAGCTCCGCTGCAGCCTTTTTTACGCCGCCCGAGTGGTCGAGCGCCCTTCGGATCGTTTCACGCTCCACCCACTCGAGGTTCTGATGCAGGTGTAGCGACGGAAGGCCCACGGCCGCGGGGGAGGTGACGCCCATCACCGACACGGAAGCCACGGTGAGCACACGGCCCGTGGCCAGGACGACGGCCCGCTCGATCGTGTTCTCGAGCTCCCGCACGTTGCCAGGCCACTCGTATTTTTGCAGCGCACTCAGCACGTCGTCCTCGACGCGATCGATGGGTTTGCCGGTGCGCTGCCGGTGCTTCTCCACGAAATGCTCGATGAGGGCGGGAATATCTTCGCGCCGCTCCCGCAGCGGAGGAATCTCGATCGGAATGACATTCAAGCGGTAGTAGAGATCTTCCTGGAACGAGCCATCCGCCACCAGCTTCTTCAGGTCTCGATTCGTGGCCGCGATCACGCGCACGTCGACCTGCTGCGTCCGCTCGGCCCCCAACGGCTCGAACTCGCGTTCCTGCAGCACGCGAAGAAGCTTGCTCTGCAGCGCCGGCGTCATCGTGCCGATCTCGTCGAGGAAAATGGAGCCGCCGTCGGCGAGTGCGAACCTGCCGCGTTTTGTCGTTGTCGCGCCCGTGAATGCGCCGCGGACGTGACCGAACAGCTCGGACTCGAGCAAGGTTTCCGGAATCGGGGCGCAGTTCACCTT
>ORMF010392862.1_pt1 | contig 20652 bp, 16 predicted proteins | sample 1779871 | NCBI WGS metagenome assembly ORMF01 (sample SAMEA104232316, study PRJEB22302) | groundwater metagenome | biome: forest; feature: aquifer; material: groundwater | place: USA | collected 2011-08-07 | depth 5.4 m | reverse complement strand
TCCTCTCGCGATCGCGCACGCGCGGAAACCAGCGCTCCCGCCACTCCTGCAGTCTCAACCCGGGTTTCGGCAGGCTCTTACTCATCAAAGAGATCGTCTTGCTGATGGTATTGTCCCCGCTCGCAGAGTTGTCTTCAGCGCATCGAATGCCACTCCGAAGACAGCGCGATAGGTGTAAAAACTGAACGGCCAATAGCGTAAGGACCTCAAGAGATGCTTGAAGGATGCGGAAAAGTCTCCACGCTCTCGATATCTGAAAGCGGCATCATAACTTCCCACTCCCATGTAGCGGCAGCGACGTAACAAGGTCGGCGCGTTCTTAGCCCGTGCTCGCGCGCACTGGAGGTCCACCTCGGGCCGGAAACGCTCGCTCAATGAATCGCCGTGGAACGTAGCGGTATAGTGCGGGTCGCCCTGTATGTGATGCATCTTGAACTGCTTGCTGACGCGAAGCCAGAAGTCATAGTCCTCCGCCAGAAAGAGATTGGTGTCGTAATCACCGATTGCCTCGTACACCTCCCGTCGATAGAGGAAACAGGCGCCCACACAGCTCCCATTCCAGATCTTGTCGGGATCGGGATAATGGCGCACTTCCAGCTCATTTCCTGCGCCATCCACCACCCGTACGTTGCAATATACCAGTCCGATGTCCGGGTTTTCGTCCAGAAATGCCGACATCAGTTCTATGGCGTCCTCGTCATACTGGTTGTCATCACTGGTCCAGGTGAGATAGTCGCCCAGAGCCTCGCGATGGCCCGTATTCAGCGCGGCCGGCAGCTTGGCGTTGTCCTGACGGACATACCGGACGCGCGGGTCGGAGGCGGCTATACGCTCGACGATCTCCCCGGTATTGTCAGGGCTGCCGTCGTCCACTACCACGATCTCGATGTTGGCGTATGTCTGGGCGCTGCAGCTCGCAATGGCGCTTGGCAATCGCGCGGCTCGGTTGTACGTTGGAAGGATGATGGAGACGAGAGGATTCACGCGACTAGCCTTGAGATCAGCATTTCCGTCCTTGGATTCGCACACGGGCTAAGTGCCGTCCTGCGAACAAGCGTGCAGGACGCCGAACGTGCGGACTCCCTACCGCTTCGCCATCTGGCCGTCATGGCGTTGGAGGAATGTGGCGATCTCCTGGGCCAGGCGGCGTGTGTAGATCGGGCGGCCGAGGTCGTTCAGGTGGATCTCGTCGGCATACTTGTCGGGCGAGAGGCCGGGGACCTTGCGCAGGTCTACAAAATACATGCCGGCGTCGCGGATCATACGGACGGCTTCGCCGTTCAAATCGTAGGGTAATGGCTTCGCGGGCTCGCGAGTTGGAAATGCGACGAAACAGAGCTTCGAGCCGTGTTCCCGCGCTAGTTTGAGCATCCGCGCTAGCGCTCGGTGGGTGCTCACTTTCGGCTTTCCCTTTGCCTCCAGAACCGCGTGTCTGTAATTGATTCCGTTCGATTCCTCGAGGTAATCGGCGTAATCCGGTACGGCCACTTTCAGAACTCTCTCCTTCAGGCGGTCGCGCGCAGCGAATGTGGCCCAAAACGAGGAAATGACAAAATCGGCGCGCTGAGAGTTTTCCGAGATATCCGTCCGGAAGACTTCGGGCCAGTCCGACGGCGTCGTAAAGAACTGGGCCATCCGGCCGATCTCGATCCCGTTGCCGTCTTCCAGCTCGTTCTCGTAGTAGGTCACCACGAATAGATCAGGCTGAAGGCGCGGCCGCCAGAAGTACCGGTTCATCATGAAGTGCCAAGTATTGATCCGCGAAGCATCCGCGACGAACATATCGGCGGACACCGTTCCCGTTTTTCCGCCGCTCAGGTCCGACTTGAGCTGGCCCATGTCTACTCCGCGCTGCGTCGCCGAGTTGCCGATCAGCGCAATCCGAATTCCGTCGCTCTCAGTCAGGATCCGCGCATCCTTTGCATAGGAGCTGAAGCGTACGAAGTCCTTTGACATCCGGAACAACTTGTAGCGGGTCAGACCTTCGAGCCCAAGGAATAGAACAGCCAGGAGTATAACGACCTTAACCAGATTTCGTCGAAGGGACGGCGCGCTCGGGGCGCCCGCCAATCCGACGGCGTGAGGCGAGGACACGTTCGCGGCAAAGTCGTTCGGCGCGAACTCCACGTCCGCCAGAGCCGTTCCCTCGAATGTGAACCCGGATCTAGAACTGGAAGTAGATGAACTCATAAGCTCCACGGGCATGGAAGAAGAAAAGCATCAACATGAGATAACCGAGTACCGCGCCCTGCGTCACCCAGGATGACTTGATCAACCTCTCCAGCCGCTTCTCGCCGTCCAGCGCCCACTCGATCAAGAACAGAAGTCCGCAGTGGAACACAATCAGCGCGAACGCTGCGAGAGCTTGCGGCGTGACGTGCGGATTCGTGACAACCACACGCAGCATCTGAACGACCGTGGCGAAGCTGTCTGCACGGAAAAGCAGCCAGCCGAGGCAGGTGAGATGGAACATGAAGGCAACCCTCGCCAGCCACTTCAGCTTCCCGGCGATCGTCGCGAGATTAAACTCGTCGGAGACGTTTAGCAGCCGGTAAATGCACAGTATTGCGCCATGAAACAGCCCCCAGGCGACAAATGTCCAATTCGCCCCGTGCCATAGACCTCCAAGCACCATCGTGATCATGAGATTCCGGTAGGTCAGCAGTTTGCCCAGGCGGCTCCCGCCAAGCGGAATGTACAGATAGTCGCGCAGCCAGGTCGAGAGGCTGATGTGCCATCGCCGCCAGAAGTCGCTGGGGCTGACGGCCAGGTAGGGCATTCGGAAATTGATAATCAGCTCAAAGCCCAGCCATTTCGAGATGCCGCGGGCGATGCTGGAATAGCCGGAGAAATCGCCGTAGATCTGGAAAGCGAATGCGTACAAGCCAACCAGCACTTCCGATCCGCTGAGCGCGGGCGCGTGACCGTCGGTGTACCGGTAGAAGACCGCGTTGGCGATCGGCGCCATGTTGTCTGCAATGACGATCTTCTTGAAAAGGCCGAGGAGGACGAGCAAAAGTCCCTCTTCCATGTCCCCAGGCTTGCGGCTGCGGGGATTGACCACCTGCGGCAAGAGCGTATGGGCGCGCATGATGGGCCCCGCCACTAAGTGGGGGAAGAAACAGACAAAGAGCGCGAAGTCGCGGAAGCTCTCCGTGGGCTTGGCTTCGCCACGGTAGATATCGATGGTGTAGCTCATGGCCTGGAATGTGTAGAAACTGATTCCGGCCGGAAGGATTATTCCCAGAGTATGCGCCGATACTTCCGGGAGACCCAGTGTGTGGATGAGTCCCTGGAAGCTCGTGATGAAGAAGTCGCAATATTTGAAAAAGCCCAGGATGGCCAGGTTTGCCACCATGCTGACGGTCAGGAAGGTCTTGCGCCGCCGGTCTTCGGGAAGCGCGTACATCCGCGGAAGGACGGCGCCGTACCCAAGCGTGATGACGGCGGTGGCGAGCGGGATGATGTAGTCGTGCATTCGGTGCGGCATTGCTGCAGCGATCGCAGCCGCATCGAAATGGGCCAGTCCGTTCAGCAGCCGGCCATATTGGATGTTCGAGCAGAGCAGTAACGACGCGCCGATGATCAGAAGCGCCAGCGCCTTCTGCCTTTTCGTCGATACCTCGACGCCGGCCACGCCCAGCCCGCCTATGAAGTCGATGACCGTGGAGATGAGGATCAGGAAGAGGAACCGGTAATCCCAGGAGCCGTAGAACGCGTAACTCACCACCAGCAGGAGCATATTCTGCTGCCGGTGTTTGAGCCGCCAATATGGGAGAAATACGATGGCGAACAGGATCCAGAAGACCCAGTTGTTGTAATTCATACCGCTATTCGTGCAGGCGTGCAGACACGTTTGTCAGTCGGAAAGTGCCGGAATAGCCTCTAAAGTGCAAGCGGCACGAGCGGCGCCGGTACGCGTAATGATACATAGAGGTAGACTCGGGGTGCTGAGTGGCAAGATGGCCAACGGCAATCCGATAATAGAGTCAATGACGAGTTGCAGGGGTCGAACGGGCGGAGGAGTTTATGGACGCCAAAGAACAGGTTGAGCTGGAAAAGTGGATCGAGATGCTCTGGGAGAAGGCCCACGAAGTGGGTCTGGACCCCTACACCACTCACTTCGAGATGGTCCCGGATCACATCATCTATGAGCTGGGCGCTTACGGCCTGCCCGCGCGCTTCTCCCACTGGACGTTCGGACGCGACTACCACCGGCAGAAGACCAGCTACGAATATGGGATGAGCAAGATCTACGAGATCGTGTTCAACACCGATCCCACGCCGGCGTTCCTCATGGACAGCAACTCCCTGCTCAGCCACAAGCTGGTCGTCGCCCATGTGTACGGCCATTCCGACTTCTTCCGCCGTAATACCTACTTCGAGCACACAGACCGGAGCATGATCGAGAAGGTGCGGCTCCACTCAGCCCGGCTGAACGAGTACGAAGACCAGTTTGGGCCGATGGAAGTGGAGAAGTTCCTAGACGCAGTCCTCTCTATCGAGGAGCACTTCGACCCGACTGCAACCATCTACCGGCACAAGACAGATGAGGAGTACGAAGAGGAGCGTCTGCACCCTGCCGAGCGGCATACCCAGTACGACGACATCTGGGATGTGAGCAAGGTGAAGTCCGGCCCGAAGCCTCCTCCCGCCAAGAAGAACCCGCCGGAACCGGACAAGGATATCCTCCGGTTCATACGAGATTATGCCCCGGACCTGACGGACTGGCAGCGGGACGTGATAAACATCGTCCGCGAGGAGATGCTCTACTTCCTCCCGCAGATGCGCACCAAGATCATGAACGAAGGCTGGGCGTCCCTCTGGCACGAGCGCATCCTCACCGATATGCCGCTCACCCCGGAAGAGCACTGGGAGTTCCGCCGGATGCACTCCTCCGTGCTGTCGCCGGGCAGCAAGATGTCGATCAACCCATACTACGTGGGCTACCAGATACTGAAGGACATCGAGCGGCGATGGGACGGCGAAAAGGACCCGGACGATCCGGAAGAGGACTGGCGCGGTGAGGAGATCGTTCGCGAGCCCGGACAGGGGCTGAAAAAGATCTTCGAGGTCGTTCAGGACGAGTCGGACATATCCTTCCTCCGCAAGTACCTCACGAAGAAGCTCGTGCGCGACCTGGATATGTACACTTACAAGCTGGAAGAGATCGGCGGAGAGCTGGTCTGGGTGGTGCAGGACACCAATTGGCAGCGGGTGCGCGACGCGATCGTCGACTCCATGACCAACTTCGGCGCTCCGATAGTGAAGGTGGAAGATGGCGACTACGAGCACCACGGCGAGCTCTACTTGAAGCACTACCACGACGAAAAGCCGCTGGACATGGAGTACACCGCCCGCACCATGCGCAACATCCAGATGCTCTGGGGCCGGCCGGTACACCTGGAAACGATCATCGACGAAGAGACGGTCCTGCTGACGCATGACGGGGAGGGGATGGTGCAAGGGGAGATTTGAAATGGGTGATTGGATCCTAGATCAATGTATCCCATAAAGTGTGGATGTCTATGTTCCCCAAATATTTGGTCTCGCTAACCATACTCGCGACAGTTCATGGCTGCACGCGAATGTCGGGACGCGATTCAGAGGTTTCTGGCGTGTTACATCAATCGAGCAACATGCTGGGCTCGAGCTCTTTCGTACGCGGGAGCCTGAACGAGCAGACCACCTCTGGTAGTGTCGCAATTCTGCAATACGCAGAATCCAGGGAGCGGCTCACCGACTGGGCAAATCAACTCGGGTCGGCGAAACTGTTTGCATTGCAAACGGTAAGCCCGGCGGTCAGTTGGATAGTTGTTGTACACCCTGTAACTGCGGCGTTCCACTATTGGGAAATCCACTTGTATGCGCTTGACCGCTTTACTCGTCCATCGGCGGCACGATGGCGTTTGCTAAATGCATCGTCCTGGGACATCATTGCATCCACAACCGAGGAGGAGTTCCGGGTAGCGCGTATCGATGCGCAATCTGCAAAGTTGGAGTTTCACGACCCATCGGGAAGAAAACTTGGGTCGTTTGGCCTATCTAAGATGGTTGCGAGAGTTAGGCATTGGGAGCTCACTCACAAGTAGATTTGGCGAACGCATCGGCCAAGGTGACCTAACGGCGCAAGTCCCCGAAAAGTCTGGTTCGTCGTCATCGAACCACACCTCGGTAACACAGATCGATAACGGACGTAAGCGTTTAGCTTCTCCCGTTATCCGACTAATTGCAACCAAATCCCGTCTCCCGGCATTCCAATCTCCGTCTAATAATGGAGGTGGATGATGGCTGTCATACTTCGACGAAGTGAGGCGGTAAAGGTCACCGGCCGACGAGTCGGTTATCAACGCTTTCCAACTTGTGCCCTCGATTTCTGGGCGGAGTGGGTGGTTCCCGCGAAGTGGCACATTCTCGGAGCGCTCTTCATTGCCGGGATCGGGCTGCTTGGTTTTCAATTCCTTGCAAACATCGGCGAGTACGTTTCGCAAAGGATGGGATCACCCTGCGCCTGCCTTAGATCCGGCGAACGGAACCAACAGTTGGAAGTGTCAAGCGTTAGTCACCTTTCCACCAAACTTCGCGGCTAGCAAGCTTAGCAAAGACTCCAGTTCCCATGCGCCGCAGGTCTGTATCCGGCCCGATCGCATAGCTTCGAAGGGTCGTGCCAAAGCAGCGTTTTTCACACTGTTCGGCTTCGAACGCGAGAATTGGGAAACACTTGCGGACGCTCTTTGCAAAGTCGCGCGCTCATCCGATGTAGGTTCAGTGACGAGCAATGAATTCGCGACGAAGTTTATTATCGATGGGGATTTGGCAACGCCTTCGGGTCGACTAATTAGCATCCGAACAGTCTGGGCGGTCACTGATGACGATCCCCGACCCAGGTTGGTAACTGCGCATCCGATATGACATGAGGTTGTACGAGATGATCCAAGAACATGATCTGGTGGCGCTGCGCGAAGATGTGCCCGCGGAGAAGCTGGCATCTGGTGACGTCGGCACCGTTGTAGGCATATACCGGAACGGTGAAGCCTATGAAGTCGAGTTTATGACGATCGGGGGCGAAACTGTCGCCGTCACCACGCTGCCCGCGCGCCTGCTCCGTCCCGTTTCACCAAACGAAATGCACCAGTCACGGCCGCTCGTCGCGGCTTAGTCTTGCAAGTCAAATACATCGCCGATTGAACGTCGACGGAATCGCTAGATCTCAACCACCATCCCATCAAACCCCACCTCGATCCCGTGGGGACTCAGGACGGACTCCAGCTCCTCGTGGAGCAGCCCCCCGAGGTGGGAGTGGTGAGTGGTGATGACACGGGCCTCGAGGCGCAGGACTCCATCGGATGCGAGCTTCTCCTTGATCGCAACCACCTGGGTTGCCGATAGATGACCGTCATAGCCGCCGCCGATCTTCCCCTTCGTGCATTCGACGATCACAGCGTCTAACTTCACTCGCTTCAGGAACTCCCAGGTTGGCGGGTCGTACCAGCCCGTGTCGGTGGCGTACAGGAACGTCTTGCCGTCCCGCTCGATGAGGAAGTTGAAGCAGGTCTGGTCGGGGTCGTGGTGGGCGGCGAGGGGGGTGACGCGGAATGGGCCGGCCTGTGCGGTCTTCCAATACTCCAAAGTGTGGAGGCGGATGGGCACGCGGTCCATTTCTAGCGATTGCCGGATGCGGTCCGTCACCTCATTGCCGCCGTAGACATTCAGCGTATTCGGAAGGGGCGCCGCCAGGAACATCGAAGAGCTGTACTGCAGCTCCATGACGGCGAAATGGTCGTCGTGGGCGTGCGTGAAGAGCAGGTGCTCGACCTTCTGCAGGTCTAAGCCGTGACGGAATACGTGGTAGAGCGTATCGGGCGGAAAGTCGATCTTCAGAATATCGTCGATCAAGGCAGATGAGCGAGAGCGGATGTTCTTGCCGCCAAGACTTCGGGCTTCGTCGCAGGCTCTGCACCGGCAAAACAGACCGGGCCATCCCTCCGCAGCGGCCGTACCGAGGAGCTGTATTCTCATGTCGATCGATTCTCCCGAAGGTCCGGGCCGGCGTCGCGGCCTTTTCCAAATCGTCGGCTGATATCTTAATTAAGTGTATGTGGTCTTCCTCGTTTTGGCTGTGAGAAATATCACAGTTGAAGTGTGCGGTAGGTCACAGACAGCGTTGAAGTGATGGAGCGATGGAGTGATTTAGTAATGGGGTCATGCGGACGCTGTGCTCCAATACTCCATCACTCCAATACTCCGTCCGAACGAATCCGAATAGACGGCTTGACTTTTTTCGGAAATCGCCTATAATAGAAAGTCCGGCGGCTCGAAAGCTGCCGGTTTGGGAAATCAAAGCATAGATGCATAGCTGGCTAGATACAACTAAACAAGAGCTTGAGATGCGGGCGCGTTTGGCTGTCCCGCATGCATTCGGCATAACGCAGGCGGGCGAACAGGCCCCGTCCATCGCTGATGTCCAGTATGCCAATGGTCTCAAGAGCTCTATTCGAGGAGCGCCAGATCGACGATTCTGAGGAATCGATACGACCGATTTCATCGGCCCGATCTGGAAGTGTCCAGGTCGGGCCGATTTTATTTTGATCGTCTTCGTACTCGTTCTCGTTCTCGGAAGTCTCGAGTACGAGTACGAGGACGAGTAAGAGGACGAGGACGAGTAAGAGGACGTGGGCAATGAAGTTCATTGACGACATACCGATCTGGGGAGACCCGGTCGACGAGGGGGCGTTGAGTCAGATCAAGATGTGCAAGCGGACCGCCGCGGCGGTCGCGCTCATGGGCGATCATCACAAGGGATATGCGGTACCGATCGGCGGCGTGGTGGCCTACGAAGACAAGATCAGCCCGTCCGGCGTCGGGTTCGATATCGCGTGCGGCAACAAGGCGGTCCTGACCGACATGCCGGCTGCCGAGGCGCGAAGCCGCATCAAATCGATCATGGACGACATCTGGGACCGGCTCTCGTTCGGGATCGGCATGAAGAACCGGACCGTGGTCGACCACGATCTATACGACGACGAGACTTGGAAGCTGCATCCGATGAAGCCGCTGAAAGACACCGCGCGGAATCAACTGGGAACCATCGGCAGCGGGAACCATTACGTCGACGTATTCGTGGACGAGCTGGAGCGAGTGTGGGTTGGAGTTCACTTTGGCAGCCGCGGGCTGGGACACAAGACGGCAACGCACTTCCTGAAAGCCGGCGGCGCCAAGGATGGAATGGACGTCGAGCCGCTGGTGCTGGACGTGAAGTCGAACCTGGGCGCGGACTATCTTCAGTGCATGAAGCTCGCGGGCCGGTACGCCTATGCGGGTCGCGATTGGGTTTGCTCGACGGTAGCCAAAATTCTCGGTGCGAAGATCGTGGAGGAAGTGCATAACCACCACAACTTCGCCTGGGAAGAAAAGCACGGCGGGCGCAAGCTCTGGGTCGTCCGCAAGGGCGCGACACCGGCCTTTCCCGGCCAGAAGGGATTCGTGGGCGGGTCGATGGGCGACAATTCGGTAATCCTGGAAGGCGTCGAAAATCGGGAGGGAGCGCACTCGCTCTACTCGACCGTACACGGCGCGGGACGGGTGATGAGCCGAACGGCAGCACGGGGCAAGGTCAATTTCCGGACCGGCAAGGTGCTGTCGCCAGGAGCGATCAGCCGGGAGATGATGAACTCATGGATTCGGGAGCGCGGGGTCGAGCTGCGAGGAGCGGGAACGGACGAAAGTCCGCACTGCTATAAGCGGCTGGACGAAGTGCTTCAGCACCATAAAGATACGGTCCGTGTGCTGCACACGCTGACGCCGATCGGCGTGGCGATGGCCGGAGAGAACGAGTTCGATCCGTACAAGGACTGATTGTAAGTGGTTAGTGGTGAATGGTGAGTGGTGACAAGGCTGAGGTAGGTCGAACGGAACTACTCACCACTCACAACTCACCACTCACTCCTGATGATGCGGCGTCGCCAAGGGGTTAAGGCGCACGGCTCATACCCGTGTTACCGGCGGTTCGAATCCGCCCGCCGCTATGTGAGTGATATGAACTCGACAACAGATATCGAATGAGAGGAGATTCCAATGAAATATACAATTCACGGCAAGACGGGGCGGGCACAACTGACCGTGCGCGACATGACCGGAGAAGACGTGCCGATCCGAAGCCGGCAGGAGAAGCCTGACTTTGTCGTCAAGCTCCTGCCCAAGCGAGCGAACCGAAACACGGCATACAGCATCGCGGGCGATCCGGTCTACCGCGGATCCGACCTCGAGCTGGCCCTCATGCACATCCAGGCGTGGACGGGTCTGGAGCGGGTGCCGCTGCCTGCGTCGCTTCAGAAGTACGCGGTCGACGAGCCGACTCATGAGGCTGCCGCGTGACATGATGGTGGTGAGTGTTGAGTGGTGGGCTGGCCGGCCCCTCCATGTCCAATGAAGCTCCCCAGGATAAGGGGAGCTTCGCTTGTGACTCGATGTTGCGTCGTCGACCGATAGCGGCCCCCGGCCCAATTCCGGGGAGGGTCGTGCACATATTTGTCACGAGGCGCACTCTTATATCGCAATCACCAAATCACCAAATCGCCAAATCCCCTCATACCCAATATGATATAATGTCCAGGGATTGGCCCCGAAGTCATCATGCCAACCTTCATCTCCCTCAAACAGGGCGACCGTGTATTGCTGCGGAAGCCGCACCCATGCGGGGGACGCGAATGGACGGTTACACGCACAGGCGCCGACATCGGGCTGAAGTGCGACACATGCGGCAGGCGAGTAATGCTGGACCGCGAGGAACTCGAACGCCGCATCAAAACACTAATTGCCGTCGCGCCGAGCGCAACGGAATAAAGGCCTTTCGGATCGGCATTCCGACGCGAGGCAGGTTATTCGCCGCAGCGCTGCTGGTTCTGCCGGCCGCGGCCGTGGTGCGGCTATCCTGGCCCAGCGGCACCGTGCGCGCGCAGGATCCGGCGGTTCACAGTGCGCCCGCCAACTCCACCACAACCGCGGCGCCTGCAGCGCGGAATCTTCCCATCGTCATACATGTCGACGCTACGACGACGGCTGCCGAGTCCAAGGATGATGTCGCAACGGTCTGCAAGCTCGCGCCGGCGAGCGGTGAGTTACGACCCGTTTGGGACGATTGGACTTCTTTCAAAGGGAAACGGGTGCGCGCGGAGTCCAATTCCGACACCACTCCCGTTTACGCTGCGAGGATCGAGAACGGGTTCGCGGCGTGTGTGACGAACCTGGCCGACCAAAAAGCGGCATTCAAAGTGGCGGTAAACCTGCCGACGGGCGTTTACGAGATAGACAGGCTCGTTTTCGGCGCGAGTTCCCAGGGCATTCCGGCACGGACGGAGCGTCTGGTCGGGATCGTCTTAGCCAAGCAGAGCCAGATTTGGAAATCCGGCGGGCTTGCGGCCGGAGACGCAGCGATCTACCGGTTTCGAAATCTGACGGCGGGAGCTGCTTCCTCGTACGTGAGCGTCAAGTCCCGGCTGGCCTCGCTGCGACAGGCGCGGCCGTCTGAATATCGCCGGATAATGATTCCGCTGAGAGAGTGCTGGGACAATCTGGCCGAAGTAACTACGGGTGTCCGCCCGGAAACGCGCTATGAATGTCTCAAAAATGTCCATCGTGCCATGCTGACTCTGGCTCACGCGCAGTCACTGTGCAGGAACTATTGCGGCGAAGGACGTATCGCAGAAGCGCTGGGAACGGCGCTTCAGTCAGATCTGGACCGGCTGCAGTCATCGCTGGCGGGCCTTAGTGCCGTGTGTCTCGTTCTTGTCCCAAACGTGGAGGTGGCTCAGACCGACCCCGCCGACCCGCTGGTGCGTAAGATCACGGTCACCGTGGCAAACCAGGGCGAGCGCGAAGTGTCTCTCGTTCGCATCGGCGCCGTGGGACCGAAGGGAGCGAGCATTTTCCCAGGCGAAGAGGCTATGTTTCCGTCGCTGAAACCCGGCGAGACCGTGCGGGCGAGTTTTTCGATCCGGCTGACGGAGGATGCGGACGGGCGTGGCCTGGCAGCGCAGATCGGATATTTCACTGCCCGTTCGCCCGCACATCTGCGCATCCCCGTAACCTGAGTTTCCCTCGGCGAGTCGAACAGAAGGAATACCATACTTCGATTGGCGTAAAGAGTAAGAGCGGCGACATCTGCTCGCATCACACACGAACTACGAATTACGCATCACGGATCACACGCATCACTTTCGAACAGACTCCTTGGGAGGATCGTTAATGAATTTGCATCGTCGCCCCCGTCGCAGCGGGGTGCTCCTCATATTGTTCTTAGCCGTGATTGCCGCGGCTTCAGCCGCGCCGGCGGCACTCGCGGACACGCCGCTCAATATCCGGTTCGAATTGAAGGACGGCGATAAGGTCGGCGACACAATAACAGTTGTAGCTAAAGTCACCGGCAGCGAGAGCGTCGGTATCGAAAAGGTTGAATTCCTTGTAGATGATAAGCCTGTCGGAACCGATACCAGCACGCCGTATACATTCGATTGGGACACTCTTGCGGAATCGGAAGGGCCACACACGGTTGTCGCCACAGTTTTCGACGCCAAGGGCCAGACCAAGCGGGCAAAGATCAGTCTCAACGTGGACAATGAGCTGAGCAAGGGCGCCGATTATCATGCGGACAATGCCCTGGCAGCGCTGAAGGAAGGCAATGTGGATGCCGCCGCCAAGAGCGCGCGGCGCGCCCTGAAGATCGCTCCCGACAACTTGAAGGCAGCCAGGGCGCTGGCGGGAATACATCGCGAGCGACGGGAGATTTCGGAGGCGGTCGCGGTCCTGGAAAAGGCTGCAATGCCGGATAACGAGATCGGCGCTCGAGTGGAGTTGGTTGGACTATACATTTTGGAAGGGACGACCAGCGACTCGACCGAGAGCTTTCTAAAATCGGCGGATAAGGCCATCGCGGTTCACCAGAAACTGTCGGAGATCAAGGCGAAGGGCATCGGAGCCAGTCCCATGCAGCGCGGAGATATCCAGTTTGCCGCGCATAATTGGCCTGCAGCGGTGCGAGAATATCAAAAGTGCGTGACCGGCCTGGATTCCGCTCCCATGCCCTGCGTGAACCGGCTGATCCTCGCATATATCAACGCCGGAAGGACACGCGACGCGGAATCCGCCCTCGGGACCGTCATTCGCGCCAAGCGCGCCGATGAGGTAACGCACGTCATCCAGGCGCTGCTGCTTTTCAAGCAGCGGCAGTGGTCCAAAGCGCGTGAGATGGTGCAGGAAGGCGCCGACAACGATCACGTTGGCTCACTGATCGTGGCGGCTTATTCCGAATTGGCGCAGGGGCAGATGAAGAGGGCTCGGGAACTGGCGGACCGAGCCGCGAAAGCGGCCCCGGAGCTGCCGGAAGTTCAGCTCTTGCGCGCGTACACGGTGATCGATGCGATCGATGCCTCGCGAGCGGCGAACTCCGCGCTCATGGCCGATCCCACGCTTACCGAAGCATATGCGCTCAAGGGATACCAGACTCTGCTGGGAAGGGACATTAAGAAGTTCGCGGCGGCAGACGCGCTCTTCGACTATGCCCTGAAGAGAGATGCCATGAATAGTTATGCCATCATGGGTTTGTCGCTCTCTCTTCTGGGTCAGAAGCGCCCAATCGAATCGGAGCCGCTCCTCGAACAGCTCAATAAGCAGGAGCCGAATTGGCCGGACGTTCACGTGGCCCGTGCGCTCAATTATTCATTGGCCGACAAATCGATCAAGGTCCCGCTGGAGATGGAGCTCGCGCGGAAGCTCGATCCCGATCGGTTTGAGGACGCGCTGGTTCCCACGGCCGCGGAGTTGACTCCCCGCGTCTACCGATACCGGTTCTCTCCCGTCGTAACGCCGGCGTCCCTCTATCCGGCCAAAGCCACGGCGAGCGTCGAGAAATAGACGACCTGATCGGAACGTAACCGAGTTGAGATGGCAGGGCCGCCGCCGAGCTGAAGCCCGCGTCTCGGCGAGAGCCGTGCTCTCACGAAGTGATATCGTGCTGCGAATTGATGTCCGCCGGAGATTGACGCAATCGACTGGCCATCGTATAATGTGGGTGCTGCGAATACGCCTTGAATAAGGTGAAAACAATTGCCTGAACACGATCGGTTGGAGATAGGTCTCGAGCGTCCCGAGGCGCCCGTTAACCCGAGCGGCGGATATGCCGACGTCATGCGGATCCTGCTGGAGAACGGCAGCGATATCAACGCGCGAGATCCGTGGGGCCGTACGGCTCTGATGATCGTCGCGAAGGCGGGAGACCTCGATTCTTTCCGGCTTCTGCTCGACTGGGAGGCGGACATCCATGCCAAAGATGAGCGCGGCTTCACGGCGCTGATGTACGCGGCCTGGCAGGGCCACCTCGACATCGTCCAGGAGCTCATCGGGCGCGGCGCAGACGTGAACGCCAAGGAGAGCAAGCACGGCGGCACCGCGCTGCTTCTGGCCGCGACCGGCCTCGAGGAACGGATGGACCGTTCGGACCGCCCCGCGGACGAACTGGCCGCAGAGGACGAAGATCCCGACGATTGAGGTTGACTTAGTTGCAGTGCGCACGCTGCGGATACGTCCTCGATCCCTTTGATCCTTCCTGTCCCAAATGCGCGTACCTGGCCCGGACCGCCCAGTTCGGCCAACAGCCCGCCGATTACGGACATGCCGGCACAACCCCCGCTGCTGTTAGTGACGGACCGTTCCAGGGGGACCGCAAAGCCGGAATCCTGTTCCTCGCGACCTCGCTATTCGTAATCCTCTTCGTTGTGATCGCCCTGATCGCCCGCTCTCGCCTGGTCGGCATCAGCACCGGGTCCGGATCGCTCCTCGTCCTGTCGTCGGGAAATCCCGCCGGCGGAGGTCTGTTGTCCGGAGCGGTCAGCTCGCAGCAGATCGATCAGCGACTGACGAGCGCTGCCGCAACCACCGGAGGAGAGGTTGAGGTTAGCCTAGCGTGGAACTCCTGGTCCGATCTCGACGTGCAGGTCCGCGCCCCTTCCGGCGAGCTGATTAATGCCGACAATCCCCGATCGGCCAGCGGCGGAATTCAAGACGTCGATGCGAACCCCACGCGGATGGACCCGGGCGAACTCCGGCAAGTGATGCAGGGCCGGAGCGCCGGGATTGAGAACATGGACACTCTCTTCTACTCGCTGATCGAGCAGGGAGGGGGCGAGCAGATGCGACAATCAATAGCAGATCTCCAGCCTCTCGGCTCCGACGGCAAGGCCCCGCCAATCTTTTCCTGCAAGCCGATCGAGCACATCTACTTCTCCCGCGCCCCCAGAGGTACGTATACCGTATACGCCCACTGCTACAACTGGCGCGAACACTCACAATCCCCGCTCCCCTTCACGGTCCAGGTCCGCTCCAAGGGCAAGATATTCTACGAGACCTCCGGCACGATCGGCCCGGCCAGCTTCGTGATGAACCAAACCGTACCAACGCAGGTTTGTCAGTTTCAGGTCAAGTAGTGGAGCGACGGGCAGGCTGTCGCGGCCCGTGGAGGGATCGTCGAGGTCGATTCCGGGAGTCTTCTTCGCAGTCGGGAAATGCAAAATGCAAAATTGAAAATGCAAAATGCAAGTTGTCGCCCACTCGCGATCAGGGACGGCTTCGGCGGCTGCCTGTTCGTTATTCGTTTATCAAAGAGCTACCTCGCCCGGGCGCATGGCACTTATTGGGACTGAGGGCGGCTTTATCGTGACTACCGCAAACGTCCTACTGCGTGCTATCCGGGATGCCACCGGTCGAGTAACGGAGGCGGCAGCCTGTCCGAATGATGCTGCCTGAGGGGGTAACCCATCCCTCCGCTCAGATTGGCGACTAACGCATCCCGTGCCGTCTGATTGTCTGTCTACCGACTGACGCGGGGGAAGGATGAAGGATGAAAGATGAACGGTTCGAACTCTCAACTCTCAACTCTCAACTTGCCCCGGGTCCCCATTACGGGAGTTGTGAGACCACCGACTAAGTTGTAGTGCAACCGACTGTTAGAGGCCGCCCATCGCGGGGCTTCGCCTGCGCGTCCGTCGACTGCGAACGCTGCAATTATTGTAGACGAATAACTACTAGAAATGTTTCACATTTAGCAGAATTATTTGCGTTATGTTTTGATACTGCGCATTCTAGTCGGAAATCTGGAGCGTTCGGTCAACTCGCTTAGCTCATAACCCGAAGGTCGCAGGTTCGAGTCCTACCCCCGCTCCCACTTAGGCCGCTCGGTCGCTATGACCGGGCGGCCTATCCATGATATGCGTCCTTATTTACCTCCTTTGCTGCTGCTCATTCTGTATTGTAGGTTGTGCATTGATCGCAGCGACCTTCCCAGTAGCACCGCTAAGCTCGAAAAGGTGGTATGCTGCCTCGGATACCAGTGTGGATGCCAGATTAGCGTGCACTGCCGACTGGTTACGGCAAGAGTGACTGCCAGGAAGTAAATCAGGCCAGGGCCAGTCCGTTGAGGGTCCCGGTGCTCGAAGCAAACCGCTCGACCTCAAGGCCGAGTCTCTGGAGCATACTGACATACAGATTGCACAGCGGAGGTGGGCTGCCCAGATCGAAGGCCAGATGCTGTCCATGCTTGAATCCGCCGCCGGCCAGCAGAATTGGGAGGTTCTTGACATCGTGGTTGCTGGCGTTCCCCAGGTTGCTGCTGAAGAACACCATGCTGCGATCCAGCAGAGTGTCGCCCTCTTCCTGGGCTGCCTGCAGCTTCGTTAGAAATGCGCGGAACTCGACCATCTTCGCGAGCTCTATTTTGCGAAGCTGCGCCAGCTTCGTGGGGTCCTGACCGTGATGGGACAGATCGTGGTAACCGAATGAGACGCCTTCCACCTGGGGAACGCCCGTTATGCCGGACAGAGTCAGCGTGATCAGTCGCGTCGAGTCGGTTTGAATCGCCAGATGGATCAGGACGTACCAGAGCCTGTCCTGATGGAGGATATCGGCCTGGCTGCTAACGTCCTGGAGATGCGGGACATTCACTTTGGGTTTCGGTTTCTGGAACCACTGCTCCGACACGGTGATCTGCTGCTCCAGGTCGCGAACGCTCGTGTAGTACTCATCCAGTCTCGCGCGATCGCGTGCGCCCACTTGCCGGCGCGCCCGGCTGCGCTCATCCGCGAGGGCATCGAGAATGCTTCGTCCATTCTGAAGGCGCATCTTCTGGGCGCGGACCTCGTCCGGCGTGCCTTCAATGAACAACCGGGCAAAGACGCGCGCAGGCGAGAAGTCCGCCGGAACCGGCGCCCCGCTTCGAGTCCAACCCAGCCCCTCCCCCTCGCTGCCAAGTGTCAGGGTGGGATAACGAGTCAGTCCGCGCATGCGTTCCGCGGCAAACTGATCTACCGAGATCGAGTTCTGGAATCCCGCCCTCACTTCGGGATGCGGCGCGCCGGTAAGGAAACTCCTCATCGAGTCGTGCGATGCGCCCACGTCGGGATGGCTGAGACCGGAGATAACCGTAAAGCGCTCCCGGAACTCCCCGACGGCGTCCAGATACGGCGTCATTGCGTAGCCCTTCCCGCCGGCTTTTGGGAAGAAGTTCTCGGCATGAATGCCCAGAGGCGAACAGATGCAGATCATGCGGCGGGGGATCGGCGCCTTCGGGCTGCCTGTTGCCCGGCTCTCCAGCCAGGGCAAGGCCAGACAAACCCCGGACGCCCGCAGAAAGTGTCTGCGGGTAAGTCTCTGTGGGATGTCGTTTACGTTGCTCATCTGGTAGCTCCTCTGCGTGATGCCGTTTCGCCGGAACATCAGCCCCCGAATACGCTTGCATTCACCTTGTCCAGCACCTTAAAGTCGATCACCTCGATCTTCTGGAAGGGCTCGCCATCCCGCTTGATCTCGATTTTCATGGCCCTCCTGATGCCGCCAACCACCCGGTAATCGCTGAACGTCCACTCCTGAGTGGACTCCGTGTTATTGAAGCCAACGACCCGGGCGATCAGCCTGACCGGCAGGCCTGATTCCTTGTCGAAGTATATTTTAAACTCCTTGTGGTCCGGAGGGTGCACCTTCAAGCCGACCGCGGGCCTGCCGCCAACCTCCTCGTCATCGATCGACTCGAGCCTGTACTCACGGATAGGCATCACGGTGATGGAGGTCATCGTCAACTCGGCGATATGTCGCAGATTATCAACACCCTCTCTGTTCAGGGCGGTGCTTTTGCGGTTGAGACTTCGCGATCCCTTGTGCCCGTACAGCATCAGAACACCCGTGACTTTGTTTCCGCCGACCTCGCTTCTGAAGTCCTGCCTGTAACGGCGGGAATTGTCCATCGTGATTCGTCCCGTCGCCGCACCCTCCTTGCCCTGGATGAAGAGCGCCACCTTCATCCTGTACGTGAAGGCACTCGCCTTGCTAAGCGCCGCCTCGCCCCCCAGCGCCTTGATCGCCCTGGCGACGACTGCCCGAGGATCGTCCGCCGCCCGAGCTGGGAGCGCCACGACGCTCAGTAGGAGCGTAGCCACAATCCGGAATCTCACTTCGGTTACCTCCTCTCACTCTCTGCGTCTCTGTGCCTCATGTAGGCCGACCAGCGTTAAGTCACTCGTACCTCACTTTTTCTGAAAAAGCGGTGACTGCACGATCGCGTGAATCAGCGACTTGAACCCGTAGTTCTGCTTTCTTATTCCGGCAATGATCCGTTCAATGTGCGGCTGATCGTTCGGTTCGAGCGGCGCGCCGGTGGCATAAGTCACAAGCTGCCTGGCGAGCGCACGCGCGATCTGATCTTTATCGGCAAGCAAGAGCTGCTTGAACTCATCGATGTTTTGAAACTTTCGACCATCGGGCAGTACGTCGGCGCATTCCACGGGCTGCCCGCGCAGATAGTTCATCCGCTTTCCATCGACCTTGACTTCCTCGCCGTTGCCCGTGCTCCGGTAGTATTCCCGCCAGCCTCCGATGACATCGAAGCTCTCCAGGGCGAATCCCGGCGGGTCGATCTGACGATGGCAAGACGCGCAGGTGCCTTCCCTATGCTTGGCCAGCTGGCTGCGGATTCCTATCGTGCCGCGTATGTCCGGCTCCACCACAGGCACGTTGGCAGGCGGATTGGGCGGACGCTGACCCAGAATGCGCTCCAGGACCCATACCCCGCGGTGTACGGGGTGGGTGTACGAGCCGTTCGCCGTGACCTTGAGGACGCTTGCCATGGTCAGAACGCCGCCGCGATGGCTGCCTTTGGGGAGCGCGACCTTCTGAAACTCAAAACCTTCGGGACTGGGAATGCCATAGTGCCGCGCCAGCCGCCCGTTCAGCATAGAGAAATCCGAAGCGACAAACTCCGCCAGGCTCAAGTCATTGTTCAGCACTTCTTTGAAGAAAAGCTCGGTCTCCCGAATCATGGAGACCTTCAGCATGTGGTCGAACTCGGGATAGACGTAGTAGTTCGGCTCCGTGAAGTCGATGTTGCGGAGCCCGAGCCACTGACCGACGAAGTTTTCCGTGAACGCGTCGGACCTGGGGTCGGCGAGCATTCGTTCGACGTGCCGGCGCAAGGCGGCCGGATCTTTCAGTCGTCGCCCTTCCGCCAGTCTCAACAGCGGCTCATCCGGCATGCTGCTCCAGAGAAAATAGGAGAGCCGGCTGGCCAGGGCAAAGTCATCCAACGGCCCCGGGCTTTCGTGCAGGAACAGAAAATCGTCCGACACCAGCGCTGCAAGCATGGCGACACGCAGCGCCTCTTCAAACCGGAGCCCCTCTCGAAGTTTGTCCTGGAACAGCTTCATATAGGGCTGTACGGCCTGGTCCGTCACGGAGCGGCGAAAGGCCAAACGCAGAAAGCGGGTCAAGACGGCGCGAGCGTCCTTTTCAGGCGTCTCGGAGGTGACTTCCTGATAGCCGTTGTACCGGTTACTCGGAAACGGTTTCTGCTGGAGGTCGCCCAGCAGTTTTCGATGGCTTGGCGGCGGCCAGGACTCGTAGAGCGGCCCCTCTATCTCCACCCATTGAAGCGCCACACCAGGCCCGGCGTATTTGTCCGCTCCTCCCGCCTTCACGATCACACCGGCGCCGGGCATGCCGTAGGGCAGGAAACCGACACTCGTGCGGGGTTCCAGCCAAGCAACGATCTCTTTGACCTTGGGCTCGCCGGGAAGCGCATCGAAATAGCCGACCAGCCCTTTCTTGCCGCGCAGCTCGCCATTCGCGACACGATAGGTGACGGGCTTGTCGCTCTGAACTGCGGAGGCGGAGATACGAATCCGAAACAGGCCGCCTTCGGAGGGCCAGAAGTCCGAAAGCCAGAGGCTGTTCCACTCGCTGGACGAAAAGAGCGCAACTCCTTCGGACAGATGGCGAAAGACCGGCTCTTGCGACAGCTTAACGCTGTGCTGCTGCTTGAGGTCGATGCGCTTCTTGAACAGCGGTGGACGCGGCGTGTTGGCGATCGCGAGACTTAATGCCTTTTCACCGGCATCCAGGTATCTCTCCAGTGCGAATGACGAGATATGCTGTGCAGAGCCGACCGTATCGAAGCCGTTTGCGGAGACATCCTGTGCCAGCAGGTCTTTGAATTCCGCCCTTATGCCGAGCAGGTCACAGATTGTGCGCTCGTACTCGCCGCGATTCAGCTTCCGAAGAACGGTCCTGTCATCGGCGCGGCTCGGGGCCGGAGCCGCCGGCGGTTTCTTGGCGGCTTTC
>ORMF011384200.1_pt1 | contig 20663 bp, 21 predicted proteins | sample 1779871 | NCBI WGS metagenome assembly ORMF01 (sample SAMEA104232316, study PRJEB22302) | groundwater metagenome | biome: forest; feature: aquifer; material: groundwater | place: USA | collected 2011-08-07 | depth 5.4 m | reverse complement strand
CAGGGGAGCGCGGCGGGGGTCGTAAACAGCCACAGGGCGTTCGACAGCCGCCTGTCCAAACCGAAGAGAAGCGGCAGCATCAACGGTGAAACTCCCACCGGGGTTGAGGCTTCCAGCAAAACAATCATCCTCGGCAGCCCATGAATATGAAACAGCGATACCAGCAGCCAGGCAATGAACGGTGTGTAAATGAACTTAATGCCGCTCATGGCAAGGCATGGGCGAAACCACAAACGCGGAGAAACCAGTATCACCTGAGACCCCAGCGCTACCAGGTCCAATACCGTATCCACATTAATGAGCACGTGATTGACGTGCTCAAGAAACGGCGGCCGCGGAACATGCAGAAAACTTAAGACCACCCCCGCCATCATTCCCAGAAAAGGATAAAGCCGCAATTCATCATAAAGCGCGTCTTTTAGGCGCAGCGCGCGCCGTTTTTCTCCATAGTGGGCTGCAATGCTGAACCCCAACGTATAAAAGGAAGGGGTAAAAAATATAAAGTACAGGACACACAACGCATAAGCGGTTTCCCCAAAAAGCGCAAAAGCCATATAAGCGCCTAAGTAGCCCACATTAGAAAAGAAGGCTGAGGTAATAAAACTGCCTGTCTGCGGCTGCGTAAGCTTGGCGCGCTTGGCATAAATCCAGGCAGGAATCAGTGTGGAACAGGAAACCAAAAAACCGGTGACAGGCAATAACCAGGGCTCGGGGCTGCGCAAGTTCATCCGCCAAAAAGATAAGCACAAGACAACCGGGGCCGGCCCCTTAATGACCCAGCGTACCAGGCGGTTTGCCCGCTCATCGTTCAGAACACCGCGGCGCCCAAGCCACCAGCCCAGCGTCATCGACCCTGTCAAAAGACCTAAACCCCAAAACACCCGTTCAATCATCATGGAAAGTTTTCACGAAAAGTTTTTGCCCATCTGTCCGCACAGAAATCATGCCGTCTTGTCTTGTCAGATAAACCCTGCTGCCTGCGGCACGAAGCCTGTCTACGGTTTCCTGTGCCGGAAGCCTGTGCAAATAGCCTGCGCTGATAACCGAAACCCTAGGGCTTACCTGCCCAAAAAAGCGCTCACCCACAGTCCCTAAGCGGCTGCCGTGGTGCGGCACTTTTAGAACAGTTGTGCGGCCTAACCGCGTTTCCACCAACATCGGCAGCCCTATTTCCTCAATGTCCCCGGTAAACAAGAAACTCACCTCCCTTTTAACTAAGCGTAGCACCAAACAATTGTCATTCGATTTTGGTTTTACACCGGGCACCCCGCCCAAAGGGGGGTGCAGCACATCCAGCGTGATTTCCGGCTCAATCAGCACTCTTTGCCCTGCCGCAAGCACATGTTCAGGGATTCTTTTTTCCGCAATAAGCCGGCGAACGCGATAAGCCGACATCGTGTCACCGTGCACACCGTTCGTCAAGAGCTGCTTTATAGGAAAAGTTTCCATAAGCGGGATTGCCCCGCCTAAGTGGTCTTCATCAGTATGGGTAAGCACCAGGGCATCGATAACCGAAATGCCCTCGTGGCGAAGAAACGGTATCAGCCGGGAGTGCCCGGCATCCTGTGTGCCGCAATCAATGATAATCACATGCTGCTTCGGCGTGCGAATGACCAAACTATCTCCGTGGCCAACGTCAAGAAAATCAACCTGCAAGCAATCCCGCTCAAAAACCCGCGCGCCGATCAAACTTCCCACCCAAACACCCAACGCAATCAACCAAAGTGCAGCCAAATGCCTAAAGTTCAACCGTAAAGCAGCCTTGTTGACGCTGATTAAAATAAGGCAGTAATAGCCGACGATCGTAACAAGTGCCGGATGCGCCACATAATAATGGCCAAAAGGCAGGCGGTGGCAAACTGTCACCAAAAAGACAATGGTTTTAAGAACAAAGCCCAGCAGCGGTGCTGTCCAATGAAGCAGTGGCCCAAAAACTGCCCCGGAAAGAAAAAGAAGCGGCGTGCCCACACCCACCAGCACGCTGACCCAGGGAGCGATCAACAAATTGGCAATAAGCGACACCGGGCAGATCAGCCCGAAATACCAGGCAAGCACGGGTGATAACCCTGCCCAAATAGCCGCTGTTGCCGTAACACTCAACACTATCCCCTGTTTAATGAACACCGACGGTATCCATCCAAATCCACGTTCTATAACCGGCTGCCAGCGCGGCGTAAACAGCAGCAGGCTCGCCACGGCACCGTAAGAAAGCTGGAAACTAGGGTCAAACAATTGCATGGGGTCAACGGCGATGGTCACAAGCGCGGCAAAGCTTAGCGTGTTCGGCCAAGACACAACCCGGTCGCAAAAAACAGCCCCTAACACTACCCACGCCATAAAACCCGCGCGCACCACAGGAGGCTGCATGCCGGTCAACAAACAATATCCCCCAACGGCAATGGCCGTAAGCCACGGGCGCAGGCGCCAGGGCAAGCCCAGCAGTCGCAACAGCCATTCAACAATCCAGGCGATCAGTCCGACATTAAATCCGCTGACCACCAGCAAATGCATGGTCCCTGTTTCCACAAAAGCTTTTTCAAGGCAATCTTCCAGGTCAGTCCGCTCGCCCAGCAAGAAAGAGCGCAGCAACCCCGCCTGTCTTTTCTCAAAAACATCCCCGATGACCTGTTCCAACCGATGGCGCCATCGAAAGAGCCATTTTCCCGCCACTGACCCCTGATCATGCCGAAGAATAACAACCGTATCTGAAGGTTTAACACGTACCATGCCGTGAACATGTTTCCTGGCCAGCGCGCGGCGCTGATCATATTGCCCGGGATTGGCTGCAGCCTGCACGCGCAACCACGCTGCTTCAATAAGCACTTCGTCGCCGTACGCTGCAGCCACGGTTGAATCGAGCAGGATTAATTTCAGACGCGCAGCACTCCGCACCCAATGGCCGGCTTGATACACAGCGCGCGTTTGCAGCACACTGCTGCGCGTCACAGGACCGCGCGCCTGGGCGCGCTTAACCCAATCCTCGCACAGGACACCCTGCAAAATAACCCGCTGCGCCTTATCTGTTAAGTCGGGGATAGCCCCTTGCGCAGGATGGTTTTTCCAAAAACCCACACGGGCAACTCCCAGCACCACCCACAAGAGTACCAGTGCTAGAAAACCGGCCAATTTCCGGCCTCGCCAAAATAGCGAAGCTACCCCCGACATAAAACCTAAGCTGATAAGCAGGGGCGCCGACGCATGGATGTTATTTCCAATCAACACGCCGGCCATAAATCCGATGGCAGCCAATAAAAAAGGTGCGTTCATCAAAGAGATGGGTTCATTAAAAAGAAAAACGCAGAAGAGAGCGCCTCTCTCCTGCGTTTTAATTGTTATAAAACTAGTTTGCGAGTTAGGGTTTTGTGTGCGGCTGCTTCATGCCTAAAATCACGTGCTGCATCACCGCTTCCTGGTCCTGGGGAGCCACTTCAACAAAGCGTACCCCTATCTCTACCGACCGCTGTCGCTGCGACTGGCCGATCATTTCATAAGCCTCACTCCAAACCACTTCAGCGGTAAAATTAACCGGCTGTTCCCTGCCTGGCAATTTCATCGCTATTTGCAGCCGCGTGCCTGCAGGCAGTTCTTGCTCAGCGAAGAGGCAAATACCACCACCGCCGATATCCTTAGTGGCCCCCTGTTGGGCTGCACCGCTGGGAAGCACGGTATATTTGGTTTCTAATCGCGTATCCAAACGCACAAAGTGGCGGCGCTCTTCCATGGTCACTTAATCATACGGGTAATTGGCCCGCATCTCAAGTTGTCCTTGCTCATATAAAGTAAAACGGATCTCGCGCAGAAAACGGGAGGGCTGCAAAAAGGCAGATCCCCCGCCGCGCATGCCCATATCCACCATGGGATGGGTGATATACAGCTCATCCTGCGCGCGGGTAGTTGCCACATAGAAAATACGGCGCTCCTCTTCCTCTCCGCTTTCCTCGCGCAGTGCTGCTTCCGACGGAAAAGAACCCTCGCTCATGCGCATGACAAAAACCACTTTCCACTCAAGCCCTTTGGCTTGGTGGATCGAGCTCAATACCAGCTGCTCCGTTTCTGTTGAGCCGTCCTTCCCTACTTCCTGGCCATAGAGCTCGCCAAGCAGCACCAACTCTGACAGCAAGCTGCTTAAGCTGCGGTAAGACTTCGCGAATAAGGAAAGCTGCTGGATATCTTCGATGCGGCCAGAAGATCCTTCGTACTTGGCGCGCAGGTATTCGGGATAAGCGGTGTCTAGGATAGCTGCCACCAAACCGGAAGGATCCTGGTCCTCCCGCACCGTACGCAATAGGGCTAAATCCTGCTGAAACCGCTTAAACGCAGGCTGGGCTGCGGCAGGAAGCGCTTTGCACACCTCAGGCTTCATGACAGCGTCATAAGGATTGGCTGCTTGGGACGCCTTTTCCCATAATCTGGCGGCGGTCACATTGCCGATGCGCGGAAGCATCGTCCAAAGGCGCCGCCAGGCAATTTCATCGAACGGATTGTCGAGCACTTTTAAGTGGGCCACCACATCTTTGATGTGTGCTTGCTCAAAAAAACGCACGCCGGAGCGCACTTCATAGGGAATGCGCCGCTTGATCAGCTCCGCCTGCAGGATAGTAGAATGGGCATGGGCCCGGTATAACACCGCTATCTCCTGCAGCGTAATGCCTTCGTCTCTTAACTGCAGGATGCGCTCAGCCACAAAGGATGCTTCTTGATAAACGTCGTTAACAGGAAGTACTACCGGCAGGCTGCCGCGAGGGCGTTGGGCAGTCAGCGTCTTGCGGAATTGTGCCACGTTGTTTGCGATGCTGGCATTGGTGAATTCCAAAATCTGCGGGGTCGAGCGGTAGTTGGCTTCCAGCTTGAAAATCTCCGTGCCTGGGTTGCGCTCGGGAAATTTCAGGATATTGTCGTAATTCGCCCCCCTGAATTTATAGATGCTTTGCGCGTCATCACCCACCACCATCAGGTTGTGGCCATTATGCTCCGCGATTTTTTCAACGATCTGTGCTTGGATAGCATTGGTATCTTGGTATTCATCAACGAGCAGATAGCGCAATTGATTCCCCAGTCGCTGGGTAATTTCGGGGCGGTCTAAAAGCAACTTAAGCCAGAGCTTAAGCAGGTCATCATAGTCAACCGCATTGGCCGACCGCTTTTTCATCTCATAGCGCGCCCGGATAGACTCTAATTCGTTGGTCCAAATCGCAAAATGGGGCGTGCGCTCTTCAATGACGCTTTCAAGCAGGCGTTCGGTGTTAAACGCCATGCTGATGAGGTCCTGAATGATCGCCGCTGATGGAAAACGCTTTTCTTCGACCTTCACCGGTGCCTCACCGACGCAAAGCTTGACCAAATCCCGCTGGTCTTCGTCATCCAGGATCGAATAATTGGGCTGCAACCCGATCAGCGTGCCGTGCTGGCGAAGCACGCGGTTGCCCAGCGCATGGAAAGTGCCACCCCACAAGCCGCCTGCATCAGAGCCGGTTAGAGCCTCAACACGGCGCAGCATTTCGCGCGATGCTTTGTTGGTGAATGTTGCCAGGAGCATCTGGGAAGGATGGATGCCTTTTGTCATCAGGAAGGCGACGCGGTAGGTGATCGTCCGTGTTTTCCCGGAGCCGGCGCCGGCAATCACCAATTTAGGCCCGTCGCCGCAGGTTACCGCCGCAAGTTGGGCAGCATTGAGCTCGCTTTCTAAATCCAATTGAAAGCGGACGTGTGAAGACGAGTTAAGGGTGAAAGTGCGCGTCACCTTAGGAATTCGTCCATAAGAATCACCGGGTCCCGGTCAAGCACTTGCCGTGCATGCGAAGTGAGCTTGTAGCGCCCATGGCTGAGCATAAGCACTTGGCCGTCAGCCAGCCCTTGCAGGCTCTCTTCCTTATAATCGTCATGCAGATAAAGCATCTCTTTGAGCCCTTCGAAGGAGGCACCTTGGGGATGGTCTCTATAAAGGCAGGTCAATACTTCTCGCGTACGGACGTCCTTGGCTGCTGTGACTAATCGTTGTCGAATATCCGCGTTCATTCTTTAACTACCATACCATATCTTATGGTTTGGGTGAGCCTTTCATCGTATCCTGAAATGCCTTAACCGCTTCACCGAAACCACGCGCTATTTCCGGCAAACGTTTGGGGCCTACCACCACAAGCGCAATCACAGCGATCACCAATATTTCTGAAAGGCCTAAATTGCCCATATTAAAGTCGCTTTCGGTTTATGCTGCTGCGGCAGGTTGGCTGATATCGCGAAACTCGCCTTGCAAGGTTTCTAGATTTAACACTAGCCGCAAGCCGTCATGCGATGTGACAGAAAAGGTGTATCCACCGCCGATGGCGTCGCAGGCAAGCATGGAAACTTGCGCTGAACCGCTTTCAAGCCGCTCAAAAGCAGCGTCGCGGATTTGGTTAAGCACCAGGCGGCTTTTAACCCAAGGGGTCTTGCGGCGAAAAGCCCCGCCGCCGGCAGGCACCGCTTCAAGACAGGCACGCGTAAGCTCAAGGTCAAGCTTAAGCCGCCCCCCCGCAGGAGACAGCCGGATCTGGTCAATGCTGGCCCCACCTAACAACTCGCTTAAATCTTTAATATCGCCTAAAAATTCAATAGTTCTTTCCATCATACTCCTCGCTTAGTACAGTCAGCGCCTAATCACCAACCGGCGCCGGATAGATTCAACGGTCTTATCACCGATTCCTGAAACCCGGGTAATATCCTCGATACTGGTAAATGGTCCGTGTTGGTTGCGCTCTTTTACGATCCTGGCAGCCAGCCTTGGCCCGATACCCGGCAGGCGCTCTAATTCTGCAACAGTTGCCGTATTGACGTCAACTTCTCGTGAAGCTGCAAGCTTGCTGTCCCAATCCGCCGCCTCTTTGGCAGGCACCGATTCCACCAGCTTGCGGTTTTCGTGGCTTAGCTTCAGCCAAACAACGCATCCCGTCAGAAGAAACAGTCCTAAAAACGCAAGCGACCGCTGCTGGGATTGATTCAGCATCGACCCCACCTAAACAACGATATTGATCAGGCGCTTCGGCACAACAATAAACTGCTTAATGGGGTTACCGTCGATAAATTTCTTCACATTGGGATCAGCCAGCGCGCGTTGCTTGATTTCCTCTTCCTTAAGGCCGGGTGAAAGGACCAGCTTCGAGCGCATCTTGCCGTTTACCTGGACAATCAAGACAATATCTGCCCCTTCCAGCACAGTAGGATCAAAAACAGGCCACGGGGCAAACGCCAGGCTCTCGGCATGGCCCAGCCGCTGCCACAATTCCTCGCCAAGGTGCGGAGCAAAAGGAGCGAGCAACAGAATTAACGTTTCAACCGCTTTTAGCGGAAGCTGTTTGGCTTCTTCCAGCGCATTCAACAAAACCATCATGGCGGAGATGGCGGTATTAAACCGCAAGTTGTCGAGGTCTTCGGTAACACTCTTAATGGTTAACTGAAGCTGCCGGTTCAATTCCCCCTCAACCGGTTTATTCTGTAGATTCGGATTAAGCTTATCGTCAACCAGCACGAGCCGCCATGCGCGGTTAAGAAACCGGTCAACCCCTTCGATGCTGCGCATGCTCCACGGCTTGACCGCTTCCAGCGGCCCCATGAACATTTCAAAAAGCCTGAAAGCATCGGCCCCATGGGCGGCGATCACCTCATCGGGATTCACTACATTGCCGCGCGACTTCGACATTTTCTCGCCGTCTTCGCCGAGGATCAGGCCTTGATTGATCAGTTTCTGAAACGGCTCGTTTGTGGATACCTGTTTCAGGTCGTAGAGCACCTTATGCCAGAACCGAGAATACAACAGGTGCAAGACCGCGTGCTCAGCGCCTCCTATATACAGATCCACCGGCATCCAGTATTTTTCTTTTGCCGGATCGAAAGGGGCTTTGTCATTGCGCGGATCCAGATAGCGCAGGTAATACCAGCAAGAGCCGGCCCATTGCGGCATCGTGTTTGTTTCGCGCTCGGCAGGGCCTTTGCATTTCGGACACTGCGTCCGCACCCACTCTTTTGCTTTTGAAAGCGGCGGCTCGCCTGTTGCCGAGGGCTTGAAATCGGTCATCTCAGGCAAACGCACAGGCAGCTCAGACTCAGGCACAGGCACGGTGCCGCATGCAGCGCAATGCACCAGCGGAATCGGTTCGCCCCAGTAGCGCTGGCGCGAAAAAAGCCAGTCGCGTAATTTATAATTGACTGTTTTGCGTCCGGCGCTCTTGGCGGCGGAGAGCCAATCGGTGATTTTTCCCTTAGCCTCTTCGCTTTTAAGCCCCGTAAACTGCTTTGAATCGTGCATGCGGCCAGGTGCTTCATAAGCTTCCTGCAGGGTGGCTGCATCCAGCGCTTGGCCTTCAGGGACGATCACAACGCGCACCGGAAGCTTATATTTTTTGGCAAACTCAAAATCGCGCTGGTCATGCGCAGGCACAGCCATGACCGCGCCGGTGCCGTATGACGCCAGCACATAATCGCCGACCCATACCGGCACGTGCTCCTCATTGACCGGATTAACCGCATAGGCGCCGGTGAAAACGCCGGTTTTTTCTTTGCTCAACTGCGTGCGTTCAAGTTCGCTTTTACGGGAAGCTTCTATCCGGTACTGCTCAACCGCTTTCTTGGAGCCTTCCGCCGTAATTTTTCCAACCAGCGGATGTTCTGGGGCTAATACCAGATAAGTCACGCCGAAGAGCGTATCCGGCCTGGTGGTAAAGACCGGCACAGGTGTTTCTCCAACCTTAAAAAATATTTCAGCACCTTCGCTTTTGCCGATCCAATGCCGCTGCATCAGCTTGATGTGCTCGGGCCAGTCCAAACCGTCAAGGTCGTTTAAGAGACGCTCGGCATAGGCGGTGATTTTAAGCATCCACTGGCGCATGGGCTTGCGCTCAACCGGATGGCCTTTGCGCTCGCACTTGCCGTCAATAACTTCTTCGTTGGCAAGCACGGTGCCGCAAGATGGACACCACCACACAGGCGCCTCTGCCGCGTAAGCCAAGCCGCGGTTATACAGCTGAAGGAAAATCCACTGGGTCCAGCGCACATAAGCAGTGTCGGTGGTGTTAACTTCGCGGTCCCAATCATAAGAAAAACCGAAGCGCTCTATTTGCTTGCGGAAATTTTCAATGTTTTTCTTGGTGGTGACAGCGGGATGAGTGCCGGTGTCGATTGCATATTGTTCGGCAGGCAAGCCAAACGCATCCCAACCCATCGGGTGCAACACGTTAAAGCCCCGCATGCGATTATAGCGGCAGAAAATATCGGTCGCGGTATAGCCTTCGGGGTGGCCCACATGCAACCCAGCCCCTGAAGGATACGGAAACATATCCAGCACGTAAAGCTTCTTGCGCTTGGAGTCGTTGTCAACGGCACGAAAGAGCTTCTGTTTCTGCCAGAAGCTTTGCCACTTGGGTTCGATGGTTTGAAAGGGGTATTTCTCTGCCATAGGTGGAAGTGTTAAGCGGAAAGGCTGCCTTACATTAAATTTGCCGGCGGCGCATTCCTGTCGACATATTGATTCAACAGGGCTGTTGTCTTGGGAGGCAGGTTGAAAAACACGACACCCAGTTCAGTCTTAGCAGCTCCTGAAGATTGGTGGGAAACCCCCTTCGTCATCACCCAAACCACTTCAGCAGGCATGATACAAGGCGCGGCAAAATCAGGCAGGGCCAACTCAATTTCAAGTTTTGTCCCGCGCTCAACCCACTCTTCAGTGACAAGGCACACGCCTGTCGGGCTTAAGTTTTTCGTCAACCAACAGTTAACTTTTCCTGTTTTTTGATTTTTCACAATCGCCGTCAACTGTGTCGGCGACCGTAAATTAGTCCGGCGCTCCGCATCCATCAAGGATTGATCAGCTCACCGTAGGTGGCGTGGAAGCGATTGGAGACTTTGTGTCCTCATAAAAGCGGATCGAGGCGGCAAGCGACAGGAAGCCCATGTAGAGGCTGGCCAAGGCACCGGCTATCGTGCCTACCAGACCGATTCCAATACCCAAGGGGCCCCCTAAAGCATTCCCTGCCCACTCTAAGAGCGCTGAAGGAATCCAAACAGCATAAGATAAGGCTGCCATGGCTAAACCAAGCGTGGCAACCCGCCACCAGCGTTTGTGCGTAGCGGCGAAACTTTTTTTAAGGGCTGCGCTGGGGCCAAGCTGGTCGGCAACAATCGCAATGAACCAAAAAGAAATCCGCACTAAAATCCAGATAAGCCCCGCAGTGATCCCAAGGCCTACAATAAGCGCCAATCCTACACTCGCCACCCGGGGAACGCTGTTAGGTATCACACCTACAAGGGCAATACCTGCACCAATCACTAATAACACCACCAAAAAAGCCAACAAAGAAAGGGCCCAACCCCCAAGAAGGGCTACCAACCTTTGGCTGCCTGATGAAGCAAAGGTGCTCCAGCCAGCGGTTCCGGTGCGCACCTGTTCAGCTAAATAGCCTGTTTGCGCTCCTGTCAGCCAGATGCTCGCAATAGCAAGAACCAGCAAACAAGGAATTAACAGCGGCCAAGATCGCTTAAACCAATCGTTAATGATGCGGTCGCGTTTTGCTGATGCATCGGCAGCCACTGGCGTACCTGGCTCCGTAACTTGCGCAGGATCAGCCACTGATGCACTTGGCTCAACAGCTTGAGCAGGCTCAGCCACAGGCACTGTTGCCACAGCAGCTTGCGGAGCTTCCTCAAATACTTCACGCGGAGGATTGCTTGCCATCACACCCATCAACAAAACAAATGCAACCCCAACCCAGCATCCGGCATACCAAGCCATGCCCATCCAGCTGCGCTGGGCTGCCTTAAACCCTTCTTTAAGCGAACGGCTTACTGACGGTTCCATGCGTCCTCCATTTTAGTGAAACGGCCTGACCACAACCGTGCTTCGCGTGCCACCGCAAGGCGGAAATCATCCTGGGATGACAAGCGCGGCCAAACCTGAAGCCAGGTTTCCAGCGCCTGCTGCACTTGCGCGGTGCTTGATTGGATTTCTTTTGATTGTGTTGCTTCTGATAATTTTTGACAGTCGAGGTGGAGCTGCTTCAATAATTTCTCAACAGCCTGTTGCTTATCGCGCTGTTCTATCTGCGCTGCTACTTGAAGAAACGCTTCTGAAACCGCTGCGGGGGTCATCGAACTTTTGCCGCCTGTTTCCTCGGGCGCTTAGGTTTAGAAGCAGAAGATACACTGGCCAATTCACGGACTGTGTTCAAATTCTTCTCATCCTCGTGTTCGGTTGATTTCGGGGTTTCCAAAATCCATGGGACCGCCTGCATAGCCGGATGGCGGACTATACGCTTAAAACCGTCCCGGCCGATAAACCCTTCCCCGATATGCCAATGGCGGTCTACGCGCGATTCAAAAGGGACTTTTGAATCATTAAGGTGGATGAGTTTCAGGTGCTTCAAGCCGACCGTCTCGTCAAAAGATTTGATTGTTTGGGCAAGCCCGGCTTCGGTGTGGATGGCATAACCCGATGCAAATAAATGGGCGGTGTCCAGGCAAACACCGATGCGGTCTTTATCCTCCGCCTGATCGCGTATCGCCGCCAAATGCTCAAATTGATAGCCGATTCCCTGGCCTGACCCGGCTGTATTTTCCAGTAAAATCATGGTTGTGCCTGGCTGGCCCTCAAGGGTTTTGTTGAGCGCCTGCGCTACGCGGGCGATGCCGGCTTCTTCCCCGGTGCCTTTGTGGCTGCCTACATGCGTTACCAAATACTGGGCCTGCAATTTAACCGCACGCTGATACTCTTCACGGTAAAGGGCGACTGAGCGCTGCCACATGGCGCGGTCAGGCGAGGCAAGATTGATGATATAAGGGCCGTGTACCGCCAGGGGATCAATGCCCGCAGCCAATCGCTGGGCGTGAAAACGCTCGACTAAATTTTGCGGCAAGGGGGTGGATGAACCACCGCGGGGGCTGCGGCTGAAAATCTGCATGGTTGTGCAGGAAAGCCGGCTAGCCCAGCCAACAGCCGATTCAAGACCCCCGGCAATAGGTACATGGACGCCTAAACGCATGGAAGAAAGCATGTTATCACAAAAATGCCGAGGGAGAGAATCGAACTCTCATGACCTTACGGTCGCGGGTTTTTGAGACCCGTGCGTCTGCCAGTTCCGCCACCTCGGCGGGAAACAATTAAAGGAAGGGCCAAAAGAAATGCTGGTGGAGCAGACGGGGATCGAACCCGTGACCTCTTGCATGCCATGCAAGCGCTCTCCCAGCTGAGCTACTGCCCCAAATTGGGCTTTAAAATAACATGCCTGTTTATGGACTGTCAATGAAACTTGACCGAAGGAATTCGCGCGTGAGCTTTAAGCGGAAGCGGCAACCGGTGTTTGTGTGGAAAAAGCACCCAGCTTTCGAAAACGTTCGTATCGGCGTTCAATAAGCGCGGTAGAATCCATGGACTTGGCAAGCTTCAAAAACCGCAAGATAGAAGCGCGCAAGCGTTGGGAGACCATTTCCGGGTCATGATGCGCCCCGCCCAGGGGCTCTTCAATCATTTCATCAATGACGCCCAATTCGAGCAAATCTACTGCGGTCAAGCGAAGCGCTGCTGCTGCATCGGCTGCACGGGCGCGATCGCGCCACAAAATAGCAGCACAGCCTTCCGGTGAGATGACTGAATAATACGCATTCTCAAGCGTAGCCACCCAATCACCCACACCGATGCCTAAAGCCCCGCCGGATCCGCCTTCCCCGATAACGCACACATAAATGGGGACGGCAATCCTGGCCATTTCACGCATGTTATGGGCAATGGAATGGGCCTGGCCGCGCTCTTCCGCGCCGATTCCCGGGTAAGCGCCGGGCGTATCGATAAAAATAAGGATCGGATGATGAAACTTCTGCGCCATCTGCATCAGGCGAATGGCCTTGCGGTAGCCTTCCGGGTGGGCCGAACCAAAATTGCGCATTAAGTTTTCTTTAGTGTCTCGGCCTTTCTGATGCCCCATCACCACGCATGTCTGCCCCTCAAACTTCGCCAAGCCGCCGACTAAGGCCCTGTCATCGCTAAAAAGCCGGTCGCCATGTATCTGGACAAAGTCTGTGCAAAGGAGCGAAATATAATCCAGTGTGTAGGGGCGCTGCGGGTGGCGCGCCAACTGCACGCGCTGCCAGGCGGTCAAGTTGCCGTAAACTTTGCGCTTCAGGTTTTCCAATTGCGCTTCAAGCGTCTTGATCGTTTCGCCGTTGCGGTCCGGCTGTTTCCTGGCTTCCTGAAGGCGGTGCTCAAGCTCCGCAATGGGTTTTTCGAAGTCGTAGCGGTAACCTGTCAGGGTCGGCAGTTTTAATGCGGGAGCCATCGAGATCAAACCTTTGTGGGCAATCAATCGACGATAGTGACGTCTGTTCCTGCAGGAACAATGGAAAAGAGTTCCTCCACATCCGCGTTGGTCATGCGCACACACCCGGCAGTGACTTGTTGGCCGATGGCGTTGGGATCAATTGTCCCATGGATGCCGTACCCTTTTTTATCGATGCCCATCCAGCGCGTGCCCAAAACATTTTCCGGGCTGTTGGGCGGGACAACCGCTCCCTGGGCATACCATACGGGATTGACCAGCTTGGATATGATCTTAAAATTACCCACGGGCGTTGAGTTGTCTTTGCCGGTTGCCACACGGTAAGTTTTCACAAATTTATTGTCTTCGGTCAGCAGCAGCTCATTTTGGGATTTATCAACAACAATGGAAAACTTGCCTTTGGGCACCTTTAATTTCTTGCCCGGCTGGATGACGTTGCTCGTCAGGTGGTTGGATTTTTTCAGGAAATCCACCGTCGTGCCATAACCGAAGGCAATTTTCCCAAGCGTGTCTCCTGGCTTTATTTCGTAAGTAGTGTCCAGATCAGTGACGCTGGACGAAAACAGCAGTGCCACGTTTGCTTTACCGAGCTCTGCCTGGACTTTAGGCAAGAACGGCGAGTCAGGAAATTTTTCAAGCAGTTTTTGGTAGGCCAATTTCGCCTCTGCAAAATGTTGCTGGGCTTGATGAATTTCCCCCAACTTAAACAGGGCGTCATCTACGGCCGGCGAATCCGGAAAAGTGGCGATAAGCTCTTCAAGCTGGGCTTGGGCTTTGGGCAGGTCACCTTGCTGCTGCGCTTTGGCTGCCTGCGACAATAAACGCTGCGGTTTGCCCACAAACACGCCCTGCTGAACCCCTAAAACAAGCAAACCAATCACCGCAATGACCGCAAAACCTACCGATGCACCGACAGTAAGCTGTTTACGTACCGCCATAGCCCCCAGCTCCTTAACGATTTAACTCCATCTGCTGCAAAAGTGTTGCCGTAAGAATGCCTACCGCCATTCCCGCCAGTACTTCAATAGGTGTGTGCCCCAACATTTCCTTAACACGCTGTTCCTGGATGCGGCGCTTGAAATACATATCCTCAAGCATCTTATTCAATACCTGGGCCTGGCGCCCGCTCCAGCGGCGCACGCCTTGTGCATCGAAGAGTGTAATGACGGTAAAAGCTACGGAGACAGCGAAAAGCGGGGAGTCAAATCCGTTCATGTAGCCGACGGTAATGCTGAGTGCGGAAACGCCGGCGGCGTGCGTGCTCGGCATGCCCCCCGTGCCGATGAGCCACCGGAAATCGAACCGTTTCAACTGCAAAACACCGAGGGTGATTTTAATGCCTTGGGCAACCAGACATGCCATCAACCAGGACTGAAACGCCCGGTTTGCGAGCCAGGCCGAAAAGACAGACTTCATTTATTGCGGTTGCGGCTCCAGAACATGCACTTGCAGTTGGGTGGGTGCTTTGACGGTGGATACGCCGTTGCGGATCATATAGCCGCGATTGCCGGAAGCGAGTTTTTGCTGATCCGCCTCGCGCTGCGCCTGAATGCGTTCGCGCCAAACAGCCCACCGTTGATTCCAAATCTCAACCTTAACTTGCTTAATCGCTTTCTTTAATTCGACGAGGGAAGACAACCTGAACTCCAGCTGTTTCTTTTCGTCATTCACTACCTGGAATTGCTCTGAAAGAGACGCGTGGGTGCGGACAAGCTCTTCATGCTCGCGCTTAAGCGCCGCCATCTCAGAGAGCGTTTCCTTTAACTGTTTATCCACGCCTTCAAGCTCCTGCTGAAGATTGGTGATGCGCCCTGCCTGGCCTTCAACCGTCTGTTCGGCTGCAATAAGTTTTGTGCTCAACTCCGTGCGTTCCTGTTGAAGCCCTTCTCCTATCTTTGTCGCCTGGGCATATTGCTCTGCCACCTGCCGGCGTTGGCGCTCAACAACCACCACGCGCCAAAGGCTTAGGCTTAAGCCAATAGCAAAAAGGATGATTAAGATTCTGCCGCGCCTTGCTGCCATTTGGAAATCTCCTTGACCGAATGGGAGGATCGTGCTACGTTAATTTTGCCTCTAGTATAAACCTCGCCCGTTATCTGCGCAACTTCTTAAATTGATTATGGTATCCCGCATTATCTCTTACACGCCAATAGGGTTAGAAGCATTCCCCATCCAGGTGGAAGTTGACGCCGGACGGGGATTGCCTGGACTTACCCTCATCGGTTTGCCTGACCAAACTGTCCGGGAAGCTAAAGAGCGGGTGCGAACCGCCATCCTAAACAGCCAATACCTGCTGCCTTCCCAGCGCATCACCGTTAACCTTGCCCCGGCTGATCTAAGGAAAGCGGGGGGTATTTTTGACCTGCCCATCGCTTTAGGCATCCTGGCTGCCCAAAAACAGCTTGATCCTGCCCTGCTTCATTCTATTGCTGCGGTAGGCGAGCTAGCACTGGATGGCAGTGTCAGACCTGTTGCCGGAGTTTTGCCGATGGCTTTGACCGCCCGCAAGCGCAAATGCCCGCTCATGATTCCTGCAGATAACCTGTACGAGGCCTCCCTGGTTAAGGGCCTTGACCTGATTCCCGTCAACTCGCTTCAAGAAGCTGTGGATTTTCTCTCAGAAAAACAAACTTTTCTTCCTTGTCAGCTGATCGATGGCAACAACACCCTGCAAGAAACAGAGTTGGATTTTTCAGAGGTCAAAGGCCAGGAGCATGCCAAGCGCGCCATCAAAATCGCCGTAGCAGGCGGGCACCATCTTCTTTTTATCGGCCCCCCGGGATCAGGAAAAACCATGCTGGCACAGCGCATCCCTACCATTCAACCCCCGCTTGCTTATGCAGAATCTATTGAAGTCACCGCCATCCACAGCGTTGCGGGATTATTAAAAGAAGCTTCGCTAATAGCGGCTAGGCCTTTCCGTTCTCCCCATCATACCACCTCAACTATAGCCCTAATCGGCGGTGGGCCTTATCCGAAACCCGGCGAGCTTTCCTTGGCGCATCATGGTGTATTGTTCCTTGATGAGCTGCCGGAATTTCACCGCGACGCCATCGAAAGCTTGCGCCAACCACTTGAAGAAGGCATGGTGCGCATTGCGCGCGCCAAACGCTCGCTCAATTTTCCAGCGCAGTGCCTGTTTGTGGCGGCGATGAACCCCTGCCCGTGCGGCTATTTGACCGACCCGCGCGGGCGTTGCCGCTGCTCCTCGCACCAAATTCAATCGTACCTGGGAAAATTATCCGGGCCGCTGCTTGACCGGGTTGACCTGCATGTGGAGGTGGCTTCCCCCTCGTTTGATTCACTCACCACGACAGTTGCCGGCGAAACTTCTGAGGAAATGCGCGAACACATTCTCCGCGGCATGGAGAGGCAAAAGAAACGTTCAAAAACTACTTTGACAACACCGAATGCCCAATTGCGCGGCCGCGCTCTGCGTCAGGCATGCGCTTTGGCTGCTGAAGCTAAAAACCTGCTTAAGAGCGCCATGACTGAACTGGGATTATCTGCCCGGTCGTACGATAAAATTTTGCGGATTGCGCGGACTATCGCGGATTTATCCGACGCTGAAACTGTTTTGCCGGAGCACATCGCCGAAGCTATCCAGTACCGCTCCCTAGATCGGCAACTATGGACTTAATCCTATGACTTATCTGGACGCGGACGTGCCAGGCACCACGGGACAGGCATTCTAGCTAAGCCGCTCCGATGCCACGCACGCCTCGTTCTTCCTATCTTGCAGATGGCAGCTATTATCATGTCATCTCGCGATCCATCAATCAGACGCCTATTTTCCGAGATGCCGAAGACTTCGCGCACATTCGCAACCTAGAACGAACAGCAAAACAACAGTTCCCCATTTACCTCTTTCACTACGTCTTCATGACCACTCATTTTCACCTCGTTCTTCAAACCATCAAGTCAGTTGACCTCGCCTGGCACCTGCGTCATCTTAAATGGCAATACACATTATGGATGCGCAAGAAATACGGCTGGAAGGGACCAATCTGGCGGGAACGGTACAGAAGCATTCCGATCGAGAATGAAACGTACCTGAGCGCTTGCGGCTTGTATGTGGAACTAAATCCTGTCCGTGCGGGAATCTGCAACGCAGCTCATGAGTATGCGTTTAGCAGCGCACGTAAGTACGAATTAGAACAACCGGATGACTTGTTGGATGAATACTACCCTATTCCGGTCTCAGAACCTCTTGCCGCCGCGGCCCGCAACCCTCTTGTCGCTGATCTCATCTTCACGCGGTCGGATTAAGTCACGATTCTTATCTCTTCCAAGAAAAGGCATCTGTTTGCCTGTCCCTCGGTGCCAGCTACCGCGTGCCTGGCACCTAATGATGCTAGAGATTGAGGTCGCGGGCAGGTTTTTGGATATACCCTTTCGCAAACTGGCGGACGTGTTTGACATGGACGGCAAAACCAATGCCTTCGTTGCCGCCGGACTGGCTGATGATAAAGCTGTCGATGCCGATGATTTCATTGTCACTGTTTAGCAGCGGGCCGCCGCTGTTGCCTGGATTAATAGCCGCATCGGTTTGAATCCACGTTATCTTTTCCATTTCCCTGTCGCTCATATGCTCGCAAGAAGAAATGGAAAGCCCTCCCACCTTTCCCAGGAAATCTTTTGCTGTCCGCTGGGCGCTGACAATGCCTTGGGAAGCGGATATCGCAAGCCCCCGGGGATTGCCGACTGCGCGCACCGGTGAGCCGACTACCACTGAATCATCAGCCGCCAACCGCAGGTAATCCGGTGTGCTCTGCGGGATGGTGACAACCGCCAAATCCAGGCAGGGGTCAATGCGCAACACGCGGCCTTCATGCGGGCGTATTTCTTTATATTCAGACGCCGACTTATCGCCCGGCAGCAAAATGGCGATTTCCTTGGCATCTTTTATCACATGATAATTCGTGATGATGGATCCTTTATCGCTGATGACAGCGCCACTGCCTACACCCACCTCACCTTTGGATTGCAGGGTAGCGATGAACGCAATGGCCCGCATCGCTTGGGTCAAGGCAACTGGCTCTGCAGCTTTCTTCGGCTCTTCTGCGGGGATTAAAGCAGCTGCGCGCTTAATCAATTCTTTTTGCTTTTTTTCAATCGATGAACTACCAGCTGCAACATCGGTTGATTGGGCTTGCGTCAAAATAGAAGGGAGTTCTTCTTCCGGCTCCGGCTCAATGCTGATGATTTCTTGCGGCGTAAAAATAGCGGCGCCGAAACGGAACTTAACCACCACTTCGCTTTCTGAACGCTTGGTTACTTGGCCGCGAAAGCGCGTCCCGTCACGAAAACGGATGATGTCAGCCTCTGCCGGTGCCAACCAGAGACAAAACAAAAAACCGGAAGCGGCAACTGCCCACAACCGGCGCCAAAAAAGAAAGCGGAAAGCTTTAAACGCAATCACTTAGGCTTCTTGTCCTTTGGATTGGGCTTGCCGATATCTTGGATGCCGCACTCGGTCTTGTCCTGCCCTGCCCACCGGCCTGACCGCGGGTCATTCGGGTCCACGGGCTTGAGCGTGCATGGCCAGCAGCCGATAGAAGTATAGCCCTTCTCCCACAGCGGGTGATAGGGCAAATCATGTTCCTGCATATAAGCATGCTGCTGCTTTGAGCTCCACGCAGCCAAGGGAGCTACTTTTACCATCCCGTTCTCCAGCAACTCAACAAACGGGGTCTGGGCCCGGGTTGCTGACTCATCCCGCCGAATACCTGTGATCCAGCAGCGCAATCCTGCCAAAGCACGCTCGGTGGCTTCCACTTTCCAGTCGCTGCAGCAGAAATCGGGATGGCCGGGTGCCTGGCCAGCATGCTCTTTAAGAAACTGCTCGACGTTAAGCTTTGAGCGGACAACCGTCAGATTAAGGTTAAACCGGCGCTTGAGTTGTTCGACAAATTCAAGCGTCTCGGGAAACAACAACCCGGTATCCACCAAACGGATGTTTATTTTAGGATCCACCTGGATTGCCATGTGGATTAAAACAGCGCTGCGCGCGCCAAAGGAGGAGGTCAGTGCTACATCCGGGGGGAATGTTTCAACCGCCCACCGGATGATTTCAACCGGATGCGCATCGGCAAACCGCTTGTTCAACGCTTGGATATCTTGTAGCAGCAGGCCTTTCGGCATGGCGCACCTGTTTGATTAGGTTTAATTAGGCGGAGCAGCAACTCGTTGCTTGCTTCGTCGCTGGAATCCAGCCCTGTTTTTCAAGATAGCTCAAAATAGCCTTCAGGCTTTCCTCTTCTGACTGCTTGCCGGAATCCACCAGAATCTCAGGATTGACCGGCGCTTCGTACGGATCTGAAATACCTGTGAAGTTTTTGATTTCCCCTGCCAGCGCCTTTTTGTAGAGGCCTTTGACATCGCGCCGGGTCAGCTCTTCAATAGAACACTGAACATACACTTCGACAAAACTGCCGATTTGCTCGCGGTTAAAATCGCGGATTTCTTTGTAGGGGGATATGGCCGCGCTGATGGCGATAACACCGTTGCGGGAAAGCAGCTTGCAGACATAGCCGATGCGCTTGATGTTCGTGTCGCGGTCTTCCTTGCTGAAACCCAGGCCTTTGCTTAAGTTGGTGCGCACTTCATCGCCATCCAGGATCTCCACCTTCAAACCGCGCTTGCGCAACTCAGCCGAGAGATGGTTGGAGAGCGTCGATTTTCCTGCGCCTGAAAGCCCTGTAAACCACAAGGTAAACCCCTTCTGATGATGACCCATGAAACGATCCTCGCTTTTATGTTGGGTGATACAAGAGCCGGGATCGGGAAACCGACCCCGGCCTATTCCAGAAAATGATTATAGCATAATCAGCGTCGGACGACGAATTTAGGCTACCTTGCCTTGACGCCGCAGCTCATCCCAAGTAGAGTGTGGTTCCTATGGCCTATCCCCTGCTCCTGCATGCTTCGCACCAGAAAACGGATGTTCTTTATGAAACCCTTGGGCCCTGGGTGGTTCCGTGGCGGTTTGCCTCTTTTGACACGGAGTACGCCGCCTTGCGCCACAGCGCGGGGCTGATCGACTATTCTTCACAAGCTTTCATCTGCGTAGAAGGCCCGGACCGCGCCGGTTTCCTTCATAACCTGCTTACACAGGCCATCAAGCAGTTGACTCCCGGAAACGGTGCGCCTGCTGCTTTATTGACAGCCAATGGCAAGCTGGTGGCGGAGTTTATGGTCTTATGCAACAGCGACAGCCTGTGGCTCATGTGCGACGCAAGCGTGGCAGGGCAAATCACGCAAACCCTTAACCGCTACCTGTTTTCAGAGCAGGTGAAAATCACCAACCACGAACGCGAACAAGCGGTCTTTGCCATTGAGGGGCCAAAGAGCTTTGAAATGGCCAGT
>ORMF011501788.1_pt1 | contig 20670 bp, 20 predicted proteins | sample 1779871 | NCBI WGS metagenome assembly ORMF01 (sample SAMEA104232316, study PRJEB22302) | groundwater metagenome | biome: forest; feature: aquifer; material: groundwater | place: USA | collected 2011-08-07 | depth 5.4 m | reverse complement strand
TTTAAGGATAATGCGCGCACGATCCGCCGTTTCGGCGCGGCCGCGGTGGTCATGGCCTTTGATGAAAAAGGCCAGGCCGATACGGCCGCGCGCAAAATCGAAATCTGCCGGCGTTCTTACCGCATCTTGACCCAGGAAATTGGTTTTCCGCCGCAGGACATTTTCTTTGATCCCAACGTGCTGGCGATCGGCACCGGCATCGAGGAACACAACGGTTATGCCGTGGCTTACATCGAGACGTGCCGCGCGATCAAATCCGAACTGCCGCATGCCCACATCACGGGCGGCATCAGCAATCTCTCGTTTGCGTTTCGCGGCAATAACGGCGTGCGCGAAGCGATCAACTCCGTTTTTCTGTATCACGCGATCCGCGCCGGGCTGGACAGCGGCATCGTGAACCCGGCGATGCTGACCGTTTATGAGGAAATCCCGAAAGACCTGCTTGAGCTGGCCGAGGATTTGGTGCTGAACCGGCGGCCGGACGCAACCGAACGCATGCTGGCCTATGCCGAAAAAAATAAAGCCGACCGCCAAACCGAAGTCAAAACACTCGAGTGGCGGCAACGCACCGCCGAAGAGCGGCTGAAGCATGCGCTCGTCAACGGCATCAACGATTTCATTGATCAGGACATTGCCGAGATTTTGCCACGCTTTCCCCGCGCGCTGGACATTATCGAAGGCCCGCTCATGGCCGGCATGCAGGTGGTGGGTGATCTTTTCGGCGCCGGCAAAATGTTTTTACCGCAAGTGGTGAAAAGCGCGCGCGTCATGAAAAAAGCCGTGGCCTTGCTCACGCCGTATATCGAAAAACAAAAGGCGGCCGGCTCTCCCGGCGGCCGCACGGCCGGAAAAATCCTGCTCGCAACCGTCAAAGGCGACGTGCACGACATCGGCAAAAACATCGTCGGCGTGGTGCTCGGCTGTAATAATTACGAGATCATCGATCTGGGCGTCATGGTCCCGCTGGAAAGAATCCTGGAAACCGCGGCGCATGAAAACGTCGACATCATCGGTCTAAGCGGGCTCATCACGCCGTCTCTGGACGAGATGATCCACGCCGCGGCCGAAATGCAGCGGCTGAAACTCCAGACCCCGCTTCTGATCGGCGGCGCCACGACTTCTAAAATTCATACGGCCGTTAAAATTGATCCCGCTTACGGCGGACCGGTCGTGCATGTCACGGATGCTTCCCGCAGCGTGGGCGTGGTCGGACGGTTGATGACGCCCGCGGCGCGGCCGCAGTATATCCAGGAAATGAAAAACGAGTATGCGCAAGCCCGCACGGATTACGGCAACAAAACCGCGAAGGTCGTGTACGTCGGTTTGGAGCAGGCCCGTCAAAACCGTCTGGTGGTCGATTGGGAAAAATTCCGGCCGGTCAAACCGGTCAAGCCCGGTCTCCACGTGCTGGACAACTATTCTTTGGAAACGCTGGCCCGCTATATCGACTGGTCCCCTTTCTTTCACACCTGGGAATTACGCGGGCGCTACCCACAGATTCTGGATGATGCCACCGTCGGCACGGAGGCCCGCAAGCTTTTTGACGATGCGCAAAAATTATTGAAACAAATCTGCAAAGAAAAATGGTTGCAGGCCAAAGCCGTGTTTGGTATTTTTCCGGCCAACAGCGTGGAAGACGATATCGAAATTTACACGGATGAAAAACGCAATCGTATCGCCACGGTTTTTCACATGCTGCGCCAGCAGGCCGACCGGCCCGCGGGCCATCCCAATTTAGCGTTGAGCGATTACGTGGCGCCGAAAGCGACCGGCATTCCGGATTATTTGGGCGGGTTTGCGTGCACGGCAGGTCTTGGGATTGAAAAACCGCTGCAGCAATTCGAAAAAGATCAGGACGATTACAATGCGATCATGATCAAGGCTTTGGCGGACCGCCTGGCCGAGGCTTTTGCCGAACATTTACACGAACGCGTCCGCAAGGAATTCTGGGGTTATGGCGCGCAAGAAAAACTGACTAATGAAGACCTGATTCGCGGCCAATACCGCGGCATCCGTCCGGCGCCCGGTTACCCAGCCTGCCCGGAACACAGTGAAAAACGTCTTTTGTTTGATTGGCTGAATGCGGAAAAAAATGCGTCGATGCAGCTGACTGAACACTTTGCCATGCTGCCGGCCGCGGCGGTCTGCGGATTTTATTTTGGCTATGAAAAAGCGCAGTATTTTGCCGTGGGGAAATTAGACCGCGATCAAATCGAAGATTATGCCCGCCGCAAAGGCGTCACGGCGGAGACTGCGGAAAAGTGGCTTTCGCCTTATCTCACCTACGAACTGATGCGTTAAACTACATGGTTCCCAATAACATCCGCTGCCCGCTCAAATTCAGTCTGAAAAATGTAACGGCCATTTTCTTCTTGCTGTTAATCCTTGCGGCCAACGCCCTGATGCTCGCAAAAATTGCTTTCTCCGGCTTTAATCTCTTCGACTGGGGAAGTTTTCTGGATGCGAGCTGGCGCATCTTCCGCGGCCAAAAACCCTTCGAGGATTTTTATTACAGTACGGGCCCGCTGCACCTTTACATGAATGCTTTTTTCTTTAAGATCTTTGGCTTTGGGAAAACCGCACTCCTTGCTCACATCGTATCGGTAAGTTCCATCCTGATTCTTGTCACTTTTTTTGTCACGCGCCCTAAAATGCCGCTGGCCATCTCCCTCTTGCTGACCTTTCTCGCCGCCTCCAGTTTCTACTGGACCCATCCCCATCCGTGGTACATCTATAATGCTCAATTTTGGGGAATCCTGGGTTATTTTGCGCTCGTTTGGCAGCTCCCCTTCCGGGGGGCAAAACAGGCTTTTTGGACGGGCTTTTTGTGCGGGATTATGGGGATTCTCTCCTTGATGACGAAGTCAGACGTCGGCGGGGCCAATGGTCTTGTATTTTTTGCTGTGTTGGTTTTGTCCGAGCAAAAAATAAAATCTGTTCTTGGCTACATTTCGGGCGTGCTGCTCGCCTTGCTTGCCATGTGCCTGCTCATGTCCCCTATGCACTATTATGAAAATGCTTTGCAAACCTACGGGGCGAACCGGTCGAGTCAAATATTCCGTTTACTCTTAATCCCTGTATGGTTCAAGAATTTATATTGGCTGCCGCTCTTGGCGCTGCCTTTCGCTATTCAACCTCTCCGGAAACCCTATCGCGTGCTCTTTTGGCTCTTTCTTGGAATTTTTTTATCGGCTATTTTTTCGCTCAATGTCGGCTCCTTGAGATGGCGGACCCATATCCCTCTGATGAGCACCTATCTCTCTGTAGCCTTCGTCATCCTTTTTCACATGCGGCCGCTTTGTGTCGCGCGAAAAGAAAAGATCCGGCTCTGGATTGTCATCGCGATAATGCTCTTGGTCACGGGGCTTCAAATTCAGCGCACCGTAAATCACGCGCTAATTTTGGCGAAAGGACAATGGCCCAAGAATGATCTCTACCTGCAGGGAAACTACACCCTTCGCGCGGCGCCTTTTCGAGGATGGCACTTTGATGAAATTTCAGGCCCAACTTTAGACGGAATTGTCGACTTTGTTCATCAAAACATTCCAGGGGAAGAGACTCTCCTGATTCTGACTGACTTCTATATTGTGAATGCCCTAACGGGGCGCGAGAGCTATCGCGGCATTCCGTTCATATGGGGTGCTGGGGATCAGTCCGCTCCGGGAGGTTATCTGAAAAAAGTACACGAACGCATCACGACAAAACCGCCGGAATGGATTCTCATACACAAAGAGCCCGCCCCTTATCGCATCAACCAAATGACGGACTATTTAAAGATTACTGATTTCATCCTTCAGAACTATCGCTTGGTCAAAAACTGGGGCGCGATCGGAATGTTCCGGCGAACTACCTAGTGCGTAGTCAAGACCGGCCCACAGGGACTATCCTGATCCTATTGAAAAAATTAATCAATAGGATGAAATTGCCCCGATAAAGACACAGCACACTATTCTTCTTCGCTTTCGTCCGCGTCCCCATCTTCGCGGGAAGGTGACCATTCCTTGTCTTTCTTGTCGTTGTCGGATTCCAGTTCGTCACCGCATTCAGCACAAAAGCCCGCTGCTAACGCATCCTCATCAACTCTTGCACCGCATTGAGCACATTTCTTCATTGCCGTCTCCTTGGATTCCCAGCTCTTATCCGTGTCATTCTGATCCCGCCAAAGGAGGGAGAAGAATCTCCGAGCAAAACAGAGATCCTTCAGTCGGCTTTTGGCCTCCTTCAGGATGACACTCAAAATAATACCCCACAGATTTCGAAAAAAAAAGGCCGGATAGCCCTTTTTTTTTAAGAAAACCGAGCCTGGGCAATGCGTTCCAGGCTTTCCTCTTTATGCAGCCGTTCATCCAGCCCGATTTGCCTGAAAAGATCGGCCAAATTCCGGAATTTGCCGTAATCCTTTTCAAAATGGCTTTGAAACGGCTCATTCTCCAGCCCGGGATTGTCCCGCACAAAGGCCATATACTCATGCTCCGCGTGGTCTTCGAAATCAGCGTTCAAATCGTAACTCCAGGCCGGTTTCATGGCATATAAAATCCAGCTCACATGATAATAAAAGAAAGCCATCAATTGCGGTACCAGCCGGTGCATCAAAAAGTTATCGGGGCAGCCCTTTTGGTGCGTCACTTCTTCGAGAATCAAAAGATGCCATTGTTCATTGTCCTGCATCCCGCGTGATTCGCGCACAAACTCGAAAATCCTCCGGGCGAAATCCGGTTCCCGGTAAGTATGCGTGATGGCAATATAGGCGACATGCTCCCACGCCTGGTACGGTACGCGGGCAATCACTTCCAGAATCTTAAATTTGAGGAATCCCGGTTTTTTGCCATATAAAAGATCCATCACAAGAAAAAGGCCGCGCGCCAGCAGTTTATAGCGCCGGCGCGGGGCCGCCAGCGTCTCCGCCTGCCCTTGCTTTAATGCCTCGGTAGATTTAAGCGTTGCGGTTTCCATGGAAAGCCATTTTACACCTTTTCCCCATAGGTGCCAGGCACCTTTTTATTTTTAGGGGGGCTAGACAAGCTTGCCCTGTCTGTCCCCTCCAACAGCCCCCGGTGCCTAACTTCCCGGCTCTGTGACATTCGTCACAGCTTCCTACCAGACATTCCATTAGATTTTATCCTAACCGCGGGAGGCTTTATGCTGGCGCCAAAAAACGAGAGCGAATTCAAATGCGACCTTGCGTTGCACGCACGGGATCTTCTCCTTGCCGGAAGTCATATTATCCACCCTTCGCAGCGATGGAAGAAGGCGCGCCTGCGGTGGATCCAGGAAAGACTTTGTTTGAGTTGCTCCACTCGTCCGTTAGGCGGCTGTTGCCCTTTCATGAATTTGATCGATAAGGCTCTGGCTGCATTTCTATTTGAACACACAGCCCACAGGTGACGGGCACCTTTTCAGGGGACAGGGCATGCTCCATTAACTTCAACTGCCTTGACGCCGGCCTCATTTGATCCTGCAATTTTCATGGTTTTTTCTCCCGCAACCATCGGATTTCGGTCTTTTTTGTAAATTTTCTTCTGGAACTTGCTATTTTTTTCAGCGGCCGGGAATGCCGGATTTCCTAAAGCGTAAGCTGAATGTAAACGAGAGGAAATCTCATTTCCGGAGTATTTGATCCAGGATGCCGGCCATCCGCTCCGCGCCCGAGGCCCGCGAAAATCCGGCGATTTTGGCATCGTTAAATGCCATGATAATCTCCCCGCTTTCCTCGAATTCATGGAACCACCCCCCGAGTATTCTGCTGACAGCCTCCGGGGTAGATGCCACCTTTCCGGTTCCGGTTTCATCCAAAAGCTTTTCGATATAACCGCCCTGCCGGCGGGTCGCCAGAATAGGCCGTTTGAGGGCAAGATATTCATACAATTTGGCGCCCGGAACATCGTCGGCCAGCAGGGTGGACGGTAATACCAGAACATGAGAGGCGGCTGCCAAAGCAAGGGCCTCATCCGGCCCCACCATGCCATGGATCCGGCAGTAATCCTGCAGCCTGCTGCTGGCAACTTCATGACGGACCAGCCCGGCCGAATTGCCGTAGTATTCAAAACGGATCTTCCCGGAAGGGATTTTCTGTGCGGCGATAAGTTTTCCGAGTCCTTCCAGAAACATCAATAAAGATATTTTACCGGCATACATGGAACCTAAATAGCGCAGGATAAAAACATCTTTCGATCGTTGGGCTTTTTCTAAAGCACGGAACGTTTCTTCTTCTAGGAAACCATTTTCAACAATGTAACTTTTTCGTAAACGGAGCCAGCTGTCCGCTAAAGCCTCTTTACGGGTAACATGAACGGCTGCGGCATTTTTTCTGAGAAACGCATATCGCCATTGCCATAGCGGTGAAGGTTCCCACCACTGGACATTTCTCCGGACACTGTCGCGGAACTCACATACCCATGGCACCCGGCACTTGGATTGAATTTCCCGGCCGAGGATGTGATTGGATAACATGGGTGATGAAGAAAGCACCACATCAACCTTGGCGCGCCGGCACAGCGCCCGTCCAATTTCACTCCCTTCCTTTTGCCAATCAAGATAAGGCCGTCCCACCAGCATCAAAAACGACAGGCTTTTCCTGGCTGCTGTTAAAAGACAGGAAGACCCTTGCGGCCGGCTGCTTCCGGCACTCCGCAAGCGAGGACACCAAAAGACGGAATGATCCGGACTCGGCTGCACAGCACCGCTCTTGACTTGCAGCCTCATCTGCCTTGCCGCAAGAGAAGTCATACCGGCCCGAAAACCGATAAAAAGACGCGATTGCTCCTGATTCCGGATCAAATAAGCTTCCAGGCTTTCCCGCCAATCGCTCCCGCCCTGCAGAACAATACCCTGATAGGCTTCTTCCCGGCCAATCGAGCAGCAGCAAATCCGGCTTAATACAATAACCCGCCAGCCATAGCGGGGAAGATAACGGTAATAGCCGATCATGCGCTTGTAAGCCGAGGGGAAAATGCCGCAGAACGGAAAATCGTTTGTGATAACGAGAACTGTCTTTTCAGTTTTCATCTCTTCAGGAACAACCGGCAACGGCTTTTACAAGCGCCGGAGAATTTTTATCTGCATTATAGAAATGTTCCCAATTTTTTCTGCTGAGTTTTCTTTTCTCCAGCAATGCCTTTTTATTTTGCAGCAGGCCCAGAAGAATGTCGGCAATCTCACGCGCAGAGGGATTCTCCGGAAGCAGCCACCCGTTTTCCGGATTGACAATCTCCGGGGTACCCCCCACCGCTGTGGCCATGACGGGAACCCCACAGCTCTGGGATTCCATGACGGATGTCGGGATTCCCTCATGGGAGCTGACATTCATAAAAACATCCACCGGATTTTCGCGGTAAAAGTCCATGACCTGTGGCTGTGGGACATAACCCAAAAACCTCCACATGACTTTACCGGAGAAAAGCCTGCAGCCATCTTCGAGCTCTCGTCTTAAAGGGCCGTCACCGATATGCGTCCAGACAATCTGTTTCTCTGCCGGGCATTCCTTACCGGCAAGACGCAGCGCTTCGGCGAGAAGATGGACTCTTTTTACCGGCACCATAAAAGAACAGGAAACAATGCGGAGTTTTCCATCTTCTGAAAAATCCGCCAACTTGCCGGGATCAACCGTCCCCCGCGGTGTGTGTGAAAACTTTGCCGCATCACCGGGATGCCGGGCCTGCAGGTGCCGCAAACCGTGCCGTGAAATAACAAATACCTGATGAAGCTTCCGGATGGTTCTCTCCCGGAAGGGAAAGAACGGCGGATCATTCCTTTGCTCATAAAGATCATACCCATGGGCGAGCGCTACAAAGCGTCCGGATTGATAAACGGACGGGACAAGACTCAAACCCGTTACGGCCCCGACAAGCCAATAGGCAAAAAAAACACAGGCTTCCGGATCAAAATTTTTTCTGCGAAGATAAGCAGGCAGCCAGCCCGCCAAAAGCCGGCCTTTCCAGGCAAACGCATAGATCCTTTGAAGGCCTCGCCGTGACAAGCTCAAGGGAACATTTTTTATGATCTCCCGCAGTAAACCGGGGAAACGGACCGCCTGAACCCCTCTTGTAAAACGCGAGGCCCCCGAAAGAAGATCGGCAAATTCTGTAACGATTGCCACACCGGCGGGAAGAGGCCGGATAGTTCCATCGGCAAGACTTGCAGGAATCAAATGTATCGAATCAAAAACAGCCCGATAATAACCGATTTCCTCCTCAAGAAATTCCTCTCCCCGGCCAAAAGGAAAGTTTTCGGTAAAAAGCAGGAGGCGTTTCATGAAGCGAGAACACCCAGCACCTCCCGAAAAAGAGGCCGTTTTGACAAAAAATAGCGCCGTAAAACTCCTCTCAAGCCTTTCCGCTGATAAACCGCATCTTCGAGAAAAAGAAGCGATTCGATATTGTAACCAGCCCGCACAAGGACTTTTGCCAGCGTGTAGGGAGTGAACCAATACCGGTGATCGCTATTAATGCATTCGTGATTTTGAAATGCCGCCCGGAAATTGATGAGACGAAACGCGTTAGGGACCGTCACAACCAGCCGGGAAACTTTTCCCATAAACTTTTCACGCACCGCTTTTAAAAAAGCCACCGGATTGTCCACATGTTCGAGCACTTCGGGCATAAGCAGGTAATCCCATTGGCCCTGCATAATTTCCTGGCACTCATCCTTTTCCAGATCACAACTTACAGCGTTCCGGTCCCCAAGTTTTTCCCTGAGATACAAAATCCCTTCCCGATGGGTATCAATGCCCAGGCATAAGGAAGCGGATTGTACAAGCCTTTCATGCAGCCATAAACCGTGTTGACGCTTCCGCTCAATCGTCTCCATATTATGATCCACGCAGCCGACATGGATCACCTTTTTGTTCCGGCATAAATCCTCAAGCCAGCTTATCCTATCCAAGCGATTTTTGTCCTCCTTGATAAAAAAACGGCATCCGCTTGAAAAAGCCGCCCCTGTCAAATAAGCTTGCATCTCTTTATCGGGTTTCATTGCTGCAACTCTTCTTTAATCCCTGTTTTACTTTTGATAAAGTGCCGGCCGGCGTGTCAAAAATTCTCTCGCGGCTCGCCCAGCTTCGGACAAACGCTGCGCACCTTCATACCCGAATAGTCCCACGGCTGCATCATAAAGCGGCCGGCGTGAACGGAATTGACTATCCAGGGCATGTATTTTTTTAAGCAAATCATGAAACATTTTCCGGTCAAACCTCCAAGCAGCTCGCGCAATTCCAAGATAGGTATTGCATAAACCATGGATATAGGGTTGGCGCCAAAGCCCCTCCGCTTTGAGGCGGCTTTCAACTTTGCCGCACATCAGCACCAAGTTCGTCAACGTCTTTAGCTGTGGGGTGTTAGTCATCCGCCCCTCCCTATGCTCCCGATAGCACCCCACAACCGAAGAGGCATAGGCCTGTTTTGGATTTGCGAACGCAACAGAAAATGTATAGGCAAAATCTCCGGGGTGAAGGTGGACGGAATCCCAAAAAAGCCTCTGCTCTATCAAAAATTGCCTTCTGAAAACATAGGCCCATACGGGTATTTGCCACCCGCAAAGCAATGACAATAACAAGTCTGCCTGAAATCCGGCCTTTTGTATTTTTGATTTGATCCGACGCCCGTCCGTTTGTGTCACTAAACGATAAAAATTACCATAGCATAAATCCAAGTCTTGCTTTTCCATTTCACCAACCAGGGGGCCAAGTCCGTTATGTTCCAGAAAATCATCCGCATCTAAAAAAAGCGCGTATTTCCCGGTCGCCTTCGCCAATCCCCGATTCCGTGCCGCATTAACACCCTGATTAGGTCCTGTTTCCCAAAGAATATTTTCCTTAAACTTTTTGATCACTTCGAGACTTCGATCCGTAGACCCGTCATCGATCACGATGACTTCCGGGATAACCCCCTCCTGGATCAGGCCGCTTTGTATCGCTTCTTCTACCCATGCCTCCATGTTGTAACAAGGGATAATGATGCTAATTTTCGCAGGTTTGGAATCCATAATCTCCCTTATCACCGGGCTTTAAAACAGGCTCCCGCGATAAAACCATCCCGAATCGAATCTGCAATTCCCTGAAAAACCCACCTGGCATAACGTCCGACCGGATAGATATGATGCGCTTCAAGCTTTTGAATAGCCTGTTCAACCCACTTGGAGCCCGGCCAAGACCAGGTATAGGCAACCTCAATCCAAGTAGGATCGACAACTTCACAACCTTTAATATATCCCCAACTTTCCAGCTCTTTAACAACCTCAAGAGAATACTTGCGCAGCGCTTCTCTATCCGGCATCGGCGTCCCACCCACATAGGACTTTTCGACATAGAGACTAACCTTTGACATCTTTCTTCTGTGCGTCTTTGGCAAAAACGAGGAGTCAACATTGCTATAAACACCGACACGGTGAAAGCCGGATTGCGAATAAGGAACATAAACCCAGTGGTCATCTGGACAAAGCGGTCCGCGTTCAGCCGCCCCTATGTTCAAAACCAACACCGAAGTAAAGGGGTCTGGTTTATCGCGGACGCGCAACCCGCTCATGGCCATCATCTTCGATAAAGGCAAAGTACAAATCAATTTGTCATAAGAAAGGACCTTGCCGTTCGCGCAGCGTATTTTCTTTTTCCCGGGAAGGATCTGCGTAACCGTGTATCCATATCGCATATCACACTGTCCGGCCATGCCCTGCACTAAAACATTTAATCCTTCTTGCGGATAATCGAAAGTTACGTTATAGCCCACGGAACGAGTTTTGCCGGACGCGCCTTTTTTCACCCATTCGATGCTGACGGGAGACTTCCACGGGTCTTGCGACTGAATTTTTTCATAGAGCCCAGCCGTATACAGCCGATGAAAAGGTCCGAAAAAAAGATCAAAAAGAGTCTGGCCAAATGAGCTGAGGAGCCAGTCTTTCATGGTCACGAACTTAGCCCGCGGCAAGGATAACTCCGACAACACCCGTTTGCGGATCGATTTTCTTAAAAAGGCAAGGTGGTTCTGCAAAGGATAAGGCACATACTCTCCAGATCCAGGAAAATAAACCGACGATTTTCGAACAAACGTTTTCAGGTGCACAAAACGACTCATGAATTTTTTGATAAAAGAATCTCCACCATAAATCCAATGTCCTCCTCCTAGCTCAAAACGATAGACCTCGTGATCAGACGTTGAATGGCTCAATCTCCTTTGGCTCTGTGGTTTCATATAGTAAGAACTGCAAATGCCACCGGGAGCCTGCGCCCCCTCAAATACGGGTAAACCCGACACGTATCCTGCGGCAAGTCCGGTAACGCCTCCTCCTAAAATCAATACTTTTTCCATTATGCCCTTTTGATAATCTTTTGCCGAAACTCGTTGCAGGAGATCTGGTTCGCGCGTGAGACTCCTTGAAATTTTCTCATATACTCAGGCCCCTCAGGTTAAGCACGTAATCACTTCATCTCCGGGCTTGATGCCCCGGCCACGAGAATACTTAAATGAAGCGCTGCCGTACAGGAATTGACCGCTGCGCTATAGGGGGTTTTCTTGTATGCTGCAAAATCCTTTTCAAACCGGGCTACTTTGGGGCCGGTTCCAATCCATCCGGATTTCAGGCAGCGGACAACTTCCTGGATTTCATCCCGTTCAATTTTGGGAGAACCAAAGATTAGAAATTTTTTATTTTTTTTCACTTTTAAAACTCTTCTGCTGATTTTTTATTACGCTTGCCTGCGGAAGGGATAATACGGTTCCTTTTCGATGGGGATGCGCAGCCGCTTCATCATGCGGACGGTCACGTTGTGCTCCGCTTCCTGCCATTCTGTTTCGCCTGCAGCCCCGGCAATCTCAAGGGTGCCGCCGGCGATGACATCATGGCCGCCGGCCATGTCGCGGTCTTCCAAAACATCCCGTAAGATTTCCCCCGCTCCGATGCTGCCGGGCTTGACCAGCCGCAGGGATACCCGCAGCTTGCGCCGGTACCGACCGGTGCACATGACTTTATGGATGCCTTTGTAGGTTAGCAGGAAATCCGCGATTTGCGAAACCAAATCCGGATTTTCCACCCACCCCAGATGCGCGATCATCAAACCGCGGCGCGAGGTGGCATATTCGATCGCCTTGCCAAGCGTCGAGAAAAAACGCCGCGGGCGCGGCGGATTCTGGATGCGGACCAGCGCCTTTAAATCGCAATGCGGCAAAATGGCCATATACGTGGAAAGAACGTAGGGCTGCCTGGCACGGTAAAGATTCTGCGTATCCGATAAAATGCCGTAAACAAGCGCCGTCGCAATTTTGTCCGGGATCTTGACCTTGGCATGCAGCAAGGCCTGCGCCAAAATCACGGAGGTGGCCCCGCATTCCGTATCCACAATATTCAGTTCCGCTTCACATTTTTTTACGGAAGGATGCTGGTCAATCACCATGGCGGCGCGCCTTTTGGCAGGAAACGCATTGTTGCCGAATTCGGGCTGCGTATCCACCAACGCCACATTGCGGTAGTGCTGGAAATAGCGCGGGCTCATGTGATGCACAGGTAATTTCAGGACGCTCACCATGGCGCGGTTTTCCGTGCGGCCGATCACCCCGCCGTAGGCAACCTTCGAGGTAATGCCGTATTTGGCTTCCATCAGATATTGCAAAGCCACGGCGCAGGCCAGGGCATCGGGATCGGGATAATTGTGAGTTAAAATCAGAACGGGCGAAAGCGTCTCTTTACGGCGGGCAAGAAACCGCAGCAGTTTGCGGGCATTTTGAATCACACTGGGTTGTTTCATGGCACCATTTTAGAAGACAAATCAGGAAAACAAAGCAAAAAGAAGCCTTATATGACCCGTGTCATTCCCGCGCTCGCCACAAATCGTGGCGAAGTCTCGCCGTCTTTCGGCGGAAAGGCGGGAATCCAGCTGGATCCCCGCTTAAAACATGCGGGGATGACGAGGGCTTCATTGGCCCTCGTACTTCCCCGTGCTGGTTTAATGAAAAACCAGCCGGGGATGACATATGTCATTTTATGCCGGCCAAGAGAATTTTCCTTCCGCCGACCACTCTTCGATTTTGCGGCGGCCGCTCGGCTCCTCCGCCGCCCGTAAATCATCCGGCAAAATGGATTTATCGGCGGCACGGCCCACGGCCAGCATGGCTTCCACTTGATAATCCTCCGGAATTTCCAGCACGCGCTTGGCCTTGTCCGCATCAAAACCCGCCATCCCATGCGCGGCCCAACCTAGGGCCGTCGCCTGCAGAGCCAAACTTTGCCACGCCGCCCCGGCATCATAAGAATGGACACGGTTGGGCTTTCCGTTTTTTGTGAATGTTTTTTTGGAAACTACGACCGCTAAAAGAGAGGCGCGCTGGGCCCAACGGCGATTCGCTTCGACAAGCAAGTCGAAGAAAAGATCCCAAGCCGGGGTTTCACGCCGCGCATAAAGAAAACGCCACGGCTGTTCATTAAAAGAAGACGGTGACCAGCGCGCCGCTTCCAAGAGCGCGTGCAAAATCTCATCGCTCATGGCCGCGCCGGTGAAAGCACGCGGCGACCAGCGTTCATAAAAAAGTTTCTCGATGGGATAATCCGGTTTGCGGGATTTGGCGCGTTCAAGGCCTGACATGCGGCCTCCTTACTCTTTGGCGCAAAGTGTGTTAAGCAATTCGCGATTGGTCGGGAATTTCTGGAGCTGCTCGACCAAGGCGGACGCCGCTTCCACAGGACTCAACGTCGCAAGCGCGCGGCGCAAGCGCTGGATCTGCGCCAGCTCTCCGGCCTCAAACAGACGCTCTTCTTTGCGGGTTGCGCTGCGCGCGATATGAATCGCAGGATAAATGCGCCGGCTGGAAATTTCACGCGAGAGCACGATTTCCATATTGCCGGTGCCTTTAAACTCTTCGAAAATGACTTCATCCATCCGGCTGCCGGTTTCGATCAGAATCGTCGCCAGCAGTGTCAGCGAACCGCCGTTTTCAATTTTACGGGCCGCGCCAAAAATACGCCGCGGCACTTCCATGGCGCGCGCGTCCACCCCGCCCGATAACGTACGCCCGCTGGAACGGCTCTCCGCGTTATGCACGCGCGCCAAGCGCGTCAGCGAATCAATCACGACCACCACATTGGCGCCGTCCGCAACCTCGCGGTAAACCTGCCGCATCAACGTATCGGCGATTTGCACGTGATGATCATAACTCTCATCCGAAGAAGACGAATGCACTTCCGCGGAGACGCTGCGGCGGAAATCCGTCACCTCTTCAGGCCGCTCATCCACCAGCAGGCAATAAAGTTTCACTTCCGGATGCGCTTTGCCCACAGCCTGGCAAATATGTTTGAGGAAAGTCGTTTTGCCCGATCCGGGGGGCGCCACAATCAACCCGCGCTGCCCCATGCCGATCGGCGTGATCAAATCCATGGCCCGCATCGTGAGTTCCTTGGAGCCGTTTTCAAGCCGCATGCGCGGCCAGGGATCCACGGCCGTACCCGCCAAAAACCGGCGTTCGCTCTCATCCTGCTGACGAACGGCGGCGGGATGCGGACGCCCGGACGATTGCGGCCCGCGGCCGCCTTGCGCAGGCCGCTGCTGAGCCCCATGCGGCCGGTGACGATGCTGCCCATGCGGATGATCAGAACGGTGACGATTGTGTCGCGGTGGTCTCATGATTATTTTCTCTGCTCGACTCGAATGATGTTGCCGGCGTAAGCCACTTGCTGCCCGCAGCGGATCTGGCAAGCCTTGCGCGTTTCGATTTGCCCGTCCACTTCGACTTGCCCCTGCGAAACGGCGTGTTTGGCGCTGCCGCCGCTGTCACAAAGACCGGCGGCTTTTAAAAGTTTAAAGAGTTCGATCGTTTCGTCCCTCAATCGGAACACAACCTCAGGCATCTAAATATTTCCATTCTAGAAAAGTGGCCGCCTGGCCTGCGTAGACACCGTCCGGATGGATTAAATTCCAAACGGTGGCTTTCCGGATTTCAAAACGCCGCCCCGAAGAAGAAATCCGGATGCCGCGGTAATCGGTCACATGGCCCTTTTCGCGCACGGCTTTCAAAAACCCTTCGCGCTGTTCCTGCTCGACAGGTTCGGCCGTCTGACGGCCCGGCGTCCGCGTTAATGTGTCCCAATCCATTTCCCAAAGATCCAAACCTTTTTGATTGCCGTAGTTGAGCACCGGGTCCGCTTCCGTGCCGGACGAACACAAAACAAACGGCGCAAAAAAAACTTCCCGGATCAAGGTCTCATCCGGCCGGTCTTCTGGCCATAAACTTTGACCGGTCCAATGCCGGTAACTGGAAAGCATGAGCCGCGTCTGTCGAATCAAAAAACCGCGGTCACAGGAAGGCAGGTTCTGAGTTTTCATGCCACGTACCTATCTAAACTCCGGGCGCGGTCGCTTCCTCTGCCCATGCTTGGCGATGGCGCGCGGGACCGAGATGCCCGTCAAAACATGAATAAGTACAGAACACCATCCCGACTTTCGGATTTTTGCAAGTGCTCACGGAGCAAGTGTAATAAGTGGCCCCGAATGCAATGGGCTTTTTGCATAAACTGCATTTTTTCCAGCCTTCCGGCGGCGTCTGAATAGCGGGGTTCGGCGATGACATTCATGCACACTAGCAGGAATGCCCCGCAAAGGCAAGCCGTGTCCGGCGGCTAGGTGCTTTTCAATAAATCGGATATTTGCTGATAATAATCTTTGAGCTGATGATAGCCGGCGGCGAAAGCCTGCATTAAAAAGTAAGTCACCACTAAAATCAAAACCGTAAGAATCATTTTCTTAGCGCGCGAATAAGCCGGGTGCCACCACACCAGCGGCAGCATCAAAGGCCCGACCGTCAAAAACCCCAGCACCAGAATCGATGTTTTAAAATACCAGGGCGGGCCTTTGGGCTTAGGCGTTTCCAGGAATTCACCGCAGAAGCGGCACTTGACGGCGGCATCTTGAATTTCTTCCGCCCAATACGGGCAGCGTTTCATTTAAAAAATTCTCCGCTCTGCGGTTGCCATGGAGATCACAGGTGCGCCAGGTTCCGGGCGAAATCACGGCGCTGCTGCGGGGTCCAGGACTCGACTTCTTTACCCTGCTGATCCACTTTTCGCAAACGCGGCAGCAGGCCTCGTTGATTGGCAAGCTGGATGTTCAAACCCGGCCGGGCATTCACCTCAAGGATCAACGGTCCGAGCAGGATATCAATAACAAAATCCACCCCGATATAACCGAGATGGAAAATATCAAAAGCGCCGGCGGCCGTTTCGAGAATTTTGTTCCAAAAAGGGATGCGGATACCGGAGACAGGTTGATGCGTATCCGGGTGGCTCTGAATAAAATGATTTTTATGCACGGCGTTTGTCGTCACCCCGGTCTCAAGATCCACGCCCACGCCGATTGCGCCCTGATGCAGGTTGGCCTTGCCGTCGGACTGGCGCGTGGGCAAACGCAGCATCGCCATCACGGGAACGCCGCGGTAAAGCACGACCCGGATATCGGGCACACCGCGGAAAGACACACTGTTAAAAACCGGGTGGCTGTGAATAAAATATTCTGCAAAACACGCGTCATCCGTCCCGCCTAACGAATAAAGACCCGCTAAAATATTGGTAACGTGATAATCCAAATCCTCCTGCTTCAACAATTCCCCGCTGGCTTTGCGCCAGTTGTCCCCTTCCCGGCCGGTTAAGACGAGTATCCCGCGGCCTTCGGCGCCGCGCACAGGCTTGATCACAAATTCGCGCATGTGCTGCAAGGTTTTCAAACGCGGGATCTGAAACGGGTGGGTAATTTCAAGATACGTTTCCGCCACCGGCAGGCCGTGCTCTTCGAGCATACGTTTTGTGCGCAGTTTGTCGTCCACGAGCGGATACTGGCGCCGGGGGTTGTGCTCCAGGATATATTCCGCATTCCGGCGGTTCATGCCAAGCAACCCGAACGAGGAATCCAGAAGAAAATTCATAGAGATTTCTTATTTTCAGAATGAACTTTACGTAATTCCCGGAAACGCCACAATTCGCTCAGGCGCAATCCCGTATAACGGCCGAAAAGCAGCAAGAGGCCGATGACGGCCAACAGAATTTCCGGGAAAGTGAAAAGATAAAACCGCATATCGGGCAGACTCATCAAAAAATAAGCGGCAAGGGCCACGATGACCGTCCCGCCCGCGGTTTTGAGGGCGGACAGGGTGCCGTCTTCGATCTGCAGCACGGAGAATCTTTCAATGGTCCAGGTGATGATGATCATGGGGAAAAGCGAGATGTGCAACAACCGTTTTTCTCCCAGAAAATTGCCGCCTAACATAATGCCGACCGCCATCAGGACCACAATGGTCACGACCAGAGAAATTCTCGGTATGACCAGGATCTTCAAGGCGTCCAGCAGTTTGCGTAAAAGACATCCGACTGCGATCATAAAAGCCAGGCAAGCTAAACCGATGCCGAGTGACACTTCGCGAAAGGCCAGCGCCAGAATGATGGGGGCAAACGTGCCGAAGGTCGGCATGCCGATGATCACGCGAAAAATCGTGACCACCAAAGCGCCGATCGGGATCAAAAGCAAAAGTTTCACGGCATTCTGGAAATGCAGCGGCAGGCTGTAAAGGGACAGGTATTTATCGACCGGCGGCAGGCTGCCGCGGTTGATCACGAAAAAATAATCAAATTGGGCAAGCCCGATATGCTTGATCAAAACATAATCACCCCGGTAAAGTTCCAGATAATTGTTGGGGATCTCGGCGAAATGATTGTTCACCACGTCAAAAGGCACCCACCCGCCGTCGATATAGTTTTCCGCCCACACATGCGTGATGCTTTTAACGCCCCGGTCCAGCACAATCCCGCCCACAATGCGGGAGGGAATCCCGGCGGCGCGGCTAAAGGCCACAAACAGCCGCGCCTGCCCACCGCAATCCGCCACCAGTGCATTTAAGGTTTCCTTGGCGTTCTTGCTGCCTGGTTCCGACCGGTATTTAATTTCACCGCGCACGAAATCAAAAATACGGTGGACAACGGCCGTTGTCTTCTTTTCTCGGCCGACGATTTTTTTCGCATACTTTAGGACAGCCTTACTTCTGGATTGAATTTCTTTGGAAGGTTCCAGCCAATATTGAATACGTGCGTCGTAAACTTTTTCGGGGTGTTTGGACACACGGGAATCAGGAGAAAGCGAATAACGCTGGCCCGTGAGTTGGGTCGAAAAACTGTACCGGATCGAAGTGTTCCGATCCAGAAGGTCCGTACTCCAAATACCCAACCGGTTGCCCGAACGCGGATGTTCCGTCACGCTAAAACCTAGATTATGAATGAAATCTTCATGATAGATGGTCTGCCTGTCATTATCGTGCGGCAGCGTCATACGAACGCGCGCCCGCTCCCCTTTGCTGACAAGATTCATCTGGATCACCACATTCCAGATATCGCGGCCGTACTCCGGACGGATCGCTTGTCCCAAGGAGACAATCTTGAAGGTCACAATAGCGGCGGCAAGGAAGATAAAGCCGCAAGCGACTAAAAGGACGCGTATCTTTTTCACAGCGGAGCAGTGCCTCTCTTGTTTTTCGGCATAATGGGGCTCTATTGTATGGAAACCAGGGCAAGTAGCAAGGGGTTCGATAATCCTGTGTCATCCTGAAGGATCCCGCCAAAGGCGGGAGACTGAAGGATCTCTGTTCGGAGATCTTTGCGGAGTTTACCCTCGAGGCGTAGATTCTTCGCTTCGCTCAGAATGACACGTTCCGAAGCGTCATCATCGCAAGAGCGTCAGGCTGGAAGTATAGCCGTGCACATAATTTTTACGGTTAATCAGGCCGAATTCGCCGTTGGCAAAGAAACCGGTAAGCGGCACGGGCCCATGCAGCTTCCGAATCATCCTCACATCATGATCCGCTTCTTTAAACAAGCCTTTGCCGCGCCCGCAGCAACTGACCAGAATTCCGCCCGTGGCTTGCGACGCGTTATACGCCGGTAAATTTTGCAGCAAACACTCCAAATCCTCTTCCGCGGCTTTGGCGTCCCGGAGCTGAAACTGGAAGGTCTGTCCCGGTGCCAGGAGCTCGCCGACGACCAGGGCGTTTTTGTCATAATCTACGCCCATAATATTGCGGATCAAAAAATCACCGCGCTTTAGTTTATGGCGCTTTTCGTCCATGACCATGCCGACAAAAAGCGAATGCTTGGCGAGCTGCTGGTCATCGGGTGAAAGCGCTTCATAAACCTTGCCTAAAACTTCCAGTACCGGCTGGCCGGCCAGTTCATAAACCACATTCTGCTCGCTTTTGGTGATAATAAGCGGTTCACCGATCGGACGGCAGCCCTGCGAAACCACATTTTCAAATTCAATGGCGCCTTCCAGCGCCAGTCCCACCACACCTTCCGGATAAATTTCCTTGCCTAAAATAAGCCAATTGTCCGTGCCCACCACAACGCCGCTGGCCAGGCCGCCGATCACCGGAGCATCGGGATAACCTTGATTCAACAGGGTTAGAAATTTAGTAATATCGCAACTCATCGGCTCACCCAGGCTTATAAACTTCGGGCGGGCGGCCGGATCCAGGCCCAGGATTTCTACCAATTCAGCGCCCGTATCCAAGATCGCCAGCTCATGCGGCGCGATGACGAAAGGCGTCACGCGGATTCCCGGTAAATGCATTGCCATGACCGAAAGCCCCGGCTCCATTTCAATTTCACTGCCATCGCCGATCACCCCGCTGGAATTACAGCCGATAAAAAAACGGGGACGCACGGCTTCATAAAAAGCTCTGGCCAAGTCCGGTGAAGGCGTTTGTTGATAGCCTTCGGAAATAAAAAGGATGGCGATATCGCACGAGGCGCCTTTAAAATCTTTGCGGATTTTCTGCGCAAGTTCCTGAACGCCAGCCAGGCCGTCTGCGGCGGTAGAAAGTCCGGAAGAAAAAATTTTCGGCTTCATAATGTTTAAATTATAGCATGCCGCCCAAAGGGCCCAAGCTCATTTTTCCCAAGGTGTTACGGGGTTCCTGCAGGTATGTTTTTCAAGAGAACAGCCGATAAACTAGTTAATTAATTCTCTTTCAAAAATGGAGTCCCGCGGGCAAGCCCGCGGTTCCCTGAAACCCGCCTTCGCCTTCAGCTGCGGCGAGGTCCGTCCTGCGCATTTCTCTCCGGACGACATCTCGCCGAAGCAGAAGACAAAGCGCATTCGTCTCCGGGCAAACCCGGGGTCTTCTGCGCAGGCGGACAAACATAGAATCGACTTGATATGATGCTGCGGCGACTCATTCTGGCCTTGCTAACGGGCACTATCGCTCATCTTGCCCTGCAGGTTTTCCCCTATTTTCCGGTTTGGTGGATTGTCTGTTTTACTTTAATTTTAGTGGCGCTCGCCTATTTGCGGATTGAAATCGGTTTTCTGCTCTTATTCGCAGCCTTCAGCCTGTCGCTGGCGTATCATTCCAAAGAGCTTTTTTGTCTGCTGCTCCCGCTCATGCTGCTCCTGCGGCTCTTAACCGGCTCCTTTGCCCGGACACCGGAGATGGTTTTGCTGATTCTGATCGCCCCCTTGCTGACGGCTTTACCCGAATGGGGCTTGCTGCCGCTGGAAGTGCTGATCGTTTTTATTGCGCCGCTTTTGCTACGCGGCGGCGCGGTCCCGCTGGCTTCGGGATTGGCCTGTCTCTGGTGCAGTATCGTCGGCATCATCGCGCAACAATCCTTAATGGGCAATTTAATCATCGGCCCGCGGCTTTATACTTTTTTCCGTTTACG
>ORMF010426012.1_pt1 | contig 20671 bp, 23 predicted proteins | sample 1779871 | NCBI WGS metagenome assembly ORMF01 (sample SAMEA104232316, study PRJEB22302) | groundwater metagenome | biome: forest; feature: aquifer; material: groundwater | place: USA | collected 2011-08-07 | depth 5.4 m | reverse complement strand
TTCCCCCGTGGGCCCCCTTCTTCTTCGCTACCGGTGAGACGGGGTCATTGCTGCGCGGAGGCAAGCTCCGCTCCGCGACGGCGGGCAAACCGCCTGACCCGGGGTCAGACCCCGGGACCTGGACCCCGGGGACCTGTCGCCATCGGGCATGGCCTGGTGCCGGGCACCGAGACGTGTCCGCTCGAGCCGGGTCTCCCCCGCCGCGTCAGGAGGGTCAGAAGCGGCGCGGGTCGAACGACGCTGTCTCGGGCGGCGGCGCTTCGCCGGCGAGCAGCGCTGCGACGGCGTCGGCTGTCACCGGGGCGAGCAGGATCCCGTTGCGGTAGTGGCCTCCTGCCACGAGGAGGCCCTCCCACTCCCCGATCAGCGGCCCGCCGTCGGGAGTCGCCGGGCGGAGGCTCGCCACCGCCTCCACGAGCTCGAGGCCGCCCACGGCCGGCACGGCGCGCCGCGCCTGGCCCAGGAGCAGCTCGGTCGCCTGCTCCGTCGCGCTCGTGTCGAAGCCGGCGTCCTCGATCGTGGCGCCGATCACCGTCTCGCCGCTCGCGCGTGGCACGACGTATACGTGCTCGCTGCGGATGATCCGGGTCGCGGGGAGCGGTCCGCGGAGCCGGAGCGTCTGGCCTTTCACCGGTGCGATCGGGAGCCGCTTGGCGAGCCTACGCGACGACCACGCGCCCGCCGCGAGCACGACGCGCTCCGCCTCGACACGCGTCCCGTCTGCAAGCACGACCCCGTGGTCGTCGAGCTCGACGACGTCCGCATGCACGCGCACCGCATCTCCGAGGAGTGCGGCAAGAGCGGCAACCACGCGACGCGGATCGACCTGGGCGTCCTGCGGCAGGTGCAACCCGCCGCGGCAGTCGGCCGCGATGCCTGGCTCGAGCGCCCGGCACTCCTCCCCGTCGAGCCACTCGCCGCCGAGTGTGTCGTCACGCGTGCCGTCGAACGAGAGGACGAGCGAGCCGCAGCGCGTGAAGCCCGGGTCGATACCGGTCTGCGAGCGGAGCTCGCCGGCGAACGACGGCCACAGCTCCGCCGACCGGTGGGCGAGCGCCGTGAACCCGGGAGTCTCCGGGTCCGGCGCAAGCACGCCTGCCGCCGCGAAGGTTGCACCGCAGCCGGCGGTCTCGCGCTCGAGCACGCAGACGCGCAGGCCGCGCTGCGCGGCACGCCAGGCCGACGCAAGGCCGATGATCCCGCCGCCGACGATCGCCGCGTCGTACCGTTCCACGAGGGGGACGATAGGGTCTGCCGCCGTGGACGGCACCGACAGGCGCGCGAGACTCGCCCGCTCCCGGCTGTACCTCGTGCTGGAGGCGCGGCCGGGCGGCCGGGATCCTTCGCCGCTGCTCGACGCGGCACTGCGCGGCGGCGTGGACGTCGTGCAGCTGCGCGACAAGGTGCTCGCCGACGAGGAGCTCGTGGCCGCCGCCGAGCCGTTCCGCCGCGCGTGCGCCGCTCACGGCGCACTCTTCGTGCTGAACGACCGGCCGGACCTTGTCGAGCGTTGCGGCGCCGACGGCGTGCACGTCGGCCAGGGCGACGTATCCGTCGCCGACGCACGCCGCGCGGTCGGGCGCGAGCGCCTCGTCGGCCTCTCGGTCAGCACGCCGGAGGACCTCGGTGCGGCGGACGTCGACGCGGACTACCTCGGTGTCGGCGCCGTGTACGGGACACCGACGAAGTCCGAAGCGCAGCCGGGGGGTATCGAGCTCGTGCGTCTCGCGCGCGACACGCTCAGGTGTCCGTGGTTCGCGATCGGCGGCATCGAGCTCGACAACGTGAAGGCCATCGCGGCCGCGGGCGCTCCCGGTGTCGCCGTCGTCCGCGCGATCCGCGACGCCGCCGATCCGGATTCTGCCGCGCGTGCGCTGCGCGCCGTGCTTCCACCCGACCACGCGGTCGTGAGCCGCCCGGGCAAGGCTACGACGGGCCTGCTCCCGCAGATCGAGCTGCTCGAAGGGACGGTCGCACCGGGGGACGGTGACGCGCCGCACACGCATCACGTCCACGTCGACGTCTGCTACGTGCTGGACGGGGAGCTCGACCTTCGCCTCGGCGACGGGACGGTTCGGGTGCCGGCCGGATCGTGCGTGACGGCCCCGCCGTATCTCGTGCACGGCTTCCGCAACCGCACCGACACGAACGTGCGGTACCTCAATTTGCACGCACCCGGCGTCTGGGCGCGCGGCCGGCTCGCAGGCGAGGACCCCGCGAGCTTCGACACATTCGGCGTCGAAGGAGCTCCGCCGGAACTGCGCGGCGCCGTAAGCGGTCCGGGCGACGGCGACCGCTTGCAGAAGCAACATCGACTTGCCCTCGTCAAGCTCGACCTGCCGGAGGTCGCGGTCCTCGAGTATGCGGTCGACGGTGAGTACGACGGGGCGAGCGCGCACGTGCACCTCCGCCACGCCGACTGCTTCTACGTGCTGGAGGGCGAGATCGAGCTCCGCGCGGACGGCGAGACCATCCGCGTTGGAGCCGGCGCCGCGATCGCGATCCCGCCCGGCGTCGTCCATGCCTTCACGAGCGTCGGGAGCGCACGCTTCCTCAACGTGCAGGCGCCGAACTACGGGTTCGTCGACTATCTGCGCGCCCTCGATGCCGGGCATGACGTCGACGGGGCACGCCACGACGCGTACGAGGTCGGACGCTAGCGTCGGCGATTGACTCCTTCGACTCCCCGTCGTAGGGTCGGCACGGGAAGAGGATCTGCGGCTCACCTCCCTTCCAGCCAGCAATCGAGGGCAAGGAGAGCCGATGTCACACGAGGATGCCATCACCCGCCGTGGGTTCCTCGAGAAGGCCGGGGCCGCAGGCATCGCCGTCGCGGGGGGCACGCTCTGGGCGACAGCACCCGCAGCCGCGCGCGCCCGCCGCTACGCGACGCCGACGAGCCCGCTTCGGCACGTGGTCATCTCGTGCCAGGAGAACCGCTCGTTCGACCACTACTTCGGCTATGCGCCGCAGGTTCAGGCGAAGGGGTTCGGTCCGCCGCCCGGCTACACACAGCCGGACGCCGCGGGTGTCGGACACGCTCCGTTCGAGCTGACCGCCATGCGGAGCGCCGATCCGCCGCACGGCTGGAACGACGTACACCAGCAGGTGAACGGCGGTCGCATGGACGGCTTCTACAAGAACGCGCAAAGCCGCACGGGCAACGGGAACGTCGCGATGCCGTACTACACGGCGACGGAGTTGCCCTACTACTACAGCCTGCTGGGCGACGCCGGTCTCTGCGCGAACTACTTCTGCTCACTGCTCGGGCCGACGTGGCCGAATCGCTTCTATCTGATGTCCGGCACGTCGGGCGGCATCACCACGAACGGCCTCTGGGGGTACGGCATCTTCGACTCGGGACCCTGGCCGATCATCCTCGACCTCCTCGACGACGCCGAGCTCACGTGGAAGATCTACTACATCGGCTCCGACGGAGTCGAGGTCGGCGACACCGACAACGTCGCGGTGTTCTGGAGCCGCTATGCGCATGATCCCCGGACGACTGCGACCCTCGACGACTACCTCGAAGACTGCCGCAGCGGGCAGCTGCCGAACGTCTCCTGGATCATCCCGAGCTACTCGATGCAGTTCGACGAGCATCCGGACGCCGACGTGTCGGTGGGGATGGGCTTCCAGGAGCAGGTGATCGAGGAGCTCAAGGGCTCACCGCACTGGGGCAAGGCGGCGTTCCTGCTGACCTACGACGAGCACGGTGGCTTCTTCGACCACGTGCCGCCGCCGCAGGTCGACGCATATGGGCTCGGAGTCCGTGTGCCGTTCTGGGCGATCTCACCGCACGCCAAGCGCGGTGTCGTCACGTCGCGGAAGCCGGCGGACCACGTCTCGACGCTCAAGTTCATCGAGCGTCTGTGGGGCCTGCCGACCCTCGCTTCACGGAATCACACGTTCGACGTGTCGACGCGGACCGGTCGGAACTACAACACGGGCGGCGCGCCGGCGCCGCCGCGCGACGGCCTCGATTCGCTGAGCGACCTGTTCGATCTCTTCCACTTCGGAAAAGACTGAGGGGGGCGTGGCGTAGGGGGAGCAACGCTCCCCCTACGCTCCCCGCTGGGTGAACCACCTCCCTCCCGCGCCGTCGTGGAAGACGACGGTGTTCTCGCCGGTCTCGAGCACGACCTCGAAGTAGCGTCGGAGGATCGGCTCCTCCGTCCACCAGCGGTCGAGCACTCGCCACTCCTCGCGCAGGACGGCGACCGGCTGGTGGTTCACCTGCCAGGGAGTGCCGTCGAAGTTCGACTCGACGCGCGCCGGGCGCGGCTCGTTCAGTCGTCCCGCGGTACGAACAGCGCGCGCGTTTCCGGGATGCGCGACCATGGTGCGACCTCCACGACGGTGCAGACGGAGCCGGAGCCGGTGCTCGCGCACACCTGACGGAGCCCTTCGCTGAGCCGGCTGCGGTCCTCGGCGCCGGCGGCCAGCAGCTCAAGCTGATGTCCGGCAGGCTCGGTGAGCTCGACGAGCTCGAGACGCAGTGCGAGCACGGGGGCAGGCAGCTCGGCGAGCCGCGGCGCAAGCGCGACGCGAACGCGGTCGCCGTCGGCGCTCGGCTCGCGCAGCGTCAGCGACGTCCGCCCGGAGCCGCCGCCGACGAGCCGTGCGGAGAGCGCCACCTTGCGGACGAAGCGGTCGCGCCGCTCCGGCCGCGCGAGCACGGTGTCGACAAGCGCTCCGAGCGCGCGGCGCAGTGTCAGCTCGTTGCCGATCGCCTCGGGGAACTCGAGCGTCTCCGCCACCTCGGCCGGCGGGCGGCGACCCCGCACCCGCGCGGCCGCCCCGCCCCTCGCCAGACCCCAGGCGCGCCGGCCGTCCGGCCCCAATCGTTCGGCGACGGCGCCACCCGGGAGCCCGGCAAGCTGTCCAAGCTTTCGCACGCCGAGCGACTCCAGCTCGTCGTAGCGCTGCCGCTCGAGCGGCAAGAGCGTGAGCGGCAGCGGCGCGAGGAACCGCCCCATCTCCTCGTCGCGGACGACGAGCAGCTGGCCCGCCCGGGCGACGGACGCGGCCGCGAGCGCGGCGAACCGCCGGCCGGCCGCGCCGATGCGCGCGTCCCAGGCGGGGCCGACCGCGGCGAGCGCGCGCTGCAGCGCCGGGTCGAGGCCGCCGTAGAGGCGCTCCACCCCGCGCGTCTCGAAGTACCCGACCCCGAGTGCCGCCGACTCGACCGCGAAGCCGGCGTCCTCGAGCGAGCGGACGATCTCCTCCCACGCCTGCTCGGCCGCCGCTGGATCCGGCTCGACGAGCACGAGCCGTGGGCACGTCGCGAGCGCCTCGCCGAGACGCATCTGCGGCCGAACGCCCGCCGCCTCTGCCGCGGGCGTCACGGGGCCGAGCAACGGCTCTCCACCGGGCTCCGGCGAGAGCGCCGCCGGACGCAGCGCCAGGGACGGCGCCTTCCGCAACGCCGCCTTCAGCTCGAACCCCGGTATGGAGAGACAGGCGATCACAGGAACGTATGTTCTACACGAACATACGTTCTCCTGTCAAGGAGAAATCGCGCCTCCGGGAGACTCGACGTGGTACGGCTCCGGCCTGCGCGGCGCGCTAGGAGAACGTGACGATCGGCCCGGTGTAGCGCCGCGCACCCTCGAGGCACGCGGCCCGCTCGGCCACCGCGAGCGTCGGGCACACCCGTGCGAAATGCCCGTTCGTGACGAGGTTGAGCGTCAGCCCGAACCATCTCGCACACCCGCTCCGCGCGCTCGCGAGGAACATGCGGCACCCGCCGATCAGCCGCCGCTGCAGCGCGGGCTTCCCAGCGGTCGCCTGCACCGTCACGCCGTGCAGGCACGGCACTGCATCGCCGGCAGGGAGTCGCGAGCACAGACGCGTCTGCTCGAACGCCTCGCCGGCGACGGCGAGCGAGGCCCCACCGATGCACCCCTCACGCTGGGCCCCCGCGAGGCCCCGGCACGTGCGCTCGACGTCCGCCGCCGTGGAGATGCTCGGCGCCGGCACGAGCTCGATGAAGTAGCGGTACCAGCACCCCACCGCGAAGCGCGGGATACGTCACGCACAGCGCACGCGCCGATCGCACCGCATGCACGGGAGACGTCGTCTCGTCGGCGCCGCGCAGCGCGATCCAGTAGTCGTGGAACGCCCCCTGCGCGCAGTCGGGCGCGAACCGCGCGCCGAGCTTCGAGCAGGCGCCGACCGCGAGGAAGAGCGTCTCGTGATAGCCGCGCATCAACGCGTGCCCCAGGCTGTGCACGCAGGTGTAGCGCCGGTACTGGGTCGGCAGCCGCCCACAGGACGGCAGGGCGCTCTTGCCGCCGGTGGCGATGATCTGCGGCCCGAGGTACATCACGAGGCCCATGCCGAAGCCTGCCGAGCAGCCGGGATCGTTCGAGCGCGGCTCGACGTTCTGGAGCTGCTCGATCGTCAGGTGGTGCGCAGCCGCCCACTCCCGGCCGACCGTGTGCATCAGCAGGTGGCAGCGCCCGTAGAGCGACGTCCCGGCGGCACGGGCCAGCCGGTCGATGCGCGGCAGCTCCGTGGCCGGATTGCCCGAGCGTTCGATGTCCTGGCCCAGCAGCCGGATGTAGCAGGCGTCCTTGGCCTCGTCGAGGTGGATCTGCTCGCACTGCCAGAGCCACGGGCGCCGGGGCGGCGCGACTCCGCTGCTCCAGCCGGCGGACACGCAGACCAGGGCGGCGAGCACCAGTCCGGCGGCGATCCTCACCTCCAGAGGCTAGCCAGCCCGCAGTTCTCCGGTATGGCGTAGACAGGAGGCAACACGGGAGGGATGATGGCGGCTCGGGATTCGGCCGGGTCGCTCGTGCCGCAGCTGAGGGCCTGGGTAGCTCGCCAAGCCGCGAACCCCGAAACCGTGGGGGCGGACCCGTCTCCCAGCGGGGCGGCCCTCACATGCAGCTTAGCGCGTGACTTCGGCAGCCGCGCCGACGGTCCGGACGAAGCGCGGCACGACGTCGAGCACGCTCTCGCGCGCGCACCACGCGATGTCTGCCTCCAGGCCGTGGCGGCGCAGGTTGCCGGCGCTCCAGCTCGAGCCGAGGCCCTCGAGCGCCGAGCCGAAGCTGCGCGCGAGCCGGATGCCGACCGTCGCGGAGTCCGCCGGCGTGCCGCCGAGCGCCTCGGCCATGCGGCCTGCGCAGTAGGCGTCGTCGAGCGTGAGCTGGCCGAGCACGCCCGCGCACAGCACCGCAACGTCCTCGCCGCTCTCGCTCGCCGCGGCGACGACCGCATCGAGGTTGAGGAGCGAGCCGACGTAGACGCGCTCGAAGCGCGCCGCAGCGTCGACGAGCAGCCGCGTGCCGTTCGTCGTCGAGAGGATCAGCGTCTTGACGGGCGGCTCGCCGGCGACCTCGCTCGGCGAGTTTCCGAAGTCGAAGCCCTCGATGTGCTCGAGGCGGCGCTCGCCGGCGAGCTTCGCCGGCCCCTCGGTCTGCGCGAGCTCGCGCGCCTCGTCGATCTCCGCGCAGCAGAGCACGCGCTCGTATCCCGCCGCGAGTGCCTGGGTGATGGTCGAGGTCGCCCGGAGGACGTCGATCACGATGCCGACCGGCGCCGGCGTCTGCTCGCCGGGAGTGAATGCGATGTGCACGCGCACACGGCTAGGCTAGTCGCGATGTCGACCGCCGAGACGCGCCTGCCGACGTGCTACCGGCATCCGGACCGCGAGACGGGGCTCTCGTGCTCGGAATGCGGCCGGCCCATCTGCACCGAGGGCATGACGGCCGCCCCCGTGGGGCTGCGCTGTCCCGACCACGCCGGCAATCGCCGCGGCCCACGCGTCGCGGGCCGTCAGATCGTGATGCCGCAGACGCGCATCGGCGGCACCGAGGCCCTCGTCACGAAGGCGCTGATCGCGATCAACGTGGCGATCTACCTGATCACAGCCGTGCAGGGCAGCGGCCTCGGCGCGCCGGGCGGCACGCTCTGGAACAAGATGATCCTCTGGGGGCCGCTCGTCGACCACGGCGACTGGTGGCGACTGATCACCGCGGCGTTCCTGCACGCGAGCATCATCCACATCGCGTTCAACATGCTCGCGCTCTGGTGGATCGGCGCGCCGGTCGAGGAGTACCTCGGGCGCGTGCGCTACATCGGGCTCTACCTCGTTGCGGGCCTTGCCGGCTCAGCGGGCGCGCTCGTCACCTCCCCCACGATCCCGGTCGTCGGCGCCTCGGGCGCGATCTTCGGGATCCTCGGTGCGATGCTCATCCTCGAATGGCAGGCCACCGGCCGCCTCGGTGGAAACGCGATGACGCTGATCGTGATCAACCTCGTGATCGGCTTCGCGTACAACGGCGCCGGCGGCAACATCTCGATCGGCGGCCACGTCGGCGGCCTGATCGGCGGGATCCTCGCCACGCTCGCGTACGCACGGTGGGGCAAGGGCCACGCCGCCTACGGGCGGCTCGGGCTCGCGGGCATCGCCGGGCTCGTCTTCGTCGCGGTGGCGAGCGTCGCCGTCGCGTACTGGCGTGTGCGCGGCCTCGCCGGCTAGGGCTACTCGTTGAGGTAGCGCCGCGCCCCGGCGTAGCCGGAGTCGCGCACGGGCACGACACGGACGCTGTGCGCGGAGTCCGGCGCCTCGATCATCTGGCCGTTGCCGGCGTAGATCGCGACATGGTGGACGTAGCTCTGCGTCCCGTAGAAGACGAGGTCTCCGGGGCGGAGCGCATTCCGCGCGACGGGGGTGCCGTGCCGGAACTGCGGATCCGCGTCACGCGGGACCGTCATGCCGTGCATGCGGAACACGTCCCAGACGAGACCGGAGCAGTCGAAGCCCCACGCGGAGAGGCCGCCCCAGAGGTAGCGCAGCCCCAGAAAGCGCTTCGCCTGCCGGACGATCGACGCGCCGGACGCGTGCATTGCGCCCAGGACGGCAGCGTGGTCGATCGTGCCGTCGCCGTCGGGCGAACGGACCAGCTCCCGCCCCGCCGTGTCCGTGCTGATCCACGGCAGTCGCGTCCCGTAGCTGAGCGCGATCGAGCGGCCGCTGTTCAGATGCAGCACCGCGGTGCGGGCGACGACCGTCGTACTCGGCCCGGTCTCGTCGTAGCCCGTGCGCAGCTGCGACACCGGGAGCCACCCGGGATAGCCGCGCGGATCCTGCGGATCGGGCTCGTCGCGCACGGCGACCTTGGCCCAGCGGCCGCTCCGCGCGAGCACGGTCACCGTCTGTCCGTAGAGCGCCTGCGTCTGCACGTGGGCGTCGAGCCAGACGCGCGACTCCGTCGTCGACAGGTTGCGGTTCCACGCGTCGAGATCGACCGGGTTCGTCAGCGACGGGCGGTCGATCGAGCGGTAGAGGTTCGGTGCTTTCCAGAGCGTCGCGACCGCGACGTCGATCGTGGCGCGGTCGCCCGGCTTCAGCGCGGCACCCGCGGGCGCGGCGAAGGCCAGCGCCAGGAGGGTGACGGCGAGCAAGCGCACGCCGCCATCGTGCCTGGCGCTGCAGCGCCTGCGAGCTAGCCCGACCGCAGCTGCTCCGCCACGGAGCTGAGCGGCCTGTCGAGGAAGTCGTCCCGCGGCACGAGCGAGCCGCCGGTGAGCCACGAGAAGGCCGAGAGCTTCCGCACCTGCACGTGCGTCGCGTCCGGGTCGTCCTGCGCGTGCTCTGCTCGGTAGGCACGGATCCACACACGCGCGTCGTCGTCGGAGGCCGCCTTGCCTTGCCTCTCCCCGTCGACGAGCAGCTCGTAGCGGGCCACTAGTGGTTTGGCCGGTGAGGTTGCCCGGAGACCAGGTGAACGTTGCCGGTCAGACCACTAGCCCCCGGCCGTCACGTACTGGGCCCGGTGCGCTTCCTTGAGCCCCGCCTGCGCCGCCGAGAGCCGCGCCAGCGGCACGCGATACGGCGAGCAGCTCACGTAGTCGAGCCCGAGCCCGTGGCAGAACTCGACCGAGCGCGGTTCTCCCCCGTGCTCGCCGCAGATACCGAGCTTGATCTCGGGCTTCACGCTGCGGCCGCGCTCGACGCCGATGCGCATCAGGTCGCCGACGCCGCCCTGGTCGATCGTCTCGAAGGGGTTGCTCTCGAGCACGCCTTCCTCGAGATAGAAGGTGAGGAACTTACCCTCGGCGTCGTCGCGCGACATGCCGAGCGTCGTCTGCGTGAGGTCGTTCGTGCCGAACGAGAAGAAGTCGGCGTGCTCGGCGATCTCGTCGGCGCGGAGCGCGGAGCGCGGCAGCTCGATCATCGTCCCGCACAGGTACTCGATCTCCGGCGCCTCCTCGCGCATGACGTCCACGGTGAGCTCTCGCAGCAGGCGGAGCTCCTCGGCAAAGCCGACGAGCGGATGCATGATCTCGACGAGCGGCGCCTCGCCGGTGCGTTCCTGCACGGCCTTCGCGGCGCGCGCGATCGCCCGCACCTGCATCTCGTAGATCTCCGGCCACTGGATGCCGAGCCGGCAACCACGCGTGCCGAGCATCGGGTTCGCCTCCGACAGCGCCTTGATGCGGCGGCGCATCCGCTCGTCGGTCGCGTCCTCGAGCGGCGGCAGGAACTCGTGCAGCGGCGGATCGAGCAGCCGGATCGTCACCGGCAGGCCTGCCATCACCTCGAAGATCGACTCGAAGTCGGACTGCTGGAACGGCAGCAGCCGGTCGAGCGCGGAACGCCGTCCGTCCTCGTCGGCGGCCAGGATCATCTCCTGCACGACGGGCAGCCGGTCCTCGCCGAAGAACATGTGCTCGGTGCGGCAGAGACCGATCCCCTGCGCGCCGAACTCGCGCGCCTTCGCGGAATCCTCGGCGTTGTCGGCGTTCGCGCGCACCTTCAGCCTGCGCACCTCGTCGGCCCAGCCGAGGATCGTCTCGAAGTCCTCGTTGATCTGCGGCGGCACGAGCGGCACCTCGCCGACGATCACGCGGCCGGTGCCGCCGTCGATCGTGATCGTGTCACCTTCCTGCAGCTCGTGGTTCCCGATGCGCACCGTTCTCGCGCCGGCCTCGATCGTCAGCCCCTCGCAGCCCGCGACGCAGGGCTTACCCATCCCCCGCGCCACCACCGCCGCGTGCGAGGTCATGCCGCCGTGCGCTGTCAGCACACCCTTCGCCTGGATCATCCCGTGGATGTCGTCGGGGCTCGTCTCCCACCCGACGAGGATCACCGACTCGCCCGCCCTGCCCCGCTCCTCGGCCGTGTCGGCGTCGAGCACGATCGCACCGCAGGCTGCACCGGGAGACGCGTTCAGGCCCCTGGCCGCGACCTCGAACTCGGCTTTCGGATCGAGCATCGGATGCAGCAGCTGGTCGAGCTGAACCGGGTCGATGCGTGCGATCGCGTCCTCGCGGCCGATCAGGCCTTCGCTTGTCATGTCGACCGCCGCCTTCAGCGCCGCCGCCGCCGTCCGCTTCGCCGAACGCGTCTGCAGCAGGTAGAGCGTTCCTTCCTCGATCGTGAACTCGATGTCCTGCATGTCGCGGTAGTGCTGCTCGAGCCTCGTCATCGTGTCCATCAGCTCGTCGTACGCCTCCGGCAGCCGCTCGCGCATCTCCTCGATCGGCTGCGGCGTCCGGATGCCGGCCACGACGTCTTCGCCCTGCGCGTTCACGAGGTACTCGCCGTACAGAGACTGCTCGCCGGTCGACGGGTCGCGCGTGAAGCAGACCCCGGTCGCGGAACGGTCACCCTTGTTGCCGAACACCATCTGCACGACGTTCACGGCCGTGCCGATGTCGTCTGCGATCCCGTACGTGCGCCGGTACACCTGCGCGCGCGGGTTCTGCCACGACTGGAACACCGCGAGCACGGCACGGCGCAGCTGCTCCCGCGCGTCCTGCGGAAAGTCGTCCGCGGTCTCCTGGCGATAGATCGCCTTGAACGTCTCCACGAGCTGCGCGAGATCCTCCGCCGTCAGATCGACGTCCTGCTGCACGCCGCGCTCACGCTTCAGATCGCCGAGCGCCTGCTCGAAGCGATGGCCGTCGACGCCGTCGACGACCTCGCCGTACATCTGCACGAGCCGCCGGTACGAGTCGCATGCGAAGCGCGCGTTCCCCGTCGTGCGCGCGAGACCCTCCACCGCGACGTCGTTCAAGCCAAGGTTGAGAATCGTGTCCATCATCCCCGGCATCGACACCGCAGCACCCGACCGCACCGAGACGAGCAGCGGATCGTCGTGGTCGCCGAAGCGCTTCCCGGCCTTCTGCTCGAGCCGTGAGATGTGCTCCCCGATCTCCTCGTCGAGCCCGGCCGGCAGGCCCCCCTCGCGCATGTACGCACGAGAGGCGTCGGTCGTGATCGTGAACCCCGCCGGGACGGGCACGCCGAGCTGCGTCATCTCCGCAAGGCCGATTCCCTTGCCGCCGAGCAGCTCCCGGCCGCCCTCGAAGGGCTCGTCGAAGGCGTAGACGTACCTGGTCATCGGCGCGAATCTTGTCATAGATATGCGGATGCCCTCCCCGCAGATCCCCGCGATCTGGCGCGTGCACGGCTTCGACGCGATCCTGCGGGAGGCGTTGCGGTCGGGCATCCTGCTCACCGGCTTCAGCGCCGGGATGATCTGCTGGTTCGAGGCGGGCGTCATCGACTCGTTCGGGCCGCACCTCGAGGGCATGCGCGACGGGCTCGGCTTCCTGGCAGGCAGCGCATGTCCCCACTACGACGGCGAGGAGCACCGCCGGCCGGTGTACGAGCGACTCGTGCGTGAGGGCTTCCCGCCCGAGCTACGGGAGGTCGTCTCCTCGCAGGGGGGCGTGGGCGGCTACCGCGTCGGCCCGGAGGGCGAGGAACCGGTCGAGGCGCGAGCGATCCAGACCTGACTCAGTGCGTGATCATCGCCCCCTTGGGCGAGAGGACGTACCAGATGCCTGCGAATGCCTGACCGTTCACGTCCCCGGGCTTCTTGTCAGGGGTGAGCCCGAAGGTGTTGCGGCCCTCGGCCGTATAGAGCGGATGGCCTTTGTACGTCACCTGGGCGGCTCCGTCGGTGCGCGGGGCGACGCCGAGTAGCGACGCCGTGGCTCCAGGCCCGGCCTTCGGGGCGCTCGCGGCCCGCAGAGGGATCCAGGCCTTGGAGCAGTGATACGTGGCGTCGTTGTAACAGGCCGGCTTGCCCGCGGAGTCGGCGGTGTACATGTAGAGCGTGAGTCCCCTGCCGTCGACGAGGATCGACTTCTTCAGCTGGGCGTTGAAGGCGACCTTCACGACCGGCGCCGAGGAGACGACTCCTGTCCCCTTCGCACTCGCCATCGGCGAGACGGCGACAGCGCCCACCACAAGGGCTACCCACAGCATGGCCAACCGCGTTCCAGGCATCCCGATCTCCTCTCTCGGCGTCTGAGTGCCGTGAGTATCTACCCATGTGCCGCTAGCCACAAGAAGGGGCCGGCCTACGGGCGCGTACGGCGGCTGCGGAACTCGGCCAGCCACGCGACGGCGCGCAGGCCGATCCAGATCGGCGTCAGCAGCACGTAGAAGACGATGTCCGCGACGACGAGGATCGCCGACCAGAGCACCCAGTAGCGGAGCGGGACGGGAGGCTTCTCCTTCACATGCGTACGTTTTCGCCGAGGCGTTCCCCGAGGACGCGCAGCACGCGATGCGCCGTCTCCTCGATCGAGAGCTCGGAGATGTCGATCACGGGGCAGCCGAGCTTGCGGTGGATCTTCGTCGCCTGCTCGAGCTCCTCGTAGATCTCCATCAGCTCCGCGTACTGGCGGTTGCGCGCACCCATGGTACGCACGCGTGCGCGGCGGATCTCGACAAGGCGGTTGGGATCGATCGTGAGCCCGACGATCTTGCGCGTGTCGATCTCGAACAGCTCCTTCGGCGGTTCGATCCCCTTGACGACCGGGACGTTGGCGGACTTGTGACCGAGATACCCGAGGTAGATCGAGAGCGGCGTCTTCGACGTGCGCGACACGCCGACGAGCACGAGGTCGGCGTCGTGGAGGCCCCGGCCGACGCCGTCGTCGAAGCGCACCGCGAACTCGATCGCCTCCATGCGCTTGAAGTAGGCGGAGTTGAGCGGCGGCCGCGAGCCGGGGGTCATCTTCGCCGCCATGCCCGAGACGCGCGCGACCGCGTCGATCGGCTGCCCGAGCAGGTCGCAGTAGTGCAGCTTGGCACGGCGGCAGAGCGTGCGCATCGCGTCGCGGAGCTCGGGCTTCACGAGTGTGTAGACGACGACTGCGGGCCGCCCCTTCATCCTGTTGACGGCGAGGTGCAGATCCTCCTCCGACTCCACGCGCGGGTGGCGGATCTCGACGAACTCCTGGTCGGGGAACTGCGCCTCGAGGGCCTGGACGAGGCGTGCCGCCGTCTCCCCCGTCGCGTCGGAGACGACGTGCAGCTCGACGGGTGTGGTCGCAGAGGCCATCGTGCGCGGGACCCTAGCCTTCGGCCGCGATCGCGTGGACGCGAGCGTCGGTCAGCAGGACGAAGTCGTCCGGAGTGAGCTCGATCTGGAGGCCGCGGCGACCGGCGCTGACCATGATCGTCCCGTGGCCGCGCGCGGACGCGTCGAGATGGGTCGGCAGCCTGCGGCGCTGGCCGATCGGGCTGATTCCACCGGTGACGTAGCCCGTCACGCGTTCCGCCTGCACCCGGTCGGCCATCCGCGCCCGCTTGCCGAGCGCCTTCACGTCGAGCTGGGACGCCACCGGCACGCAGGCGACCTCGAGGCCGCCGTCGATCGAGACGACGAGCGTCTTGAAGATGCGTGCCGGGTCGACGCCGAGCTTGTGGGCCGCCTCGAGCCCGTACGAGTCGGCCGCCGGGTCGTGCTCGTACTCATGCAGGGCGAAGTCGACGCCGGCCCGTTCGGCCGCTGCGATCGCAGGGGTGGACGCCATGTCGGCCAGCCTAACGAGCCGTCTCGGTAACCTCACCGCGTGGCGGACGACACCGAAGCCGTGACGATGGACAAGATCGTGTCGCTCTGCAAGCGGCGCGGCTTCGTCTTTCCGTCCTCGGAGATCTACGGCGGCCTCGGCTCGACGTACGACTACGGCCACTACGGCGTCCTGATGAAGAACAACATCCGGGCGCAGTGGCTCCGGACGATGGTGCAGGAGCGCGACGACATGGTCGCCCTCGACTCGGCCGTGATCCTCAACCCGCGCGTCTGGGAGGCGTCCGGCCATGTCGCCGGCTTCAGCGACCCGCTCGTCGACTGCAAGACGTGCAAGCTGCGCTTCCGCGCCGACCGCCTCGAAGACTCGCACTGCGGCAAGCGACCGAGCAAGCGGCCCGGCGAGCACTCCGAGTGCGAGCTCACCGAGGCGCGGCAGTTCAACCTGATGTTCCAGACGCAGGTCGGCGCGATGGAGGACGGCAGCTCCGCCGCGTACCTGCGGCCCGAGACCGCGCAGGGCATCTTCATCAACTTCAAGAACGTGCTGCAGCTTGCGCGGCGCAAGCCTCCGTTCGGCATCGCCCAGACCGGCAAGTCGTTCCGCAACGAGATCACGCCCGGCAACTTCCTCTTCCGCGTCCGCGAGTTCGAGCAGATGGAGATGGAGTACTTCGTGCCGCCCGACGAGGCGCAGCACTGGTACGAGTACTGGCTCGAGCAGCGCTTCCAGTGGTACCTCGACCTCGGCCTGCGCCGCCACCAGCTGCGCATCCGGGAGCACGAGGCCGACGAGCGCTCGCACTACTCGAGCGCGACGAGCGACATCGAGTACCTCTACCCCATGGGCTGGCTGGAGCTCGAGGGCGTCGCGAACCGCGGCGACTTCGACCTGACGGCGCACACGACGCACTCGGGGACGAAGCTCGAGTGGGTCGGACAGGACGGCGAGCGGTACACGCCGCATGTGATCGAGCCGGCCGTGAGCATCGAGCGGATCTTCGTGGCCATGCTCGTCGACGGCTACGACGAAGAGGTCGTCGCCGACCGTGACCGCACCGTGTTGCGCCTGCATCCGCAGATCGCGCCGATCAAGGCGGCGATCCTGCCGCTCGTTGCGAAGAACGACGACATGGTCTCGAAGGCGCGCGCGCTCCAGAACGAGCTGCGGCACCGCCACATGGTCGAGTACGACGACGGTGGGCAGATCGGCCGCCGCTACCGCCGCCAGGACGAGATCGGCACGCCGTGGGCGTTCACGATCGACGACCAGACGCTCGAGGACGACACCGTCACCGTCCGCGAGCGCGACTCGCTCGCCCAGGAGCGGCTGCCCCTCTCCGGCGTACACGGCTGGCTCGAGGACGCGCTCGAGCGGCCCTGGGTCTCGCCGAAGTCCGGCTAGCTCTCGGGCTTGCCGCGCTCCATGAGGCGCTCGTTCGGCCCGAAGCCGAGCTTTTCGTACAGGGTGTGCGCGTCGCGGGTGTGCAGAATCCAGCGGCGGTCGGCGAACGGGCCACGCTCGACGATCTCGCGCACGAGCTCGACACCGAGCCCGCGGCCGCGGCACTCGTCGAGCACGTAGACGTCGGCGAGATAGACGAAGCCCGCGCTGTCGCAGTCGACCGCACGGGCGAAGCCGACCTGGCGGCCGTCCTTGTAGAGACCGACGACGTGCTCGCTCGCGTCGATCAGCTCGTCTTGGCGCTCGCGCGTGCGTCCCTTCGCCCAGTACGACTCGCCGCCGAGGTAGGCGTGCAGGGCGTCGCGGTCGAGCCGCGCGCGATCGTCGTCGAGCTCGTAGCCGTCGCCGAGATCCCGGTTCACGCGCTCAAGGTCTTCAGGCGGAAGCCGCCGTGGTACTCGTACGACGAGGTGATCACCTTCAGCGCGTCGCGGCTGGCGCGCTCGCCGAGCCCGGCCGCCGCCGCGTCCGCGAGCGGGCTGCCGAGCAGCGACTCGATGCCGCGCACGCCTTCCGGGCTGAGCCCGAGCGCCTCCGTGCGGCCGGCGCACGCTGGGCAGACGCCGCCGCCCGCGCGGGGCGAGTAGCCGACGAGCGGCACGCCGCCCGTGCCGCACTCCGCGCAGCTCGTGAGGTGCGGCAGGTAGCCGGAGAGCCAGAGCAGCTTCAGCTGGAACGAGAGCACGAGCGGATCGAGCGCAGGACGGCCGTCCGACACGGGCGCCCCGCGCGAAGCTTGCGTCGGCAACACGTCGAGAACGTCGAGGAAGCGCGTCAGCGCGGTGAACGCGCGCTCGTTCGCCTCCTGCTCGCTGAAGAGGCGGAGCATCGCCTCGGCGCCGATCAGGCCGACCGAGAGCCGGTAGTAGTCCTCGCGCGTCGCGCTGTGGGGCCGGACGAGCTCGGCCCCCGTCACGGTCTGGAGGTCGCCGGAGCCCTGGTGGAGCATCAGGGCGGCGTGCGAGAGCGGCTCCAGGCGCGCGCCGAAGCGGGATTTCGTCTTCCGGACGCCCTTGGCGACGGCGCCGACGCGGCCGCGGTCGAGGGTGTACGGGGGGAGGACGCGATCCGCGTCGCCGAGCCGGAACGACCGGAGGACGACGGCCTCGGTTTTGTAGGAGCGGGAGGCCATGGCCCGTTCAGGCTATCGAGGGGAACGGATTGCGCAGGTTCTGCGTTTGAGCCCTGGATGCCCCGGATTCAGATGTACACGACTCGCTGGTGCGGCTACTGCGTGCGGGCCAAGACGCTGCTCGACGGAAAGCGCGTCGAGTACGAGGAGATCCACCTCGACGAGGATCCGGCGTTCCGGCAGACGCTGCACGACCTGACGGGCGGCTGGACGGTGCCGCAGATCCTGATCGACGGCAAGCCGATCGGCGGCTACACGGAACTCTGGCGCCTCGAGCGTGACGGTACGCTCGACGAGCTGCTCGCCGCCTGAGGCTGGCAGGTCGGGCAGAACCACGTTCCGCGGCCGGCGACGCCGATCTTGGCGATCGCCGCGCCGCAGCGGTCGCACGGCTCGCCGCCGCGTCCGTAGACCTTGAACTCGTGCTGCATCGAGCCTGAGCCGCCGTCGGGCAGGGCGTAGTCGCGCAGCGTCGAGCCCTGGCGCGCGATGCCGTGCTCGAGCGTGGCGCGCACTGCGCGATGGAGGCGGCGGAGCTCGTCGCGCCCGAGGCTCTCGGCCGGCCGGAGCGGATGGATCTTCGCGCGCCAGAGCGCCTCGTCGACGTAGATGTTCCCCATCCCGGCGAGCGTCCGCTGGTCGAGCAGCGCGGCCTTGACGGGGGCGCGCCGCTTCGCGAAGAGCTGCCCGAGCCGCGCTGCGGTGAAGAGCGCCTCGAGGGGCTCCTCCCCGAGACGCGTCGCGAGATACGCGTCGAGCTCGCCGGGCTCGAGGAGCAGCCACGTGCCGAAGCGGCGGACGTCGCGGTAGGCGATGTCGGAGCCGTCGTCGAGCCGGACGAGCGCACGCCGGTGCGGATCGTCGTCGAGGCCGGAGGCGCTGTGCCGGAGGCTCCCGGTCATCCGGAGGTGGATCAGGAGGACGCGATCGGTCTCGAAGCGGACGATCAGGTACTTGCCGCGCCGTTCGACGGCCACGACGCGCTCGCCCTGCAGCTCCGCGGCGATCTCGTCGGGCTCGTACGGCCGCACGAGCCGGTGGTCGCTGATCTCGACGCGCTCGAACCGGCGGCCGGTGAGTACGGGCTCCAGGCGGCGGCGAACCGTCTCGACCTCGGGCAGCTCGGGCATCGACCCAGACTAGACAGCGCCGCTCGGGACAGGCGGCGACCCCTTGGGTCTGACCCGGGTCTGACCCGGGTCTGTCCCAGGGGTCTCGCGCGTGGCGCTGTCCCCGCGGGTCGGTTAGGGGACAGACACCGTCACGAGAGCGTCACGAACGTGTCACGCCGACGGCGGAAGCTCGGCGTGCGAGACGACCGCCGCGACCGGGCTGAGCCGGGGCCGCACCTCGTCCGGCAACTGGTCGACGAGCAGGGAGAGGCCGACGTACGTCGCGCCGCACTCCTCGATCAAGAACCGAGCGGCGAGGGCCTGGCTGCCCTGCTCCGCCCAGTCGTCGACGAGCAGGACGCGGTCTCCGGCGCCGAGCGCCGCGCGTTGGATGACGAGCTCGTGCTCGTGGCCGCGCCAGTCCCGGCCGGCACGCAGCGTCGCCTTCGATCCGGGATGCAGCGAGCCGGCCTTGCGGATCGGAACGAGGCCGACGCCCGCATGCAACGCGACGGCCGTGCCGAGGACGAACCCCCGCGCCTCGAGGGCGGCGACCTTCGTGAACCCGGTGCCGGCGAAAGGCTCCGCCAGCGCTGCACCCGCCCCGGCAAGCAGGCCGGCATCGCCGAGCATCCCGAGTACGTCTGCGTGCCCGCCGACCCAGCGGAACCGCGCGAGGAACGCCGCCCGGAAGTCGCTCATCCGATCGTGTCGAGCACGATCGAGCGCGCGCGCGGCGGCTCTGCGGCGAGCTCGTATGCGGCGAGGACGTCCTTCGCGGCCTCGCCGGCCGACCTCTCGTCCTGCGCGTGGATCTCCGCCAGCGGCTCCCCCGGCTTGACCGCGTCGCCGCGCTTCTTCACGCACACGACGCCGACGGCGTGATCCACCGGGTCGTCCTTCTCGCGCCGGCCCGCGCCGAGATGGAGGGCCGCCAGCCCGATCCGCAGCGCGCCCAGCGAGCGCACGTACCCGGCGCCCTGGGCGAACACCTCACGAACGAAGGGCGCCTCCGGCAGCGCCGCCTCGTCCGGATCGCCACCCTGCGTGCGCACCCAGCGCTCGTACATCGCATATGCCGACCCGTCGGCGACCGCAGCCTCCGTCCGGCGGCGGGCCTCGGCCCTGTCGATCCCGAGGTCGGAGAGCGCCAGCAGATGCGCGGACGCGTCGAGCGCGAGCTCCGTCAGGTCGGGCGGCCCCTCGCCGCGAAGCGTCGCGGCCGCCTCACGCACCTCGAGCGCGTTGCCGACCGCGCGGCCGAGCGGCTGATCCATGTCGGGGAGAACGCAGACGACGTCGCGGTCGGCGCGCCTGCCGAGCGCGATCATCGCCTCGGCGAGCACCTGCGCATCCGGCAGCGACTTCATGAACGCGCCGTCGCCCACCTTGACGTCGAGCACGATCGCGTCCGCGCCCGCCGCGATCTTCTTCGACATGATGCTCGCCGCGATGAGCGACACGTTCTCGACGGTCGCGGTGACGTCGCGCAGCGCGTAGAGCTTCTTGTCCGCCGGGACGAGATCGGCCGTCTGGCCGACGATCGCAATCCCGATCTCGCGCACCTGGGCGATCAGCTCCTCCGTCGTCAGCTCGACGTGGAAGCCGGGAATCGACTCGAGCTTGTCGAGCGTGCCTCCGGTGTGACCGAGCCCGCGGCCGCTCATCTTCCCGAAGGGAACGCCGCACGCCGCAACGACCGGACCGACGACGAGTGTCGTCTTGTCCCCCACACCGCCCGTCGAGTGCTTGTCGACGACGCGACGGCCGAGCGCGGCGCCGAGCTCGATCGTGTCGCCGCTGCGGACCATGGCGTCGGTGAGCGCGAACGTCTCGGCGCTCGAGAGACCCTGGAAGTACACCGCCATCAGGAACGCCGCAAGCTGGTAGTCCGGCACGTCACCGCGCGCATACGCGAGGACGAGCTCGCTCAGCTCCTCCGCGCCGAGCTCCTGTCCGTCGCGCTTGCGCTGGATCAGCTCGGCGGGGCGGATCACCCGGCTTTCTCCGCGATGAACACCACGTGCCTCGTCGTTGCGCGGAACGGCCCCTCGACCTCCGGCACCTGCGGCGCGAGATGCGCACGGTCGATTGTCGATGCCACGAATGTGCGGATCGATTCCGTATCCGGGAAGACGAGCGCCGCCTCGAGGTCGCGCTGCTCGAC
>ORMF010809882.1_pt1 | contig 20678 bp, 22 predicted proteins | sample 1779871 | NCBI WGS metagenome assembly ORMF01 (sample SAMEA104232316, study PRJEB22302) | groundwater metagenome | biome: forest; feature: aquifer; material: groundwater | place: USA | collected 2011-08-07 | depth 5.4 m | reverse complement strand
CTCGATGACCTGGGCGCCGGTGAACCGCTTGGCCGTCCACTTGGACAGGGCCAGCGAGATGAACGAGCCGCCCATGCCGAAGACGGCCGCGAAGACCAGCAGCGCCTTGAGGTCGAGGTCCACGCCCCGGGCGTCCAGGATGCGCTCCACGCCCAGGAGCCGGAGCGTGATGCTCAGCACGACGATGATGGCCAGGTTCGTTGCCAGGAACAGCATGACGCGCTTCACGGATAGTCCCTCCTCCAGGGTCCAGGCGGGGTCCCGACCCGAGCTGGGTGGGGACGCATGGGTTCAGGCGGCTCCCGGCCCGAGCGGGCCGGGCCGCGTCCGACCGGAAGTGGCGGGATTCTACACTACTCGCCGGCCAAGAGCTATGAGAGGGCAGAGTCGGTCCGCGTGCTCCATCCCGCGCAGGACGTCATCGACGGCGTGCAGTGGTACGGGCTCCAGGTCGACGACGCACTCGTGGCGATCACCTCCACGCGGCAAGCGCACAGCGCCGATCAGCTCCCCGAAGGAATCGCGCTCCGCCACACCGAGCCCGGACCCTCGACGGTGAGCGGGGAGCTCGCCGTCCGGTGGCTCACGACCGGCGAGTCCGAGTCGATCGCGCGAACGCTCGACGCTCTCGCCGACTTCATCACGCGCTACGTTGTCCGTCGCGAGAGCCGCATCGCGCTCTGGATCGCCGGGGACCCCCTGTGGTCGTGCATCTACGCATCGGGGCTTCCGTGGGCCCGATGAGCCCCTTCCAGGTCAGGCAATGAGGACGTTGTACACCGGCCGGAGAGAGCCGGGCTACCCGTGCGGGCGTTCATCGGCGCGCGTTGCCAGTCCAGATAGGCCGGCAGGAGGAGTAGCACGAAGCCAATTGCCGCGAGCACGAGGGCGACGATCAGCCCTCAGATCAGGTTCGATCGCCACGCCATCGTTACCTCCTACCAGGAGTTGGCCTGGCGGGAGGAACCGCGGTCAGCGCGGCTCACGTTCCACCTTGACCTTGGTGATCTTGGGGCCGTCCATGGCAACCACGGTCCAGCGGTAGCCGCCGCCCGCGACGGACGCGCCCGGCTTCGGGATGACGCCAAGGGAGTGGATCAGGAACCCGGCGACGGTTTGGTAGTCGGAAGACTCCTCGACGGGGAGCGCGAGCTGCGCGCGCACGTCACGGATAGGCGCGAAGCCGTCCAGCACGTAGGACCCGTCCGGCAAGCGGTGGGCGAAGGGAGGCGCTCCGGCCTCGCCCTCCTCACGGATCTCCCCGACGATCTCCTCGAGTACGTCTTCGATCGTCACGAGGCCCACGACGCTGCCATGCTCATCGACGACGAGGGCGAGGTTCTGGTGGTGCCGCTGGAACTCCCGGAGGAGGAAGCTGATGGGCGCGGTCTCCGGGGTGAAGAGCGGCGGGCGAAGGAGGTCGGGCAGCGAGAACGGCGCGCCTTGGGCGGCCGCGCGGAGGAGGTCCTTGATGACGATGATGCCGACCGGTTGTTCGACCGAGTCGCGGTAGACGGGGATCCTGGAGTGGCCGATCGCGACGGCTCGCCGGAGCACCTCCTCGGCCGGCGTGGCCATGTCGAGCCCCTGGATGTGGGGGCGGGGTGTCATGATCTCGCGCACGGTCGTGTCGGCAAACTCGAAGACGTTGTGGACGAGCTCCTCCTCAACCTTCTCAAAGATGCCCGTCGCGGCACCCTGCCGGACGAGGTAGCGCACCTCCTCCTCTGAGGTGAACGGCGACTCCTGGGCCGTGCCCTGCCCGAGCACGCGGAGGACCGCGTTCGTCGACGCGGTGAGCGCGCGGACCACGGCAGCGGAGATACGGCTCAGCCGGAAGACGGCGGGCGCGACCAGGCAGGCGATACGTTCCGGGTTCCTGAGCGCGACCGCCTTGGGCGCGAGCTCGCCGATCACGAGGGAGACATACGTGATGAGGAGGACGACGATCCCGAGCGCGACGGGTTCTGCCCAAACCTTGGCCCCCGGCAGGCCGAGGCCCGCGAGCCAGGGGGTGAGCGCCTCGATCGCCGTCGCGCCGCCCACGGCCGACGCGAGAGTACCAACGGCGGTGATCGCGATCTGGATCGTCGCGAGGAACGTCTCCGGGCGCTCCTTGAGGCTCATGGCCTTCGCAGCGCCCGCCGCGGCCTCCTGGCGGAGCTGGGCCAAGCGGCTGATGCGCGAGGAGACGAGCGCGATCTCGGAGCCCGCGAAGAACCCGTTGGCGAGGATGGCGACGGCAATCAGAACCAGCTCGAGCCAGATGGTTTCCATGCGGCGGTCCTCTCGAATTCGACGAATGCGTAGCGCGGCCGGGCCCGAGCGCCTACGGCTTCACGGCTGCAGGCCAGTTCACGCGTCGGGAGCGGGCGTTGAGGGGTGGGAGCGCACTGGGGGCCCGTCGTGCTCGGAGATCCGATGGTGGCGTTGGCCCCCTTCTCCCGCGGGACCTACGTGCACGATGACAGATCCGTCGAGGTGCCTCAGGGTCCAGCGCTCCTGCTGCCCGCGCCAGGAACGGGCAACATCCCGGTCGCCAGGGCCGGCGCAGGCGGGAGCCCCGTGATCTCGAGGATCTCCTGCTCGCTGAGGGTCTCCCGCAAAAGCAAGGCTTCGGCGAGCGCGTCGAGTTGCTTGCGGTGAGCGCTGACAAGGCGCCTGGCCTCGTCGTGGCTCTCGCCGATGATCTTGAGCACCTCGGCATCGATCGCTTCAGCGGTCGCCTCGCTGAACGGCCTCGCACCTCCGTAACCGCCCAAGCCGCCCAGGTAGGGGTTGTCCCGGGGCGCGAGTTGCACCATCCCGACCCGCTCGCTCATGCCCCAGCGCGTGACCATCCGGCGGGCCAGGCCGGTGGCTTGCTCGATATCGCTTTCGGCCCCGGTCGTCTTGGTGCCGTAGACGATTTCCTCGGCCGCGCGGCCTCCCAGCATTCCGACGATCCTTGCGCGTAGATAGGCTTCCGGATAGTTGTAGCGGTCACTGTCGGGGCGCTGATAGGTCACGCCGAGGGCCTGCCCGCGTGGCACGATCGACACCCGGTTCACCGGGTCGGCGCCGGGCACCACCAGGCCCAGGATCGTGTGTCCGCCCTCGTGGTAGGCGATGCGTTCCTTGTCGGCGCGGCTCAAGAGGAGCGGGCGCTCGGGGCCGAGCACGATCTTCTCCAGCGCGTCCAAGAAGTCCTTCTGACGGACCTCGTCCTGCTCGCGCCGGGCCGCCAGCAGCGCCGCCTCATTGACCAGGTTCTTCAGGTCGGCCCCCGAGAGGCCCGGCGTCACGGCGGCAAGGTCTGCCAGGCTTGCGTCGTTCGCGAGGGGCACGCGGCGGGTGTGGACTTTGAGGATCGCCTCGCGCCCGGTCTTGTCCGGGAGGTTGACCACCACGCGCCGGTCGAAGCGTCCGGGCCGCAGGAGCGCTTTGTCGAGCACGTCCGGCTGGTTGGTCGCCGCCAACACGATGGCGCCCTCCCGGCTGGAAAAGCCGTCCATTTCGGTCAGGATTTGGTTCAGGGTCTGTTCCTGCTCGCTCGTCGAGCCTCCAATCGTCATCTGCCCCCGCGCGCGGCCGATGGCGTCCAGCTCGTCGATGAAGATGATCGCCGGCGCGTGCTCGCGTGCCTGCTTGAAGAGGTCCCGCACCCGCGCCGCCCCCACCCCCACGATCATCTCCACGAATTCCGAGCCGCTCATCGAGAAGAACGGCACCCCCGCCTCTCCCGCGACCGCCTTCGCCAGCAGGGTCTTTCCCGTCCCAGGCGCGCCGACCAGCAGCACGCCTTTCGGGGCGGTCCCGCCCAGGCGGGTGTACTTCGGCGGATCCCTGAGGAAATCCACGATCTCGACCAGCTCGTTCTCGGCTTCATCGATACCGGCGACATCGTCGAAGGTGACCTTCGTATCCTGCTCTTGGTCGTAGCGACGTGCCTTGCTCTTGCCGATGCCCATGAGCCCGCCCCCCATACCCCCGCCCTGCTGCGCCCGCCGGAACATCCAGAAATAGAAGCCGATCAAGAGCAGGGCCGGGCCAAACCCGAAGAGGAGCGTCGCCCAGGGGCTGCCGCCTTCTTCGATCGGCTTGGCGCTGATCTCGACTCCGTTATCGATCAGGAATGCTTCCAGACCGGGGCCCACGAAGGAAGGGAGCGTGGTCGCGAAAGAGCTCACCGCCTTGGGCGCGGCCTTGGGCGATCCACTCTTCTCGCTCGCCGGCGGGTAGGTGACGGCTGTCTTGAAGCGGCCCGTGAGGGTATCGCCCTGGCTGTAGATCGCCTGGACGTTGCCCTTCTTGACCTCCTCCTTGAACAGGGTATAGGGCACGGTGGCCGGTCCTTCCGTGCCCGGCATCAGCAGCCTCACCAGCACGAAGTTCGCGAGCAAGATGAGCACGAACCATAGCCAGGTCCTGCGTGGCGGCATCTTCGCCGGCCCGGGACCCTTCGCGGCTCCAGGGTTGGTGTCGGCCGGCTGGACCCGCCCGGCCGGGGCGGAGTCGCTCTTGTGTCCTTTCTGCTGTTCCATCAAGCTCATGGTCATCTCCTTGCGTCATCCCACCTGCGGCCATGCCAATTTTTCTATGGGTCGTTTCCCCGTGACGCGCTCCGCGCCGAGCCGCCCCTCCGGGGATGCGACAAGCCGACTGGCCAGCACGAGGGGAGTCGTCCCGCACGCTGTTGAACTTTGCTGAGCGCGGCGGCTCCACATTATAGCTCGACGCACTGCGACCGATCGCCGTTACCGCCGAACGCCATGGCCTTTTCGAACGATCCAGTCCTGTTTATCTGCTAACCTAGCTGGCCGTGTTCTGGATCTACGCCGGTTTCGTGGCTGTGGTGCTGGTGATGCTCGCGCTGGACCTGGGCGTCTTCCACCGGCATGCGCATGAAGTGCGGATGCGCGAGGCGCTGGGCTGGACCGTCGTGTGGGTCGCGTGCGCCCTGGCCTTCAACGTGCTGGTCTACTTCATGTACGAGGCCCACTGGCTCGGGATCGGTCGCTCGGTGCCGCAGCTCGACGGTACGGCGCGGGACGTGGGCGGCTTGGAGGCCGCGAAGCTCTTCTTCACGGGTTACGTCGTCGAGAAGTCGCTGTCGATGGACAACGTGTTCGTCATCGCGGTGATCTTCGGGTACTTCGCCGTCCCGCCCAAGTACCAGCATCGTGTCCTGTTCTGGGGCATCCTGGGCGCCCTGCTGCTCCGGGGCGTGATGATCGCGGTGGGCGCGGCTCTGATCGCCCGGTTCTCGTGGATGATCTACGTCTTCGGCGGCTTCCTCATCCTCACCGCCGTCAAGATGGCGCTGGTCAGGGGCGGCGCGGTAGACCCGGGGAGCAACCCCCTCGTACGGCTGCTCAAGTGGTTCATGCCGATCGCCCCGAGCTTCGACGGGCAGCGGTTCTTCACGCGCCTGGAGGACGGCCGCCGCGCGGCGACGCCGCTGTTCGTCGTGCTGGTGCTGGTCGAATTCACCGACTTGATCTTCGCGGTGGACAGCATTCCTGCGATCTTCGCCATTACGAGCGACCCCTTCCTCGTCTTCACCTCCAACGTCTTCGCGATCCTGGGGCTGCGGGCGCTGTACTTCTGCTTGGCCGGACTGATGGACAAGTTCCGGTACCTGAAGGCGAGCCTGATCGCCGTACTGCTGTTCGTGGGTGTGAAGATGCTGCTGGTCCACACCCCGTTCAGCGTCAGCACCACGGTCTCGCTGGCGGTCATCGGCGGGCTGCTGGGTCTGGGCGCCCTGGCGTCGTTCTTGCGGCCGCTCAAGCCCGCGCTGGAGGCGGCGCTGCCCGGACCGGAAGGGATCCTGGGCAGGCGGCGACCGGCATCCGAGGATCGCGGCGAGTCCGGAGCGGACGGGCGGCGGTAGTCTCCTGGTTAGCTGAACGAAATCGAAGCCCGAAAGGAGAACGACCATGGAAGACAAGAAGAAGAGATTGACCACCAACGCCGGGGCCCCCGTCGCCGACAACCAGAACATCATGACCGCAGGTCCCCACGGACCGGCGCTGCTGCAGGACGTCTGGTTCCTGGAAAAGCTCGCCCACTTCGATCGTGAGGTGATCCCTGAGCGCCGCATGCACGCCAAGGGCTCGGGAGCCTATGGCACCTTTACGATCACCCACGACATCACCAGGTACACCAAGGCCAAGATCTTCTCCTCTGTCGGCAAGAAGACGGACCTCTTCGTGCGCTTTTCCACGGTGGCCGGCGAACGGGGCGCAGCGGACGCTGAGCGCGACATCCGAGGCTTCGCGATCAAGTTCTACACCGAGGAAGGGAACTGGGATCTGGTGGGCAACAACACGCCGGTCTTCTTCCTGCGTGACCCGCTGAAGTTTCCGGACCTCAACCATGCGGTGAAGCGCGACCCCCGCACGAACCTGCGCAGCGCCCGCAACAACTGGGACTTCTGGACCTCGCTGCCCGAGGCGCTGCACCAGATTACGATCACCATGAGCGACCGCGGGATTCCCTACTCCTACCGCCACATGCACGGCTTTGGTAGCCACACCTTCAGCCTCATGAACGCCAAGAACGAGCGCTTCTGGGTCAAGTTCCACCTGCGCGCCCAACAGGGCATCAAGAACCTGACCGACGCCGAGGCCGAGGCGATCATCGCCAAGGACCGCGAAAGCCATCAGCGCGATCTGTACGACAGCATCGAGAAGGGCGACTTCCCGCGCTGGAAGATGTTCATCCAGGTGATGCCCGAGAAGGACGCAGCCAAGTGTCCCTACAACCCGTTCGACCTGACCAAGGTCTGGTTCCACAAGGACTACCCCCTCATCGAGGTGGGCGTCACGGAGCTCAACCGTAACCCGGATAACTACTTCGCAGAGGTCGAGCAATCAGCCTTCAACCCGGCCAACATCGTGCCCGGCATCGGCTTCTCGCCGGATAAGATGCTGCAGGGGCGCCTGTTCTCCTACGGCGACGCCCAGCGCTATCGTCTCGGCGTCAACCACCACCTGATCCCGGTGAACGCGTCGCGCTGCCCGTTCCACAGCTACCATCGCGACGGCGCCATGCGGGTCGACGACAACCACGGCAGCACGCTCGGCTACGAGCCCAACAGCTATGGCGAGTGGCAGCAGCAGTCGGACTCCGCCGAACCAACGCTCAGCATCGAGGGCGCCGCCGATCACTGGGACCATCGCCAGGATGGCGACTATTACTCGCAGCCCGGGCTTCTCTTCCGCCTGATGAATTCCGAGCAGAAGAAGGCGCTCTTCGAGAACACCGCCCGCGCCATGGGTGATGCGCCCAAGGAAATCAAGGCCCGCCACATCGGCAACTGCTTGAAGGCCGACCCGGCCTATGGCGAAGGAGTAGCCATGGCGTTAGGCATCCCTCTGAGCGAAGTTCCGAAATAGACGGTACGGGTTCCTCTCCGCCCGCCGATGACATAGAGGGGGAGCGGCGAATGGCCCCTCGCACATGACCGGGGCCCCATCGTGAGCAGCGACGGCCGCATCCGCCTGCCGTTCCGGCGGACGCTGTCCCCGCCCACGCTCGACTCCCGATCCGCCCTGGGCCGATGGCTGATGGGGGAGAGCGACCTCCACGGCGCGCCCGAGGAGGGGCGCCACGGGCCGCACTCGTGGCGGCGCGTGATCTGGCTCACGGGGGTCGACTACTTCTCCACCCTCGGCTACCAGCCCGGCATCGCACTCATCGCCGCCGGCGCCCTCGCGCCCTTCGCCACCTCCGTGCTCGTGCTCGTGACCCTTTTCGGCGCCCTGCCCATCTACGCCCAGGTCGCGCGTCGCTCCTACGCCGGCCAGGGGTCCATCGCGATGCTCGAGCACCTGCTTCCGGGCTGGAACGGCAAGCTGCTGGTGCTGGTTCTCCTCGGGTTCGCCGCCACGGACTTCGTCATCACCATGACCCTGTCGGCGGCCGATGCCGCCAAGCACGCCATCGAGAATCCCTACCTGCGCCCCTTCCTCGGCGATGCGCAGGTCGGCTTGACGCTGGTACTTCTGTCCTTGCTGGCCGTCGTCTTCCTTCTGGGTTTCAAGGAGGCCATCGGCCTGGCCGGCATCGTCGCCATCCCGTATCTGCTGCTGAGCTTGGTCGTGCTCGGACGCGGGCTCGTCGAGATCGCGCGGCGCCCCGAGGTGTGGGGCCACTGGCACACCGCGCTCGCGCTCCGCGGCGACTGGGGGGTGATCGCCGCGGGCTCACTCCTCGTGTTCCCGACACTCGCGCTGGGGATGAGCGGGTTCGAGACCGGCGTCTCGGTGATGCCCCTCGTCGACGGCGGCCCCGAGGATGAGCGACCCCGGCGCGGGGCGCCAGTCCCCCTCGGCCGGATCCGCAACACGCGGAAACTCCTCGCCGCGGCGGCGGTGATCATGAGCGTGATGCTCGTGCTCTCCGCCCTCGTGACGACGCTCCTCATCCCCCCGGAGGCCTACCGGGAGGGCGGCCCGGCCAGCGGGCGCGCCCTCGCCTACCTGGCCCACGAGTTCTTCAGCTCCGATCTCGCGTCGCTCTATGACCTCTCCACGATCCTGATCCTGTGGCTGGCCGGCGCCTCGGGGATGGCCGCGCTGCTGAACCTCGTGCCCCGCTACCTGCCCCGGTTCGGCATGGCGCCGACCTGGGCCGCGCGCCCGCGCCCCCTCATCCTCGTGCTCCTCGCGATCAACGTCGTCGTCACCCTCGTCTTCCGCGCCAGTGTGGAGGCGCAGAGTGCCGCCTACGCCACCGGCGTGCTGGCGCTGATCCTGTCGGCGGCGTTCGCGGTGACGCTGGCCCTGTGGCGCGAGGGCCGCCGGATCGCCAGTGGCTACTTCGGCGCGATGACGCTGGTCTTCGCCTACACCCTCGTCGACAATTCCCTCGCGCGACCGGACGGGGTGATCATCGCGACCGTGTTCATCCTGTTCGTCCTGGTCGTGGGCGCGGTGGGCCGGTCGATCCGGGCCACCGAGCTCCGGGTGTCCCACGCCTACTTCGTCGACCAGGCCTCTGCCGAGCTCGCGGCCGCCCTCGTGGGGAAGAAAGTGCACATGGTGCCGATGAAGGCCGGCTCGCCTGAGCACCGCGCGCGGAAGGCCGCGGAGATCCGGCAATACTACCGGGTCGACGAGCCGCTCGCCTTCGTGCACGTGACCCTGGCCGACGACCGCAGCGACTTCCTGGCTCCGCTGGAGGTGGAGGTGCGGCGCGAGGGACGGGACTACGTCGTCGAGGTCCACGGGGCCATCGCCATCGCCAACACCATCGCCTATCTCTCCGAGATGGCCGATCCGATCAGCATCTTCCTGAGCCTCACCCGGCAGAACCTCATGCGGCAGGCCTTCCGGTTCCTACTGCTCGGCGAGGGCGAGACCGGCCTCCTCGTCTACGCCATCCTGCTGCGCTACTGGGGATGGACGGCCGAGGACGACGTGCGGCCCCGGATCTACCTGATGTCCGAGTGATCCTGCCCGTCCCCGCTGCCGTCCGTCGGAGGCACGCGAACCAGGGTTTGAATGGCGACCGCGGGCGCGCGCCCCCGATGGCCTCCTGGCAAGCGAGGGCGACGATAATCTCCAGGGCGACGGAGACATTAATGATGCGGCCACTGCTGGTGGCCGCGGCCCGGCGCTGGTCGAAGCTGAGTCCGGCTTCGAGGTGCCACCGGTCTCAAGGCGGGCGAGTTGACGCCCGGTCAGCTCCTCAGGGACCCTCGCTTCCCGGTGGACGAGGCGAGACGTTCCTCAAGGCCGCGGGCAGTACCGTCGCGCGTCCCGCCAAGACCGTCGCCACCATCGCCACCCACCCCGTGGACACGACCACGGGGATCCCCTCCGCCCAGCCCGGTCCGGCGGTCGAGGGACTCGCCTCCTGATAGGCACGCACGCGCTGGTTCTCGCGACCGCTGCGATCTCAGCCACGGCTTTTTCGAGCAATCCGTTCCGCCCTTTCTAATATCGCGAACACGCGCCCGCAGGTAGAGTCGTCTCACTCACGATCCGATGCGCGTTCCGTTCGCGCTGGAGGAGCCGATGGTGAATCTCGAGGACTGGGTGCTTCTCGATCTGCTCGGGCGCGTCGGGGAGCACCATCGCTGGATGCATATCGAGGAGATCAATGAGTTCGATGGCGAGCGGGGGGTCACGCAGGCGCAGGGCGAGGACTGGGTCGCCGCCGGGTCATGGCCACGCTGAGCAAGACGGGGATTGAGCCCGAGTGGGCCCGGCCGGCGGTGGCTGCCTAGCGCACGAGGCGACCCGGGTTCGCGTGTCACTCCACTGAAACGATGTGTCCCACTGGATGGACTGGATGTCCCGCCTCGTGGCGGGCAACACGGAGGTCGAGCATGGACGAGATACATGCGGTCAACGTGCTTCGCGAGCAAGGCCGGATCGCGTGGGCCGAAGAGCACCGGGGGTGGGTCGCGTCTCCTGAGGACGTCGTCAGGGCGCTGACGGACGACGGTTTCGCGGAGTACAAGCGAGAGGTCGTACGGGCTCGGGGTGGGGAAGGGGCCGGCGGCATGTGGCAGGGCCTAAACCTGCGAACGGGTGCGGTGGCGTCGGTGATCTGGGTCAATCGCGATGATCCGCGTCGGGCGGTTGTGTTTCTGCACATCGACGGCGAGCCCGTCGCCGCGTGACGCGATGGACGACTGGTGGACGGAGATCGACGAGGAGGTTCTGGCGTGTCTGAAACGCGACGGCGAGACGTCGCCTGCGGCGGTCGGCCAGCAACTCGGCGTCTCGGAGGCTATGGCAGCTTCGCTTCTGTCGATGCTCGTGGCCGAGGGCAGGGCCCGAATCTGCCTCGTCGGGCTTCCCGATGATCGCGACGCTCCGCTCCGCCGCAGGTGATGGGAGTGATCCTGGCAAGCAAAGAACCGTGATCGAAAAGAGCGGCGACCGAATGGGCACGGATCTCATCACGGGACTCTCTTCGGGAAGCAAGGAGGATGGCCGATGCGGATGAAGCCGACAGAGCAGGAAGAGGAGTACTTCGCCCGACTCGAGTTCGAGCGACGGAGGAGGGTCCTCGTCGAACCGGAGACCCAGGCGGCCGAAGAAGAACCACAGCGCATCCTTGCCGTTGCCGGGGGACGGTGCCCGAAGTGCGGCGCCGAGCTGGTCCCGGTCCCGTATCAGGGTATCGGGCTGGACAAGTGCTCGCGCTGTCAGGGGGTGTGGCTGGACGTCGGCGAGCTCGAACAGCTTGCGGCTGGGGACGCGGGCTTCCTGGGCCCCCTGCAGCGCATCTTCGGGACCTCGCCGAAATGATCGACTACTCGCTCTACAAGCTCCTTCATGTGGTGGCGATGCTTGCTTTCGTGGGTGGGCTCCTCAGCCTGCTGCTCGTGCCCGCTGTGCCGGACGCCCGGAGGGGGCGCACCATGGCCCTGTGGGTAGCGGGCTGCTCCGCTGCCGTCGCACTCGTCGCAGGATTCGGGCTACACGCGCGGATGGGCGGGATCTGGCAGAGCTGGCTCACGGTGAAGATCGTGGCTTGGTTCGTCATCCTCGGCTTGTTGCTCCGCTTCCGCGCGAGTGCGCCCGCGTCACCCGCGTTGGCCTGGCTCATTAGCCTTCCCGTCGTCGGCGTCGCGGTCGTCATGGCCATCTACAAGCCGTTCTGAAACGATGCGGGATCTCGTGACCGAAACGGAGCTGCATCCCCTGGTGCGCTACAAGCGCGGGAAGGTCCGTGACATCCACGAGGTGGGCGAAAGTCTGCTGATCGTCGCCACCGACCGCATCTCAGCCTTCGATGTGGTCCTGCCAACCGGGATCCCGGACAAGGGGCGCGTCCTCACCGAGCTCTCGCTGTTCTGGTTCGCTCGCACGGAAGACATCGTCCCCAACCACTTCCTCGCCGCCGGCGACGCCGCCTGCCGGCCCTTCGGAGACCTCCTGGCCAGCCGGAGCATGCTGGTCCGGAGGGCCCGCCCCCTCCCCATCGAGTGCATCGTCCGCGGTTACCTGGCCGGCTCCGGTTGGAAGGAGTATCAGCGGGAGGGATCCGTGTGCAGCCGCCCTTTGCCGCCCGGTCTCGCGGAGTCCTCCGATCTCCCCGAACCCATCTTCACCCCTTCCACCAAGGCGGAAGGCGGCGATCATGACGAGAACATCTCCTTCGACCACGTCGTGGCCCTGCTCGGGCGCGACCTCGCCGAGCGGGTGCGCGACCTCAGCCTCGCCCTCTACCGGCGAGCCTGCGACGTGGCCGAGCCGAGAGGGGTCATCATTGCCGACACGAAATTCGAATTCGGCTTCGACGCTCAAACGGGCGACCTGGTGCTGATTGACGAGGTTCTCACCCCGGACTCTTCGCGCTTCTGGCCGAAGGACGCCTACCGGCCGGGCGGACCGCAGCCGAGCTTTGACAAGCAGTTCGTCCGAGACTACCTGGAGTCCATCGGCTGGGACAAGCGCCCGCCCGCGCCGCCGCTTCCACCGGCGGTCGTTGCACAGACGCGCGCTCGCTACCTCGAAGCCCTCCGCCGCCTCACCCGTACCGCGCAGCTCACCTGATGTGCCCCACGGGAGAACCATGAGACGCACGCGCCCCCGGGACATCGAGACACCCCGCTCCACCAGGCTCTTCACGGCGACGTTGCGGCGTCTGGCCGCGGCGCTCGACGCCGGCCGGCCGTTTGCCATCCGGATCGCTGGAGCGCGCGTACGTATTCCGGCATCCGCACGGGTCACGATCGAGCACGAGCGCACGCGCGATGCGGAGGAGGTGGAGTTTCAGCTCACCTGGACGCCTCGTCGCGCAATCCATTGATCCGGGAGACCGGCCATGTCTGAGCCCATCGTGGCGATCCTGATGGGAAGTGAGAGCGACCTCGAGGTGATGAAGCAGGCTGCCGAGGTCCTCGCGGCGTTCGACGTCCCACACGAGCTCCGCATCAACTCGGCGCACCGAATGCCGGAAGAGACCTTCCAGTACGCCCGGAGCGCCCGGGAGCGCGGTCTCCGGGTTCTGATCGCCGGAGCCGGGATGGCGGCGCACCTGCCGGGCGTAGTGGCGGCCGCGACGACGCTGCCGGTCGTCGGCGTCCCGCTCTCGAACTCGCCCCTCAAGGGGGCCGACGCGCTACACGCCATCGTCCAGATGCCCCCCGGAATCCCAGTCGCGACGGTCGCCATCGACGGCGCCAGGAACGCCGCCTATCTGGCCCTCGAGATCCTCGCGCTCCAGGACGACGTGTTAGCTCAGCGGCTGGCCGCATGGCGCGAGGCGGAGCGCCGGCGGCTCGAGGAGCGCAACCGGACGCTCGGCTTCGTCCGGTGACCGACCTTCTGCCCCTGCTGCGCGACAATCTTCTCTCACCGCCGATCCTTTTCTTCGCGCTGGGCGTCGGGGTGCGCCTCGCACGGTCCAATCTCGAGGTCCCCCGGGAGGTAGGACGCACGCTGGCGATCTACCTCATGATCTCGATCGGCTTCAAAGGGGGCACGGCCGTTGCCGACGCGGGTGCGAACTGGACGCTGGCATAGGGATGCGCCGCCGTCGTTGTCCTGGGTACTTTCCTCACTGTGATCGCTTTCGCGCTCCTCCGGTGGGTTGTGGGCGTGGATGCCGTCAATGCCGCCTCGGTGGCGGCCCACTATGGCTTGGTCAGCGCCGTCACGTTTCTGACGGCGGCAGCGTTCCTGGATCGCCTGCGGGAACCGTACGAGGGGTACATGGTGGCGCTCATGGCCCTCATGGAAATCCCGGCCATCTTTGTGGGCCTCTTCCTCGCCCACGTGCTCGCGCCGCAGCGTGCTGGAACAGGGCTCGTGTGGCCGGACGTTCTCCGGGAAGCGGTCTTCAACGGCAGCGTCATCCTCCTGGCCGGCAGCCTGATGATCGGCGCCATCGTTGGTATCGAAGGAGGTCGATCCCTGGAGGCGTTCCTGGTCGCGCCGTTCCAGGGAATTCTGGCGCACTTCCTCCTCGACATGGGGCTCCTCGCCGCCCGTCGAGCGGCAGAGTTCCGTCGGATGGGCGGGCGGCTCGTGGCCTTCGGAGTCGTGATGCCCCTGCTGGGCGCGCCGCTGGGCCTGATCACCGGGCGCCTTCTCGGCCTCGGCGCTGGCGGGACGACGCTCCTCGCGGTGCTCGCCGCGAGTGCCTCCTACATCGCCGTGCCGGCGGCGATGCGCCTGGGGCTGCCCCAGGCCAATCCCGGCCTCGGCGTCAGCCTTGCCCTCGGCGTGACGTTTCCGCTGAACATCGTGCTCGGTCTCCCGCTCTACTATCAGATCGCCCGGCTGCTCGCCGCCATGTGAACGGGGGGACACCACGTGCCGAATCTGGCTCCGATGCAGAAGCTCGAGATCGTCATCGAGGCCCTCGAACTGCCCCGCGTGCTCGCCGACGTCGAACGGGCCGGCGCGTCGGGATACACCCTCCTTGCCCACGTCACCGGCAAGGGCGGGCGCGGCGTGAGGGAAGATGCCGACCTCACCGATGTCTTCCGCAGCGTCCTCGTGACCGTCGTCGGGAGTCCCGCCGTCATCACCTTGATCGTCGAGGCCGTCGCGCCGCTCCTGTCCACCTTCGCCGGCATCCTCGTGGTGCCGGAGGTCCAGGTCCTCGAGGGACATCCCCCGGCGGAGCGCTGAAGCCCGTGGTGACGTTCGTCGAGACCCGGGTACTTCCCGTCGATCCCCACCACCCGAGCCGGACCGCGTTGACCCTGGCGGCGGCACTCCTGCGCAGCGGCTGGCCGGTCGCCTTTCCCACCGAGACCGTCTACGGCCTCGGGGCCGATGCCTTGAACCCCGTTGCCGTTCGCGCCATCTTCCGCGCCAAGGGACGTCCCGCCGACGACCCGCTCATCGTTCACGTGGCGGACCCCGACCACGTGCAGGCGCTGGCGCAAGAGATCCCGCCGCTGGCCCGCCGCCTGATCGAGCGTTTTTGGCCCGGGCCGCTGACCCTGGTGCTCCGGCGTTCGCCCGACGTTCCGCCCGAAGTCAGCGGAGGACTCCGTACCATCGCCGTCCGCATGCCCGCCCATCCGGTGGCCCTGGCGCTCATCCGCGACGCCGGCATGCCACTCGCGGCCCCGAGCGCCAACCTCTCCGGGCGCCCGAGCCCGACCACCGCGGCGCGCGTCCTCCAGGATCTCAACACGCGAATCCCCCTGATCCTCGACGCCGGGCCCACCGCGATCGGCTCCGAATCCACCGTCCTGGACCTCGCCGGGCCGGCGCCCGTCCTGCTCCGGCCGGGAGGCATTACTCTGGAAGCACTCGAGCCGATCGTCGGCCGCACCCTACCCAGCCCGGGCGCCACGCGCGCCAAGCGCTCTCCCGGGACTCGCTATCGACACTACCGGCCTCGCGCCCCGGTGACGATCACCCCCCAAGGAGATCCTCTCGAGAACCTTGTTGACGCGTATCGCGCTCAGGGGCTGAGCGTGGGCGTGATCTGCCGGCGCGCGGCAAGCCCCCTTGAACGGGCTGGGGTACGGCTCCAGCGCTTGCCCGAGTCTATCGCCGAGTATGCTCATGGTCTGTTCCCGGCGATGCGGGCGCTCGATGAGGCCGGCGTGGACGTCATCCTGGTCGAAAGCGTCGAGGAGCGCGGCCTGGGCGTTGCGGTCATGGACCGGCTCCGCCGTGCGGCCACGCAGCCGGCCGGTGACGCCCCCCGCGGTAAGGACGTGATGGCATGAAGCGAAGCGGTCTGGCCTTCGCCTTCGTGAAGCCAAAGGATCAGCCTGCCGGGGTCAGGGGGTCGAAACACCCGCCGCCTGCGGCTGATCCAAGTCAGAGGTCACGCACCTCCTCGAGAAAGCACGCAGGGTGTCGAGGGCGCCCTGAGCGCCGCCCCACGGCTTTTTAGAAGAATCCGTTCCGCTTTTTCTAGTATCCCGACTACTCGCCTGCCCGTACAGTCGCCTCATGCGCGATCCGATGCGCGCATCCCTCGCGTTGGAGGAGACCATGCTGCAGACATCCATGTCGGGACAACGGCTGATCACGCTGATCCCCGGCGACGGCATCGGCCCCGAGGTCGTGCAGGCGGCCCGTCGGGTCGTCGAGGCGACGGGAGCGGCGGTCACGTGGCAGGAGTGCGAGGCCGGGGCCGAGGTGTTCAAGCGCGGGCTTTCGTCCGGTGTCCCGCCGGAAACGATCGAGTCAATCGGCCAGACGCGCGTCGTGCTGAAAGGGCCGCTGGAGACGCCGGTCGGCTTCGGCGAGAAGAGCGCGAACGTCACCCTCCGCAAGCTCTTCGAGACCTACGCGAACGTGCGCCCGGTGCGCGAGTTCCCGGGGGTGCCGACGCCCTACAGCGGTCGAGGCGTCGACCTGGTCGTCGTGCGTGAGAACGTGGAGGACCTCTACGCGGGGATCGAGCACATGCAAACCCCGGGGGTCGCGCAGTGTCTCAAGCTGATTTCGCGGAAGGGCTGCGAGAAGATCGTGCGCCTGGCGTTCGAGCTGGCCATCGCCGAAGGCCGCCGCAAGGTCCACTGCGCGACCAAGGCGAACATCATGAAGCTCACCGAGGGCCTGCTGAAGCGGACCTTCGAGGACGTCGCTCCGGAGTACCCCGGGATCGCGGCGGAGCACATCATCGTGGACAACTGCGCCCATCAGCTCGTCAAGAGGCCCGAGCAGTTCGACGTCATCGTGACCTCCAACATGAACGGGGATATCCTCAGCGACCTCACCTCGGGGCTCATCGGCGGGCTCGGGTTCGCGGCATCGGCCAACCTCGGCAGCGGGGTGGCCATCTTCGAGGCGGTCCACGGGTCGGCGCCGAAGTACGCCGGCAAGGATGTCATCAACCCGACGGCGATGATCCTCAGCGCGGCGATGATGCTGCGCCATCTCGGGGAGTCGGACGCGGCGGAGGCGATCGAGCACGCGGTGATGGTCACGCTGGAAGATGGTGTCCACACGCGCGATGTCCTCGGTGACCGGCCACCCGTGTCGACGACAGCCTTCAGGGACGCGGTCATCACCAACCTCGGCCGGCGCCCGGCGAGCCGGCGGGCGCGCGACACCAAGCCATTGAAGCTCCCGCAGATCTCTTCCGCGCCGGACTTCGTGAAGGCCTCCTCGCGCCGGGTCGTTGGCATGGACGTGTTCGTCGAGTCGGCTCGCGCCGCGGCGAGCCTGGGGAAGAGCCTCGAGCGGCTCGCGGCGCACGCGCCGCTGCGGCTCGCGATGGTGTCGAACCGCGGCACGAAGGTGTATCCGGCGAGCGGGGCGATGACGGACCCCGTCGACCACTGGCGCTGCCGCTTCGTGTGTCGGAACCCGGGCGCGAACCTCGAGGACCGCGTGCTCCTCGCGCTGGTGGATCGGATCGGCGAGCGCCACCGATGGATGCACATCGAGAAGCTCAACGAGTTCGACGGAGAGCGCGGGTTCACACGGGCGCAGGGCGAGGACTGAGCGTATTATGACGTCGTGGCGAAGGGAGTGGAGGCGGTCCTCGGCTGATTCCGCCGGGATCGACGGCGAGGGCGGCGAATCCAGGAGGCGAGAAATGGAAAGTGGCCCCGGGCAGCGGTTGAGAGGCGAGGCGCGGCTGCTGGCTGATCCCTGTCTCTGGTGCTGGGAGATCCGGGACGCTCAGGACAGACTCGTGGAGAGCGGCTGGGCCAATCACCGGACGGCGTATCCCTCCCGGGAGGAGGCGCTGGCGGCTGCCTCCAGCCGACCATCGATCAACGCGGACGTGTTCGGCATCCCCGGGGCGGCATGACGCCCGGGCAGGGAGGTGGCACATGACAACCTGGTCTCCGCGCGAGGGGCTCCCGGATTTCCTGGAACAGCTGGAACCGGCACGGCGGGTGCTGCAGCGGCTGGGACCGAAACGCGTCGTCGCTGGAGTGGTCGCCGTCATTGCGGGACTCTGGCTGGCGTCAGGCCTGTACATCGTCAATCCCGGCGAGCGGGGTGTCGTGCTCCTCTTCGGTCGTATCGTGGGGCAGACAGAGCCGGGGCTCCGCTATCGGCTGCCGGCGCCGATCGAGAGTCACACCGTCGTCGACGTCGCCCGGGTCCGGCGGGCGGAGATCGGCTTCCGCGCCGATCGAAGCGCCACCCGCGCCGCTCCCGGGGAATCCCTGATGCTCACCGGCGACGAGAACATCGTCGACGTCCAGCTGTTCGTCCAATACCTCGTCCACGACCCAGTCAAGTTCCTCTTCCGGGCCCGCGACCCGGAGCGTGCCCTCCAGAGCTCGGCCGAGATCGCGCTGCGCGCGGCGGTCGGACAGAACACGATCGACTACACGATGACCGACGGCCGTGTCGAGGTGCAGGACCGCGTGAAGAAGCAGCTCCAGGCGCTGCTGGACCTGTACGGCACCGGGCTCCTGGCCACCGAGGTCCGGCTCCTGGTCGTCGATCCGCCCAAGGAGGTGAAGGAGGCTTTCCACGACGTGGTCCGCGCCTGGGAGGACCGTGAGCGGCTCATCAAGGAGGCCGAGGGGTACCAGGAGAGCGTGATCCCCAAGGCCCGGGGCGAGGCGGTTCAGATGCTGCGAGCGGCCGAGGCGTACCGGGAGCAGCGGCTGATCCGAGCCCAGGGCGACGCCGATCGGTTTCTCCGGATCCAGGATGAGTACCGCAAGGCGGAGGCCGTCACGCGCGACCGTCTCTACCTGGAGATGATCGACCGGGTTCTCCCGAAGACCCACAAGGTCGTGCTCGACGCCGGCAAGGGCGGCGTCGTTCCCCTCCTGCCCTTGAAGGATTTCTTCTCCGATCGCCCGGCGTCGCCGGCGCCGAGCGGGGCGCCCGGAGCGGTCGAGCCGATCCAACCCCCCGGGAGGAGGTAGTCCCATGGCCTGGCGCATCATAGCCCTCGTCGTGCTCGTCATGCTTCTCCTCTCGGGGGCGACCTACGTGGTCTCCGAGTGGCAGCAGGCGCTCGTGACCCAGCTCGGCCAGCCCATCCGGACGGTGCGGGAGCCCGGGTTCTACTGGAAGATCCCGCTCGTGCAAACCGTCACGTTCTTCGACAAGCGGGTCCTGGCCGCCGACACCGGCTTCGCCGAGTACCTCTCGCTGGACAAGAAGCGGCTGCTGATCGACCACGTGTCGCGCTGGGAGATCGTCGACCCGCTCCAGTTCTTCCGCACGGTCCGGGACGAGCGCGGAGCGATGGCGCGCCTGGACGACATCATCACGGCCCGGCTTCGCCAGGAGGTCGCCAAGGAGAACTTCAAGGAGATCATCCGCGAGAAGCGCGAGGTGATCATGGAGACGGTGACGGCGGCCTCGCGGGAGCTGGCCGCGCCGTTCGGGATCCGCGTGATGGACGTGCGGATCAAGCGGGCGGACCTGCCTCCCGAGGTCCAGGCGAGCGTCTTTGCCCGGATGCAGGCCGAGCGGCAGCGGATCGCGATGCGGTACCGGGCGGAAGGCGAGGAGAAGGGGAAGGAGATCGTCGCCCAGGCCGACAAGGAGCGGGAGATCATCTTGGCCAAGGCCTACCAGGAGAGCCAGGGGGCCCGGGGCACCGGGGATGCGAAGGCGACCGAGGTCACGGGCCGGGCCTTCGGCCGGGACCCCGCCTTCTACGGCTTCCTGCGCCGACTGGAAAGCTACGAGCGCGTGTTCTCCGACGGGACGACGACGATCGTGCTGAAGCCGGACTCGGACCTTCTGCGCTACCTCGACTCGCCCCGTGATCGCCGGTGATGCGGCGCTTCGCGTTCGCGCGGATCCCAGGGTCGGCAGCGGATCGGCGCTTCGCGATCGGGGCAGCGCGAGCGCGGGGAGCCCGAGCCGGGCAAATGTCGCGACGAGCTGACGCTGACGGTGAGCGTCGCCGAGGGGAAGGGACATGTGGAAATACTGGGTGGGCGTGGGGCTCGTGATCGCCGTGGTTCTCGTGGTTGCCGTGATGAGCCTTGGCTGGTAAATCGCCGAGCAGCTCGACCCCGGGCTCGTTCGAGGCAGAGTGTCCGGCTGAGACAATGGGGAGAAGCTCAGTTTCCCGGTCTCGATCGGCAGCCAGTAGGCGCAGGCAGGAATCAGAGGGTTTCCAAGTGGAGGAGGCTGATGCGACACGATACGCCGCGCGGGATGCACAATCGATGGGGACTCATTCTGGCTGGAGGGGACGGCACGAGGCTCCGGCCCTTGACACGGCGGATCGAGAACGATGATCGGCCCAAGCAGTTTTGCCGGCTCCTCGGCGACGAGACGCTGCTCGACCGGACACGCCGCCGGACCGCTCTCGTAATCCCACCCGAGCGGACACTGGTCCTCGTCACGCGCGGCCACGAGCGCTTCTACGCGCCCCTTCTGAAAGACGCGCCCCCCGGGGGCGTCGTCCGTCAAGCCGTGAACCGGGGGACCGCTCCGGCAATCCTGTACGGGCTGCTCCGGGTCGCCGCGGCTGCGCCGATGGGCGCGGTCGGCGTCTTTCCGTCCGACCACTTCGTCGCCGACGACTCGGCGTTCATGGGCCACGTCGCTGTGGCCTTTGAGGTGGTCCGCGCGCGGCCAGACCTGATCGTCTTGCTCGGCATCGAGCCAGACAGCTCCGAGCCATCGTACGGATGGATCGAAGTCGGGGACCGCGTGCCGGTCGGGCCTTGGCAAGGCCTCTGTCGCGTCCGCCGCTTCTGGGAGAAGCCTCCGCGGCCGCTCGCCGAGATGCTCCTCGTGTCCGGGGCCCTCTGGAACAGTTTCGTCATCGTGGGGGGGATTCCCGCTCTGCTCGGCCTGATCAGG
>ORMF012157203.1_pt1 | contig 20689 bp, 23 predicted proteins | sample 1779871 | NCBI WGS metagenome assembly ORMF01 (sample SAMEA104232316, study PRJEB22302) | groundwater metagenome | biome: forest; feature: aquifer; material: groundwater | place: USA | collected 2011-08-07 | depth 5.4 m | reverse complement strand
AGGCGGAGCGCCGCGACGGCGTGCGCCGCCACTTCGAGTACGACTGGCAGACGATCGCGCGCTACGTCCCCGCCTACGCGCGCTTCGTCGAAGCCGAGCGGGAGCGGCTCGGGGAGACGCATCCGCTGTTCCTGACGCAGTACTGCCTCAAGCCGGTGTCGGGCGGCGGACGCCTGCTCACCGCCGCGCAGCGGGCGCAGCTCGCCGGCGGCCACGAGCGACAGTCGCAGCCCGCGGCCGCCGAGGCGTACGTCGCCGGCCTCGACCTCGCGGGCGGCGACAGCGAGGCCGCAGCGGACACGCGCGCATCGGGCCGCGATGCGACGGTGCTGACGATCGGCCGCCTCGTCTATCCGGTGTCCGGCGCGCTCGTCGCCGAGCCGCTGGTCGAGATCGTGGAGCACATCGCCTGGACGGGCGAGCCGCACGAGGCGCTGCTGCCGCGGCTGATCGACCTGCTGCGGAACACGTGGCGCGTGCATCGCGTGGCGGTCGATGCCACCGGCCTCGGCGAGACCGTCGCGGCGATGCTGGCCGCCGCGCTCGGCGACGCCCGCGTCGAGCGGGTGAAGTTTACGGCCGAGAGCAAGTCGCAGCTCGGCTTCGCGCTGCTCGCGGCGGTCAACGGCGGCCGCTTGAAGGCGTATCGCGGCGATGGCTCGCCGGAGCATCGCGAGTTCTGGCGGCAGATGGAGGCCGGCCGCGTGGCGTATCGCGCGAACCGCACCATGAACTTCTTCGTCGACCCGGCGGAGGGGCACGACGACTACCTGGTGAGCGCGGCGCTGCTCGTACGCGCCTCGCTCGGGCAGAAGCGGCGCGTCGCGACCGGCCGCGTGCGCGTCTGAGAACGCAGATGGCGGGATGGGAGGTGGATGACGATGGTGGCCCTGCGACAGGAACCCGATCGCCGCGGCGGGCGCACGCGCTGGCTGCGGCTGGTGCGCGCGGACGATGCGGATGCGCCGCTGCCGCTGGTGCGGCGCGACACGCTGCCGGAACACGCCGATTATCGTGATACCGGCTGCGAGCTCGCGCCGAGCTGTCTGCACTGCCCGCGCACCCACTGCCAGTACGACGAAGCGCGGCCGGGCACCGGCGCCACGCTGGCCCGCGACCGCGAGATCGCGGCGCTGCGGCGGCGCCACCGCATCCCGATCGACATGCTGGCGGGCACGTACGGCCTCACGCGCCGCAGCATCTTCCGCATTCTTCGCGACACCCGATGACGCACGCCGCACGCAAGGGAGGACGACCATGACCGACGCTGCCACCATCCCCCAGCTCATCCGACAGATGGACGCGGACCGGCTGCGCCGCTACGGCGAGAACCTGGCGTTCTACGGCGGCGACCAGTGGCCGGCGTCGGCGCTGCGGCAGAAGAACCGCCGCCTCGTCTTCAACTACGCGAAGGCGATCGTCGACAAAACGACGTCGTACCTCGTGTCCGGCCTCAACTTCGCGGTCGACCCCGCCGACGACACGCCGGAGGCCGCCGAGCGCGCCCGCGCGACCGAACGGGCGCTGGCGCAGGTGTACGACGCGAACCAGCTCGACCAGCTCGACTTCGACACCGAGATCGATGCGGCGGTACTCGGCGACGGCGCCTACAAGGTGACGTGGGACGCGGAGGAGCAGCGCGTCCGCGTCTCGGCGCCAGACGTGCAGGGGCTGTTCGCCTGGTGGGCGGGAGACGACGTCTCGCGCATCTGGCGCGTCGCCAGCCGCTACACCATCGATGCCGAATCGGCGAAGGCGATGTACGGCGTCGCGCAGCCGAAGGGCGCGCGCGTGCGCTCGGCAGCAAAGCAGCCCGGCGTCGAGATCGTCGAGGCATGGACGGCGCAGCAGCTGGAGATCTGGGCCGACGGCGTGCGCGTCGATCAGCGCGAAAACCCGTACGGCTTCATCCCGTTCGTGCTGTACCCGAACATCCGCGAGCCGAAGCAGTTCTGGGGCGTGTCCGACCTGCCGGTGATCAAGGAGCCGGTGCGCGAGCTGAACCGCGCCTTGACGCAGCTCTCGATGATCCTGGAGCTGAGCGGCAACCCGATCGCCGTGCTGGAGAACGTCAGCGAGTCCGCCGATATCGCGGTGATGCCGGGCGCGGTGTGGGAGCTGCCGGAGCGCGCCCGCGCCTACCTGCTGGACCTGTTGCAGGGCGGCGGCGTCAAGCTGCACGCGGACTACGTCGACCTGATCTACCGCACGCTGCACGACCTTGGCGAGTCGCCGCGCACGGCCTTCGGCGAGAACCGCGCGGGCCTCTCCGGCATCGCGCTCAACGTCGAGCTGGACCCGCTGCTGAAGAAGGTGGCGCGGAAGCGGCTGATCCGCTCGGCCGCGTACCGGCGCCGCAACGAGATGGTCCTGCGCGTCCTGGAGCAGTACGGGCAGCCGTCCGTGAGCTATGCGCCGTACCGGTCGCGCGTCGTCTGGGGGAGCGTGCTGCCGCTTGACCGTGGCCGGCTGGTCGATGAGGAGCGGGCGCTGGTGGCGGCGGGCATCCACAGCCGGCGCCGGGCGGCGGACGAACTGGGCGTCGAGGACCCGGAGTCGGAGTTCCGGCGCTGGCTCACGGAGCAGCGCGACGCCGCGCGCCTGACGCCGGGGGCGTGATGATAGGTCGTAATGGTGGCGGCTGGAGGCGGGGCGGGCGCAGCGGTGGTGGAGGAACTGGTGGCTCCTTTAGGGCCCGCCGTTCCGGCCGCGCCTCCAGCCTGGTCTCCCGCGTCCGTGCGGGAAGAAGGTCTCCGTCTGCGCCGGGGGGCTTGCCGCGCCGAGGCACGGCCGGCGGGAGGGAGATCGTTCGCCGCGGGCGAGTGCGGCGTTACACGCGATCATACGCCCGCCAGAATAGTTGTCAATAGCTAAACCACCGTCGCCAGTATGCGCCTCGGCGATGTTTGCCCGCTGCGCCCCGGCGTGTTCAGATGGGCGCGTTGCCTGACTTCCGCCGCCGCGCCGAACGCCTCTGCCGCTGGCCCGTCCTGCTCGCCTGGATGGCGCTGATCTTCGCCCTGTCGTCGATTCCGAACGAGGTGGTGAACGTTGCGCCGCAACGCATCCCGTTCGACAAGATGGCGCACGGCAGCGAATACGCCGTCCTCGGCTTCCTGCTCTTTGGCATCGGCCGGGCGCACGCGCGAGGTGTGAGAGCGGGCGTGGTGCTGGCAGCGGCAGCCGTCGCCCTGGCGACGCTCTACGGCGCGACCGACGAACTCCACCAGCGCTTCGTCCCCGGCCGCGACCCCGATCTGCACGATCTCGCAGCCGACGGCATGGGCTCCGCCGTGGGCGCGCTGGCCGCGGCGTTCACGCTGCGCTGGCGGCGGGCGTGAGGGTGACGCTAGACGGACGAGGTCGGTCGCGGTGCGCGCACCTTGAACCCCGGGCTTAGGTGGCGTTGTCGCCGCGCATGAGGGCGCGGAAGCCTTCCTGAACGAAGTCGTGATCGTACGTCAGGACGTCCGTGATCCCGCGCTCGGTGCACACGACCATCGACATGCAGTCGGTCATGCTGTAACTCTTGTCGGGGCATTTCGCCGCCGCGAGGCGGATCCTGTCTCCGTGTCCCGATAAGAACGTGAGAACTCCACCAGCACGGAATCCGTGGTCACGAACGTGACGTTCTCGCGGCTGAGCGATTCGCCGGCCGCCAGTGCTAAGACATGATGCTGATCGCGCGCGTCGATGACGGCGACGTGGTAGGACGTGTCGACGAAGACCGTTCGCAACTACACTTCCCGCGGCGAGCCGTGGGCGTAGTGATCGAAGTTCTTCGCAGCATCGCGCGGGAGTTTATCCCAGTCTTTCGCCGGGACTTCGCGACCGATCGCAGCGAGCCGTTCAAAGACGCTGGCCTCGTGTTGTGGTTGCCGCTTGACCGCCGCCTTGGCCGTCTTGCGCCGCGCTGGTTTTCGTATCGCCATAGCATCACCATTGTACCAGCGGGTGAGACGCATGTGTGCCTCACCCGCCATCTAACTTCCAACCTCCAGCCTCCCGCCTCCGGCAGCCTACCCCTGGCGCTTGAGCCTGCCGGTTTTCTTCGCCCAGCGCTCGGCGACGGCGAAGGTCGCCATGCCGCCGGGAATGAGCACGACGCCGAATACCACCAGTGACGCCAGCTCCGTCCACACGTCGGCCACGCCGTTGCCGTCGATAATCGCGCCGCGGATGCCATCGAGGATGTACGTGGCGGGCGAGACGTATGAGAACGCCCGCAGCCACGACGGCAGCACCTCGACCTGGTAGTACACGCCGGAGACGAGCAGCACGAACGCCTGGATCATCATTGACATCTGCTGGCCGCGCTCCGGGTAGAGCATCGGCAGGATGCCGGCAAAGATCGCCAGTCCGGCGACGCTGAAGCTGCCGACCAAAAGGACGACGCCGGCGGCGAACCAGTCGGCCTGCCCGAAGTCGATGGTGAAAAACGGCGCGGCGATCGCGAAGATCAGCAGCGTCCGCAGCACCGCGTGCAGGATGCCGAACAGCACCATGCCGGAGAGGTGCAACCAGCGCTCGACCGGCGCCATCAGCGTGTGCTCGATGGTGCCCTCCCAGCGCTCCCACGAGACGACGAGGCTAATGTCGTCGAGCACTGCCGACAGGTACGCCCAGACGAGCGTCCCGATCAGCAGGAACAGCACGAGCTTCGATATGTCGGCCTTGTCGGCGATGCCGGCCTCGCCGACCTGGTTCGCGATCAGCGTGACGGCGAGCGTGTTGACGACGCCATACACCAGCCACACGAGCTCCCACGCCCAGTAGCGCTTCCACAGGTTCGTCTGCCGCTCGATGAACGCCCACGCCAGGGCGGGCCGCCCGGCGCGGCCGGGTAAGCGCAACGGCTGTGACATGCTAGCCATGTACCATCACCTCCACCGGCTCCTCGTCCTCTTCGACGCGGCGGCCGGTCAACTCCATGAACACCGTTTCCATGTTGATGTCTTCGATCGGCCGGCCGCCCGCGACCATGCGCCGCAGCTCCAGCGGCGTCCCTTCGGCGACGATCCGCCCGCCCGACAGGAAGGAGATGCGGTCGCAGAGCAGCTCCGCCTCCTCCATGTCGTGTGTCGTCAGCAGGATCGATGCGCCGTGCTCGCGCTGCACCTCGCGGATGAACGCCTGGACGTCGCGCTTGCTCCGCGGGTCGAGGCCCGTCGTCGGCTCGTCGAGCAGCATCAGCAACGGCGAGGTGAGGAACGCGCGTGCGACCGCCACCTTCTGCTGCTGACCGCGCGACAGGTGGCTCATCGGCTCCAGCGCGCGCTGCCACTCGAATCCGAGGCGGCGCAGGATCTCCGGCGTCCGCTGCTTCACTTCGTGCGGCGTCAGCCCGTAGACGCGGCCGAAGAACATCAGGTTCTCCAGCGCCGTCATGGTCCGGAAGAACGACGGGTCCGCCGACACGCGGTTGATCAGCGACCGCACCGCCATGGCATCGCGCACGGCGTCGAGGCCGAAGACGCGCACGTCGCCGGCGTCCGGCAGCAGCAGCGTGCTGATAATCCGGATCAGCGTCGACTTGCCGGAGCCGTTGGCGCCGATGACGCCGAAGATCTCGCCGCGGCGGATCTCGAACGAGACGTTGTCGACGACACGGCGCGGCCCCTCCGTGGCGCCGTTGCGATGCCACGGCAGCAGCCGGGCGACGTCGAAGCCGCCGCCGAATGACTTGACGACGTTGGTGACACGCAGCGGCAGTTCGTTCGTCACTGCGTGTCCTGCTGTTTCGCGATCGATCTCGGTCACCACTGTTCGCTCCCTTGCTGCGGTCGCGCCGGCTGCCGCATGCGGCCCGGGCGACAAAAAACCCACTACGCTTCGTCCTCGTAGTGGGCGGATGATCTCGCCTGGACCGCGGGGCTTACCTACTCAATACTCTCGCCTCGCGTTGGGCACACTCATCCGACCCACGTACGCCAAACCTGCGGCGCGCGGGCGCCCCAGGCGGACGTTGATGCCGATGCCGGTGTTGTTCATCCCTGTGTGCCTGCCAAGTCGATCTCGTTTCGGGCTACGGGCCTTGAGGGGCATCATATGGCGCGCGCTCCGAGCCTGTCAACTGGTTGCTGGTTGCTGGTCGCTGGTCGCCCCGCGCGACCGGCCCATGTAGGGCGGCCGCCCCCGGCTGCCGATCCCGCAAAGCGGGATCACGTTCCATGCGGGTCGCGCGCCAGCATTCGGCACCGAGAAACCAATCACGAGTAACCAGCAACCAGCGACCAGCGACCAGCGACGAGGCGACCAGCAGGGTACCCTCATCGCATGGAGTACGACGACGCGCTCCGCTGGCTGCTTACGCTGCCCGACTTCGAGCGCACGGGCGAGTTCGCGGACCGCGCCGACCTGGCGCCGATGCGGGCGCTGCTCGCCGCGCTCGGCGACCCGCACCTCGGCCGTCCGACGCTGCATGTCGCCGGGTCGAAGGGCAAGGGCAGCACGGCCGTCATGGCCGAGGCGATCCTGCACGCTGGCGGCCTGCGCACCGGCTGCTACGTCAGCCCGCACCTGCATCGCTACAACGAGCGCGTCCGCATCGACGGCAAGCCTGTGGAACGCGACGTCGTCGCGGCCGCGATGACGGCGGTGCGCGAGGCGATGGACGCCGTCGCGCCGCGCTTTCCCGGGCGCCGCTTCCTCGCGTTCGACGCGCTGACCGCCGCGGCGTTCGTCGCCTTCCGCGATGCCGGCGTCGCCGTGCAGGTGATCGAGGTCGGGCTCGGCGGGCTGCTCGACTCCACCAACGTCTTCGACGCGACGGACGTTGTGGTGCTGACGCCGATCAGCCTGGAGCACACGGCGATCCTCGGCAGCACGATTCCGGAGATCGCGTCGCAGAAGGCGGGCATCATCACGCCCGGCGCGGCGGTCGTCGTCGCGCCCCAGCGCGAGTCCGCGCTCGATGTCTTCCGTGCGGCGGCTGCCGCGCGCGGCGCATCTATGATCGAGGTAGCGGCGGCGTGCCAGATGACGCGCACGAGCGCCTCGGCCGAGGGGCAGGAGTTCAGGCTGCGCACGCCGCGCGCGACGTACGCGGCGAAGCTGCCGCTCGCCGGAAGGCATCAGCTCGACAACGCGGCCACGGCGGTCGTGGCGTGCGAGGAGCTGGCGCTGCGCCGCGGATTCGAGCTGACGCCGCAGCACGTGCGGGCCGGACTCGCCGCGGTGTCGTGGCCGGGCCGGCTCGAAGTGTTGAGGCGCAACCCGCTGGTGATCATCGATGGCGCGCACAACGGCGACTCGGTGAAGCGGCTGGTCGCCGCGCTGCGCGAGTACTTCGGCCTGCTGCACGCGACGTTCTTGTTCGGCACGCTCGCCGGCAAGGACGCGCAGGCGATGGCCGATGCCGCCGCGCCGATCGCGGATCACGTCTACGTCACGGCGTGGCAGCACGCCCGCGCCGCCGACCCCCGCACGCTCGCCGAGGCGTTTCGCCCGCACGGCGTGCCGGTCACCGTCTTCGGCAGCGTGGCGGACGCGTTTGAAGCTGCGGCGGCCGATGTGGGAGCACGCGGCGCCATCGTGGCGTTCGGTTCGATCGCGTTCGTGGCGGCGCTGCGCGAGTACCTTCTCGGTATCGAATCAGATATGATCCGGCTACAAACGCAGCAGCCGCCGGCGGCCCGGCCGGACGCATCGTGAGCGGGAACAACGCATGAGCAACGGCAGCAACGGCGCCCCGCGGCGGCGCGTCGTGATCACCGGCATGGGCACGATCAACCCGCTCGGCCACACCGTCGCCGCGTTCTGGGAAGCGGCGCTCGCCGGCAAGTCCGGCGTGGGCTACCTGACGCAGGTCGATTCCACCGGCTACGACATCCACATCGCCGGCGAGGTCAAGGACTTCGTGCCGGAGGACTTCATCGACCGCAAGGAGGCGCGTCGCATGGCGCGCTTCTCGCAACTCGCGCTCGGCGCGGCGCACGAGGCGATGGCCACCTCCGGGCTCGACATCGCGCGCGAGGACCCGTACCGCGTCGGCGTGCTCTTCGGCAACGGCATGGGCGGCTACCCCGACACCGACCGCGCGGTCAAGGACATCGTGCAGAAGGGCGCGCGGCGCATGGACCCCTTCTACATGGTGAAGATGCTGCCGAACATGGCCGCCGCGCAGGTTGCGATGCGATACGGCACGAAGGGCTACAACGCGACCATCTCCACCGCCTGCGCCTCGGCCGGCAACGCCATGGGCGAGGCGGCGGAGATGATCCGCACGGGCCGCGCCGACGTGATGCTCACCGGCGGCACCGAGGCCGGCCTGACCGAGCTTGGCCTGGCGGCGTTCCAGGTGATGAAGGCGCTCTCCACCAACAACGACCCGCCCGAGGGCGCCAGCCGCCCGTTCGACGCGAATCGCGACGGTTTCGTGTCGTCCGAGGGCGCGGCGGTCTTCGTGATCGAGTCGCTGGAGCATGCAAAGCAGCGCGGCGCGCCGATCCTCGCGGAACTGGCGGGCTATGGCTGCACGTCGGACGCACACCACGTCGTGGTGCCGGTCGAAGACGGCGAGACGACGGCGATGTGCATGTCGCTGGCGCTCGCCGATGCCGGTGTGACGCCGGCCGACGTCGACTACGTGAACGCGCACGGCACGTCGACGCAGATGAACGACAAGTACGAGACGATCGCGATGAAGCGCGCGCTCGGCGAGGTCGCATACCAGATCCCGATCAGCTCGACGAAGTCGATGGTCGGGCACACGCTCGGCGCGTCGGCCGCGATCGAGGCCGTCGCCTGCGTGCAGTCGATCCTCACCGGCTGGGTGCACCCCACGATCAACCAGGAGTACCCCGACCCCGACTGCGACCTGGACTACGTCCCCAACAAGGCGCGCCAGGCAGACGTGAACGTCGTGCTGAAGAACAGCTTCGGCTTTGGCGGACAGAACGCCTGCCTGGTGTTCAGGAAGTTCGAAGACTAAATGCGCGTGCTCGTAACCGGCGGCGCAGGCTTCATCGGCTCGGCCGTCACGCGCGTCCTCCTCGACGAGAACCATGAGGTCACCGTCCTCGACAATCTGTCGAAGGGCTTCCGCACGCTCGTGCCGGCGGCGGCGCGCTTCATCGAAGGCGACCTGCACGACGAGGAGCGCCTGCCGGGCTGGCTGCGCGGCCACGACGCCGTGATCCACATGGCCGCGTTCATTGAGGTCGGCCGCTCCGTGCAGGAGCCGCTGGTGTTCGCTGAGAACAACATCCTCAACTCGGTGCGGCTGCTGGAAGCGATGCACCGCGCGGGCGTGCCGAAGATCGTCTTCTCATCGAGCGCGACCGTCTACGGCACGCCGAAGTCGCTGCCGATCCGCGAGACGGACCCGCTGGGCGTGCAGTCGAACCCGTACGGCGCGTCGAAGGTCTCGACGGAGGCGTTCGTCGCGACCTACAACCAGCTCTACGCGATGGACGCGATCATCATGCGTTACTTCAACCCGTACGGCCCGAACGAGCTGCACGAGCCGGAGACGCACGCCATCCCGAACTTCATCCGCGCCGCGCTCGAAAAGCGCACGATCCCGCTCTACTGGAAGGGCGAGCAGATCCGCGACTTCATCTACGTCGACGACCTGGCGCGCGCGCACACCGCCGTGCTCGGGCTGAGCGGGCTCGACTACTTCAACGTCGGCTCCGAGACGGGCACGAAGATCATCGACGTCGTGAAGCAGATCATCGACATCGCCGGCTACGACGTGCCGATCGATGACCTGGGCGAGCGCCCCGGCGACGTCGCGGCGACGTACGCCTGGTCCGAGAAGCTCGCCGCCGCCACCGGCTGGCGCGCGCAAGTCTCGCTGCGCGAGGGCCTAGAGCGGACGGTCGAGTGGTTCCGCGCGCGCGCGTAGCGCGCCGCGAGCTGTGGCCGTTATCTCTCTCATGCGGACATGATGCTAGACTAGGCACGCCCACAGGAGGAAGTGCCTCATGTTGCCAATGTTGAGCGCGACGAAGCGGAGAGTCGTCACCGTGGTGACGATCATAACAGGCGCAATCAGCGCCATTGTGCTGCCAGACGATCTAGGCCGTTCGTGGGAAAGGATTCGTAGCGTCGGCGAGATGGCCGGCGATAATCCGATCGCTGCCGCCGCGCTTGCCGTCAGCATCGCAGTCTTCCTGTGGGCAAACTCCGAGCCCATTCAGCGATTTCTCGGTGGCCGACGTTGGCACACCGATCAAGAGCTTGGCGATGAGTTACATGGCTGGCTGCGCGAGAGTGGCTACCAACTTCAAGATCTTCCCTCCACAGGTGCAGCTTTCAATTTCTCCGCAACTGGGCCAAACACGTCGCGGCCGGTCAATGTCTCGAAGGCTCCCAACGCCCCTGGATTCCTCTTAACGGGCATCATCATGGTCGATGCTGCCCACACAGATGCCGTGAAGGAGATGACGGACGATGAGATGGAGGATCTGCGTGGTGATCTCGGTGTCGAACTAGCGCGTTCGCCCCTCCCGCTATCGTTTAGCGGGCTCGATCTTCTCGGGCAGGGCTTTCTGGTTCAACATCCGATGCTTGCAACGGATACTTTGACAAAATCCGCGTTCATGGAGCGCGTCGTGAGAGTATCGGCAGCCATGATGCTGACGCAGATTCTGATGCGCCGCCACATAAGGCGTGTTCAGCAGCGGCTCGGAGTCGCACCGACGAAACTCACTACGGTTCCGAAATCAAGTCCTGACATGGAAGATTTTCGGACCGAGTGACCTTAACGATGGTTTCACAAAACAGGTTAGGGCTTATCGCGGTTGTTGAAGCGCCACGCCACTTCATCGACGTTAGAACAGTCGATGCCACGTCTCTGCTGACCGCTGACAGCTAACAGCCGAGCCGCAGGCTCACCGGCACTGCTGCTGCAGGCTGTCGAGGAACTTCTGCGCGGTGTCGGTCATGTAGGGCGTCAGGAACGCTTCGCCGTCCTGCGGGTCCGGGCCGAAGTAGAGCTCCACGCCGATCACGAGGTCGCCGCAGCCGATCGTCGCCACGAGCGTGCGGCCGTTGCCGCTCGTCACGCGCCTCAGCTCGCCGTCGATGCTGTCGTCGGGCAGCCCGCGCACCTCCATCAGCACCACCATCGGGCCCGTGATGCCGCCGGTGTCCGCGCCCGCCTTCGACGAGTAGCCGATGCGGCCCGTGCGGACGCCGTAGTCGTTGGGCAGCGCCACGGCGAGGACGAGGTCGTGCTCCGTCTGCTCGGGCAGCTCGTTCGGGATGAAGGGCTTGAAGCCGGCGAGCGCCTCGAACTCCTCTTCGGTGCTCACGCGCTGCACGGCGATGACGCCGTCCGGCAGGTCGAGGTCCGACTGCTTCGGCACCGCCTCGGCGCCCAGGACCTCGCTCACGCGCGCCGCACGCTGGTCCTGCACGATGTAGGTCACGGCGTACGCCGCGCCGCCGACGATGGCGAAGAACGCCAGGCTGGCGGCGAAGAATCCAGCGAGCCGGAACGGATGGTTCGGCGTCGAAAGAGCTATCACACCTGATCGAACGGCCCCGGCGCGCGCCTGTATCACTCCCATAGACCCCTGTTCGCTGCCCTCAACCGGGCGGGTGATCCCACCGGCTTGGAGTTCGTCCTCGTACCGGGCGATGGTACGCCTCGAAGCGATGCCGGGCGAGCAATCGGCCGCCGGCTTGTCAAGTTGCAGGAGCGTGGAGCCGCATGGCCGTATGGCGCGAACCCCTGACCGCCGCCACCGCCATCGTCGACGAGTACACCGTCGCCGTGAGTGTCGCGGCGGGTGACGGGACCGTCGTGGCGCGCGTGCTCTGCGCGCACAACGTGGCCGCCGGCTACGGCATCTTCGGAGAGATGCAGATCATCGATGACGGCGGCTCGCCGCGCCAGCGGCTGCGCGTGCTGGTGCTGCTCGTGCGCGAGGCGCTGCGCTACGCCGCCGAGATCGGCGTCGTCCGCGCGCACACCGAGGCGCCGCCGCGCATGGCCGCCTTCGCGTCTCGCATGTGCGGACTGCCGGGTGGCGCCGCGGGCGGCCGCCTGCTCTTCCGCGGCGAGGTGCACGCGATGCGCAGCGCCGCGCTCGACGCCAGCGACGCCGGCGGCAACTTCGCCGACTCGTCTGTGGAGACGGGGGCAAACGATGGCCGTCTCTAGCTTCTACCTCACGGCCTCGACCGCGATCGACGCGCAGTCTCCGGCGCTCACGCTTCCCGCCACCTTCGACCTCGGCACGCTGTACATCGGCGGCAGCAAGAGCCTGCTGCGGCGGACGCTGATCAGCTTCGACGTGTTCGGCGCCGCCGCCGAGGGACGGCCGCTCGCCGCCAGCGACACGCCGCTCGATGCGATCCTGGAGTGCGAGGTGCTGAGCCTCAGCGGTCCCGCCGGCTTCCCCTGCACGATCGAGCGCAACGCCCGCGGCGACTGGGATCCGATGACGGCGAACTGGAACCGGTATCGCGTCGGCGCCAACTGGACCGCGCCCGGCGGCGATGTCGCCGCACCGCCGTCCGCGATCGGCTACGCCGCGCCGTCCGCGCTCGGCGCGTTCGCGATCTCCGGCGTGCTGCCGCTCGTGGCCGATGCCGTCGCCTATCGCGGCGGCCGCGTCGAGATGCGGCACAGGAGCGACAACGAGACCCCCGGCAGCAACCGCTACTTCGCGCTGGCTGCGTCGTGGAATACGGGCACCCCGGTCAGGCTGCGCGTCACCTACCAGCCGCGACACCCCGCGCCGATCGACCGCCCGCGCACCGCCGGCGGCGCGATGCCCGGCGCACGCGCCGCGCCGCCGTCGCCGCCTTCGGCAGCCGCCGCAGCCGCAAGCCCCGCACGACCCGAAGGAGGCCACTGACATGCCCACGACCATCGCGACGATCCGCGCCCGCGTCCGCCAGGACCTGCACGACGAGGACTCCGCCGCCTACCGCTGGACCGATGCCGTGCTCGACCGGCACATCGGCCGCGCGGCCGGTGAGTACAGCCTGCACGCGCCGCTCGAACAGAAGACCACGCTCGTCACGACGGCGGGCTCGCGCGATCTCTCGGTGGCGTCGCTGGTCAACCTGATCGAGATCGAGGCGGTCGAGTGGCCGGTGGGCGAGTTCCCGCCGCGCCGCATCGGCTGGAGCCAGTGGCAATCGACGATCACGATGGACGCCGTCAACGCGCCCGCCGCCGCCGAGAACGCCTACGTCTACTGGACCCGCACGCACACGCTCGACGCCACGTCGTCGACGCTGCCGGTGCCGCACGAGGACGTCGTCGCCGCGGGCGCGGCCGCGTACGCCGCGCTGGACTGGACGTCGTACGCGGCGAACCGCATCAACACCGGCGGCGAGGACGCCTGGGGCCGCTACAAGGCCTTCGGCGATGAGCGGCTGCGCTACTTCCGCGCGGAACTGCGGCGCATCGGCCGCGCGAACGCCGTACGGCAGCGGCGCATGTACACCGCGGACACGCCGTCGGTCTTCGAGCAGAGCCGGGTGAAGTACTGATGCGCACGCTTCCGGCGCCGCTGCTCGCCGCGCAGAAGAGCGCGTCCACCGAGCCCCGTGTCGAGGTGACGGCGGAGAACTCGATCGCGGCGCTGCGCCGCCTCGACTTCACGCTGCTCGACAACACGCCGCAGACGATCGCGAAGCACGATGCGGCGGTGGCGGGCGACGGCTCCGTGACGCGCGTGCGCTCCGACAACGCCGGCAACATCTACGTGCAGCGCGTCGCCAACCCGGGCGCCGGACCGTGGAACACCTGGACGCTGTTCACGCCGCCGGGCAAGGGCGCCACCGTCGCCTGCGTCGCGTTCGGCGCGCGCGTGGTCATCGTCTACACCGACGGCGCGGGCACGGGCATCAAGCTCCGCGAGTCGACGGACTACGGCGTCAGCTACGGCGCAGAGACGGCGGTCGTGACCGCGGCGGCCGCCGTCGTGGACCTGTCGGCGGCGTACAAGAACAGCAGCGGCGACCTGGCGATCGCCTGGGCCACGGCGGCTACGCTCAACATCATCAAGCGCACCAGCGGCGTGTTTGCCGCGGCGTCGCAGGCCGGAAGCACCTTCAGCAGTCTCAACGGCGTCGCCGTCTGCTTCGGCGCGGACTACGACATCGCGCTGACGGGGGTGGAGGTGACGACGCTGCGCCGCACGCTCTGGACGATCATCTACGGCGACGGCGTCGATGCGCCGCTCAACACGTGGGGCACGCTCTACGTCCAGCAGCAGGCCGAAGCCGACAGCAACGTCGCCTACTCCGCGCCCTTCGCCGCGTACTTCGACGCCTTCCGCATCAACTACGTCGAAGCCGACGCGTTCACCGGCGGCACCACGCGCGTCTACCGCACGGCGCTGCACCCGCTCAACACGTGGGTGATCGGCGCAAACATGTTCAGCACGCCGGTACCCGTGAACTACACCGGCGCGGAAGGCCTGGCGCTCGCGGCCGATGCGAACGCCGCCGGCTACGTCTACGAGAGCGCGCCCGACAGCGTGTACCGCGCGCCGCAGCCGCAGATCCGGACCGCGCTCACCGCCGGCATCCTCGCCGCCGAGATACACGAGCGCGACGGCGCGACTTCCGGTTTCATCGACCTCGATAACTCCGCGGGCGCGTATTCGGGGCCGCCCGCGCCCATCGATACCGGCAACCGGCTCGACGTGCGATGGGGATACAACACCGCCAGCGGCTACCAGTCGTCGAAGATGGCGGACCTGTGGATCGCGGCGTACGAGTACCGGCGGGCGGGCGGCATGTCCGTGCTGCGGCTGCACGTCGAGGGCGGCTGGGAGATGCTGCGCCGCAACCGCCAGCGGACGCAGATCGTGCACGCGGCGACGGACTCGTACTACTCGGTGCTGCTGCGCATCATGTCGCGCGCCGGTCTGCGGCTCAGCGGCGCGGGCGTTTCATCGCGCGCCGACAGCGTCGCGCCGAAGTCGACGATCCACGCCGACATGTCGGGCTTCGACGCGGCGCGGCAGGCGCTGGCGTACGTGGCCGACCGCATCCGCATGACGACCATCGCCGGCTGCGTGATGCTGGAGCCGCTCGCGGCGGACGCCAGCACCTACAGCTACGGCGCGGCGCACCCGCTGCGCGAGCTGACCCTCCGCACGGAGCCGTCGCCCGTGAGCGAGGCGCAGGCGTTCGGGGCGGGAGCCTTCGGCGAAGCGATCGACTTCGCGAGCGCGGGACACGGCGCGGGCACGCGCGAGCAGCAGCGCGACATAACGAGCGCCACGGGCGCTGCCGCCGCCGCCACCGCCGCTGCGCACCTGCGCCGGCGCGCGCTCGATGCCGCCGCGGGGCGCATCGTCGTGCCGCCGAACTGCGGGCAGGAGCTCTTCGACGTGATCGACGTCGGCGACCCGCTGATCGCGCCAACGGCGGTGAAGCGCCGTGTCGCCGGCATCCGCTGGCGGTACGACGCGCGCCGCGGCATCTACGAGCAGGAGCTGCACCTGGGGCCGGTGTAGGCGAGAGGAGACCGCTGATGCTGCAGGGGCCGTGGCTTCGGCAGGGCACGCTCAAGTCATTCGACGCCACCGGCTGGCTCGCGACGGTGCAGCTAACGGGCTCGCTGCAGGTCTGGCTGAAGAGCGTGCCGGTGAGCCGCGCCATCGCCTCGGGCGAGATGACGGCGGGCCGCAAAGTTGCCGTCGCGCTGTTCGATCCGGCGAACCCGAACGACGCGGTGGTGTTCGCGGTGTGGTGAGGGAGTTCGTAGTAGTTGGTAGTTGGTGGTTTGTAGATCGCGATTTGCGTTGAGCCTACGGCGCTCAGGCACACGGCGCGGCGGCTGCTGGACGCGGAGACGCTGCGCTACGCGGAGTTGGAGGCAGAGGCGAAATGATCGTGTTGCCTGATCAGATATTTCAGATACGATTGAGCGAGAAATTGGAACGCCGCCGGCGGAATATGGCTGCGAAGGCGCTCCGGACTAGTCCTAGCGGCAGCAGAGGCTTCCGGCAGCGCATTTCAGGGCCACTCCCTCCGGGGCGTGGCCCTTTCGTTCGCACCTTACAAACTGAACACGCCGAGCCTCCCCACCTTCAGGAGGTTAAGTCATGGTTACAGTCTTGGTCGCCTCGATAACCGATGGCGACACGTTCCGTACGTCGAACGGCGAGTATGTCCGGTTAGCCAATGTGAACGCGCCTGAGACCGGCACATCCGGCGCACCGCGCGCCACCCTGATGCTGTCACTGCTTGTGAATGGCAAGCACGTGCAGTGCGAAACAGTGGCGATGGATCGCGGTCGGTTCGTGTGCAACGTCTGGTACAACGGTAAGAGCGTGAACGAGACAATGCGGGTTCTCGGCTACACCTAGCGACACCGACCAATTCCCATGAGGCTCGGCGTGTTCAGTTGTTAAGGCTTGCAAACAGGTCATGTGAACATCACCGTCGATGCGGTTGCCTCCTCTTCCTCGATCGCCCGAACTACGGCTGCTCCTAATTCGGTGATGTAGAACGTCTCAACTGGCTCTGTTAGCTCGCCTTTACCGGCCCTGTCGAGGCTCGTCCATGTGTGGAGATGTGGCTGCGACTTCACTAAGCCTAGTATCTTCGCGCGCCCAAGGAATGGGAGTAGAGCGTCTTTCCACTGCAACCAGCCGTCCGGCGAGCCATACTCCGGGTAATAGGCCGAACCCAACAGTTGCGGATTCAACCCCTTGGCACCGAGATCAGTCGCGCATTTCCGCAATGCCCAGACTCCGGTTACATTCGTGTCGCTGTTGTCAGGGTTCCGGCGCCGGACTCGCTCGCGTGCGAGGGCTTTCATCGCATTAGCTACCTCAGGTGATCTTGTGGCCGATCCTTCAAGTTCAGCGACACGGGCTACTAGACGAGTGATCTCTCGGTGCGCTGCCTCGAACACAACGGCGAGCGCGACAACTAGCGAGATGATCAACCATGCCCACCAAGGCAACCATCCGAATACATCTGCGCCAAGCGGGGGCTGGTGATTTGTCGGCCCTTCGTCCCTCCACCACTGCAACAGCGGTATGGCAAATGAAAGCACTACGAAGCTGGCGACCATGCGCTGGCTGTGGTGAGCAATCGTACGCGCTGTCTGCCACCTGAAGACGACGAAGTTGCGCATAGGCCGATCCTACTGGCCTTACGTGAAGTTCACAACCACCGTTGTTAGATCGGCTACCGCCCCCGCTTCCCCTTGACCGCGCGCTGCTCGCCCGCAAGCAGCGCGCGCTTGCGCTCGATGCCCCAGCGGTAGCCTGCGAGCGTGCCGTCGCCGCGCACGACGCGATGGCACGGCACAACGATCGGCACCGGGTTCGTGGCGCAGGCGCGCGCGACGGCAGGCGCGGTCGACGGCTGGCCGAGCGAGCGAGCGACCTCGGCGTACGATCGCGTCGCGCCGCGCGGGATCTCACGCAGCGCCTGCCAGACGCGCGCCTGGAACGCCGTCGCGCGCACGTCAACCGGCAGGGCGGCTTGCGCGTCGCCGTCGCGCATGGCGCGCAGCACCGCCGCGGCGAACTGCTTCGTCTTGCGGTCGTCGCGGGCGATCTCGGCGGCCGGATATTCGCGGCGCAGCGCCTCCTCCAGCGGGGCGCCGTCATCGCCCAGGCTGACGAAGGCGATGCCGCGCTCCGTCGCCGCGACGAGCACGCGGCCGAGCGGGCACGCCGCGATCGTGTAGCCGATGCGCATCCCGCGACCGCCGCGACCGTACGCCGCCGGCGTCATGCCGAGCGCGATGCCGGTGCGCTCGTAGACGCGGCTGCCGGAGCCGAACCCGGCGCGATACACCGCACCGGCGACGCCGCCCTCCGCGCGCAGCTCTCGCTTGAGCCGCCCGACGCGATGCGCGGCCGCGTACTGGGCCGGCGTGACGCCGGTCACGCGCTTGAACGTGCGCTGCAGGTGGAACGGGCTGACGCGGAACTCGGCGGCGAGCGCGGCCAACGTTGGCGCGGGGCCATTGTCGTCGGCGAGGCGGTCGCAGACGCGCTGGATCAACTCTTGCTGCGGGTCTGCGGCGGCATCGCGCGGGTGGCAGCGCTTGCAGGCGCGGTAGCCCGCCGCTTCGGCGTCGTCAGGCGCGGCGAAGAACTCGACGTTCTCCCGCTTCGGCGTGCGCGCCGGGCAGCCCGGCCTGCAGTACACGCCGGTGGTGCGCACGGCGATGATGAAGAGCCCGCGCGCCGATGCGCGCCGCTCCTCCACCACCCGCCAGCAGGCGTCCGCATCGAGCGCAGTGTTTCGTGTTGCCGTCGCGATGGTCATGCATCACCTCCGGACTGATGCTACGCCGGCGGGCGGCGGCGCATCTATCCGGATCTTGCGGTCAAAGCGGCGGATTACGCCGCCAGGATCTCGCGCAGGCGATCGGCGTCGCCGCCGGGGCCGACGACGGCCATGGCGAATCCCGCCGGCTTGAACAGGCGCTGCGCCACGCGCTGGACATCGGCCGGCGTCACCGCCAGGACCGAGGCCACGACGTCCTCGATCGGCTCGATCTCGCCGGTCATCAGCAGCGCTTCGCCGGCGCGCTGCGCGAGCGCCATCGTCGATTCCAGGCCGAGGCGGAAGTTGCCGATGGCGAAGTCGCGCGCCTTCGTCGCCTCTTCCTCGCGGGCGGGCTCGGCGGCCATCTTGAACAGCTCTTCGCGGATCACCGACGTCGCTTCTTCGAGGTGGTCGAGCGTGACGCCCGCGCTGATGCTCATGACGCCGATGTCGTTGTAGCGCGCCACGCCGGAGCCGACGGAGTAGGCGAGGCCGCGGCGCTCGCGCACCTCCTTGAACAGCCGCGAACTCATGCCGCGGCCGAGGATCGTGTTCAGCACCATCAGCGGGTAGCGGTCCGGGTCGTTGCGCGGCAGCGCGTGGAGCGCGATGCCCATGTTGCACTGGGCGATGTCGCGTGTCTCGACGACGACGCGGTCGAGCGCGAACTCGTACGTGGCGGCGGAAGCGGCGGGCACGGCGCGGTCCGCCATGTCGCCGTACAGGTCCTCGGCGAGGCGGAGCACCTCGTCGTGCGTGGTGTTGCCGGCGACGCTCAGCACCGTGTTCGAAGGGACGTAGTAGGTTTCGACGTGGCGCACAAAGTCATCGCGGTTCATCGCCTCCACCGTCTCGATGCTGCCGGCGATCGGCCAACCGATCGGCTGGTCGCCGAACGTTGCGCGCGACAGCAGCTCCGACGCCCACGCGCCGGGCTGGTCGAACGACCGGCGGATCTCCTGCTGGACGACGGTGCGCTCGCGGTCGATCTCCGCTTGTGCGAGCAGCGAGTTGCGGTACATGTCGGCGAGCACGTCCATGGCCAGCGGCAGCTTGTCGAAGGGCACCTGGTTCCAGTAGCAGGTCAGCTCCTTCGACGTGTAGGCGTTCAGCACGCCGCCGCCGCCCTCGATCGCCTCGGCGATGAGGATGGCGTCCGGGCGGCGCTGCGTGCCCTTGAAGAGCATGTGCTCCATGTAGTGCGAGAGGCCGTTGGTGCGCCGGTCCTCGCCCCGCGAGCCGATGCCGACGAAGACGTTGACGCTGACCGACTGCGCGGTCGGTACGGGCGTCGTGACGACGCGCATGCCGTTGCCCAGCGTGGAGATGTGCCACTCGATGCCCAAGTGCGGGTTCCTTTCGCGGTTCTGTGCGGTAACAGGGGCTTCGTCCAGTATAGCGTGGGGGTGGTGGGGGGAGGTTGGAAGTCATAGAGCGCCATCCCACCACCATCGCGCCGCGTGCGGCGGGTCGCTGCTACCATATGGCGTGTCGCGACTGTACTTCGAGACTGACGCCGCGGAGGCCTGCCCGGTCGAGTTCGGCGGGGCGAGCGACGTGCTGGTGCACCTCCTCTCGTTCGCGTTCTCGACGCGCTACGGCTCCATCCACCCGCTGTCGCAGCTCTCGCTGATGCTGCGCGGCGAGCGCAAGATCAACATGACGCCGCTGACGACCTTCGCCGACCGCGACGTGGAGGTGGAGGCGGACGCGGACCTGCTGGAGCGCGCCTGGCAGGACGCCGCGCCGCTCGCCGAGACGCTGCGCGCCGTCACGGCCGCGCTCGCCTCGGGCGACGAGCGCATCGCCACGCTGACGGCCGAGTCGCCGGACCTGCTGGCGCGGCTCGAGGACCTGCGGCGCATGGCGGAGTGGGCGGCGGAGCGCGGCACGCGCGTGCGCCTGACGTACGACCTGTGATCGAGCGCGCGGCCGGGCGTATCGGCGGCTACATGCGGGCGCACCCGCGCGCGCTCGATGGCACGCTGATCGCGATCGTGACGGCGCTGGCGGCGGTGCTGCGGCTCGTGAAGCTCGGCGACATCCCGTACGGCGTGCACCCGGACGAGGCGCAGATCGGCACTGACGCCTTTCGCATCAGCCAGGACCAGTGGATCGGCGTCTACTCGCACGCGGCGCTCGGCGTGCCGACGCTGAACGCGTACCTGACGTGGCCCGGCATCTGGCTGCTGGGGCACACGGCGTTCTCGCTGCGGCTGCCGCTCGCGCTCGTCGGGCTGGCGGCGGTGCCGCTGCTCTACCTGCTGGTGCGCGTGTCGTACGGCCGGCTCGAAGCGTTCTTCGCGTCGCTGCTGCTCGCCATCTCGTACTGGCACCTGTTCTACAGCCGCGTCGCCCACTCGTCGATCTCATACCCGACGATCCTGCTCGCCGCGCTGCTCTGCATCATGCTCGGCCTGAGGCAGATGCGATGGCCGTGGTTCGCGGCGGGCGGCGCGCTGCTGGGTCT
>ORMF011392193.1_pt1 | contig 20691 bp, 15 predicted proteins | sample 1779871 | NCBI WGS metagenome assembly ORMF01 (sample SAMEA104232316, study PRJEB22302) | groundwater metagenome | biome: forest; feature: aquifer; material: groundwater | place: USA | collected 2011-08-07 | depth 5.4 m | reverse complement strand
CACTATCACTGTATCCGTCATCATGATTATGACGTGAATTGGGGTATGGCCTCGAATCCCCATATCTCTGACCGTTATACCCCTGCCAAGGTGCTCGACCAGGATACGCCGGCGAACCCCATCCACAGCTCATAGAAGGCAAAAGCAGCAAAAAGGCAAAAATTGCCAATGTAAGGTTTTTCATCGTTTTACCCTAGCTCTACCCGCTACGCAGTTAGACGTCGCGGCTTTAAGAATGTTACCAACCAGAGTCGGCTCGCCGCTAAGTGTTTGATAAAATTCCAAATGGTGCCAAGCCTGCCGATCGTCCCGTCGAGCAGCCGATCAAGTTTGAGTTCGTCGTCAATCTAAGAACGACCAAGCAAATCGGCATGGCGATTCCGCCGAATGTGCTGGTGCGGGCGGCTAAAGTGATCATCTAACCAGGCGGCGGTTCTAGGATTGAACTGTATTCTCCTCCGACTCAATACTGCGAGATTTGCCTGAGGCGTCGGTTCTGCCACGATCATCTTTGAACTTGCTTGCTCCCAGGCTTTGGGGGTAAAAGGCTGCTAGACGGATGATGCTAATTCGAAAATTTCAGCACGCGGATTTAGGAGTAATGTTGGCGATTATCAACGACGCGGCCCAGGCTTATCGAGGAGTGATACCGGCCGACCGGTGGCGGGAACCCTATATGCCCTCGGATGAACTGGCAAACGAGATTGCGGATGGCGTCGTTTTCTGGGTGGCGGAGGAAGACGGGCGTCTGTTAGGGGTGATGGGGATTCAGAACAAGGGGGAAGTCGCTTTGGTGCGCCACGCCTACGTCACGCCAACCATGCAAAGGAAGGGCGTGGGAACAAGCCTCCTGCGCCATGTGGAGGGCCTCACCGGCAAGCCCGTCCTGATTGGTACCTGGGCGGATGCGTCCTGGGCCATCGAGTTTTATCGGCGAAACGGTTTCACAGTCGTTTCGAACAGGGACAAAGACTCTCTGCTCCGGAGATACTGGTCGATCCCAGCGAGACAGGTCGAAACGTCGGTTGTACTTGCCGATGGACGATGGATGCAATCCCGACAGCGCGCTCCAGCGGACCGCTGATCGCCGCCGATGCGCGTCACGTTATCCCTGTAATCGAACTGTTTCCTCCATCAATTCGACCGGCTACCGCGCGGCTCAATGCAGCATCACGATTTGGACGGGTTCATTCGTCGCCAGCACCGGCGTTATATGTGCCCTTTTAAACCGCGCCTCGGGCTCTCGGCCAACTTTACGACAGGCGAAAGCCCCTTTTCGCGCCAAACCCCTTGACCTGCGATTACTTCCTGCGATATACGGCGGCAATGCCCATCCAGTTCATACTCCCTAGGAAATTCACCCGCGCCCAGATTGAATGGCGTATGGACGAGCTGACACTCCACTTCCAGCGGACTCGGGACAAAAAGATCATGGCTCAGATCTCAGCCCTCAGTCGGTTGCTCGCCAAGATGGATGGTCGACTCGATAGCCCCAAGGATTGCCAGTGACCGCTGCCTGCTTCGGTGAGCATCCCATCGGACAACCGCCTCCGACGCTTCGTGTTAAACTCTAGGAATCGCCCCCCACAGCAGAAGCGCCTTTCACGCCTCGCTCGCCGCGCCTATAGCGGTGAAGGCATCGACTTCGTGCGCTGCCGCATCTGCGGCGATCACCGGCGCGTGATAAGCGGTCGCCACCTGTCCAAAAGACTGAGACGGGGTCAAAGAGACGGGGGCAAATCTTTTGTTGACAGTCCGGCGTTATGACATCGTAGCCTGCCCAACAAACTGTATTCCATCGGAGGCAAGACAGGTGAGAGAGGGTTCTAACAAATGCCAACAACTCGCAACAAAAAATTTGCCCCCTTTCTCTTTCCAACAGCGGGAGATGTGCGCGCGCTCTCGCTTACCAGCGCATTCCCTCGACCTTCAAATCAGAACCCATGCCGGCGCGGGTTGTTTCGCACAAAAGGTAAGTGTCGCGAAAACAACTTGCCAAGATCACCCTTTTGTTTTATAAGTCATTTGTTATAATTCTCTAGAGACAAGACATGGAATTACCCCGGCGCGTGGTGTGGCTCGGCGATTCACGCAAGAATTTGCAAGCGTTTCCGCAGCCGGTTCGACGCGACATGGGCGCGGTTTTGTTTGCCGCTCAACGCGGCGAAACCGCCGAGCACGTCAAGCCGTTCAAGGGTGTTGGCAGCGGCGTCATGGAGATTGCGGAACGGTACGACACAAACGCTTACAGGCTGATCTATGCCGTCCAGCTTGGTAAAAGCATTTATGTGCTGCACGTGTTCCAGAAGAAATCTAAGTCCGGCATCGCTACGCCGAAAATGGACGTTGATTTAATCGTGAAGCGCTACAAAGAGGCGCGGGAGAGAGCGAAAAATGAGTAAGAAACCCGAAGTGACCGAAAGCGACGGCAACATCTTTGCCGACCTTGGCATCGATAACGCGGACGAGTTTTACACCCGCGCCTGTCTGGGCGTGCAGGTCATGAAGCTGCTGAAAGGCCGCAGCCAGAAGGAAGCGGCCAAACTGCTTGGTGTCAAACAGCCGGAAATCTCCGCGCTCATGCGCGCGAAATTCAGCCGCTTTAGCCAAGAGCGCCTCATCGGATTTCTGAATAAGCTGGACAGAAAAGTCACGATCCAGATTAGCCGCCACCGCGGCACAGAGCCTTACCAGCAAGTGACGCTAGCGCCTTGATTGCGGGTTACGAAAAAGATGGATGCTATCCAGTTTGCAACCGCTGTCGTAGCCGCCGGTGCTGCTGTGTGGCAAGCTTCTCGCAACTCATTCTGCTTTAAACCTTTGGGGAAATTGAGCGATTTCACTGAAGGGACCCACCCGATTTCAACGAAGTGGACCACCCAATTCAGCGGAGCGAAGCGACGAAGCGACTTTTAAGACGGGGGCAAATCTTTTGTTGACAGTCCGGCGTTATGACATCGTAGCCTGCCCAACAAACTGTATTCCATCGGAGGCAAGACAGGTGAGAGAGGGTTCTAACAAATTCCAACAACTCGCAACAAAAGATTTGACCCCTTTCCTTCCCCGCTCTTTCCCCGCTTTCCCCAAGAAACTGGGGCCACGAGCGGGGCAGAAGGTGCTGGGCTTGCAAAGCATGCCGAGCACAGACAAGCCATCCGCGCCGGGCCTGTGCGCCAAACTGCACGGCTTTAGCCTCCATGCGGCGGTGCGCTGGGCCGCCGTTTTTCAGCTCATCAGCAACGTAGGATTGAACCGATTTCTCCAACGACCCAATCCTGCGACATTTGCCTGAGGCGTCGATCCAGCCGGGACTATCCTTGCGCTTGATTAACCCCACGCTTTGGGGATAAAAGGCTATACGCTGACGTGTACTCGAATTGAATATCAAAACTGAACAAACCCAAGGGAGACAATTTATGAACCGTTATCTCAATATTTTCGGTGCGGTATTTCTCGGCGGGGCATTTCTCGGTTTCGGTCCCATCTCGGCCGCGCGGGCCGAGACCGTGACGCTCCGCTACGGGCAGATCGCCAACGCGGTGCGAGGCGTCTCGTCGCTCGCCCTCTACATCGCCCAGCGCAAGGGATTTCTGACGCGCGAAGGGATCGACCTCAAAGTGACCACGCTTCCCGGCCTGCACACCATGGTCGAGGCCGTCGACAAGAGTGTTGTGGACCTCAGCCATACGGCGACGCCCTTTCTGCTCCAGGCGGTTCTGAAGGGCTCCGATGCGGTCGCCGTTGTCGGCGGGCCTGCTAACACCATCCACAGTCTGATCGCAAAGCCTGAGATCAAGAGTTTCGCCGATCTCAAGGGCAAGGTGATCGGCCTGTCGACACGGCAGGATACGCTATCGATCGCCACGCGCCTGCTGCTCGCCAAGCATGGCCTCAAGGAACCGGACTATCAGGTCCAGGTAATGCAGGGTACCCCGATCCGTCTCGACTGCATGGCGAAGGGGGCCTGCTCGGCTGCGCCGCTCACCCAGCCCGATGATCTCGTCTCGGTGCAAAAGGGCTTTCGCAAGCTTGGCGACTCGCTTGAGGTATTCCCTGTGTTGCAGTTCAACGTCATCGCGGCGCGGCGTGCCTGGGCTGAGGCGCACAAGGAAGCCGTGATGCATTTCGCCCGCGCCTTTGCCGACGCCTACCGCTTCATGCGCGATCCCGCCCATCGCGAGGAGGTCACCCGGATCATGGTCGAAACGCTAGGCATTTCCGCACTGATCGCCCACCAGATGCTGGCGCTCTACTTTGAGCCCGACCGGGGGGTGATGCCCAAACAGGCAGAGATCAGCTTCCCGGGTGTGACAAAGGTGATCGAGCTTCTGGGCGAAGTAGGTGAGCTCAAGGCGCCGCTGCCGCCCGCAGAGCGCTTCATCGACCTTCAGTACTTGAAGGCGGCCGGGGCACAGTAACGGTTCGTGGCTTGGAGCAGGCAATCCTGGTCAGGCTTGCGCAGGTGAATAAGCTCGTGAAGAGCGTGAAGAGAGAGATTGATACCGTGGTAGGTTCCCGCGGGCACCTACTGGGGGCGTGCTTTGCTTTCTTGACAATGTTGCCAAAAACCGTCGCAAATTCCACCATGGGCCAACGGTGGGTGCCGTGACAAAGCTGCTGATGGAAAAAGGTACCATCACGCAACGAGAGTTTTCGCACAAGAGTTCCGAGGAGCGGGCGACGTACCAGAAATTTTTCAATCCCACACCGCACTGAAATGCCAGGCCGTACTGGTTGCGGTTGTTTTTGTTCGTGATCTCCGCTGACGTGATTGTGTTCGTATTGGCCCACTGGTTAACCGACTTTGGCGCCGTCGTGAATGTCGTTTTTGCCGTGGTCGCGGACCTGCTCGCCATCGTGATAGGTCGGCGGGTGTTTCGTAGGGAAAATCTGTAGTGAGTTCCGGCCCGCGATAGACTTTACCGCCGCCTCGTTCTGCTCCCCGATGCTATGGCTCAAGTTGACTTTTGTGTAAATAAAAAAACACGGGGTCAAACACGCGTTCAAATCTTTTGTTGACAGTCCAGCGTTATGACATCGTAGACTGCCCAACAAACTGTATTTCATCGGGGGCAAGACATGTGCTTGTCAATTATCTTTTTTCGCAGGTATAACCAATATCCTTGCTCAGTATAGTTCCAATATACCTGCACGGCACGGCCGCACACCGCGGCGCTACCAGGATTGAACTGTATTCTCCGACGACCCAATCCTGCGACATTTGCCTGAGGCGTTCCTCCTGCCGGGATTATCCTTGGGCTTGATTGGTGCCAGGCTTTGGGGATAAAAGGCTATACGTTGGGCCTCACGAACCGCCGTACATGCGCCGACTACTAAAATCCGCACTGTTTATTGCGGTCGGAGTTATCGCTGGCGGCTATCTCGTCCGCGGTGTTCAGCCGCGCTCCTTTCTCGCCTTGAACGACTGTCGAGGCGCCTGCTACCGACCCAATGACCTAGCTGGCCTCCTCGCGTCGGCTGGAATTCAGAGGGTGCCCAGTGTCCTTCCATTTGTCCAACGGGAAACGGACAGTTGCATTACCATCAAGCATCCGTTCCCAACCGCCAAAACTCACTTCGTTGTATTCCCGAAACGCGACATCAAGGATATTGGCAGCATCGCGGTTGAAGACAGTCCTGCCGTTTTAGAATGCTTCGCACACATTCGCTGGTTAGTCGCACGTCACAACCTGACTCGATATCACGTTTTAACGAATGGGCCATCGCGTCAAAACGTAACCTACCTCCACTTTCACCTCGTTTCGGATGAGGAGCTGAAATGATGCCCAACCCCGCAACGAACCGGACTCTTCAACAGCGGCGCTACGCTTGCTGTTTCCCGGCCGGTTATTGCGAGCGTTAACCACCTTGAGATTGAACTCTTTTCTCCTCCGACTCACGAGAATAGGACTTGGATGCCCCGCCCTTTGGGCGGGGATATTTACTCCGTGAGATTTGCCTGACGCGTCGGTCCTGCCGGGATTATCCTTGGGCTTGCTTGGTGCCAGGCTTTGGGGATAAAAGGCTAGCTGATAGCCCGACCGGCATTTGTCGCCGCCTAATGCGGGTCACTTACAAGTTGGGGCCTTGTATATCGCGCCAGCCGAAAGCGCAAAGCATGAAAGACTTACTAGAAAAGCTTATCGGACTTATTCCGGCCTATTTCGATGATCTTCTCCCTCTGGTATCAGGTCCGAAACGTTTCATCGCTAAGCGCCTTTCTAGCGACGAACTGGCGATGCAAAAAGCACTGATCTTTCTCGCTGTTTCCTTTTTAATCGGCTGGGTCTTGAAGATCCCGTTGCTGCGGGGCGACCCATTCCTTGAGCTAGGAACTGATAGTGCATTTGTTCTTATACAGGTAATGGCCTACGGGGGCGCGCTATACCTTGCCTGGCGTATCGCAGGAGGGAGTGCCGCAATGCAGAAGTTTTTGACAATCCACTTCTACTACTCCGGTATCCTGAAACTTATTGAGACAAGCCTCCATCTGGGCATTATGGGAACGATAAGGGCGGCTGATCCCGCTTTATTTAAGGAGTTCTATGATGTTGCGTATAGTGGGAACATGGCCTCGTTCGTTATTAAAAACAGCGAGCGATTGCTTGCAAATCCAGGCTACCGACTTTCGCTTTGGGTACAGTTCGTGGGATACGGCACCCTGTTAACGTGGATTTTTGTTGGGTGGGGTGCTTTTCGGGAGTTAAATCAACTCTCGAAGGTTCGGTCAATTATGGCAGGCTTACTGTTTTTCGTATTTTGGTTTCCTGTGACAGCGTTAACGTTTCTTATAGCAAACGCTCTCGCAAAGTAGGCGGCACAAGCGGCGTCTGGACACTCGAGGCAAAGCGGGTTAGTGGCCATCACGCCTAACCCCGGCGTGCAGGCGACGGCGTAAGCGTCCGCTTTGCTCCCCCTTTCCCGTCGCGCCTGACGCCCAGCATTACTGCTACACTTGCACTGAATCTCCTACACCTAAATCTCCGCATTCCGCGTTTCTCTATTATTCAGCTTGTTTCCCCTCTGGTTTTCCAGCCATCCCACAACCTGAGTCATCGGGAAGCGGTGAACGGTTCCGATCATGATGTACGGCAACCTCTTTGCCATCTCAGCCGGTAAACGACCGACGGACGACCGGCCTCGCAAAAAATGCGAGGCGCGTTTTTTTACCTCCCGGCGAGGGCGAGCGCGATAAAAATGCAACGGCGACCCCTGCCCCCTGGGGGTCTAAGCTGCGACCTGGACTCGGTTGTGTATCGGCGGGATTTGATGGGCGAAAACGGGACTTTTTTACGCTCACTCTGCTTTTTTCCGCAAAAGTTGCCCCAAAGGTGTACCGAGGTGTAGAACGCAGCGCGAGAGACGGCAAGCTATTGACCGGAGCTCTTGAAACGGCGTACAAGGGGACGTGATCCCGCTGAGTGTTACGATATCGTTTTTCGTCCTGGAACTGCTACTCTCAGGCTGCTCTGCCCAGCCCTCAAGCCATCCGCTAAACACCGCACGGAGCCCGATCCCGAATGACGCTAAACTGCTGGACTCGTGCTCGTCATTAGGAGCGATGGCCTGCGGCCTGATGTCCGGCGTTACGGGCGACTATGGCGTCGAGCGGCGATCAGCATGTATCGCGTACATAGAGCGCGGCGGAACCCGCGTTGAGACCTGCGGCTCCGTGCCTGCTTCGCAACCGTGACGAGCGTTGCTAGATCCATTCCATTTCTCACACTTGCCGCTAAAATTTGTTATGCCATTCCGCGCGTCCATAGCGGGTTTCCATCAGTGATTCGATTCTTTCATCCGGCACGCGCTCATAGGGATCGACGGCCTGCCATGTTTCCACCAAGGCCGGCTTCACACGCGCGGGCTCGATGCGAAGGTTTTTGAGAAACGATTCATGCGCGCGCTCCTGCCTGTAGGCAGGCCGTCGGGACGGCATGGGAAGACACACTTCGATAAGCGATAGGTCGAAGTTTAGCAGGAAAGTTCCGTGGAAGACCGTGTAGCGATGCATTCGGTGTTGGGAGTTGCCGGAAAATTTTCGACCCGCGATGGCGAGATCGCTGGTGCCTTGGATTTCCACCCGCTCCGAGGTCAATCCCGCAATCAACTCCCGGTGCCGGCCGAGCACTCGATGATAGGATTGGCCAATATCACTCAAGTATCCCGCGCGCTCGTTTCTGAGGACCAAGGTATAATTGAGGCAGCCGGGGCCCTGGAGCACAGCGCCGCCGCCGCTGAAACGCCTGAGGATCGGAACGCCTCTCGCTTCACAGGCCGCGACATTCACTTCCGCTGTCACTCGATTGGAATATCCGACCACCACGAAGTAGCCGGCCGGTTCCCATAGGCGCAGGACTTCGCCGCCATCCGCGGCCTCGAAGTTATCGCCGAGAGCTTCGTCGCAGGCGAGATTGCGCCGCGGATCGGCGAAGGTTAAGTCAAGATATTTCACAGTCGTATTGATTTTGGCTCTGTTTTGTTGTCTTCTAAAAATTCAGCGAGCGAGTCCACATGGAACCGGAAAAAAAACCAGCAGCGAACGGAAATACCTTTGACGGCCGTAATGGCCGGCAGAAGTGGATCGCTTCTTTGGAGAATATCCTGGGTTATATTCTCAAGAACGAGGAACCGGAACAAGCGTCCTTCCTTGTCGAGTTGATCGACCGCTTGAGGGAGTCCGGCCTCAAGATTCCCCATACGGTCAGCAGCCCCTACGTCAATACGATCCCGGCCGATAAGCAGCCCCCCTACCCTGGCAACCGAGAAATCGAGCGGCGCATCAAGAGTTACGTGCGCTGGAACGCCATGGCAATGGTCGTAAAAGCGAACCGGCTCCATCCTGACATCGGTGGCCATATCTCGACTTTCGCCTCAACCGCGACGCTTTACGAGATCGCCTTCAATCATTTTTTCCGCGGCGGCGACGATGCGCGGTTGGCCGACATGGTTTATTTTCAGGGGCATGCTTCGCCGGGGATTTATTCGCGCGCCTACATCGAATGGCGCATCAACGCGCCCAAGCTGCATCACTTTCGCCAGGAGCTATCCCCGGTAGCCGGTCTGCCTTCGTATCCACACCCATTTCTCGCGCCGGATTTCTGGCAATTTCCATCCGTCTCCATGGGGCTTGCCCCGATCATGTCCATCTATCAAGCGCGCTTTTCGCGCTACTTGCGCAGCCGCGAACTGTTTACCGGCGAGGAACCGAAAATCTGGTGCTATGTGGGCGACGGCGAGATGGACGAGCCGGAAGCCACGGGGGCGCTTTCTTTGGCCGGCCGGGAGAATCTCGATAATCTGATTTGGGTCGTTAACTGCAATCTCCAACGCCTCGACGGACCAGTGCGCGGCAACGGCAAAATCATTCAGGAGTTGGAGTCGCTCTTCCGCGGCGCGGGATGGAACGTCATCAAAGTCATCTGGGGCTCCGATTGGGACCCGCTGCTCGCCGCCGATCATAATGGCTTGCTGCTCAAGCGCATGGAAGAGGCCGTCGACGGCGATTACCAGAAGTATTCCGTCGAGCCGGGCAGCTACACGCGCAGGCATTTCTTTGGAAGACATCCCGAACTCGCCGAAATGGTCCACCATCTGAGCGACGATCAGATTCACAAGCTGCTGCGCGGCGGCCACGATCCGGAAAAAGTTTATGCGGCCTATAAAGCCGCCGTCGAGCACCGGGGGGCGCCGACCGTTATCCTGGCGAAAACGGTCAAAGGCTATGGTCTAGGCGAGGCCGGCGAAGGCCGCAACGTCACGCATCAACAAAAAAAGCTCAACGAGCGCGAGCTGCGCGAGTTCCGCACGCGCTTCGACATTCCGCTGGCAGACGAGGAAGTTGTAGAAACGCCCTTCTACCGGCCCCCGCTCGATAGCGCGGAAACGCAGTATGTGTTGGAGCGGCGAAAACTGCTGGGCGGCTTTATCCCCCAGCGCCGGGTCAAAGCCCCGGCTCTTACCGTGCCCGACGCGAGCATGTACGCCGAACTGCTCAAAGGCTCCGGGCAGCATGCGATGTCGACTACCGGGGCCATGGTCCGGCTTTTAGGCCGCCTTTTGGGCCACCAGGAAATTGGCAAGCGCATCGTGCCGATCATTCCCGATGAAGCGCGCACCTTCGGCATGGACGCGCTTTTCCGCCAAGTGGGGATCTACTCCTCCAAAGGACAGCTTTACGAACCCGTCGATAGCGAGTCCCTGCTTTATTACAACGAAGTCAAAGACGGACAAATCCTCGAAGAAGGCATCACCGAAGCGGGCGCCATGTCGTCTTTCATCGCCGCCGGCGCCGCCTACGCCAATTTCGGCATCAACATGATTCCGTTCTACTTCTATTATTCGATGTTCGGTTTCCAGCGCATCGGCGATCTGATGTGGGCGGCAGCGGATAGCAAAGCCAAAGGTTTTCTCTGCGGCGCCACTGCCGGACGCACGACCCTCAATGGCGAAGGGTTGCAGCACCAGGACGGCCATAGCCACGTCCTGGCGAGCACGATTCCGACGCTGCTGACCTACGACCCCGGTTTCGGCTACGAGATCGCCGTCATCGTGCGCGACGGCCTGAAACGGCTTTATGTTGAGGGCGAGGAGTATTTTTACTATCTGACACTCTATAACGAAAGTTACGAGATGCCGGAGATGCCTGACGGCGCGGAGCCGGGAATTCTAAAGGGCCTGTACCGGCTCAAAGCGGCGCCGAAAGGTAAACAGCATAAGGCCCATATCTTCGCCAGCGGACCGCTCCTGCGGGAAGCCCTGCGCGCGCAGAACATTTTGGCCGAGCAGTTCGACGTATCGGCGGACGTCTGGAGCGCCACCAGCTATAAACTGCTGCGCGGCGAGGCCCTGCGGGTCAAGCGCTGGAATATGCTCCATCCAACCGCACCCAAAAAGTCGTCTTATCTGGAGACGACACTGCAAAACGAAGAAGGCGTCTTCGTCGCGGTCTCCGACTACATGAAAATGGTTCCCGACCAGATCGCGCCCTGGGTGCCCGGCGGACTCATGAGCCTCGGAACGGATGGCTTCGGTCGCAGCGACACGCGCGAGAACCTGCGGCGATTTTTCGAAGTCGACGCAGAGCTTACCGTGATCGCGACCTTGTACGCGCTCTACCAGAAAGGCTCTCTCGCCGGCGACAAAGTAGAAGCGGCGATCAAGAGACTCGGCGTCGATCCGGAAAAATCATTCCCATTCTATCTGTAGATTTAATTCCCTGAACAGCGCGCGCATTCACCATGGACATAAAGCTTCCCCAACTCGCTGAAGGTGTAGAGTCCGGCACGGTGCTCAGCATTCTGGTCGCCGAGGGACAGGAAATCAAAAAGGACCAGCCGATCATGGAGCTGGAGACGCAGAAAGCCGTGGGCTCCATTCCAGCCCCGGCCTCCGGCATCGTCACCAAGATCCACGTGAAAGAAGGAATGGAAATAAGCGTCGGGCACGTGCTGATCACTATCCGCGAGCCTGGCGGCGAGGCCGCCGCGTCACCTCCTGCCGGCGCGCCGCAACCGGGGGAGCACCGTGCCGCTGAAGCGGCTCCCCGACGCCAACCGGAATACAGCGAAGCTCCGAATCTCTCATACCACTACCAATCGCCGAGCGGGGCGCCCCCACCCGCCGCGCCTTCGATACGCAAGCTCGCGCGCGATCTCGACATCGACTTGACCCGGGTCAAAGGCAGCGAAGCCGGCGGCAGGATCGTTCTTGAAGACCTGCGCGCCTACATCCGCCGGCTGCAGCAGATCGCCGATACCGGCTCGGCCCCGCCCTCGATACCATCTTCCCCTGCCGCGCCGCGAAGGGAAGCCGAAGACTTTGCGAAATGGGGCGCAGTGCGGCGCGAGAAGATGTCGGCGCTACGCCGCACGGTCAGCCGGCGCATGGTGGAATCCTGGACGACGATCCCCAAAATCAACCAGTTCGATGACGCGGACATTACCGCACTCTTGGCGCTGCGCAAAAAGCACGCCGCGGCTTATCAAAAGAAAGGCACGCACCTGACCCTGACTTCGTTTCTGTTGATGACGGTCGCCCGGGCGCTGGTAAAACATCCGCGCGCCAACGCCAGCATCGATGAAGCGGCCGGCGAAATCGTCTTCAAAGACTACCGCCATATCGGTGTCGCCGTGGATACGGAGGCCGGTCTGATCGTGCCCGTGATGCGCGACGTCGAAAAGAGAAATCTACTCGAGATCTCCCGCGAGCTGAGCGCCATCACCGAGAAGACCCGCCAGCGAAAGATTTCCCTCGAGGAGCTCCAGGGCGGGACCTTTGCGATCTCCAATCAGGGAAGCATCGGCGGCGGCCATTTCACTCCAATCATTTACTCTCCCCAGGTCGCAATCCTAGGCGTGGGGCAAGGCAGCCCCAAGCCCGTCGTCGTGGACGGCAAGATCGCGATTCGCACCTTGCTGCCGCTCTGTCTATCCTACGATCATCGCGTGCTCGACGGCGGCGATGCCGTGCGTTTTTTGCGCGAAATCATCGCCGGCCTGGAATCGTTCACGGAGGCCGACGTAAAAATCAACTGAGGGTCTTCCGACCTTGTTCGAGGTATCATGGCCAACGCTGTTTCAACGACGACAACTTTACTCACCACGAAGATCACCCTTCGATGGAACTCAGGACGGGCTCCGGACACGAAGGTTTCGGAAGCTTTGTTCTTAAACTTCGTGCTCTTCGTGTCCTTCGTGGTGAAGACTGTCTTTGCTTCTTCGGTTGCGGCTTTGCCGCGTTGGGATCTTCGTGGTGAAAACTGTCCTCTGGGCTTCACCCAAAGAGCCACACAAGAACACTAACTGGATAAACCATGGAACCGAGCAAAACTGAAATCGTCGTTCTCGGCGCGGGCCCCGGCGGTTACGCCGCCGCCTTCTATGCCGCCGATAGAGGCAAAAAGGTAACCCTCGTCGAACAAAACCCCCGCCTGGGCGGCGTCTGTCTGAACGCCGGCTGCATCCCTTCGAAAGCCTTGCTCCACGCCACGGAGATCCTGCGCGAAGCCAAGGACTCGGCGGCGCGCGGTATCGAATTCGGCGCGCCCAAAATCGATCTCGACAAACTGCGCGGCTGGAAAGATTCGATTCTCGACAAATTAGGCCAGGGCATCAAAGGATTGGCGCAGAAGCGAGGCGTGCAACTCGTCCATGGACGGGGCCATTTCGAAGACTCGCAAACGCTTCGCGTCGAAACCGCCGACGGGCAAAAGTTCATCGCCTACGATAGCGCGATTATCGCCGTGGGTTCCAAGGCGGCGCTGCCGTCGGCGTTCGATCTAGGCAACAAGCGTGTCATGACCTCGACGGAGGCTTTGGAAATCCAGGACGTACCGGGCGACCTCTTGGTGGTGGGCGGAGGCTATATCGGCATGGAGCTAGGGACCGTGTATGCCGCCTTGGGCAGCAAGGTCGTGGTGTTGGAAGTCTTGCCTTCGATTCTCACGGGCATCGATCCCGATCTCGTCCGCCCGGTCAGCCGTGTTGCGCAAAAAGCCTTCAAGGAAATCCGCGTCAACACCAAGGTGCTCAAGATGGCTACCGCCGGAAAACGGATCAAAGTGACCATCCAATTGGCCGGCGAGCAACGCGAAGAGCTTTACGATCGCGTGTTGGTGAGCGTCGGGCGCGTGCCCAATATCAGCGACATGGGGCTGGATAATACCAAAGTCGCCAAAGACGACAAAGGCTTTGTCAAGTGCAACGCCCGGCAGCAAACCGACGACCCTAACATTTACGCCATCGGCGACGCCGGCGGCGGCGTGTTGCTGGCCCACCGGGCGAGCAAACAGGCGCGCATCGCCGTGGACGCGATCCTGGGCGAGTCTAGCGTTTTTGAAAACATCGTGATTCCGGCGGTGGTTTTTACTCAACCCGAGGTCGCCTGGTGCGGCCTGACGGAAAGCGAAGCGAAGGAAAAAAGAATTGACATCAAAGTCGCGAAATTTTTATGGGGCGCTTCCGGCCGCGCCCTGACTTTGGATCGTCCGGACGGCCTGACCAAGCTTATCATTGAGCCCGAAACCGAACGGATACTCGGCGTCGGTATCGTCGGCTCCGGCGCAGGAGAATTGATCAGCGAAGGTGTATTGGCCGTCGAGATGGGCGCCACCGCGCGCGACATCGCCGATTCGGTTCATCCCCATCCGACGCTGTCGGAAACACTGATGGAAGCGGCGGAAGTATTTTACGGCACCGCAACGCATACCCTCACGAAGCCTGCGGCTTCGTGAGTTCAATGTTCAAAGTTCAATGTTCAAGGGTTCCCGAAATCGACTCCGAATTCTTAAACTTTGAACCTTGAACCCGGAACCTTGAACCTATTCCAAATGGTACGTTCATGACCGCTCAACCGCCACGACTTTTTCTCATCGACGGCAGTTCCTATATTTTTCGCGCCTTCTTCGCGATTCCCCCGCTCTCGAACGCCGCCGGTTTGCCGACCAACGCAATCTTCGGATTCACCAATATTCTACTTAAGTTGCTCAAACAGCATCGGCCCGAATACGTCGTCGTCGCGTTGGACGCCGGACGCGAGACCTTTCGCAACGAGATGTTCGCCGATTACAAGAGCAACCGGCCGGAAGCGCCCGCCGAGCTTGTTCCCCAGTTCCCCTATTTCCGCAAAATTCTCGATGCTCTGAATCTCCCGCTGCTCGAGCTGCCGGGATATGAAGCCGATGACATCATCGCGACCCTTTGCGACACGATGTCGGGGCAAGGCTGCGAAGTCGTCGTCGTTTCCAGCGACAAGGACCTGATGCAGCTCGTCACCGACGGCATTCGTCTACTCGACAGCGCCAAAGACCGCTGGATCGGCGCGGAGCAAGTCCGGGAGAAATTCGGCGTGGCGCCGGAGCAGGTCATCGAGGTCATGGGGTTGATGGGCGATGCCGTCGACAACATTCCCGGAGTCAAAGGCATCGGCGAGAAGACCGCGATTGCGTTAATTCAACAGTTCCAAAATTTGGAAAATCTCTTCGACCATCTCGCCGAAGTAGAGCAGATGAGACTGCGGGGCGCGGCGCGGGTGCGAAACATTCTTGCAGAAGGAAAACAGGCGGCCTTTCTTAGCCGTGATCTTGCGACAGTCAAACGCGACGTGCCGATCGAAATGGGTCTGGAATCGCTGCGCGCCTACCCGCCGGACATTGATAAGGCGCGAATTCTATTCACCGAACTGGGATTCACCAATCTGCTTAAGCTGTTGGAAAACGACAGCAATCATTCATCCGTTCCTTGATGCGGTCAGAGTCGATTCTGACCTCCCGCGCACCGCATCGAAGCCCTGCGAAAACCGGCGCGTTTCCAAGTTGGCATTGGCCTGGAACTATGGCAATGTTACGGCAGCCAAAGGACGGAACCCGGCACTGTGCCTTTCATTGATGAGCCGCGCAGGGTTCGTCGGACAACTTTCGAGGTTACCTCAGTGATCAATCAGGACCGCATCAAAAATCTGCTCATCGAGCTGATCAAGATCGACAGCCTTTCGCGCAAGGAGCGTGACGTCGCCATGCGGCTCAAACGCGAGATGGAAGCGCTGGGCGCCTCGGTCGCCATCGACGACGCCGGAGAAAAAGTCGGCGGCAACGTCGGCAATCTGATCGCCCGTTTTCCCGGAAACCAGGCCGCCGCCCGGCCGCTTTTGCTCTCCGCGCACATGGATACCGTCGTTCCCGGCGAAGGCGTCACGCCGATCCTTGACGGCGATATCCTGCGCTCCGACGGCCGCACGGTGCTCGGCGGCGACGACAAGAGCGGTGTCGCCATTATCTGCGAAGTGCTGCGCGTGGTCAGAGAAAACAAGCTGCCCTGCGGCGACATCGACGTGGTCTTTACGATCTGCGAGGAGGCGGGGCTGGTGGGAGCGAAGTGTTTGGACGTGAGCCGGCTCAAGGCGCGCACCGGGCTGGTATTGGACAGCGACTCCGTGGGTTTTCTGTTCACCAGGGCCCCCGCGGCCAACCGCATGGAATTTCGCGTGCGCGGTCTCGAAGCGCATGCCGGCGTCTGCCCGGAGAACGGCATCAGCGCGATTCAAGTCGCCGCTGAAGGGATCGCGCAAATGAAGCTCGGCCGCATCGACGACGAGACCACGGCCAACATCGGCTTGATCGAGGGCGGCATGGCGGTCAACATCGTTCCCAACTTGGCGGTGCTCAGGGGCGAGGCTCGCAGCCACAGCGCGGAAAAATTGGATCGGCAGACCGAGCATATGCGACGCTGCCTCGAAGAAGCCGCCGCTCGTCATGCCATCGAAGTCGGCGGTAAGCGTTTCCAGGCGACGGTGGAAGCCAAAATCGAACGCGACTACGATCGCATGGCGGTGCCGGACGGCGCGCCCATCGTCCTGCTCGTGCAAGCGGCGGCCAGGAATCTCGACGTCGAGCTCAAGACTCTGGCCACCGGCGGCGGCTGCGACGCCAACGTGCTCAATCAAAAGGGGCTGGAAGTCGCCAACCTTTCCACCGGCATGCGCGATATCCATACGGTGAAGGAGTGGCTCAATTTACAAGATCTATATCTTTCCGCGCGGATGGTCTTGGAAGTGGTCACGCTCAATGCTGCCGGAAAAGCAGTAAGGACTGAAAAGTAAGGTGTAAGGTGTCTTCCCACTCCTAACTCCACACCCCTTACTCCTTACTAATTTAGAAAATGCACGGCGAAGAGATCGGACATCTGCTCAAGCAGGAACGCGGGCAATTTTTAGAATTCCTGAGTGCTTATGAATTTCGCCGCAACGATTCCCGCAAGCGGCGCGACGAAGACTTGGCGAGGGATATCGTGCGCCTGCTCTCCGGATTGGCGAACGCCGACGGCGGGACACTCCTGGTCGGCGTCGAACCGGACAAAAGCGTGACCGGTGTCCCGCACGAACCTCACGAGCTGCAAAACCTGATTCAAGCGCCGCAAACCCTGCTGACGCCGCCGCTCAACGCCGCGTCGGAACGAATCCATCTCGGCAATCTTCTGCTGCTCAAGTTCGAGATCCCCTCGGCCCTCGAAGTCCATCGCGTAAGCGGCGGGCGCTCCTATTACCGCATCGCCGGCGAAACGCCGTCGCTGCCCGCCGAACAGATTCAAAATCTCAAAGAGGCCAAACGGGGCGTCGTCTATGAGCGGCAACAACCGCCCGGCGCGGCCTGGAACGATCTCGACCCCGACGCCGTGGAGCTGTTATCGAGCAAAATCGCCGACCCGCGCGGCGCCCAAGCGGCGCTGGCCCATTCTTACCATCTTCTCGATAGCTCCCGCGCGGAGCCGGCGCCGAATATGGCGGCGCTCTTGCTGTTCGGCAAGGAGCCGACGCGTTGGCATCCGCGCTGCGGCATCGACTTCGTAAAGTACGACGGCGCCGAGCGGCGCCACGGCACGGCGCTCAACGTCGTCAAGCGCATCCGCTTCGAAACACCGCTGGCGCGGCTCATCGACGAAGCCGTCGGTCGCATCAAAGAACATATGCGCGAGCGCACGGTGCTGCACGACCTGTTTTTTCGAGAGCGTCTTGAGTATCCGAGCTTTGCCTGGCAGGAGGCCCTGGTCAATGCGGTGGCGCACCGCGATTACTCGTTCGGCGGCGCCTCCATCGAGATCTGGATGTTTGACGACCGCATCGAAGTGCGCAGTCCCGGCCTGCCGCCGCCGCCGGTGACTCTGGAACAGCTCAAGCAACATCGCAGCATCCACTTCTCGCGCAATCCCCTGATCGTGAGAGTCCTGGCCGACCTCGGTTATTTGCGCGAAATGGGGGAAGGAGTGCCGCGGATGTTTCAGGAAATGGAGCACCACGGGCTTCGCCCGCCGGAGTTTTCCACCGAAGGTTTCATGTTCGTCGTCACCCTTCGCAACACGCCGGTCTACGACGAGGATACGCTGCGATGGCTCAATCAATTCCGCCCCGCTGATATTAATTTCCGCCAGCGCCGCCTGCTCGCCTTCGCTTACTGCCACGGCAAGACGTTTTCCACCGCCGAGTACGAGCGGGTCGCCGAAGTCGATCGGGATATCGCTTACCGCGAGATTCGCGCCCTGGTCAAAAGCGGCATCGTCGCGCCGCTCAAGCCCAAGAGCCGGAGCTACAGAATCATAGAAAAGCTCTAGCAATTTCGGATTTTAGATTTTCGATTTTGGATTGAAGCCGCAATCCGCACACTAAGGGCCAGAAGTGGCAACGATGGATTTTTCGGAGCTAGCGCGTCTCGCGAGCGGCCATGTGGAAGCGCGGATGATTCACGCGGCGGTGCAGTTAGGCTTGTTTGACTGCATCGGTGATCGTAGTCTCGGCGCTGGTCAAATCGCCGCCCGCTTGAGCACCGATCCGATAGCGACGGAACTGCTGCTGAACGGTTTGACCGCGTTGTCGCTCTTAGAAAAGAAGGGCGAGCATTTCTCCTTGTCCGCCGCCGCGAAGACTTATCTGGTTGCCCAATCACCGAAATCGCTCTGCGGCATGATCCGTTTCGAGGCTTCGCTCTGGAATTGCTGGGAGGGCTTGGCTGACGCGGTGCGCGGTGGCAAACCGGCCCGCTCCGCAAATATGTATCAGGACGATCCGGGTGAGACCGAAACTTTCATCCAAGCGATGGATTCCCTGGTCAAAGCCCGGGGCGATGCTGAGGTGCTCGCACACACCTTGGATTGGGAAAAAATCACCGACCTTCTCGACATCGGCTCCGGCCCCGCCACCTACCCCATTCATCTCTGCCGGAAATATCCAAAGTTGCGCGCGACCATCTTCGACCTTCCCGGAACACTGACAATCACCAAACGATACGTGCGCGAAGCCGGATTGGAGTCGCGCATTGAACTCGTGAGCGGCGATTATCGCTGCGACACCATTCCCGGCAGCTACGATGCCATCTTTCTCTCGAACATCATCCACGGCGAAGGGTCCGAAGAAAACCAAAATCTCACAATCAAGCTCGCCGCCAATCTCAACGCCGGCGGGCGAATGATCATCAAAGATCACATCCTAGATGAGACGCGGGCCAATCCGCCGGTGGGCGCGATCTTCAGCCTGCTTATGCTCCTGACCACCGCATCCGGCCGGTGTTACAGTTTCAATGAAGTGAAGTCCTGGTTGGAAAACGGCGGCCTGCATAGCGTCCGGCAAGTCGATCTGCCGCCACCCCTCACCTCCTCGCTGATCATCGGCGAGAAGTAATATGACGGGGATTTACTCCCGCCAAGGCGCCAAGACGCTAAGTGACAGGCCCAAGGCCTGTCATCCCGAGCGAATGGAGGGATCTAGGAAAGATTTCTCTCTTTGTTCGAAATGACAATTCGTTTTCCCTTTGCGTCTTTGCGGGAGATTGATCCGAGTTTGGTTGCGGCTCCACCGCGCTGTGCTAAACTGACGATGAAAGAACACTTCTTTTCTAGGGGTGCCCCATCGACGAGCTGGAACGAAAAGCCACAGATCAAGCGGTCATCGAGAATTTAAAGCCCGCGTGCCTGTGCAACAAGATCCGCAAGGGCACCGTGCGCAAGGCTATTCAAGCCGGGGCGAAAACTTTCGAGCAAGTCAGCAAACGCACCGGAGTCGGCACCGGTCCCTGCGGCGGCCGCCGCTGCGGCACATTGGTCCGAGGCATGCTGGGCGAACCCGTCATCAACTGCAACGAATGCGGCTGGCCGATCCTAGCGTGGCCTTCCCCTCAAGTTTGCCCACGCTGTGAGTATGCAAAGCAGGAAGGGTGAGGCCCTCATACATGCCCTGTTATTTTACTCTTGAGACAGAAATGGGGTAAGAAAGTGAGTCGTTTTAAGAAGGAAAAGCGCAAGAAGAGGCAGGAGGCTTCGAGTAAACTGGACGCGCTAGCAAAGAAATTGGGCAAATGGGATGCTCAAATAATAATCCGGACATTCGTGACGGTAACTTGAAGGGCAATTAGTGATTACTGCGTATCCCGTCGGATACGTGGTAGACGCGTCGGTTTCAGTGAATTGGTTTCTTGCAGGAGTCCGGGCTGATATTTGACATTCTGTCTGTGAAAAATCGGTAGGGTCGAGGACTGGCGCGGTATTTCGAAGGTGAAACCTATCTGTTACCGTCTCTTTCGTCTGACGGTGCCTCACTAGCCTCACCGTAAACCCGTTTTCAGCCCCCGCCACGTCAAACCGGACTTGACCCTTTCGGTCATCCGGCTTTCCTGAGCCCTTCACCGTAAGGCGCTATACGCCTGTTCTGCTGGGAGCACTTTCACAGAATCTGCTACTCCGCCTCTTCCGGCCAACTCAGCTTTCGCCTTACGGTATATCCTTCGCCTCAGTTCTTGCAGATTAACGGAAGGTTTTATCATGCCTCCCCTGCCTCACCTTGCGGTCGAAGAATTCAAACTCAGCATGGCCCCTTTGCTCCAGAGACATTACTCTCCTTCTGCGCTCCTACGGGCCACTCCGCCATCCTGCTGCCTTCAACCCCTTTCCCGTGTTAGCGGTTATAGGACCGACCTGCTCCGAAGATTTCTCTCTGGGGCATACAGGACTTCTCCAGTTTCTGTCGTCTCCCTGTCACCGTGTCGCCGCCATTACCCCGCCGGTGTGCACTATCCCTTCAGCCAGTGTGAGATAGCCCATACTGTCTTCGCCACATATTGACTGGCTCGACCACCGGTTCTTGGCTTTAACGAGGCTTGCTCTGCGTTTACTCACGTTGCAACCCGGTCACTCCCTCATCAGCCCGCAGCTCACT
>ORMF010935764.1_pt1 | contig 20698 bp, 17 predicted proteins | sample 1779871 | NCBI WGS metagenome assembly ORMF01 (sample SAMEA104232316, study PRJEB22302) | groundwater metagenome | biome: forest; feature: aquifer; material: groundwater | place: USA | collected 2011-08-07 | depth 5.4 m | reverse complement strand
TATAAAAAATCCCTGAGAAGATTTGTAAGGTTTATCTTTTCCTTCATCAACATGAATAATCATGATATTTTCATATTTCTCAAGTGAGATTTTTATTTCAGGATCACAATTCCTCGCTAGATCTTGTATTTGAGATTTGAGTTTATTGTTTATTTCAATTCCTTTAATAGTTCCATCATCTTTAACTCCCAAGAGTATTTTACCCCCCTCAGAATTAGCAAAAGCCACTAATTCTTTTGATAAATTTTTAGAATCAAATGCTTCTTTAAACTCTATAGTATATCCTTCACCTTCCTGCAAAATGAATTCCAGCTCTTTTTCATTCATTTTTTCACCTGCCATGCGCTGACTCTCCCAATAACAAATTTAGTTACCTTGCCCCCTATTTCAAGGTCAAGGCAATGCCGGATTGCCGTATGCCAAGAAATCTTTAATGCAGAAGCAATTTCATCGGTAGAAAGAGGCCTTTCGGCATGAGAAAGAGTTTTAATAATTCCCTCTTTAATCTTACTGCGATCAATCGCACTTTTTATCGTACTCTTCATCGGACTTTAATAAGCTCTTTTTATAGCACTTTTATACGTTCTTTTTATAGTACGTTAAGGAAAAGGAGGTTTATAAAGATTTGTTTCATTCTGAGATAAAATTAGTTTCCGAGCACAGCTTTCCACTCGATATTATCTTCCACTTTGTCAAGGTGCAATATCGCTGGAATATTGTAATCAGAATGTGATGCTATGAAGTTATAGGAAGGGTACTCTACTTCATTTGATTTATGAACAGAACCAAGAATAACTTGCGAACTAATTTTGCCCTCAAGCCCGGTATATGAGGAAAATACGGGATTCCCTTCCAGGTCCATTGCCTGAACATAAGCTCCCTCGACAGGAGTGTTCTCGTTATTGACTACGCTAGCGCCCATATACCAAAATCTCTCAACAAGAAACGGTAGGTCGTTCGTTCTCTTAATATCTAACTTGCCTCCAAGAAGGTCAACATTTGTTAAGCTTGCATAAAAATTTTCCGGAAAGTCTCCCTCGAAAAAAAGATCCTGCGATTCAGGATGGCGAGCTTGTGCAACGATATCTCGAAAAGTTAGTTTATAATCAGTAACTCGCGAAGATTTAGATTTCCCGACAATGTGCAATGCATGAGAATTCTTACCGTATGTAACTGTCTCAGTATTTGAAAAAGAATTACCTCCTTTATCAAAGACATCCACCCATATACCATCTGAATCGTCACCATGAGTGATCAATTTATTATTTTTTGCAATATTAAAATCCGATCTTAAAAGGAGATATAATCCAGGAGCAGCTCTTCCGAATGTTTCAATTTCATTCTCATTCACCTCATTAAAACTCCCAGAATTATACATCACCCCGCGAGAATAAACTTCATAAGTCGTGATATCATTACCAACAACTTTGTTGTGATCTGAACTACTTAAAATAATGCCCTCAGAGTCGCTCTCTCGTGTTACTATTTTATTATTCTTTAAGGTATTGTAATGTGCATTAGGAAAAGTACTTATCCCTATAGAAAGTGTCTTTTTCATCTCCAAACGATTTTGCTCAATCAGGTTATTATTACTAAATTCGAGTTGTCCTCCATGAGCACTTATTGCATCAGTTAGAATATCATTATCTCTTAATATATTGTCGTCAGAGCTAAGCAGAGAGAACCCCCAAGAATTGTCTCCATATGAAATAAGATCATTTTTTTCAACAAGATTTCTTTGGCTTCTTTCAATTCTCAAAACATGAGACTGATCACCACTACTCACAAGTTTGTTATTTGAAATAACAGTAGATCCCCCCCCTCGAACAAGAATGGGATGACCTCTGTTCACATTTTCAATATTGTTATCATGAACAAGGCCATTAACAATGTCATCAAGAAGAATTCCGACAAACCTGTGGGGAATTCCAGGATCAATCTTTTCTTTAAAAGAAAAAATATTAAAATTTCTAATCTCAATATTCTGCGCGTTTTCTGCTACGATACCATATTGCTCTCCTGAATCTAAAAATTCTATAGTATTTCGATTACCGTCTAGAATAATATTTTTTATTCCTTCCTGGATTTTAATTACAAAACCAGATTGGGTGGTTAGGGGTTCTTGAAGGATGTAAAGAATAGGTTTCTCAGGTGTTCCGCTCTCGGTTATAGTTAACGGAATATCCTTCGGTGTAATAACTCTAGTCTCCAAATCCCCTTCTCCTCTACACCCCAAATCATCCTTCGTCAAATCATACCCCTGTTCTGGAAAAGGTGAAACTGGCGCACTTCCCCCCTTAAACAAATAACCTAAATCATATACCTCATCCCTCAAATCAACCTTCCCGTCATCATTCACATCCATCGCATCTTCGCAGTCTGGCTTTTGCCCACCTTTAAAGAGATAATTCAATGTTTGAATAGGATCAGTAAGAGTAATCTTCCCATCTCCATCCACATCTCCTCGGATGAATTCCTGGGCAGCATATGCTCTTGAAGCTGGCAGAAAAGGAGACAAAGCTAAGCAGGTTCCCAGGATGATATTTTTGAGTGATTTTTTCATAATTACTCTTCTCCCTCAAGAACGAATTCTAAATTCATGTTATTGGTAAAATCAAAAGTCTTTTCTTGAGAAACATACTTCTCTTTCTCAATTTTAATTCTATAAGGAGATACAGTTACAATTCCATTTTTATCCTGTGTATATGAAATGAGGTTTTGTCGGGGAATATTACCGTCTATTCCTGTAATCTGGGAAGGAAGGAGGCTCCCTTTTGAGTCATATAATTTAACAAGTGCATTCTCTAAAGGGCCAGTCAGGTCAGAAACAGTAGCAGCAAGATACCAACTTCGATAAACTTTCGCCTCTGACATTGGATCGAAATCTAACTTCTCCTTCGAAAGTAAAACATTATTCAGTTTAAGACTTCCGCCTCTTGAGAAATGAACATCACTTTTTTCTCCTCCAATCTCAGAATCAGAGAGAACATTATCTTCATGATTGCCTAATTTAAAATCTAGTCCATAAGATTCAGAGCCATAGGCATAAATTCGAACAAACTCGAATTTATTTTGAGTGCTGCTTGTACTTGTCAATCCTCCTAGCATAAATTCAATACCGTGAGATTTTTGTCCTCGAGTTTCGACAGAATCCTGGTAAAAGAGGTTATGAGAACTTGAAGACAGAAAAATTCCTGGAGCGTTTTCTCCAAAGGTTATGATGTTGTTATTTGCTAACTCATTATATTTAGAGAATGCATCAAAATATCGAGAGAAGAAAATTCCTGAAGAATCTCTACCCTCAGTTGTGATGGAATTGCGAAGCAAATAAGACTGAGAACCTATAGATTCAAAACCATGGGAATTTTCTTCGAAAGTTTCAATCTGATTTTCTTTAAAAAAATTATTTGAACTTAAAGAAACAAGAACTGCAGGCGATCCAGTACCAAGTGTTTTTATCTGATTGTAATCAAAATGATTACGTTTACTTGAAGTAATAAGAACTGCAGGTAAATTGTCCCCCTCACTCTCAAAAATATTATTGGTGACAATTCCTTCATAAAAGTCATTCAACTTTAAGCTTACTAACGCGTTTTTATCTTCAGATTCCCTCTGAGACACAATGTGAGTATTCTTCAAAATAGAACCATGCGAATTATCAAAGGAGATTCCTGCATCGCCTCCAATAATAGTAATTGTTTGTCCGTTTCCATCCAGGTTAACATAATGGGCTCCTAGAACACTGATGGCGGTTTCTTTAGCAACTATATCCTCCAATAGGAGATATACAGCTGGATCACGTTGAGTTCCTCCACTCGTGATTATAAGGGGGATATCACTTTGTCTTATTTCAAAGAATCCACCCAAATCCCCCTCTCCCTTGCACCCCAAATCATCTCTCTTCAAATCATACCCCTTCTCTGGAAAAGGCCTTTCAGGAACACTCCCCCCCTTAAACAAATAACCTAAACTATACACAGCATCTCCCAAATCAACCTTCCCATCATCATTCACGTCCATTGCATCCTCGCATTCGGGTTTCGCTCCACCTTTAAACAAATAATTTAAAGTATTAATGGGATCTGTTAAGGTAATCTTCCCATTTCCATCAACATCTCCCCTCACAAATTCCTGGGCAGCAGATGCTTTTGAAGTTGGCAGAAAAGGAGACAAAGCTAGGCAGGTTCCTAATATGATGCTTTTGAGTGTTTTTTGCATATTTCTTTAACGTATCTGAACTATTTATGCTTTCCTTCTTCAGAGAGAAGCATAACGTAATCCTATAGGCGTTACTTTATAAGATTTTCGGCAGGTTCAGTATCTACGCAACTGGCAAGAAAAAGATACCTTAGTAAATCTAAAAGAAGATATCAAGAATCCATACTTTAAGCGAACTCTCATTTCAGAGGAGCAGAGTATCCCTTAATTCATCCCATTCATCAAAATTAAAGGAAAATTTTCAAGAGGCACTCATAAAACTCTACTGCGTAGATACTGAGGTTCTTGTACAATTCTGACGTAAATGACATTCTCCTCGCCCTAAACCTCGGGAATCGAAGATTTCTGACGGTCGTCAAAAATCATAGATTTTTGAGATAGTGAGTTTTCCTGTGCATTTTGCCCGAAAAATTTCAGAATTCTTGAGAAGACGGAAGTTCGATAGTGCTCAAAAGCTTTGCTTTTGACATGATGCAGGACTGGCACTTCATCTGCGGACTAACGTCAAAAACCATAGGTTTTTGATCGCAATCAGAAATGCTTCGTGCATTTCTGATGAGTCCGCAGTTTTCATGCTTGCACTTATAATTATCACAATTTATGTGCCTTTTAATAGGTGATGGACTTCTAGCCGATATTTAATGATACCTTAATTTTGTTTATGAGTTCTTTACATTGTTCTATTGAGGCCTTGGCTGTTTCAAAATCCATCCTGTTGCCGTAATAAGTCAGAGCATTTCTTTTGTATTTTACATCATCAAATATTCTGAATACGTCCTCTTTTTTTAAGACATCTCTTAAATAATATCCGAGGCAGAGATGATTCAGCACACTATATCCTTTTTTAATTACTAAAGCTTGCAATAATTCCAGCATTGAGGTGTAATAATCCTCAAAAACAAAATTGCAATTTTTCTCATGTATTCTGTCTATTACACTTATTCTTTCCTCTGAAGTTTTTATTAATGAATCTGCCCTTTCTATATCTGGAGACATCTTTTTTACTGAATGAGCCTCAACACAATCATTCCATGACGCTTCTCTCATTTGAAAACCTCTACATACTTGTTTAGAGCGATACCGTTTATAATATTGTTTGCCAAATGGCTATTTTTAATTTCTGTTATTGATCTGTGCTGAAAAATTTGTATTTTTCTTTGAAGTTCTCTTTCAAATTCGTCTAGAGAAGTTTCCTTTTTTGAAGGAGTTTCAATATAAATGTCAATATCACTTGTCTCTATGTCTTCGCCTTTAGCATAAGAGCCAAACAAAACAATGACGGGATTACTCAGTTCTTTCCTGAAATAATCTATCAACCCTGATTGGTAGATTTGTCTTATATTGAAGAGCTTTTTTTCAAGCAAGAACTTTTCATTCGATCTATCAGCTGTATAAAAAATAACATTTCCTGTTTTGACTATCGTTAAAATCCCTTCTTTTGTTAGTTCTTTGCAGTATCTGATAACCGAAGGCAGGGGAAGATTAAGAGTTTTCTCAATCTGCCTTACCCGAATCTTAGAAGTCGGATTTAAAAAAAAGTATTCCTCGATTAATTCTTTGATATTTTTCCTTGTCATATGATAACTATTAGTATCAATTGATATTTAAAGTTATCGGTTGTTAATTTTCACCTTGCCGCTACATAAATTAATGTTGTTTTTCCATCTCCATCAACATCTCCCTGGATAAACTCCTCTGCAAACCTTGCATGCTCTGCGCTCCCAAAAATCATAAAAATTTGCAAAATCTCCGACTCTGTTTTAAAAAACGAAGTCTGTTCGAAGATTTTTTCCACAGCGAATTTTTAAGCCTTCAGAAGCAAAGCTTCTGATAGCTGTCAAAGTCATTAGACTTTGAAGCTTCAGAAATGCCAGAAGCATTTCTGAGAGCTCTCATCATCTTTGATGATGAAGTCACAAAAAGCCTCCATTCATCTCCATTTTCAACCTCAGAATTCCAAGAAGGAATTCTGATAGTGCTCAAGAATTAGTCTGTAATTCTTGACAAAATGGAGTCTTCTGGCTTTTAGTGATAATTAAATACCCCCACACCTCCTAAAATCATGGAACTCGAATTCATCCCCATGGACTATGACTCCTGTGACATCAAGGGAAAAAATTACATCAAAATCTATGGGAAAACCAAGTCAGGAAAGAAAATCTGCATTTTCGATCTCCTTGAACCCTGCTTCTGGGTCATTCTTGATCCCAAAGATAACGCAGAAGAAGTCTTGCAAACCATTAATAATAAGGAAATAAATTATCTCGACAGAAAAATCAAGCCCCTCTCTGCAACGCTCCATAAAAAGAAGTTTATGTCCAAAGACGTGCGAGCCATCAAAGTCGCAGTAACGAATAGCAAAGACATCAATCCCCTCGCAGAGATGCTTGAAAAACAAGGCCTCGCCATCCACGAGCAGGACATCAATCTGATTACCCGTTACATCATTGAAAAAAATGTCAGGCCTCTAGTTTGGCAGAAAGTAAATGGGCGTGTTTTGAATAATGATCCAGAACTCTTCGGAGCAGACAAGGAAATAAGTTGCGACTGCATCCTTGCAGAGCAGATAACAGAGTCAAAAGACCAGCCAGTATTCCAGCCGAAAGTCCTTGCCTTTGATATTGAAAGCGAGGAATTCGAAATAGGAAAAGGAAAAATCATCATGTTAGCTATTGCCTCGCACAACGAAAAAAAAGTTATCACCTGGAAAAAAACAGCGAAGAAAGAAGGTCTTGAATTCGTCGAATATGTAAAAGATGAGCCAGCTCTGCTGGAAAAATTCCAGGAGTATGTAAGGAAAGAAGATCCTGACTTCTTAACCGGCTACTTCTCCGACGGTTTCGATCTTCCGTATATTAGGGCGAGAGCAGAGTACTACAAAATGAAGCTTGATCTTGGCTGTGATGGAAAAGGAATTAAATTCCTCAGAGGCGCAATCAATTCTGCTAAAATTTCCGGCATTGTCCATATGGACATTTACAAATTCATTGATACAGTCATCTCCCCGAATCTCCAGTCTGAAACCATCAGTCTTGATGATGTTGCCGCAGAACTCCTTGGAGAGAAGAAGCACGAATTTGACTTCTCCGCTGACCAGGAAGACCTTGAAAAATTCTACCGCTATAACTTGCAGGATGCTCTCCTGACAGAAAAACTCTTCCACAAGCTCTGGCCCAATATCCAAGAATTATGTAAAATAGTTCAAGAGCCATTATTCGACATCTGCCGGGACAGCTACTCCCAGCTTGTTGAGAATTATATCCTCCATAACCTCTTGAGATTCAATGAAATTGCTGTCAATAAGCCGAGCCATCATGAAATTGCTGAAAGGCGCTTGCGGAGCAAATATGAAGGTGCCCTTGTCAAACAGCCAGTCCCAGGCCTGTATGAAAGAGTTGTTTTCTTCGATTTCACTAGCTTATACCCCAGCATGATCACCTCCTTCAACATCTCTCCCGCTTCACTCACTTCAGAAAAAGATTGCCACAAAACTCCTGAATTTGAGTTGAATGGAAAAAAAGTGAGCTTCTGTTTCTCCCGGGAAGAAAGTTTCATTCCAAAACTTGTCCATGAAATAATCACCCTTAGAAAAGAGATTAAAAAACAGCTGAAAGATGCTCCTTCAGCAATCCTCAGCGCACGGAGCTACGCTCTCAAAACTATTATGAACGCAACCTATGGCTACTATGGTTTCTTCGCAGCGCGCTACTACTCTCTAGAATGCGCAGCTTCAATAACCGCTTTCGGCAGATTCTATATTACAGAAGTTATTAAAAAATTCGAGCAAAAAGAGTATCAAGTGGTTTACTCAGACACAGATAGCATCGCTCTTACTTTAGGGGATAAAACCGAAAAAGAATCTCTTGATCTCCTGAAAAAGATTAATGAAGAACTTCCCGGAGAAATCTCTCTTGAATTAGAGGACTTCTATCTCCGGGCAATTTTTGTCAGCAAAAGAACTACGACAGCAGGCGCAAAGAAAAAATATGCTCTGATCAACAAGCAGGGGCAATTTAAGATTCGTGGTTTCGAAACCGTCAGGAGGAACTGGTGCAACCTTGCTCGTGAGGTGCAGAATAAAACCATCAGAATGATCCTCGAACAAGGAGATGCTGAAAGAGCAAAAAAATATGTAGAAGAAGTTATAAAAAAAGTCAAAACCCGTGCATTTGACAAAAAAGAATTCCTGATTAGGACCCAGCTAAGAAAAGAGCTCCTGGAATACAAATCCATCTCTCCTCATGTCATTATCGCACAAAAAATGAAAGAACTTGGATTCCCAGTAAGACCCGGAACTCTCATTGAATTCTTTATTGCAGAAACGCGGGAAAAGAAAGCAATGGTAAGAGAAAAGGCAAAAATGCCACAGGAAAAAGGAGAATACAATATTGAGTATTACCTCCATCATCAAATCATCCCTGCAGTCGAGAATATCTTTGAAATTTTCGGCATCAACCTTCAAGAGATTTCAGAGGGCAGGAAGCAAAAATCTCTAGGAGATTTTTAGAAATACGGGAAAATGCCTAAGGCCCGCCATAGCTGTCTTCTGCTCCAAGATGTTGTCGAATCGTATGCGCTTATTATCAGACTTAACCGAAGTTCTCGAAAGAAGTGGGGAAGTTTAAAAAATTTCTGCAGGAAATTTCCGTTTAAGCCTTGTTATGCATTGGGTCTACAATGCGAACGAGGGAGCGAAACGACCTACAATATGACCCAGGCACGCCCCCTTTATTCAATTTTATCGTACTTCTTCAAATTACATTTAGCACAAAGAATTCTAACATTTTTTTCAGTAATACTACTTCCACCCTTAGAAAATGGCAAATCGTGGTCATAATGCAAATTCTTGATCGAACTGCAAAGAACACACTTACCTTTGTCTCTTTTCCAAATTGCAACTTTAATACTTGTTGGTATAAGCCTATTATGTTCTTCTTCATCCTTTCCTTTAGGTATTTCAATATTCTCATCAATAGGCTTAAGTATAAATTTTAAAACTTTTCTGCCATTTGAAATTCTTGTTTCATACTCAATTAAAGAAAACAATCCTTTTTCTGACCAAATTCCAGAATTTAACTTTTCAAAAACAAGTATCTTTTCAGGGGGGATTGATCCTTTTTTATAATCCTCAACAGCCTTCACAAATTTTCCATTTTCCGTCAATGTTCCATTATCAGTCCATATTGGTTGATCAATTCTCTTTGGTTCAGTATTTTGTTTGGATTTTGGAACGTCATGACCTTCATAAATCAATAAGTTTTTTACATTGTCTATTTCGTCATCATAAGGAGCACCAAGCCTAACAGACATTAAAATAACAGAAATTCCTTTTCTAATATGGAAATTCATTCCTCTTTGAATAGTATTTACATGAATCTTATTGCACATCTCACGATAAGATAAAATCTCGTCTTTCATAATATCATTTAATTATCTGAAGTTTATTAATATTTCTAAAAGCGCGTTCCGAATAATGTTGCACATGACAGCAACTAAACGGCGTACTTCGTTGCACTTTTTTCGCCAAGATTTGCGAACTTCTTATAATCACATAAGCTCAATCATCCCTACCTCATTCTCCTCTACAGCAATCAAAAAGCAGTTTTCTAAAATATCAAAGAGTACATCCTCTTATAACCATCAAATCCCCATTCTCTCAAATTGAAAAAGGGTATATTCCCCCACAATAATCTTTTTAAATCTCTTCTCTCTCCCCAAAAGATGCCTGAAGAAAAAAAAGAAGAAAAGAAGCCAAAAGAGGAAAAAACAGCAAAAAAAGAGCATCAGGAAGTAATGAAAACTCCGCCTCCAGCAATGGCCTCTGCGCCGCTTTCGACCTCGCCCCAAACATCTTCTTCAGCGCCCTGGATGCTTGCAACCATCATTCTCCTCATCATTGCTATAATCCTCGCTGTCCTCCTTGCAAAAAATTACAATCCGTCGAAAACTATAGAGAAAGATATTGCAGCTCCTGAAGTTGCTTCCCTCATTAAAGACACGTTTGGTGTTGATCTTGAATTAGATACTGTTGAAGAAAAAGAAGATCTCTATGAAATGAACTTCAAGTTCGCAGGAAGAAAATTCCTCATCTACACCACAAAAGATCTCTCTTTTATCAGGCTTCCTAACGGGAACTGGATCAGAAAAGCAGAACTCAGCCCAGAAGGCGGAAATACAACCAAAACAAGTGCAGAAACAGAAACTTCTCCTGGAAAAGATACTTCTGCGCAAGAAATCAATATCGGGACAAACGTAGCAGTTACCCCATCAGCAAAGCCAAAAGTCGAGCTTTTTGTCATGTCTCTCTGCCCTTATGCGCTCCAGGCTGAAAAAGGCATCCTCCCAGTAGTTGATCTCCTGAAAGAAAAAATTGATTTCAAGATAAGATTCATGCACTATATCCTCAAAGGAACGCAGGAAGAACAGGAAAATAACCGGCAAGTATGCGTCCGAGAAGAGCAGTCAGCCAAATTCAGCTCCTACCTTAAATGCTTCTTGGATTCAGGCAAGTCAGCAGACTGCATTAAAACCTCTAGGGTAGACACCGCAAAGCTTGACACATGCATAAAAAACAAGGCAAGCCAATACTATTTGAATGACTCAAAACTAAGCAAGTCCTATGGTATCGAATCCTCTCCAACGCTGATCATCAATGGAAATAAAGCGTCATTCTTCCCAAGAGATCCAAGCACTGCCCTGGAAACAATTTGCTCAGCCTTCACCACAAAGCCTGCAGAATGCTCGCAAGATCTTTCCAAGGAAAATCCATCAGCAGCATTTGGCTCTGGTGAAGACAAGGAAAAAATCGAGGGTTCTTGTGGATGAGTCATCACAAAATCGATGGGCCACCGCGCCTTAAAAGGCGCGGTTTGTCACAGGCCCTCGATTTTGGGGATGTTCAGAATTGAAAACAAGATTGGCTACTACCGCAGACTAAAGTCTGCGGTTTTCAATTCTGACATAAGAAAGATTTAAATAACCCCATTCATTAATGCAAAAAGGAAAAAATGAATATTTCTGAACTACGCGCAAGGCAGGGCAACGTCAGCATTGAAGCTGTTGTAAAAAGTATTGAAGAGCCCCGGGCATTTAATAAGTTTGGCAGGGATTTAAGAGTCACAAATGCAATCATCGAAGATGATTCAGGGAGCATTAAGCTTTCTCTCTGGAACGACGACATTGAAAAAGTGCATGCCGGAGACACCGTGCGCATCACCAACGGATTCATAAACGAATTTAAAGGCGAAAACCAGCTCACCACGGGAAAATTCGGAAAATTGGAAGTCATCAAGCATGGAGATGAAAGCAAGTCTGCAGCAAAAGAAAAAAGCGAAAAAACAGAAGAGCAAGAACCAGGCCAAGAAGGAGAAATCAGCAAAGATTCAAAGATAGAAGAAGAGCCTGCTGCTGAAGACTCAGAAGAAGAATACAACGCAGATTATTAATTCTCAGCAGATCTCAATTCAAATGTTAAACGAAGAAGTAAAATTTATACATCTAACAGAAATACCTGAAAGGAAAAAAACAAATTTAGAAGCGATAGCTCTTCCGCTAACACTTACTACCGGAGCAATCGGGGGTTTTCTCGGGGCAAAGCATGGACTTCATTTCAACAATTTCTTCAGCTTCCTACTAGGCGCACCCACAGGTATTGGTCTCATCGCAGAATTCTTTCATGCTGTTCAAAACAAAAAGGACAGGTCGTATCAACAGGCATATCTTAAAGAAGAAAAAAGAAGAGATAACGAAGCAAAAGCAAACGCGTCTCCTTCAGTTCAGTTTACATATCGTGAAAATGATCTCGAATGCGTCATTCGGCCAGATTATACTAAAGGCCACATATTCCCCATGTCCATCAACGACGGAATCATTCATAACCCTACCTTTTCATATCAGCCTCAAAGAAATACCCCTCTCACGTTTCGATTTGCAGTACCTCGCTTTAAAGAAGAAAAAATAAAATATCCTCTTCTTGCAGCAGTAGATAAGATGACGGGAGAAATGTTTGATACGAAGACTAGGGAAGTAAGAGAAAAATCAGAGTCATCTAAATTAGAGTATCTCGCAGCGCTAAAAACCAAGCTCGAACAAGATGAAAAAAAGCTGAAAATAAACTGCCAGACGAGATACGAACAAGATGAAAAAAAGTTTTACGCAATCATAACCTACGCCGGAGAATATCACAAGGACGCCCTGCAAAAGTTTGCAACACTTGCATCAAGCCTTATGAATCACGCCAAAGCTGTAAGAGCAAAGGAGGAATAATCACTTCGCCGAAAAATTGCCTGCCTTCGCCTTGAACTTCATATTCACTTCTTCCAAATACTTCATATCTTCCTCTTCTAGCCCCATCTCTTTTGCAGTCGTTTCTCCAATAAGAGGGGAAATAAGATAAAATTCCTGAAAAGCTCTTTCTTTGCTAATATGAAAATACTTCGCATAATGGGCAGCCAATGCTTTCCTCTTAAGATTTTTTTGGTTTGCCATCCAGATCTTGAGAACCCTTGTTGGCTTCTTATAAGCAGTAAAGCCCACTCTTGGCTCCCTTTTCGCAAGAGCAACGCCCGCGCTCAGAAAAATATTCTGGTACAAAATAAATCTCCAGTGCTGCCTCCTCATAATTCTTCCTCGAAATAAATCAGCCAGTGAAAGCATCTCAAAAGCCCTAGCCAGCTCTTCACCCTCGTATTCATAGGGGATATTCTCCTCAAGCCAGAGAAAAAGATCATCGAGTGTAAGATTTGTTTTCTCATAAAGCTCAAGAATCTCCTCGGTAAAAGCGTCCTTGAAAACTCTCCGAAGAACATTAAAAATATCCTCTTTTTGGTCCCGCTCCCCCAGGGAGGAAACCGTGTCTTGCACAGACTGCAGATCATTCAAAGCCGCGCGAAAATCTCCTTTTGAACGAATGGCAATGCCTTTCAGCGTCGCATCTTCAAGAAAGATTTTTTCCTTCAGTGCAATATCTTTCAAAAGATGGTAAACAGCCCTATAATCAACAGCCTTCAGCGGGATCATCTCGCATTTCTTTCTCAAAAGGCTGAATTTCTGCTGCCAGATGTCGTTTGCAGTAATCACGATGGGAAAAGCGCTCTTCTCAATCAGGGAGAGGAGCTCAGGCAAGCCGCCTCTATCAGTCGTAGAGATTCCATCAACTTCATCAACAAGAATAATCTTACTTTTCTGAAAAAGAGACTTCTGTTCAGAAGCAGCCTTCAAAATTTTCTCGATTTGCTCTCTATTCCTAAGATCAGATGCATTCAATTCAACAATCTCGCATGTATTCTCTTTTGCAAGAACGTAAGCGAGTGTTGTTTTACCTGTCCCTGGAGGCCCATGGAGAAGCAATGCCCTCTTCTCAGTTCCAAATGCCTTATAGAACCTCTTAATCTTCTCAATAAGAAGATCATGTCCTTTCACCTCTGCAAAATGTTGCGGCCGGTATTTTTCAGTAAAATGAAGCGTCATTGTTTATAATACGTATATACGATGCAATCTTCTCCAGTGCCAATTTCAACAGAATGAGCCAAATTTACAGGAATAACCAGCAGGTCATCTTTAAGCTGAATATAAAACTTTCCTTCAAAATTATACGTCATCATTCCTCTCTGCACCAGTGCGAGTTCTGAATGTTTGTTTCTTAATTCTTGATATTTCTCTCCACTTTTGAAGTGATGTTTTACCCAGGGCAAAAGATGATGGAGTAACAGAATGCTCCTTTGCAGAGGGTTAAGATGATAATGGTTTACTTCCTTCCAAGAATCCTGAAGGAAATTATCTAAGAATTCTAAATTCTCAATCATCCTATTTCCCCCTTCCCGCAAGGATAAACTGGGCTAAAAGAGCCTCAAGCTGAATAAACTCATCGCTCCCTTCAGTCATTCTAAACTCAATCTCTCCTGTTTTAGCAGTAAGATCCACCTTCATCACAGGATCAATGTTCAAGCTCCAGATTTCTTTCTGCATGCCCTTAATCACGTCCTGCCCGGAAAGCCCGTCATTGAGCATAATCTCCAGCAGTTTCTCCCGAGCCTGAATAAAATCTCCTGCAATCGCGTATTCCAGAACAATTCTAATATCCGCAGGCTTCGCTGTAGAAACAATCGTATCAATAAGCTCCTTCGTAATTCTTGGAGAAATAGCAACCGTGCTCTGGATCAAATTGATAACTCTCCTGCAGTCTCCGCCACTCGCAGCATAAATAGTCTCAAGGGCAGAATCTTGAACTTCAAGTTTCTCAGACACAGCAATTCTTTTTACAATTTCATCAACATCTTTTCTCGAGAGCAGTTTAAACCGAAAAACAGCGCATCTACTTTGGATCGGGTCAATAATCTTCGAAGAATAATTTGCAGAAAGAATAAATCTGCAGGTATTGGTAAAATTTTCCATCGTCCTCCTCAACGCCTGCTGGGCTTCCCTTGTAAGCGCATCAGCTTCATCTAAAAAAATAACCTTAAAAGGCACAGAAGCAATAGCTTTCGTCCTTGCAAAATCCTTCACTTTCTGCCGGACTACATCAATCCCTCGCTCATCTGAAGCATTCAATTCCAGGTAGTTATCTCTCCATTGATCGCCAAAAAGATCCTTAACCACAATCAATGCCAAAGAAGACTTTCCTGTTCCAGGAGGGCCTGCAAAAAGCAGGTGAGGGATATTCATGCTGTTCGTCAAAGACGCCACTCGTTTCACGATTTCTTCCTGCCCTACGATCTCATCAAACTTCGCAGGCCGATACCGCTCTGTCCAAACATCACTCTTTTCCATTATCAACTCTCACTAATCCACTTTATAAACATTGTTGCATTCTTGCGCATAACTCACTGAAAGCGATTCTATTGCCTTGAATTGAAACTAGGATTATCAGAAGTTTCTAGAGCGTAGCGGAAGAAATTTGGGAAAATGGCGAGCCTAGCCATTTTCCTGATAATCCCAGTCATATAAAGAAGAGGACTTTAGCCCGAAAGCGCAGCGTCCCCAAACGGAACGAAATAGAACGCAGAGTTTGGAAAAAAACCACAATATTTTCTTGGCAATTTAAACTACGCCACATTAAGAAAGTCAGTTTCTTTATTTCCATCTATCAATTTATGAGCATGTTTCATTTCTTCAGAAGTATAAATATAGACTATTTTGAACTTTCCAGAAGTTGTTTGTTTAATATTATCGTGATGAACTTCGATAATGTGAACAAGCCCCCAATAAAGCCATTTATCATCAATATTTTGAACTAAGAAATTACGAACAGGAGGTAATTGGTATATCCTGATTTTTGGTTTATCTTTGAACTCAAAAACCCTGTCTTTAAAATCATCAGCCGTAAATGGCTTTATTTTGTGTTTACCATATTCTAATTCTTCTGGAAAGCCTTGCTTAGTAGTTATCTGCAAAGTATCGTTTATTTCAATGAAACTGCCCATATCATTAAGTTTAAATTGCCAATTATTTAAAATTGTTTGTTTTTTCAAATTCCATATAATGTGATAATCACAGGCCAACTCAGCATCTCAATCCAAAAGCTTTCCAGAAAAAGCCCTCCAAGTCAAGTAAAACATTGAAATGATTCCCCACAAAAGGCAAAGAATATCCCTCTCAACTCCTTTTTCCTCATCAACCTCCGATGCAGACTGCTTACGCACAAATAACTAATTCTCAGAAAAAGATGCATTAAGTTTGTAACTCTACTTTAACTTCAAAGAAGCATTTATATACCTTCTCTCTATTACATATTTAATAAGTATTTTATATTATATAATAAGTAAAAATACATATTTAATAAGTATTATGAAAAAGAGAAATATTCAGGTAAGAATCAAAGTGCTAGAGGCTAAGAAAAAAAGTCTGATCAAGGAGGTAAAAGAGATCGATGCAAGATACCAGAGAAAAGAAATTGATCTCAACCAATACTATGAAACGCTCCTCAGAAATTTTGGCAGAAACCCTAAAGAAATCATTAAAGAGTATGACCAGCACATCTTCTCCTATCAGCAGCAGCTCGATCTCCTTGCAAGAAGCCAGAGAAAATTCTTTACGATCCTCTTTATCTCAGTATTCCTTTTTGGAATCATTTCCTTCATCTTTCAAGCAGGATTCACAGGACTGACAATACAAGAAACAGCAAGTAATCTCGCCCCAGTATCTAACGAAACTTTCAATGAAACAAATAATCAAACAAACAACATTTCAGAAACACTGCAAAATCCTCCCTTAGGAAATGAGACCAGTAATGCGTCAGAACCGCCGCAAAACACCAACACCGTAAAAAATGAAACTAATAATGCTCCAGAACCCCTGCAGGAAATAACCATAACGCAAGAGGGCGATTTCATAGAAGAATCCCATGAGCAGCCAGAAATAGAAAAGCCCGTTATCTGGAAAAAGAAAGTAAAAAAAGAAAACGTAGGAGAAAGCCTGATAGATCTCCCTAAAGAAGCTGAAATAATCTCAATAAAGAAAACAAAAGGATCTGCTTCTGTCACCGGCCTAATTGGATTGGAAATAAGCGCTGAAAAACAAGGTTTAGTGCAAAAAATCAGGACATTCTTTAGAAAAATCTTAAGAAATTTAACACCCACAGGAAGAGCAGCAGAAGAAGTGAAAGTGAAAGTGAACGAAGAAAAAAACAAAAAACAAATCGCTCTTGAACAACCAGGAGAATATGAAATTCTCTATCAAACACCTGCCCCGTATGCTCTCGAAGAAACCATGAGCAAAAAGAAGAAGAAAATTACGGTCATTGGCCCAGAAAGTATAGGGTACAAGCAGGTTCTCACTTTTGCCTCGATAGAAGAAAAAGTAAAGGACAAAACACGCATCCATGTTTTCTGGACCGCTGATAATGGCGCGCCAAAGCATGAAGAAATTCCGTCTGAACCGTTAGACGTCAATAATGATGGGTATTTCGACAAAGTCCAGTGGTACACCCCGCATCTCTCAAATCAAACCTTTGAAGTCATCATTGAAATCAGCAAAGCAGAGCATCTCGACTCCCAAAAAAATTTTATCTCAGATATCACGTCACAGGTAAAATATCTTGATGAAGAATGGTCAGAGCCTATTTACCACAATGAATACGTAAGAGTCACTTTCGAAGAAATGCTCAATGCATCAAATGACATCACGCTCTACATGAGGAACACGCAAGGACACAACACCACTATCGAAGTATACGCTGCAGACAGCGGGGAAAAAATCGCAGAATTCCCCTCTTTCGAAGAAGAAAGCTATTACAAAATCTATTTAACAAATCTGCAAGGCAGCCAGGACACCTTTGACCTTAAAATAAAAAATCTCAATGATGATCCTTCTGCATTTCTTGAAATCAACCATATTATTGACCCAACAGTCATTACAGATGTTCAGCCATCGCTCGATATTGCATTAACCGCACTTAATAATAAGACATTTGTTATTGCATGGGTGGACGAAGCTGAAGCAGACGTATCATTCAGAATCTACGACACAAATGGAACCAACATCACAGACACGATTGACGTGGACACCACCGTAAACAGCAACTCTAGAGTAAGCCTCGCGGCAATCAACTCCACTGCCTTCGTAGTAGCATGGTACGACGGAATTGACACAGACACGACGTATGCATGGTACGCAATAAACGGAACAAATATCGTCCCGGCAACAGATGCAGAAGTCAATGCAGGAACAACTGCAGCAGATGTTCAGGTAATTGAAATGAATGATCGGTCTCAAATCTGTTACGTCGATCAGCAGGAAGATGATGCTGACGTAAGAACAGTCCTGCATGCAACATTAGGAACAGGCACAGAAACAACAATTGACGGAATAGTAGGAGCAACATTGCCTCTCCAAAACCTCATTTCCTGCACAGCCATAAATACCACACGATTCGCTATGATCTGGTTTGATGATGCCACCAATGATGCAACATTCTCAATAAGAAATCAAGGAAGCACAGCAATAATTGCTCCTACAGACATTGACACGAACGTCGGAGAAACAGGGCAGGTTGCAATCACCAGCATGAACCAAACCTATTTCGCTATGGGCTGGTTTGACTCTTCCCTCAGCAATATCCAGATCGCAGTTAGAGATAAAAATAATAACATTCTCCTAACTCCAACAGTCATCGACGCAAACGCAGGAACTTCATCGCGCATAGCAATGGCCACAGTTAGAAACAGCACAGAAGCATTTGACGGGTTTATCGTTGCATGGAACGACAGAAATGCAAATAATATTCAAGCAGCAGTCTACAATGCTTCAGGCACACTCAAATACGGGCCTTTCGAGCTCGCAAATGATGAGAACACAACAAGCTTTCTCTTTGATGTCTACGGAAAAGATGCCCCTTCAAGAACATCAATCTGCGACAATACCTTTCTCTTTGCATACACAAATATGTCAGGAAGAGTTATTGTAAAAACTTTGAAAATCAACGGCAATAATTGGACAGGATACTGTGAAAACCTCCCTCCAGAAGTTGCATTACAAACTCCCGCTCTCCCCAATATAGACCTTTTTGAGAACAGCACAAGAAACATTTCAGTCACCTTCAATGTAACAGATCCAAACGGAGCAGAAGATTTTAACGAATCAACTGCAATAATGGCCTTCTCAAAAATAGGAGAGCCAACACGATCCTCAATTCCAAGTTCTTGCATCAAGACAACAATCAATGAATTCACAGCAAACATCACCTGCAATGTAACCATGTCATTTTTCAACGCTGCAGGAGAATGGAACATCACCATAAGAATCAACGACTCTCAATTCTCAGTTGAAAAAAACGCAACATTTAATGTCAATGTGCTTAATTCAATTTCCTTGATTTCACCTCCATCAGGTCTCACCTTCCCGCCATTTGATCCCGAGGCATTGAATATTCCTGCATCGAATGATCCTCTCATCATAAAAAATTTAGGAAACTATGAAGGTCCCGTAGCTATTACAGCTTATGATCTTTTTGGCGTAACAACGCAGGAAGATAACATCGCCGCAGCCTTCTTCTCAATTTCATCAATCTCTGGAGATGAATGTGCAGGAACATTCTTAGCAAACGCTACAGAATTTGCTGTAGCAGGAGGCAGTCTTCTAAGAGGCCCTGATTCAACAAAAGGAATTTTCTTTTGCCTTGCGCAAGTTCCTTCAGTCATTGCCCAAGACTACTCAACCGCTGCCCCTGGAAGCTACCCATGGGCTGTCAGAATTCTTCTCGTATCTCTTATCCCAAGGAAAAAAAGAAAAAAAAGAGATCAAGAGCAACATTTAGGAGAGGATGAAAGACGACATTTAGGAAAAGACCAAGCATTAGAAGAAATCAATAAGCACCTCGAAGCTTTTGAAAAGGCAAGTCAAAATAGTCATCTCTCTCTCAAAGAGATTATCAATTACAAAAATTTAAGGAATAAAAAAAATATTCTCATCCCTGTAACGATCTTCTCCAAAGATCTAGGAATGCTCGAAGCCCTTTGTAAATATCTCAAAGACACGGTCCAGATCAGATATCATGAAATTGCTGTTCTCATCAAAAGAGACGAAAGAACAATTTGGGCAAGCTACCATCAAGCGTTAAAAAAAGCAGAAACCATAAAACCAAGGTCTGAAGCCAGAGAAATCTACATCCCCATAGAAGAGCTGAACAAAGAAAATCTCAGCATCTTTGAATCTGTCGTCCTTTACCTTAGAAAAATGCAGTGCCGATACAGTGAAATCGCCACCCTCCTTGAAAGAGATGAAAGAAATATTTGGACAACAGTAAAGCGTGCAAGTACGAAAACTCACGGGAAGAGTTAACGAACAATCTCCATTCTTAATTTCCAAGGCATATACTTTATAATGCAAAGAGTTAATTTTATAAAGTTAAAAAAGGGAAGTTGATGCGTAAGAAACCGTAGGTTTCTTCCACACCCCCCTAATAAGAAGAGTAAGGGAGATGAATGCGTCAAGAACCGTAGGTTCTTATCGCGCCTCAATCGTATAGCGGCTAGTACACATCCCTGTCAACAAATGCGACAGTACGGATGAGATCCGGGTTCGATTCCCGGTTGGGGCGTATAACCTTTTTGACCATTTCAGTGGGACTCAATTTTGGAGTCTCTCAAATATGCCAAGAAGGTAAATGGCTCGGTGTGAGCGTTGTACCTCGTTAACCATTTTTGGAGATTCTTCAACATGGGAAAAACATTAATTATGACTTTTTAAGGAGAGCAAGGTTTCGGCTGAGCTTGCCCACTTCTTTTTCTCCCATTCCTCTTTCCCCATCACCAATTTGGCTACAAATAAGACAAACCAGATAAAAAATCCTGAAGCCACAATAATTAAGATCAGAACAGCAAAGAAGATGAGAAAAACCATTATCAAATAGGTGACTCCTACTTCTCCATCATTTGGAATTAATAAGCTAAGGAGTATTCCAAAAGATATAACAAAAAGTGTTATTAACAATGATATAATAACAGGCTTACTTTTTTTCATCTTGAGCATCTAATGTTAAAGATTT
>ORMF010608718.1_pt1 | contig 20708 bp, 21 predicted proteins | sample 1779871 | NCBI WGS metagenome assembly ORMF01 (sample SAMEA104232316, study PRJEB22302) | groundwater metagenome | biome: forest; feature: aquifer; material: groundwater | place: USA | collected 2011-08-07 | depth 5.4 m | reverse complement strand
TCCACCCCAACGAATTCGTCGGGATCATCCGCAGATTCTGTCTTACGCAGGCCACCGCGGATCAGGCGGCCCTCGCCTGCGCACTCGAACAACACCGCCTAGCCCACGGGCAGTTCCCCGAAAAGCTGGAGGCCCTGACGCCTCAATTCATCTCGCAACTGCCCAAGGATGTCGTCACGGGCGAAACCTACAAGTACCGCCGCACCGATGATGGACGTTTCGTCCTCTACTCCATCGGCTGGAACGAAAAGGACGACGGCGGAACCATCGCCTTGAACAAGGACGGCGGGGTGGTTTTGAAAGACGGCGACTGGGTCTGGGAGTATCCCGCCAAGTAGGCTCGGCTCCCGGCCGCGTTGCGCCTCTCCAAGTTGTCGGCACAGCACCATCTTGCTGATAATGGGAACGCCGGATTCATCCGGCAGCGGGCGCGGCTGTCCACGGTCCTGCCGGATGAATCCGGCGTTCCGCAGCCATTCCGGCCAACCACCTCGGAATGCACCGTCGGCCGCGAAAACGCGAAAATGACTCTTGCGCCGATGGGCTGCGGAGGCTTCGATAGCCGCCGATGAAGCGCCTTTTAACCCCTTTAACGCTTTTAACCCTTTTAACCCTTTCAACAACGCCCGCCCTCGCCGCCGAAGATCGCCGCGACCGAGTGCTCAAGGACCGTGAGGAACTCGCGGCGAACACGAAGTGGATTTACAACGATCTCGCCAAGGGCTTCGCCGACGCGGGGCGCACGGGCAAGCCGATGCTGGTCGTGCTGCGGTGCCTGCCGTGAATGGAGTGCCGAGCTTTTGACGAGCAGGTTGTTCGTCGCGATCCGCAGGTGGGTGATTTGATGGACCAGTTCGTGTGCGTCCGGCTGGTGGCGGCCAACGCGCTCGACCTGTCGCTCTTCCAGTTCGACTACGATCTGACCTTTGCGGTCTTCTTCCTGAACGCGGACCGGACGGTCTATGGCCGCTTTGGCTCGCGCTCGGAGCAGAAGCACGCCGACAAGGACATCTCGATCGAGGGCTTCCGCGCGGCGCTGGCGGGGGCGCTGGAGTTGCACCGGAGCTACCCGGCGAACCAGGCGGCGCTGGCGGGCAAGCAGCCGCGTCCGCCGCGCTTCAAGACGCCGGACGATTACCCGTCGCTGCGCGGCAAATACAAAGCGAACCTCGATTACGAAGGCAAGGTGGTGGCGAGTTGCGTGCATTGTCACCAGGTGCGCGAAGCGGAGCGCACATTCTTCCGCGCCGACCGCAAACCAATCCCGGACGAAGTGCTCTATCCGTGGCCGATGTCGGACGTGATCGGGTTGGCGCTCGATCCGCAGGCGAAGGCGAAGGTGCGCGACGTGGCGCCCGGTTCGGCAGCGGCAAAGGCGGGTTTCAAAGCGGGCGATGAAATCGTGTCGCTCGACGGTCAGCCGATGCTCTCGATCGCGGACGTGCAATGGGTGCTGCACAACGCGCCGCAGCCGGCGACGCTGCGGGCCCAGGTCCTGCGCGGTGGGAGGAAAAAGAATCTCACGCTGACTCTGCCCGCGGGCTGGCGGAAGCAGACGGACATCTCGTGGCGGGCGACGACGTGGGACCTGCGACGAATGGCGACGGGCGGACTGGTGCTGAAGGAGGCGTCGGCGGAGGAGCGAACCCAGGCGAAGCTCTCCGAGCACGATCTGGCCTTGCTCGTCGATTACGTTGGCCAATACAACGAACACGCTGCCGGCAAACGCGCGGGATTCCAAAAAGGTGACGTCATCGTCAGCGTCGCGGGCCAGAGTCGGCGGATGAGCGAGGGCCAATTCATCGGCTACCTCGTGCAGAACAAACAACTCGGCGACAAAGTGCCACTCACGGTCTTGCGGGCCGGCCAGCGCGTGGATCTGGAGTTGCCGATGCAGTAGGAATGCGGCCTGCGGACGCGGCGCCCGGATGAGTCCATCGCGCAGCCGCGCTCCTTCCACCATGCGAGCCACGCCGCACCTCCACCCTTTTCCACCCTTCCTTGACGCTGCGGGTTTCGGCCTGTTAGCAATAGCGCCGGATTCATTATGGCGATCGAGAAGTCCACGTTGGATGAATTGCGGATCGACCGCAGTTCGAGGCACCGAGCTCGGCCGCGCTCCCTGCTTTTGATCGCGGCTGTGCTGTTGGTCCTGCTTGTCGTGGCAGCGGCGGTGTGGTGGGCGAAACGTGAGCGCGCGGTCGAGGTGCGCACCATCACCGTCCGCGAAGCCAGCAACGGCAGCGGCGGACAACGGACTCTCCTCAACGCCTCGGGCTATGTCGTGGCGCGCCGGCAGGCGACGGTGTCCGCGAAGACCACTGGCAAGATGGCCGAGGTGCTGGTCGAGGAGGGGATGAAGGTGACGGCGGGGCAGGTGCTGGCGCGGCTTGATGCCGTGAACGTGGAGGCGAGCCTGCAGTTGGTCGAGGCGCAGTCGGCGGCAGCGAAGGTCGCGCTCACGGAGACAAGGGTCCGCTTGGAGCAGGCTCAGCGCGAGTTCCGGCGGGTTTCGGAACTGGCGAAGATCAAAGTGGCGAGCGAGTCGGACCTGGATCGCGCAGACGCGGAGTTGAAGTCGCTCCAAGCGCGGCTCGAAAAGCAGCATGCCGACATCACCGTCGATGAGCGCCAGGTCGCGGTGCTCAAGCAGCAACTCGACGACATGGTGATCCGCGCGCCGTTTTCGGGCGTGGTCACGACGAAGGACGCGCAGCCGGGAGAGATGGTCTCGCCGATCTCGGCCGGCGGCGGCTTCACGAGGACGGGCATTTGCACGATCGTCGATATGGACTCGCTGGAAATCGAAGTCGATGTGAACGAGAGCTTCATCAATCGCGTGCAGGCCGGGCAGGCAGTCGAATCGGTGCTCGATGCTTACGCCGATTGGAAGATCCCGTCGAAGGTGATTGCAATCATCCCGACGGCGGACCGACAGAAGGCGACGGTCAAAGTGCGCGTCGGCTTCGAGAAACTCGATCCGCGCATCCTGCCGCAGATGGGCGTAAAGGTGGCGTTTCGCGGCGAGGAAGAAGCGGGCGCTGCGAAGCCGGTCGTGAGTGTGCCGAAGGCCGCGGTCCAGAAAGATGGCACTCGCGACTTCGCGTGGGTGGTGCAAAACGGCCGCGCGGAGCGCCGGGCGCTGACGCTGGGCGGAACGAAGGCCGACGAGGCCGTGGTGGTGGCAGGCTTGACGGCCGGTGAGCGCGTGATCGTGGAAAGTCCGCGAAACATTTCCGAAGGCAGCCGGGTCAAAGAAGCTAAGCCGTGAGCAAGCAGTTGAACAAGACCTACAACATGAACCATCACCTGCGCGGATGCCCTCGTCCTCGTTCTCGTCCTTCGTCCTCGTCCTCGATTCGGTCCGGGTCGCAACCGTTCGAGGACGAGGACGAAGGACGAGAACGAAATGCCCAGCCAGGTTCAGGCTCCCGCTGCGCGTCCAGCACTTGGAGCTTGATGGGGAGGGCTTTGTTGAACTGCATGTCGAAACTTGAACGATGAGCGCACAAACACAGAGCGATGATCCGTTGGTCCGCGTGCAGGGCGTCGAGAAGGTCTTCCGACGCGGCTCAGAGGAAATCCATGTGCTGGCGGGGTTGAACCTCGAAGTGCCGAAGGGCGATTTCCTCGCACTCATGGGGCCGTCGGGCTCTGGCAAAAGCTCGCTGCTGAATCTCATCGGCGGACTCGACCGCCCGACGAAAGGCACCGTGGAGATCGACGGCGAGCACGTCCATGAGTTGTCTGACCGCAAGCTGGCGGCCTGGCGCGCGCGTCACGTGGGCTTCGTCTTCCAGCTCTACAATCTTCTGCCCGTGCTCACTGCGGAGCGGAACGTCGAACTGCCGCTGCTGCTCACGCACCTCTCGAAAGCCGACCGCAAGAAGCACGTCGCGACGGCGCTCGAAGTGGTCAGCCTTTCGCATCGCACGAAACATTTTCCCCGGCAGCTCTCAGGCGGCGAGCAGCAGCGCGTCGGCATCGCCCGCGCGATCGTCACCGACCCGACGATCCTGCTGTGCGACGAGCCGACGGGCGATCTCGACCGTAAATCCGGCGACGAAATCCTCGATTTGCTCCAGGCGCTGAACAAGCAACACGGCAAGACGATCATCATGGTGACGCACGACCCGCACGCCTCGGCCCGTGCGACGCGCACGCTCTACCTAAACAAAGGGCAGCTCACGACCGAGATGCCGAAATGAATTTGCGGAGTGAGGGGTGACGCTCCAGAGTAACGCCGAAACGAACACAGGAACCGCGTATGAGCTACATCGGGAAAGTTGAAAACGGCGTGGTGGTGCTGCCGCCGGAGGCGGCGTTGGCAGACGGGACGGAAGTCAAAGTTGAGGCGATCCGATCCTCCCAGGACCAGCAGGCGGAGGCGACGGGCGAGTCCTTCTACGACCGCTACAAGGAGTTCATCGGGATGGCCAACGACCTGCCGCCGGACCTGGCGGAGAACCACGATCACTACATCCACGGCGCGCCGAAAAAGCGGAAATGAAAGCGCTGTTTGCGGACACGTTTTATTATTTGGGGCTGCTCAACGAGCTGGACGAACATCATGACGAGGCCGTGGCGGCATCCCGGCAGCCGAGGCTGAGGATCGTGACGACCGCTTGGGTGCTCGTCGAAGTCGCGGATGCCTTTGCCACCTCCCGTACTCGGAGACGGATCAAGACGTTCATTGAACGTCTGGAGGCCGACACCAAGGTGAAATTCGTTCCCGCTACTCAGGAACTCTTTGACCGCGGGCTTGCTCTTTACGACGCGCGTCCAGACAAGGAGTGGAGCCTGACGGACTGCATTTCTTTCGTCGTGATGCAAGACGAAGGCCTCACCGACGCGCTCACGGGCGACCACCATTTCCAGCAAGCCGGCTTCGAAGCGCTGCTCGCATGAAATTCCTCCACCTCATCGCGAGCAACCTGTTGCGGAAAAAACTTCGCACGGCGCTGACGTTGCTGTCGATCCTCGTGGCGTTCGTGCTCTACGGCTACTTGTCGGCGATTGAACGGGCGCTGGACGCGGGCGTCAGCGTCGCCGGGGCGGACCGGCTCGTGGCGCGGCATCGGGTGTCCATCATGCAGATTCTTCCACAGAGCTACCAGGCACGGATGGCAGGCATCGCGGGCGTGGCGGCCGTGACGCACGCAACGTGGTTTGGCGGGGTTTACCAGGATCCGAAAAACTTCATCGCGCAGATGCCAGTGGTGCCGGAGGAACTGCTCGACATGTTCCCCGAATACATCCTGCCCGAGGACCAGCGGAAGGCCTGGCTGGCCACGCGCACGGGTGCCATCGTCGGGCGCAAATCCGCCGAGCGGTTCAACTGGAAAGTGGGCGACCGCATCCCGATCCAGGCGACCATTTGGCGCAAGGCGGACAACTCGCAAAGCTGGGAGTTCGACCTGGTCGGGATTTACGACGGCAAGGAAAAGGGCACGGACACGACGCAGTTCTTCTTCCGGTACGATTACTTCGACGAGGCGCGCGCGTTTGCCAAGGGCACGGTTGGTTGGTACTGGGCGCGCGTCAAAGACCCGAACCAGGCGGCCGAGGTCGCGAAGGCGATCGACCTGGAGTTTGAAAACTCGCCGGCAGAAACCAAGGCCGAGGCGGAAGGTGCGTTCGCTTCTTCGTTTGCCAAGCAGGTCGGCAACATCGGCATGATCATGGTGCTGATCCTCGGCGCAGTGTTCTTCACGATCCTGCTGGTGGCCGGCAACACGATGGCGCAGGCGGTGCGGGAGCGCACGGAAGAATTGGGCGTGCTCAAGGCGCTGGGCTACACCAATGGCCAGGTGCTGGCGCTGGTCCTGGGCGAGTCGTGCTTCCTCGCGGGGCTGGGGGGCGGGTTGGGGCTGGGCCTGGCGTGGCTGATGGTTTCCGGCGGCGATCCGACCGGGCGGCTGTTCCCCATGTTTTATTTCCCGGCGGAACGCATCGCGATGGGCGCGGGCATCGTGGTGGCGCTTGGCTTGGTGGCGGGAATCTTCCCGGCGCTTCAGGCGATGCGGCTGCGGATCGCCGATGCGCTGCGGAGGATGTAGGAGGGCCGAAAATGAATTTCGCTCAAGGCCAACACGCTTCGATCGGTCGCGCTGTTCCCCTACCCATGAACCTCCGCAGGGCCGCCAGGTTTTGGACTGCGCCAGTCCGCTGGCGCTTTGACAACGGGCGTGAGCTGATGGAGTGGCGAAACCTTGCCCCGGCCGTCAGCAACCTCGGCCGCGAAACCGCCACGGGACTGGCGCAGTCCAAAACGCTGGCGCGTGGACGCGAGTTCGTGGGGAGGGAGAAAGCCACTCGAACCACGCGCGCGGGTTCAGTCCAGTTTTCATCTCCATGATCACAGGATTAATCAACTGGCTTTCCCAAGTCGCCTCGATCACGAAGGTGAGCCTGCAAACCATCTTCGAGCGCAAGGGCTCATCGGCCGCGGCTGTGTTCGGCATTTTCTGCGTCGTCATCGTGTTCGTCGGCATCCTCTCAATGGCGGCGGGGTTTCGGCGGGCGATGACCAGTGGCGGCGACCCGCGCATGGCCATCGTGATGCGCAGCGGCTCGGACAGCGAGATGATGAGCATCCTCCTCGGACCGGAGACGCGCCTGATCGCCGACGCGCCGGGCATCGCGCAGTCGCCCGAGGGACCGCTCGCGGCGGCGGAGTTGTTCGTCGTGATCAACCTGCCCAAGCGCTCCACCGGCACCGACGCGAACGTGCCGTTGCGCGGCGTTGAGCCGGCGGCTTTCCGCGTGCACGACGACCTCAAGATCATCGCGGGCCGCCGCGTTGAGCCGGGCCACAACGAGATCATCGCCGGCATCGGCGCGGCACACGAATTCGCCGGCCTCGATCTCGGCGCGAAAGTGAAAGTCGGCCGCAACGAGTGGACGGTCGTCGGCCTTTTCACGGCCAACGGCGGCTTGGCGGAGTCGGAGATCTGGACCGACGCGACGGTGCTGCAAGGGGCCTATCAACGCGGCAACTCGTTTCAGTCCGTTCTGGCAAAGCTCACCACGCCGGAGGCCTTCAAAGAGTTCAAGGACTACTTGACGAGCAACCCGCAGCTCACGGTCAAGGTGCAGCCGCTCGCCGAGTACTACGCCGAGCAATCCTCGGTGGTCACGACGATGATCACGGTCTTGGGCACGTTGATCACGGCGCTCATGTTCGCGGGCGCGACGTTCGGCGCGCTCAACACGATGTACACCGCGGTCTCGGCTCGCACGCGCGAGATCGGCACGCTCCGCGCGCTCGGCTTTGGCAGCGGCGCAGTGGTGATCTCCGTGCTGATCGAGTCGTTGGTCCTGGCGCTCCTTGGCGGCGCCATCGGCGCAGGGGCGGCCTACTTCACGTTGAATGGATTTCGCGCGGCGACGATGAACTGGCAAAGCTTCAGCCAGGTCACGTTCGCCTTCGCGGTGACGCCGCTGCTGTTGCTGGGAGGTCTCGTCATCGCGGTGGGCATTGGCTTCCTCGGCGGGCTGCTACCGGCCATCCGCGCCGCGCGTCTGCCGGTCGCAGCGGCGCTGCGGGAGATGTAGAAGTGCGTCGCGGCGTTGCGGGGAGCGTCGGAGGGGGTGGAAGGAGTTCAACCTGGAAACCGCGGTTGGATGGGCCGCGAATGAACGCAGAGATCGCAAAGAGAGGAACTTGGTTCAGTTCAACCGCGAACGTTCCGGTCACCCAGCGAGTGAAGTCCAAAGCACCGGTTCCGTGACGCCTTCTCTTTCTCTTTGCGTTCTCTTGCGGCCATTTGAACTGTGGAGATTAGGAGGAACCGGAGTTCCACAGAAGCAAACGAAGAGAACGAAGACTCCTTCCTCCTTCGTTTCCGCGAGGCTGATTTCGGTTGCGCCATCTGCGTTGTTCGGTTTGTGAATCAGGATTCATCAGCGTCAACTCCCCGCGCTGTCGCGCTGGCGCAGCGGGTCAGCAGTTTCATCGCCCCACCTTGAATTCCTTCCAGACCACCGTGGAGCAGCCGGCGAGGTCGGTCGTTGCGGCGCGCAGGCGGTAGCGGCCAGGTTGTTCGGCGGAGAACTCAACCTCGGTGCTGAGGATGACGATCTGGGGACGGCAAATCGCAGGCGGGTCTGTCCAATCGGCCAAAACCACCGAAATGATGTTTGCCTGCCCTTGGACGCAGACAGATAATCCCCGCCATTGAACTCGATGAATGGGCAGCTCTCTTCTGATCGTGCCGCAGACAGAAAGCCACCGGCACGCCGCTGGCTGGTGGTACTCTGGTTTGGCATGGCAACGGCAGTGGCCTGCGCCGAGCCGTTTTACCAGGAACGTCTCATCTTTCCCCTGCAACCCAAGCACGTACATTCCAGCTCGGTGGTCGAGAGTCCCGATGGCAGCCTGCTGTGCGCCTGGTTTCACGGGTCCGGGGAGAGAACCAGCCCCGACGTGGTGATCCAAGGGGCGCGGTTGAAGGCGGGGGGAGCGTCCTGGAGCGGTGTGGTCGCGATGGCCGACACGCCCAATCTTCCCGACTGCAATCCCGTCCTGTTTGTGGGGCCGGGGCGCGAGCTGTGGCTGTTCTGGATCGCGGTGCCGGCGGAGCGCTGGGAGGATTCGCTGCTGCGGTTTCGCAAGGCCCGGGAATACGGCGGCGAGGGTCCGCCGCAGTGGGAATGGCAGGACGATCTGCTGCTCGAACCCGGCGACCGCTTTGCGGCAGAAATGGCGGAGAAGTTTCACCAGTTGCGCCCCACTCTGCCCGGGCTGAACGATCCGCGGGGCCGGTCGCTGGGCGAAGCCATGGCCCGGCTGCAATTGGAGGCCTGGGACAAGAGCAAGCGTCAGCGCGGTTGGATGACCCGCTGCCATCTGACGGTGTTGCCCAGCGGCCGGATCCTGCTGCCGCTCTATTCGGACGGATTCCTGGCGTGTCTCATGGCCATCTCCGACGATCAGGGAAAATCGTGGCGGGCCAGCGGGCCGATCATCGGTCCCGCCTTGAACCAACCAAGCGTCGTCCGGAGAAAGGACGGCGTCCTGCTGGCCTACATGCGCGAGGAGGCCTTTGACTTGCGCGACGACCAGGAGCTGATGCACCGGATTCTCTTGAGCCAGTCGCGTGACGACGGCGAGAGTTGGTCGTTGGCTGTGCCGACGGACCTGCCGAATCCGAATTCGAGCCTTGAGGTCCTCGCGCTGCGGGACGGCCGCTGGGTCCTGGTTTACAACGACTCGGAAAAGGACCGTCACACGCTGGCCCTGGCGATGTCCGACGACGAAGGGCGCTCGTGGAAATGGCAACGGCACCTGGAGAGCAAGCCCGGGGGACGCTTCCACTATCCCTCGATCATCCAGACGCGCGACGGGCGCGTGCAGGTGACCTACACGTTTCAACCGGGCGCGGGCACGGGCCGGAGCATCAAGCACGTAAGCCTCGACGCCGACTGGATCAAGGCGGCCAATCCCGGCAAATGAACGAACCGCTTTAGGACAAGGATTCCCAAACATGCCTCCACGCGTCATTGGCATCATTCCCGCCCGCTACGGCTCGACCCGGCTGCCCGGCAAGGCGCTGAAGTTGATTCTGGGAAAGCCGATGATTCAACGGGTCCTCGAACGCTGCCTGACCGCGCGATGCCTCAACTCGGTGTGGGTCGCAACGGATGATGAACGCATCGCTCGTGCGGTGGAAGCCATCGGCGGAAAGGCGATCATGACCTCGCCGGGCCACCCCAGCGGCACGGATCGGCTGGCCGAGGCGGTGACAAAGATCGAAGCAGACATCGTGGTGAACTTGCAAGGGGATCAACCGTTTCTGGATGCCGGGATGATTGAGGAAGCGGTGCAACCGCTGTTGGATGATCCCGCTCTGCCGATGGCCACGCTCATGCACCCGGTCGCCCGCCCGGAGGATTTTGCCAACCCCTCCGTCGTGAAGGTGGTGGTGGACCGCGCCGGCAACGCGCTCTATTTTTCGCGCTCGCTCATCCCGTATCCACGGCAGAATGTGCCCCATCGAGTATTTGAGCATGTGGGGCTTTACGTTTATCGCCGTGACTTCCTGCTCACCCTTGCCGGCCTTTCCCCCACCCCGCTGGAGGAGATTGAATCGCTCGAACAACTCCGCGTGCTGGAGCACGGCTACAAACTCCGCGTCGTGGAAACCTGCGCGCAGGACCACGAGTTCACCGGATTCAGCGTGGACACGGCGGAGGACATCGAACGCGCGGAGCAAATGCTGCGCGAACGAGGCTTGGCCTGAGCTGGAAACAACATGAACGCCGCCAACGCGGACCTGTCGCAAATCCTGGAGACCACCGGTGTCATCACGCCCGAGTGGTGTCACGAACCGCCGTCTGCTTGCAGTTTTTTGAGGTTGGTAACGAAAGATGCGACCAACTGGCGAACGCAGAGATTGCGAGAATCAAGAAGACGTTTAGCCCCGAACAGCTTATGGGGATGCTGATTGAGTTTTCGGCGAAGGATTCGGCTGAACAATCGCAATATGAACTCGAAATCGCGTGACACTTTTGTTGACCCGTAGTTAAACTGCTGGCACACTTTTGGCGATGAAGCTTCGCGACAATCAAACCTTCATGTCGCTCTACTACGAGCCGAACGCAGTGGAAATCGCCACAGGCGAAGCGGACTCGTTTGCTTCGGTCCAGTCGTGGAAGCGGGAAACTAGGCAGCTTGGACAGGTCGCCACGCCTGAACCAATCGCAAGGTTGATGGCGAAGTGGGTGATGTCGTCCAAGCCGCGGGCTGTGCTCGACCCGGCGGCGGGCTTGGGAGGATTGCTCGCAGCGTGCCGCCAATTCAACCAGCGTGTCGAATTGGTCGGCGCGGAGCGCGACGCGGAAACTTTGCAGCGTGCGAGAACATCAGCACCACGCGGAACGAAACTGATTCTGGCAGACTACCTCAAGTCCGACGCCGGGCTGTTCGGCGGCGTCATCGCCAACCCGCCTTACGTGAAGGCGCATCGGCTCGACTACTCAGAGAAGGACTGGCTTTATTTCGAGGAACGCCTCGGCACGTCGCTCGACCGGCTCACGAATCTTTACGCGCTTTTCCTCCTCAAGATTTGGGAAGACCTCGCGCCGCGTGGACGTGCTGCCGTCATCCTGCCGGCGGAATTTCTGAATGCGAACTTCGGCGAGGAAATCAAGGAGCGGTTGTTGTGTGCGATTCGCCCAGCGGGTATCGCGATCTTTGCGCCATCGCTCAATGTGTTTGCCGACGCTTTGACCACCAGCGCCATCGTGTTGCTAGACAAGAGCCGCGCACTCAAAGCTCCAATCTGGGCCAGGCTGGCCGAAACCGTGGAAGATGCGGAAGCGTTTGTTGAAGGATTGCTCGCGGGAAGAATTTCAGCCGCTGGCAACGGTTTGATTGACTTGGCCGCGCTGAATCCCCGGGACAAATGGCTCAACTTGCTGCTGAACGGAGCGACGGAAAAAGTGCCGGTGCGGTTTGCGAAACGCGTTGGGCATTATTTCAACTGTCGTCGTGGCATTGCCACGGGAGCGAACGATTTCTTTTGTCTGAGTCGTGCGGAGATGCGCGAGCATCAGCTTACGGAGACGCACGTTGAGCCGTGCATCACTAAGGCCACGGATGCCGACGGACTGGTGTTCACGAGCGAAAAATTTGATGCGCTGGTCACTCGCGACAGAAGGTGCTTTCTACTCAATCCCTCGCGCAACGGGCAGAAGCTCGCCCGCTACCTTGAGCTTGGAGAGCAGCAGGGCATTCCGAAGCGACATCTGCCAAGCCATCGGCCCGTTTGGTATCTGCCGGAGAATCGTGCCGTAGCAGATATTTGGGTGGCGGTGTTCTCGCGCGAGTCGGTGAAATTCATCCTGAATACTTCCGGCGCAAAAATCCTGACTTGTTTCCACGGTCTCTACGCAAAACCCGGAAACGAGTTGCTTGCGCCTCTGATGACGCTTTTCCTCAATAGCAGTTTGGGGCGGGAATCGTTCTCGCAAGTGAACCGGTTCTACGGAGACGGCTTGAACAAACTTGAACCCAAGGACGTGGAAGACATGCCTTGCCCGGTGATGCCGAAGCTGAATCGGGCGGAAGCAAACGAACTCACCTGCAAGCTTGCCGAATTGGAGGCGTTGGCTCTGAACGAGCGGACGGCGCGGATTGACGAACTCGTGAAGCGCTACTTCGACTTCGCTGAAGAAGTCAACCAGCAGGCAGAAGAACCTTCTTCATCGCGGCAGCATCAAGTTCGAAGCCGCCGCCCTGCGGGACAACATACGCATCGTGCCGTCCCAGTTCCGTGACCCGATGCTCGGCCGCAAATGTCGGGAGACTCGTCGCCTTGCCAAGCCGCGCACCTCGTGTAATCGGAATCATGATGGTGGCTTTCTCCTGACTCTTGGCCGGCGTTTCAATCGAGTAGCCATCACCGCTGGCGATGGTGGCAAAGATGTCGAGAAAGTTGATGGCGAACACGGAGTCGAAGAACACCTGACAGTATGTTTGCGGCACACGATGTCGCTCCAGCCAGCGATAGACGATGACGAGATCCTCGACCTTCACAGTGAAACTCGGCGTCTCGCGCCCGCTCTTGTTCCCGTCGTCGCGTTGTTTTTGCCTCACGGCCATGTATTTCAACGCTTCAAACTTGCTGGAACGAACTTCGATGGCCGCGACCGCACGTTTCACCATCGCCTCGGTCTCTGCGTGACTGCGCTCTGACAGGTCGCTATCCACGGCAACACTTGCCGAAAACAAAACCAAGTCGGGCCGCTTCCCGAAAAGCCGCGTCTCTTCCAATCCAGCGAGGTAACGCCCTTTGAACTCAGGATGCCCCGCCGCAATGCGGTCGGTGTTCCCATACTGAGTGACTCTGAACTCCGGTAGCGCAACGAAGATTGCGCTTGTCAACATGCGTTCGGCCCAATCGCCCATCGCACGATTGGCGAGGAATTCGGAGCGCGCGTCTGTCGGCACTCGGGCTTTCCGCGTTGGCTTCGGTCCTTCTCCGCCGAACGTGAGATGACGCGGTTCAATTCCTTTTTCGGTCAGTGTGGCAACGACACCGTCCAAAGTGGCCTTCAATCGTTGGAAATACTGGCTGCTCATCGCTTCTTCTCCTCGAAGGTGAACAGCTCCTTGACCTCGACTTTCAGGATCTTTGCGAACCTCTCCAAGCCGGCGACGGACGGTGCATTGACGCCACGCTCAACCAAGCTGATGAACTCAACCGAGCAGGCGAGTGCTTCCGCCAGTTGCTCCTGGGTGAGCTTTCGAGCTTTGCGGAGTGCGGCGATGCGTTGGCCGAGTTTTCGTTGAAGCACGGAGTTTAACTACCAGATTGACTCGCTCCTCACCACGCAGCTAAACTACGGCTGGTAAGAATCGAACGCCTGTGAAAAAGTCACGCCCATGCCACTACAAGGACAACGTGGAAGACTTTCTGTTGTCTCACGAGAAATGCTTGGACATTGCAACTGAGACGCGACGAATCAAGCCTTGGCCGATAGACGGAAGAAGGTTCAAGAACATCTATCTCTGCGCAAACTGTGCCATGAGGTTCGACGACAGAATGTCCGAGGCGTGGGGAGAGGCACTTGGGTCATGAAAGAGCGACATTGTGGAAGTTCATTTGATTACAGCCGCGTTCGCCGAGTATTTTCACGCGAGTTGAATTTGAAACGTTTTGCCCAAGTTGAATTGAATTATTGCCATCATCGCGACGGCCTGCGCCCCGGCTCGATTGCCGACGCCAGGTTGCACGCTCGACGACTGAACCAGCGACCCAGATACAACTAATGACCATTGACCACTCCCTCCTGCAATCCTTGTTCAACGAACTTCCGGTGGCAACGCAGACACGCTTCGAGGAAGCCGTCACCCGGATTGTTGCCGCCAAACAGCGCGGCGGCAAGGTGGTGGTGATCACCGGCAGTGGCCCGAACATTCACGAGGGTGTCACCACCTTGATCGCGGAGTTGATGCGTGCCGGCTTGGTGGACGGAGTGACCACCAGCTCGGCGGTCGTCTCCCACGAGATGGGCGGCACGCTTGATCTGGTGAAGCGTTGTCCGGGCGAATCCTTGGGACTGCCGAAAGCGATCCTGCCCCGCGGTGAGGAATTCGAACTGACGCTCATGGACGACGACGCGATCCGCGCCATCGGCCACCACATCCCGATTGACTGGGCGTTGATCGAAAAACTGAAGCAGTCCCCGGGCAAAACGATCATCAAGGCCGCGGGCAACCTCGGTTATCCGATGGGTTTGTGGCTGGAACACTTCGCCCAGGAGATTTTGACCTTGGCGCGCGAGCACGGCCGATCGTTTGAAGAAGTGGCGGGTCTGGGCGCCGACGAACGCACCATGATCGGCATTGGCGCGCGGCGCGGCCTGCCGGTATTGGTGACGATCCCGCAACTGGTCGGCGGCGGCGCGGTCGGCTTGTGCATCGGCGACAGTCTCACGCTCACCGAGCGCGCCGGCCGGCTGGCGCATCTGCTCGCCACTGCCGACGTGATCATCGAATCCGGTGTCGCATTGACCCAGGAAATTCATGACGGGCCGTTTGAAACCTACACAGGGCACGGCTTGTGGTCCGCGTGGCAGGGCCATTACAACTACAGCCTGGCGGGCAAGGCCCTCATCCGGATTGATCTCGATCCGGCGCTGGAACACGTTTGGGAAATCGAGCGCGGCGGTGGCGCGGTGACACAGGCCATCGCCGATGGGCTGCCCAAAACGAAGATGTTCAAGGTGCCGTTTCGCATGGAGATGTCCGGCTTCGCGCGGCACGAGGGCAGCCTGCCGCTGATCGGCGACCTCGGCAGCATCTGGCCGCTGCTGGCCTGGAAATGCTCCCCGGCGCTGGGCGTCGAATTGCAGTTCCTCTCGTATCCGCAACAGAGCGAGCCGGGCAAAGCGATGCGTGATGAGATCGTGCGCGAGGTGAAGCCACTGAGCCGCGAACGGATGCTGCAAGCCCTGCGTTCCGGCGAAATGAAACCCGGCTGATGACTTCCCTGCGCTTCCTCGATCTGCTGGTCATCGGCCTCTACTTCGCAGCCATGGTGGCTGTGGGCTGGCTCTTCTCGCGGCGGGTCAAGACGACGGAGGGTTATTTTGTCGGCAACCGCTCCTATCCCGGCTGGGTGGCTGGCGTCTCCCTGTTCGGCGCGCAGATCAGTTCCATCACCTTCGTCGCCTACCCCGCTGACGCCTTCAAGACCGCCTGGTTGCGCTACTTGATTTGCCTGACGCTGCCGGTGAGCGTATTCATCGCGACGCGGTATCTCCTGCCGTTCTTCCGGCGCGGCAACGTCACTTCCTTGTTCGAGTATCTGGAAGCGCGCTTCGGGCCGAAGACGCGGGTGTACGGCGCCAGCGTGTTCCTGCTCTCGCAGTGCATCCGGATCAGCATGATTCAGTACCTCGTCGCGCTGCTCATGCACTCGCTCACCGGGTGGAGTGTGCCGGTGTGCCTGCTGCTCGGCGGTGCCGTCACGGCGTACTACACCATCGTCGGCGGTCTTGAGGCGGTGATCTGGACCGACGTGGTGCAATCCGTCATTCTCACCGCGGGCGGCTTGCTGATCCTCGGGACCATAGTGTGGAAATTGCCCGGCGGCATTGGGCAGTTGCTCTCCACGGCGGCGGCGGACGGCAAATTGCTTTTTGGCGAACCGGGCGGCGATGGTCAGATCCACGCCATTCCGTGGGGCTTTTCATTGACGCGAAAAACCTTCGTGATGCTTCTGGCGGTCGGAGTAATCCAGTGGCTCACCGACTACGTGACGAACCAGGAAGTCGTCCAACGCTACTGTGCCGCCAAGTCCACGCGCGACGCCCGCCGCGCCATGTGGATTTGCTGCTGGTCGTGCCTGCCCACCTGGGGCTACTTCATGCTGGTCGGCACGGGGCTTTATGTTTTCTACAAGGTCTTCCCCGACCCGGGCGCGGCGGAGATGCTCTCGGGCGCCCGCAAGGCGGAGGGCATCGTGCCGTTTTTTGTCACCACGCAGCTTGGCCCCGGCTTCACGGGTCTGGTGGTCGCCGCCGTGCTGGCCGCTGCCATGTCGAGCATGTCCTCGGCGATGAACTCCATCTCCTCCGTCGCGGTCACGGACCTCTACAAACGCCATCTCGCTCCCGGCCGCTTGGACGCCCACTACATTCGCGCCGCCAAGACCGTTACCCTGGGCAGTTCGCTGATCATGGTTGGCGGTGCGTGGTGGCTGTTCCGCGCCGAGACAATGACCCTCCAGCATTTGTGGACCGAGTTTCAATCCATTCTCGCCGGCGGGCTGCTCGGACTGTTTCTGCTGGGCTTCCTCACGACCCGGGTGGACGGTCGGGCCGTGGGCATCGGCATCGGCTGCGCCGTGGTTTTCTCTGCCGGGATGTCCCTCGTCGCGCTCGGCTTCCTGCCGGCGAACTGGATCAAGGTGGTGGAATCCAGATTCGATTCGTACTACACGGGCATTGTCGGGAACCTGCTGACGTTCGCGGTGGGTTACACCGCCGCCCGCCTGTTCCGCCCCCGGCCCCGAGAAGTGGTCAACCTGACGCTGTGGACGCGGAGCACCACCACCGATGAGTAGATCTGTCGCCAACGAACTTTCCGGCTTCGCAAGCGGCGCGCGAATACTTAACCGACCCGCACAAAATAACTTTCTTCGCGTTCCTTGCGTTCTCTCGCGGCCATTTCAACTGCGGAGATTGGGATGAACCGGAATTCCACAGAAGCAAACGAAGGGAACGAAGATTTCTTCCCCGCTCCGTTTCCTTCGTTGCCTTCTGTTCGGCCAAGAGAGTGAGTCTGGTTTTCATGGTCAGGTCTCCTCGCGTTGGAAGTTGTCGCATGCCCCGGTTCGGAATCACTGCCCCAAAGACAACACGCGGAAGAATCCCTGCGACCCTTGCGGCGTCAGGGTCGCGCTGGGGCTGAAGGCCAAGACCACACCTCCCTGGTCGCCGACGGTGACGGCCAGCGTCTGGCCGTCGCGACTGAGCGAAACCCAGCCGCTGCGCACGCCGGTCGCCCCCGCCAGCAACACCGGCACGCCGACTCGCAGAGTGATCGCGTCAAGACCACCGCCCCGCCCCAACGGCCACCGGTAAGCCCCGCGGCTTCAAGGCGTGATCAAGTGGCGCTGGTCGGGTTCGACGATCACCGAATAAGCCGCGCAGTGTGCACGTCCCAGAGGCGGACGCCGGCCAGTGCCGCCGAAGCCAAGAGCCGACCGTCACGGCTGTAGTCCAGTCCCCACACTTCGGTCTCGAGGTCGTAGCCGTGCGGCGTGCGACATTCGCGTGCAGTAGCCACTTCGAAGCGTCCGTGGGCGTCGGCGGCGTTGAAGGCCAGCCAGCGGTCGTCCGCGGAAAACACCCTGCCGCCACCTCGACCGCACACCAACTCCCGGCCCGTCCACGGGGACCACAAGCGGGTGCTTCCGTCGCAGGACGTGCTCGCGACCAGATCGCCGCCGGCGCCGCAACACACTTGGATGACCCAGCCCTGGTGCCCGTGGAGAACCAAGTTCAGCTTCCCGTTCCCCGCGTCCCAGAGATAAGCGTTCTGGTCCTGACAGGCCGTGAGCAGGAGACGGCCATCGGGATGCCAGGCGAGCCCATTCACCGCCCCCGAGTGGGGCAATTGAGCCAGCGTCACTCCCTCAAGATTCACGATCTCGACCAGACCGCCGTCTGCTCGCCGGCAGGTGGCCAGCCTCAGGCCCTCCGGACTGAACGAAACCGGCCCACTGCGTTCGCTGCCTTTCAACTGCGTCCTGAGCCGGCCCTCGCCTGGTCCTTCGGCGGGCAGTTCATACACTTCAAGCGCGCCGGTGCGACCGACGAAGGCAAGGCGGTGCCCATCGGGACTGAACCCCAGACCGCCTCCGAGGTGCGGGGCCCGTTGCTTCAAGCACGGCGTCCGGGTCTGCCAATCCCACACCTCGACCCACGCCGAACCGTCGGCCTCACTCGAGATCAGGGCCAGCCTCCGGCCGTCCTAGGGCCAGGGCGCTTGGCGCTCCAGGGGCGGGGTGCCGTTTTTGCCGTGGGTGACTTTCCCACACCAAGGCCGGCGCCTTGGCCACGGGGATGAGAAAGACGCCGGTGAACTGCGGGTCTTTGGGCCGGTAGGATTCGGCCAGTTCATGGTTGCGTTGGCCGGAGACGCAGTCGATCAGCGGGAGACCGTGGGCTTCGGCCCAGGCACGCACGCGCCGGCTGAAGGTGCCCGCCATGGCCTGGAGAGGGTCGCGGTCCAGATGCTGGTCGGAGCCGTGGAGGGCGCGCCAGAAGTTGCGCATGCCGCCGCCCTGTTGGCCGCCGAAGAAGTAACCGTGGAAGACGAGCCAATCGACGCAATCAGAGTGGCCTCCCAGGGGTTCGGCGGAGTAGGTGGAGAAGTCATCAGTTGGAGTCAGGGCGAGAGGCTAACAGAGTTCGAGCCTCTCGTCACCGGCTGCGCGGAGCGCCGCTTTTTCCCAGCGCAGTCTGGGAAAAAGCGTGGACCTCCGTGGGCGGAAATTATTCAAGAATTCAAAAACATTCCGAGAAGTTTCGAGTCCTGCAATTACCTCAGCCCTCAATGATTCTGTCGGCCTGGGCACGGCGGCGAAGCGGCCCAATTCGGAGAGACAGAATCATTGGGGGCAGGATCATTCTGTTCACAGGGTCTTGTCCAACCGGCTGGCTTGGCAGGTCAGAATTTCAAATCCCTTTGGCTATACTTTTACTTTGCGTTTTGAGCTTCGAACTTCGGCCGAGAGGGGTGGCCACCGAAACCAGGCGAAGGACCTGATTTAGTTCTTGGCCAGTCGGTTTCGTTCCCTGCATAATTGGGGCAGACCATGAGCGCGGCGAAGAAAGCCTCCGACACCAAACTGATCGCAGCCAAGGAACTGACGGTCGTCAACAAGCTGGGCATCCACGCCCGGCCCGCCGCCCTGTGGGTCAAGACGGCCAATCGCTTCGGCTGCGAGCTGACGGTCGAGAAGGACGAAGAGAAGGTCAATGGCAAGAGCATCATGGGCCTGATGATGCTGGCCGCGGGGCCGGGGAGCAAATTGCGCGTGCAAGCCCAGGGCGCCGACGCCGCCCAGTGCGTGCACGAACTGGAGGCGCTGGTGAAACGGAAGTTTGATGAGGAGTGAGGCGTAATGCGTAAAGAGGTCAGCGGATCCTCGAGCGCCTCGCAAATGTGTTTGATGTGCGTCCTGATCGTGTTCTCGGAAATGGAGAGTTCCTTCGCGATCTCATCGTTGCGATACCCCTTGGCGATCAGCCGGAGGACCTCCGTCTCCCGCTGGGTAAAGGGACGATGATCTGCCGGGCTGGCCAGTGTTTTCTGGAGCTCCTGGATCACGTGCCGGGCAATCGAGGGGGACATCCACGATCCTCCGTTCAAGCAGTCCCGAACCGCTTGGAGCAAATCTTGCGGCGAGGTGCCTTTGATCAAATACCCGCTGGCACTCGCCTGGATGGCCTGCACCACTTGACGCGGTGTCTTGTCGATCGAGTGAACCAAGATCTCACACTTCCGCCCCTGCCGTCTGAATCGCTGTTTCAATTCCCAGATCAGGCGGAGGCCCTGCATGCGAGGGAGGTTCAGGTCCACGATCACCACGTCCGGGTTCAAGCGCGGGACCTGTGCCAACGCTGTCTCGGCGGTGCTCCAGCCGCCGACGCACTTGAAACCGTCATGCCCGTCCAGGACCTGCTGCAAAGCGCGGAGTTCATTGGGTTCGTCTTCGACGATGGCGACGGTGATCATAAGTGGGGGATCGTAAGGCGGATCGTGGTGCCTCGGCCGGGCGCGGAATGGACTTCCAACCGGCCGCGGATAGCTGCCGCGCGCGTCTTCATGTTGGCCAGGCCACGCTCACGGCCCGCGTCGGTGAGATCAAGCACAAAGCCCCCTCCGTCGTCTTCGATTTCGATGACGAATTCGTCCGCTTGGACCCGCACCCGGAGCCACGCGGTCGTGGCCTGCGCGTGTTTCACCACGTTGTTGATGGCCTCGCTCGCGATCAAGCTGATCTCCTCGCGCACCCGCGGTGAGATCGGGCGGGCGGGAATCTCCAACGGCACGTCAAGCCGGAGGCCGATCCTCAGCGGCGGCAGGGTCTCCTCAGCATCCTGAATGATCTGCGTCACCAGCCCGTCCAGCGTGTCGGCTCGCGGGTCGTTCATGGAGATGGCCTGCCGGAGAGTCCGCAGCGCGGCTTGTGCCAGTTGAGTAATCCTGCCCAGTGATTCCTTGCTGCCCTCTTTCTGCGCTGGCGACTCCGGGTCTGCCACTTTGACGATGGCCGAAAGTTTGCCCGCCAGCCGGTCATGAAATGATTTGGTGACCTCTGCGCGCTGGCGCTCGCGAATCGACCGGACGTGCGCCCGGTAAAACACAACCACGCCAGACAGCAAGCCCGCGAGGCCGCTCCCTCTAAACCACCACGTTTGCCGAAGGAACGGTTGGATCGTGAACGCCAGCGTCGCGTCGTTCTCGTTCCGCAGGCCTTGTTTGCCGGTGGCCTGCACGCGGAAGTGGTAGCGTCCGGGGCGAAGGTTCGTGTAGTAGGCGACGCGGCGAGGACCGGCGTCAATCCACTCATCGTCCACGCCCGCGAGCCGGTATTTGAAGCGAATGGCTTCCGGGGCGTTGAAGTCCAAGGCGGTGTAGCGGATTTCCAGGTAGCGGCCGGAGCCGGCGGGCAAAGGCATTT
>ORMF010549621.1_pt1 | contig 20730 bp, 17 predicted proteins | sample 1779871 | NCBI WGS metagenome assembly ORMF01 (sample SAMEA104232316, study PRJEB22302) | groundwater metagenome | biome: forest; feature: aquifer; material: groundwater | place: USA | collected 2011-08-07 | depth 5.4 m | reverse complement strand
GCTTCTGGTAAATGTTATCTCGCTCCGGTTCGCCGTGATTGGATTGCCGCCTGCGCTGCTCTGGGCCAATGCCAGCGCCGTCGCCGACGCATCTTCCGTATGCTTGTCAGTGTTGCAGAAAAAGCCCATCATCTCGAACGTAAAGCCCCTGATCCATTTGTTTTTGGTCTGGCTAAACGGCGAGAAGTCTAAATAGGTCGCGATACTTTTCTTATTGGTAGGCACTTGGCGCCCGTCATCGCCCGCTCCAATGCTGCCAAACACGAAGTTAAACCGCGCGTGGCCCGGTATGCCGACGGCGTCTAGAGGGATGCGCCGGTAGGCAATGCCGACGCCCGTGCCGGTCCGCCCGGTGTTAAAACCGTTGTTGCGGCTGAGTAGATCGTATTCAGCCTGTGCTCCCGTGGCGCTGGAGCCGGCTCGCGCCAGACCGCCGGTGGCCTCGATGTCCGCCCCGAAGTAAACTGTCGGCAGCCACGGATTGATGTTGCCAAAGTGGATATTCCCTTGGGCGCGCTGTAAATCGGTCTGCGTCCCGAAACCGTCCATGTCCAGGCGCGACTGCACTTCGTAGAAACAATTGTTGATGCAGAGGTTCCATTCCTGCCGGAAGCGCCGTGTCATCACCTCGCCATAGGTTCGGTTTGCATGCCCCCGACCCGACTGAAACGGCATCAACCAGTCGATCTCGTGGGAGAGCTGCAAGGCCCAGGCTTTGTCAGCCGCCTCGATGCGCACTCCTTGGCCCGGATCGTACCTGAATGTCGGCATGGCCGCTGCCGCCGCCGCCGCTTCTTTCTTCAGCTCCATCTGATCCGACTTGAGCGCCGACAGCTCCTGCTCCAGCGCCTGAATCTTCTGCTCGACGTTCTGTGCCTGCGCAGGCACGACGCCAAGAGCAAATGCTGCAAGCAGGACGCTCAGCCCCATGATGCTAAACACTCTTTTCTTCATCTTCGCCTCCTTAAATTTTTTTCGTTTCCGATTATAGATGCTTCCCCGCTACGGCACTCCCACGACACGTTACATACCAGCGCCTCTCGACACGGATTGTAGTAATTGTTTTTACTTTAAGTAGTATTCTGCGGCAATAGTACTTGAGTAGTAAATTGTGCGACCGCAATCAGGCTTGCCAGACTTTAGTGAGACTAAGGTCGCAATTTCCCCGTGAAGATGTGAGTTTTTCTTTCGTCATCGTACCGAAAAGGTCGAAATGTTACCCTGCGCTGACCGCCACAGGAACCCAAATGCTTCCTGTCCTTCGTGCAACGGTCGAAAGTCTTCGCAGTTCGCGCAAATTTTCTACCGCGTCAATTTAACTTGCCGAATCGCAAATACTATTTCACCACGAAGCACACGAAGGCCACGAAGGTTTCGGACCTTGATATTTCTAAACTTCTTAACTTCGTGCTCTTCGTGACCTTCGTGGTAAAAGTTGCATTTTCTTTTTGGTTGCGGATTGCCGCGCTGAGTAGTTCGCCGGTCATTCGTTAAGCAGAAGCGAATGCGGTTGGCGAGAGCCGTTGTCCCGGCGCGACAATTTGTGTATTTTCAAAACCCATGAGACCGATCCTATCCTGGCGTTTGATTGCCGTGGGTTGCTTTCTCGCGACGGCGTCCTGCGCGCCGCGAATCACTTCGATCGATCCGGTGGAAGGCGCGCCCGGCACGATGGTGAATTTGTCGATGGAATACCTCGTCGGTTGGCCCCGGGTCGAGATCGGCGGCAAGATCATGGACTGGCCGCAACTTAAACTGCTTGCGGCAAACCCCGAGCGGCAAACCGTTAGCGGCGAAGACCTGGTCTGGATCGAGGACAAGGTTCTGCAATTTCGCGTGCCCGATCTGCCGCCGGGGGAGTACGCGGTGACGATTCACGACGACAAAGGACCGCCGGGACAGCCGGTCTATTCGTTCCTGGAAACCACGGCCTACGTCATGTTTCCCCCCGTATGGCCCTATGTTTTTCGCGCCAATCGGGCGCAGGCGCAGTTTAAAATCCTGCCGCGGCCGCCATCGGAGTCCACCGGTCCTTAGATCGTGCTCGTGGTTCGTGTTCGCGGTTGTTCGAGCACGAGCAACGAGCACGACAGAAGAGCACGATTACCCGCGCGGCGATTGCGCGCCAGGTTATTGAGTAAGGTTCTTCCGGGTTTTAGTGTGAAAGGGTACTCACCACGAAGAGCACGAAGGAAAGAAGATTTGATCCCAAAGAACGCAAAGGATTTAGGTTTCAGATCTGTGGGGCAACCGCCTTGTGGTTACCCTTGTAGTAGTACCGAGGGCACGAAGTTTTGGTTCACAAATATCCGAACCCTTCGTGTCCTTCGTGCCTTCGTGGTGAATCCGACTTTTCTCATTTTGGTTGCGGTTGTGCCGCGCTGGGATCTTCGTGGTGAACAAAATCAAGGTTATAGTGCCAGGTTACCCACACAGAAGCCTGAAGAGCGTTAAGTTAAATAGTAGCGAGGCGCCCGCTTGGATTTCCAATCAGTTTCCGTCGTGATTCCAGCCTATAATGAGGGCGAGCGCATTGAAGCAACTTTGGGCAGGCTTACGGAGTATCTCGCAAACAATTTTCCCCGCTTCGAACTTATCGTCGTTGACGACGGCTCCGGCGACGATACCGCGGACAAGGTCAAACGGGCTGCAGAAACCAACCCTCATATCGCGTTGATCTCCTATTCCCCCAACCGCGGCAAAGGATTTGCCGTGCGTCAGGGGATGTTGCGCGCCGCCAATGACGCAGTGCTTTTTACCGACGCCGATCTTTCGACGCCGGTTGAGGAAATCGAAATGGCCTTGGGGGAACTGGCGCGCGGGTTTCCGGTCGTGATCGCCTCCAGACGGCACCCCGACTCGACTATCGCCTCCCGCCAGAGCCGGGCAAGGGAAATCATCGGAAGAATCTTTAACGCTTTGGTCCGGCTGATGATTGGCTTGCCCTATAAGGACACCCAATGCGGCTTTAAGGGTTTCACGCGGAGCGCCGCCAAGGAGGTATTCGGTCGCGCGCGGATCGATACTTTTTCGTTCGATGTCGAGGTGCTGCTCATCGCCAGGACTCTTGGATATGCGATCAAAGAAATCCCCGTGCGCTGGACCAATGCGCCCGGCAGCAAAGTGCGCCCGCTGCGCGACGCGCTGACGATCTTGAACGAGCTGCTGATCCTTTACCGCGCCAAACTGCGGGGCGGATCCTGTTCGTGATTCGTGCTTGTTGTTCGTGCTCGTGTTCGAAAAACGATCGCGATTGCCCGCGAGACAATGGAGCGCCAGGGGGGGGCCGCGGCGAAAGGGGGCTCAGGGCGAACGGAAATTTCATTGACAACATTGACCACTCTCCGTTCATGCTGAGGCTCTCGAAGCATGAACCCGGATTTTTCCACACACTCTGAGTCAAGAAAAAAACCCGGATCGTCTTGACTGTAGGTTGCCGTCGCGTATAAGATTGGTCAAATTTAGTAGAGAATTTGCAATGATTGTAAAAATTATTCTTTTCGCTTTGCTGCTCGGCGCTGGGACGGCCGGTTGCTCATCGGTTTCGCTGCCCTCATTGCCGTCCTTACCATCAGTACCGTGGTTCGCTTCGGCGCCCAAAGCCGACGCCACGGAGCAGCAGCTTCTCGATGAAGGCACCCGTTATTTCAACGAGAAGAAATACGTCCGCGCCATTGACGCCTTCACGAAAATCAAGACCGACTATCCCTTTAGCCCGGCGCTCACCCACGTCTCGCTGAAAACCGCCGACGCCTATTACCTGAACGAACAGTACCCTGAGGCGATCAATGCCTTCAAAGAGTTTCAATCGATGCACCCGACCAACGAAAACATTCCCTTCGTGACCTACCGCCTCGGACAATCTTACTTCGACCAGTTCAGCTCCGCGGACAGGGATCAGAAAAACACCGAAATCGCCAGGGGATATTTCGAGACCGTGGTCGCCAAATATCCGAAGTCACCCTATGCCGCCGAGGCGAAACAAAAACTCGCCAAGGCCGTCGAGTACCTGTCGGAACATGACTTCAACATCGCCACCTTCTATTTCCAGCAAGAGAAATACCCGGCCGCGCGGGACCGCTTTGAGGAAATCGTACGCCGCTATCGCGGTTCTCCGACTGCCGTAAAAAGTCTTTTCTATCTGGGAGAGAGTTACCGGCGAGAGAGAAATAACGTTAAGGCGGCGCTCGCTTACGAAGCGCTGATCCAACATTACCCGGAGAGCAAGTTCGCGGCGGAAGCGAAAACCCAACTCGCGCAGCTTGGAAAAGAAAAGAGCGACCCGCTGGCGATGCTCTTGATGCGCGATCGAAGACCCACGGCCTCGCCGATTCCGGAAAAGACCGAGACCGCGGACGCTAAGTTGAAAGACGTGGAGTTCGTCGCGAAAAAGGAAGTAGTGTTCGAGGAGCCGGGCGCCGAAAAAGACCTCTTTCAGCGCGTCCTTGACAAAATCAACCCCTTTTCCGACAGCGGCAAAAAGACCGATGATAAGCCCCCCGAAAGCTGGCAAGAGCTTCTGGCGAAGAAAAAAGCAGCCCAGAAGGAAGAACCGGCGAGTTGGTGGAGCAGCATCAACCCTTTTAGCAGTCGCGATTCCAACGATAGTAAGCCGAAAAAGGGCGACAGCTCCAAAGATCAGCAGTTAGTGAACCAGATCGACGATTCGCTGCAGCAGAAGGGGCTAAACACGCAAAGCCAATTGGCGGCTTTGAAACCTCCGGCCGCAGCGTTGCCGGAGCAGCCCCCAGCGCCCGTCCAGACCATGGATACCGGGAAGCTCGTTCGAGAAATCGATGCCGGCTTGAAAAAGAGCGGCCGGGAAGTAAAGGAGCTGACGCCGCCGGAGGCTGCGGAGGCTTTAAGGAATCCGGCAGCGCTGGAAGCCTTGGCGGCAAAAAAGAAAGCGGCGGAATCGGAGCCGCAAAACACAACGACAAGCGGACTGCTGAGTAGCATCGATCAAACACTTAAGAGGCAGGGTGTGGACCCCGCGCGCTTCGAACCGCCGCCCGCGGGGCCAGCCGGCAAAGAACCCACGGTAAAAAATGACCCCCAAAGGAAAGTCGAGATCGAGCCAAAATTTGCCTTGGAGAAGGGCCCGCTTTTCCTCAACCCTACCGAAACCCAGGGAATAGCCGGCACGACACCGGAGCCCGTGACCCAGGAAAAAAATACTGAGAGCACGGAACAGAACCCCGCGACTCGTGACATTTCAAAAGCTCTGGTCAAAGGGCCAACCCAACCGCAAGCCTCAACAGCTGCGAAGCAGGAAGAAGAGAAAAAACCCGCCCCAGGGCAAGACCCGGAAAACAAAGGCGCCTTTGGGCAGCTCAGACAAGATCTGGACAGCATCGGCAAGATTCTGAATCCTTTCCGCTGGTAGCCGAAACAAAAACACAGCCCACGGCTCATCACTCAACGGCGTTCGCCACCGTTCTCCAGCGCGCGCACCCTGAGGCCCTCCGCCATCGTCCGTGGCGGCGCAACGACAATCCACTCTCCCTCAACCACTCCGCTGGTCATCTCTACCATTTCATCCTGGCTTTCACCCGTAACAACCGGCCTTCGCTGTGCTTTGCCGCCGACGATCGCGTAGACAAAAGTCCGCCCCTCGCGCTCAACCAAAGCTTGCTTGGGAACCAAGAGAGCATCGTGCTGCTCATCGAGCCGCAGCGTTACCAACGCCTGTGAACCCGGCGTCCACTCGAATTCGGTGTTCACCAGGTGAATCTCCGCGAGCGCGCCATCGCCGCCGGTGGCGGCATCAGGGTAAGCGTTCACCGCATGGCCTTGCAGCACCCGGCCAGGAAAGTCTTTTAGGTCGACCTGGGCCGCCAGGCCCTCGTGAATCGCGGCGAGATATTTTACCGGAATTTTGATGACGATCTTTAAGCGGCCGGGATCGCCGATGGTCAGCACCGGCGCGGAACTTTTCACCTTCCCGCCGGGATCCACCCACCGCCGCGTCACCACCCCGGCAAAGGGCGCGAAAATATTCGCCAGCGCAAGGAGCCGGCGCAACTGCGCCTGCTCCGCCTCTTGCTGGCTTATCTGGGCCTGGGCCAGATCGCGCGCCGCCCTCGCTGCCGCGGCGCCGGATTCGGCGGCGCTCAGATCCTTTCGAGCGATCAAATCCTTGGCGAGCAGCTCGCGGGTTTTTTCCAAACGGTTAAGGGCCGCGGCCTGCTGCTCGGCGCTTTTTTTTAGCGCCGCTTCAGCGAGCCGGAGCGCCTGCTCGGATTTTTCCAAGCGCTCTATGATCTCGCCGGGTCGAACCGTGGCGAGGATCTGGCCGCCTTTGACGGCATCGCCGATCTTGACATGCACCTGCCCAACGGTGCCGGCGAGGGGCGAAGGAATATCCGCCATTTTTACCGGTTCAAGTTCTCCGCTGCCGCGCACGATGATCGCGATGGCGCCCTTCTTAACCTGGGCGGCGCGCACCACAACGGCGCCGCCGCCCAGCCAATCATGCAATGGGTCATAGAGAACCGTCACGAGCCACGCGCCGCCACCGAGCCAGACCAAGGCGACTGCCAGTGGGATGCAGAGCCAGAGATAGCGCTTCATAGGTCAGGGCGGGCTGAGCGGATAGTAGGGTTGAAAGGGATAATTTCAGCGCCAAGAGTTTCTCGCAGGCGCAGGGACTGTGTCACAATGTCGCAGAACCTTCGGTTGTCATCCCGAGCGAATGCGAGGGATCTAGGATTTCTCCCTTCGGTCGAAATGACATTAGAGGTAGTGACACGGTAGTTTGCCCTTTTGACACAGGGTCGGAGAGGGGAATAGCGCGTGGACTTGCGAAAACTCATTGAGACGGGAAATAAGCCCGGGAATCGTTCTCCGTAGGACACGCCTGGGGATCGATCGCGCAGTTGGGCGGCTGCGCGCGCCGCCGCCCGCTCTGCCGGGCGTCTTACAGTTTCTGTTTGTTGACGGCGAGCTTTGCACCCAGAGCCGCATCACCCCCGAGCAGTGCCTGACGTCCTTTCGACCCCCGCGACCTCTCAGTCAGAGAGACCATAAAGGCCTGGCACTTCTCCAAATAAAGATAAACCACCGGCGTGATGTACAGCGTTAGCACCTGTGACACGAGCAGGCCGCCGACCACGGCGATGCCCAGGGGTTGCCGCGCTTCAGCCCCGGCGCCCACGCCCAGGGCGATCGGCACGGCGCCGACGATCGCCGCCATGGTCGTCATCATGATCGGCCGGAAGCGCACCAGGGCGCCTTCGTAGATGGCCTGGGCCGGCGTTTTGCCTTCGTTGCGCTGGCCTTCGAGGGCGAAGTCGATCATCATGATGGCGTTTTTCTTGACGATGCCGATCAGCATGATCAAGCCGACGAAGGCATAGATGCTCAGGTCCATGGAAAAATAATACAGCGCGAAGAGCGCGCCCAGACCCGCGGAGGGCAAACCCGAAAGAATCGTCAGCGGATGAATGAAACTCTCATAAAGAATGCCGAGCACCAGGTAGACAACGAACACGGCCAGCGCCAGCAACACCCACAGGCTTTTTATCGATGATTGAAACTCCTGAGCCGTGCCCTGAAAATTCGTGCTGATCGAAGCCGGCAGGGTCTCACGAGCCAAGCTGTTGACCTTCTCCACCGCATCGCCCAACGCCACACCCTCGCGCAGATTGAAGGACATGGTCGCCGAAGGCAACTGCCCGGAGTGATTTACCGACAGCGGTCCGGCACTGTACTTGAGGCTCGCCAGCGAGCCCAACGGCACCATGGGCTGGGCGGTACCAGCTTGACCGGCAGTCGAGCGGATGTAGAGCATCGACAGCGCCGACGGATCGTTTTGGAACTTTGGGTCGATCTCCACGATCACCTGATACTGGTTGTTCGGAGTATTGACGGTCGAGACCTGCCGCGTCGCATAGGCGTTCCAGAAGGCTTCCTCGACTTGCCGCGCCGAAATCCCTTGGGCCGTGACACCCATGGTCGAGGCCTTGTCGCGGTCAAACACTACCTGCAACTGAGGGTTTTTGAGCTGTAAATCGCTGCCGACATCGCGCAGGTCGGGAAGCGCTCTCAGCCGGTCTTCAAACAGCGCCGCATGGCGATAAAGCTCAGGGGCGTCGGGACTCTGCAAGGTGAGCTGGTAGAGGCTGCGGCTCAGCCGTCCGCCGACCCGGATGACCGGCGGGTTCTGCAGCGATACCCGGATGCCCGGCACCCGCGCTAACTTTGGACGCAAATCCCGGATTAATTCCTCCGCGCTAAGAGGCCGCTCCTTGCGCGGTTTGAGCTTCATGAAGATACGGCCCGTGTTACCGGTCAACCCCACGCCGCCGACACCGACGCTGGAGAAATAGTTCTCGACGTTGGGATCCTTGCCGACGATGGCGGCCAACTGCTGCTGGTACTTGACCATCTGCTCGAAGGAAACTCCCTGGGCGCCCTCGGTGTTGATCAAAACCTGCCCCGTGTCTTCGCTCGGGATGAAACCTTTAGGCACCAGCCCAAACATGTGAATGGTAGCGAACAACACGACTACGGAAGCAACGAAGGTTGTAACGTGATGCCGCATGACCCAGCGAAGCGAAATTTCGTAGCCCTTAGTCATTAGGTCGTGGCAGCGCCCCAGGAAGAGGTACAGCCAGCCATGTCTTTGCTCCGCGGGCGGCCGCAGATAGCGGCTGCAGAGCATCGGAGTCAGGCTGAGGGAGATGAATCCCGAAACCAAAATCGCCACGCAGATGGTCACGGAAAATTCGCGCAGCAGCCGGCCGAGCATGCCGCTCATGAACAGCACCGGGATAAACGCCGCCACCAGCGAGAGGGTCATGGAGACGATGGTAAAGCCGATCTCCTTGGCGCCTTTCACCGCCGCCTCGTAGGGCTCTTCTCCTTCCTCCATGTGGCGCACGATGTTCTCGAGCACGACGATGGCGTCGTCGACGACGAATCCGACGGCCAAAGTGAGAGCCATGAGAGATAGGTTATTCAAGCTATAGTCGAGCAGATACATCACCGCGAAGGTGCCGACGATGGACATCGGCAGCGCCAAGCTGGGGATGATCGTCGCCGACACGTTGCGCAGGAAAAGAAAGATGACCAGTATGACAAGGACGACCGTGCCGATGAGCGTCAACTGCACGTCGTGCACCGACTCCCGAATCGACTGGGTGCGGTCGAAGAATACGTCGAGCTGGATGGACTGCGGGATTTGCGCCCGCAGGCTCGGCAAAATCGCCTTGATGGCATCGACGACTTCGACGACATTGGCGCCTGGCTGGCGCTGGATGCCCAAGATGACGGCTCTTTTGCCGTTGAACCAACTGCCGACACGGGTATTTTCGACGCTGTCGATGGCTTTGCCGATGTCTTGGATGCGCACCGGCGCGCCGTTGCGGTAGGTAACGACCATCGGCTGGTACGCCTCGGCATTGGTCAATTGCGCATCTGACACTAAAGTGTAAGCGCGGTTGGGAGCATTTAAGGTGCCCACCGGCAGGTCCACATTGCCGCGCTGGATCGAGGCGACCACATCGTCGATGCCGATCTGGCGGGTCGCCAGCCGATTGGGATCTAACTGAATCCGCACGGCGAATTTCTGCGAGCCGAAAACATCGACCTGAGCGACGCCGCTGATCATCGAGACGCGCTGCCCCAAAATCGTCTGGGCGTATTCATCGACGGTGGACAGCGGCAGCGTTTGTGAAGTGAGCGCCAAAACCAAGATCGAATTGTTGGCCGGGTTGACCTTACGATAAGAGGGCGGGGTCGGCATATTCGGCGGCAGGTCGCGCGCCGACCGCGCGATCATCGACTGCACATCCTGGGCGGCGGCGTCGATGTTTCGACTCAGGCTGAACTGCAGCGTGATCTGGGTGCGCCCCAGGGAGCTCGTCGAACTTAAGGAATCGAGGCCGGCGATGGTGGAGAAATTTTTCTCCAGCGGCGTGGCCACCGAGGAGGCCATGGTTTCGGCGCTGGCGCCGGGCAAGTTGGCGTTTACGGTAATCGTCGGAAAGTCGACCGTCGGCAGGTCACTGACCGGGAGAGACTTGTAGCCCATGATGCCGAAGATGAGAATACCCAGCATCACGAGCGTGGTCGTGACCGGTCGCCGAATGAATAGCCCTGAGATGTTCATGACGCGCCTCGCTCCTGCGCTTTACGCTTGCCGCGGGAGCCCTGGTCCTTGCTCCCCTCGTTCGTCTCGGCCTTCTTGTTCGCCTCCTTGATATCCACCTGAGACCCCGGACCGAGCAAAAATTGCCCTTCCCCCACGACCACCCCCCCAGCCGCCACTCCTTTGGCGATCACCGCCTCGCCTTCCTGCGTCTGCCCGACGGTGACCGATCTCACCTCCACCCGCTTATCTTCCTTCACGACAAAAACTTGTTGCCCTTCCGGGCCTACTTGAATCGCCTCCGACGGAATGACCACGGCGTCCGCTTGCGTCGAGAGCGTCACGGCGACATTGATAAACTGCCCCGGCCACAGTCGTTTAGCCGTGTTTTTAAACTCGGCCTTGAGCTTGATCGTTCCGGTGGTCCGCTCCACTGCGTTATCGACGAACGCCAGCGTTCCCTGTTCCGGACGGCCCTCGTCGGATTGAAAGCGCGCGTCGACCTTGAGAACGCCCGCCGCCATATGGCGCTTGATGTTGGCCAAATGCTGCTCGGGGACGGAAAAAGTAACGTTGATCGGACTGAGCTGATTGATCACCACCAGAGGCGTGCCGTCGTTCACCCGCACCAAGTTGCCCTCGTTCACGAGCAGGCTGCCCACCTGGCCGTCAATCGGCGAGTAGATGTAGCAGTAGCTCAATTGAACCTTGGCCGTTTCCACCGCCGCCTTGTCCGCATCGACCACCGACTCCAGCGCGTCGGCATTGGTGCGGATCTGGTCATATTGTTCCTGAGAGACGTATTGCTTTTTGAGCAGCTCGGCGTAGCGGCGCGCCTGCTCGCGGGCGTTTTGCAATTGCGCCACGTCCCGCGCCAAGTTCGCTTCGGCCTGTTTCACCGCCGCTTCGAAGGGACGCGGGTCGATGGTGAAGAGCATCTGTCCTTTCTTGACGTTCTGCCCTTCTTTGAAGTGCGCCTGCATGAGTACGCCAGTGACCTGACTCTTGACGGAGACTGTGGCAAACGGCTCGCCGTTGCCGACCGCGCGAATCTGGATGGGGATGGCCTTCTGTTGCGCCGTAGCGACGAGGACCGGTACGGCCTCGCGGCTGCGACCGCCGCCGCGGCTCTGGCCGCGCTCGCCCGACGGGCTCGTCGGAGCGCCGGCGGTTTGCCCTTCGGATTTGTTTTGCGGCTTGTTGAGCGACCAGGAATAATATTGTTGAAAACCAGCGAAGCCGCCCACGACCACCACCAGCGCGCCTATCCAATAAGAACGCCGCATAGTTAGTTTTCTCCTCACTGAATGGCCGTGAAAATCAACCTAAGTTCTCCGTTCCGTGAACTCGAGCCCTTACTTTCCGATCGCCCGTATAAGCTGCGCGTCGGCGATCTTGTAATCATAAAGTGCTCGAACATACGTCGTTTGCGACTCGGTGTAAAGAGTCTGGGCATCGGTAACTTCAATGATCGAACCGACTCCTACCTGGTACCGTCCGTTGGCCAGATCGAGGTTCTCCTTGGCCGCTTTGGCCGCCGCCTCGTTGGCCTTGATCCGTTCCTGCAACTCCACCAATCTAAGATAACTCTGCTCGACCTCGAGGGCAACCTGCTGGCGCCGCTGCTCCTCTTCGGCCTTGATGACGTAATAATTGCGCAGCGCCTCTTCTACCCGATTCGTCGTGCGAAAACCATCGAAGATCGGGATGTTTAAGCTTAGTTTGACTGACCAAGAGGGTTGAAGAGGAAAGGTATCCAAATGGCGCGTCCTAATTTCATTTTTCAAGCAGAAAGGAACTTGGGTAGGGGGAGTTGTAGTTACATCGGTTGCCTCGACCGTCGTCGTACAGGCGCCCTTGACGGAGTCGGTCTCATTGCTTGCGTGCCTCCGGCCGTAACTCGCATCGAAAATTAAGTCGGGGAGATGGCCGCGGCGGGCCGTGGCGATATTCTGATCTTGGGCCTTTCTCTGGGCTTCGAAACTTTTCAACTCCGGGCGGTTCGCGTAAGCGATTTCCCGCGCCTCTTCGAGGGTGTAAGGAACCGTCGTCATGATCGCCTCCTCCACCAACGGGCGCTCAGGCAATTCTCTAAGTCCCATAGCGTTCTTGAGCGTCACCCATGCGACCTTGACCGCGTTCTGGGCGGCGATCAAGTCTGCCTGGGCGGTGTATAGGTTGGACTCGGCCCGGACAACGTCAATCCTCGCTTTGGTGCCGACTTCGTAAAATCCCCGCGCCTGGCGCACCAACAGATCGCGGCTCTTAATAGTTTCCTCGCGAACTACGACGATGGCGCGCGCCTGAAGATAGGCGTAATAAGACTGCTTTACGCCAAAAATTACGCCATCCACTGTGGTCTTGTAGTTATGGCTCGTAGCATTCAGCGTTTCCCGCGCCGCCTGGACCAAACCTTCGCGCTTGCCAAAGTTGTAGAGAATAAAACTGAACTTCGCCTCACTCGCGAAACTTTCAGACCCGGGTGTAGGTCTTGGGTCAGCGGCCTTTTGGGTCTGGGATGTTTCGTATCCGTTGCTGAGGCTGACGGTCGGGTAATAGGCCGCCATCTGCTGCCCCACTACCGCCCGCTGAGCGCCGATTCTCTCTCGGGCAGCCTGCAGGTTGGGATGATTGTCCAGCGCGATCAGCAGGGCGTCGTCCAAGGTCAAGATTTGCCCTGCGATTGGTTCAGTCGCCTGGCGCGTCATCTGGATCGCTGGCGCCGGAGCATCTGCCGATCGCCCGACTCTCGGATAAAAGAGCATGATGACCGCCAGCCAAAATCCACTATGCTTCAGTGTTGCCTTGCGCCAATTGGTCATATGATGCCTCCCTACCCTGATATCATCACCTAGGTTATATCCTCTCTCCCGGCAAATCAAAATAGCCGGGGCAGGCACCCAGAAAATGTGTCGTAATGCCCCGACGCCCGGTTGTGATCCTGGGCCAATACGAGGGGCGGTTTTCATTATTCGTGTTCGTGGCTCGTGTTCGTAAAACGAGCACGATCAGGTATCACGAGCGCGTCTTCCACAAGGCGATTGAACACAACGAAGCAAAGCTAAAGTTTACAGCTGCCGGCGACTAAATTAACCGACAAAGCCTACGGCAGGACGGCGAAAATTCTCAGCGGCGCGCCGCTGCCGCCCTTGATCTTCATGGGTATAGCGTAAATCGTCGCGCCTTTAGCCGGGAGCCGTTCCATGGAAGCGACATTCTCGAGGATCGGAACGTTGGCGCCGCCGAAGATCTGGTGCGCGATGAAATCCCGTGACGGTCCATGATCGATGCTCGGCGTGTCGAGGCCGACGGCCTTGACGCCGCGCTGCTTGACGAGAAACTCGGCGGCTTCTTTCGAGAAACCGGGAAAGTGGAGGTTCTCGGTATCGCCCGGAGCGTCCGTGCCGAAATAACGCTTGCGGTCACCCCAATATTTTCCCCAACCCGAGTGCATGAGCACGATGGCGCCTTTCGGAATCCTTCCGAATCTCTTCTCCCAAGCCTGGAGATCACCCACGCGCAGCAAGTAGTCCCGCTCCGCCTCTGCACTCCGCCGCACATCGATGACGACGCCGGGTCCGATGGTCTGCGCCAGCGGGATCTGCTCCGTGGTCCACTTGCCTTCGGCGAAGTGAAACGGCGCGTCGAGGTGGGTTCCCACATGCTCCGAGCCGCTGTAGTTGTAAGAGGAATACCAAAAGCCTTGTGGCGTTCGCCCTTCGTTCACCCTGTCCAATTGAAAAGGCTTGGCCGTGGGCCAGTGCAGCGTCTCGGCGGAGAAGGGATAAGTCATATCCACGAGCTTCTGCTCGTCGATGGCGTAAAGCGATGACGCGAGGAGCATGACGCAGACGGCGGTTGTGAAACTCCCTCTCATTCCCGCACCTAAAAAGAAAAGATGATTTTTATTCTCTCGCCAAGCATGTCCTGAGCCTGGTCGAAGGAGCGCCAAGACGCCAAGCGACAGGCCCAATGCCTGTCATCCCGAGCGAATGCGAGGGATCTAGGAAAGATTTCTCTCTTCGTTCGAAATGACAATGCTCTTCCTTTGCGCCTTTGCGTCTTTGCGAGAGATAATCCGAGATCGACCGGTGCGCGAAGCGCAGCCTACGAAAACCTTCGTGCCTTCGTGGTGAAATCAGTTTTCACTTTTTGGTTGCGGCTTCGCCGCCCTGTGAGCTTCGTGGTGAGAAAGTGTTTCGCAAATGCTGCTCGATCGTCGGAACGTCTACGCAAGCTGCGAAAACTTTCAAGCGGGGTGTTCTACTTGCTTTTCCGCACCGCCTCCAGCTCTCTCTTGGCTTCGATGAACCCTGGATTGATTTTGAGCGTGGCTTCGAACTCCGTCTCCGCTTCGGCGTACCGGCCGCGCTCGGCGAGCACCCGCCCCAATTCGTAGTGCGCGATCTCATCATCGGGACAAAGGGTGAGCCCGCCGCGGTAGAGCGCGATCGCCTGCTCGCGATCGGCGGTCGCCTGCGCCTTGTCGAAGTATTCGCGAAAGGCGCGATTGCAGTCCCGCTGCTTTTGCTCTTGCGCCTTTTGACCGGCCTTGATCGCCTCGATTTCGTTCCTCTGCCGGGCGATTTCTTCGTCTTGCTGCTTGATTTGTTCCGCTTGCTTCTCAAGTTCAGCCGTCAGGCAAGAAGAGAGAAATATTAGAGCGAGCAAGAGCGCGGCAACGCCGCCCAACGGTGACCTGTTCTCGGCACGCGCCATCAGAGAATTAAACCTTTCCCCGCGCCGCTTCCAACGCCAGGTAAATCTTCTCCGCCTTGATCGGCAAGTCCTTGATGCGCACGCCGACGGCGTCGTAGATCGCGTTGGCGATGGCCGGCGCCACGGGAATCAGCCCGCTCTCGCCGATGCCTTTGGCGCCGAACGGGCCGTTGCGGTCGGGATTCTCCACCGCGATCGGGTCGATGATCGCCGGCATGTCGCCGAGCGCGGGCAGGACGTAGTCGACGAGATTGGGATTGATCAGTTGGCCGTTGTCGTAGGCGATCTCCTCGAACAGCGCCTGGCCGATGCCGGTGATCGCCGCGCCGGCAAGCTGCTGGCGGCAGCCGAGCGGGCTGATGGCCTTGCCGACATCGACAGCCGATGCATACTTCAAGAGCTTGATTTTGCCGGTCTCCTCGTCCACCTCGACTTCGGCGGCGCCGGCGGCGTAAAACCAGAACGCCGAAGTGCTCTTTTCGCCGTACTCGTCTTTGACGGAAGTTTTGACTTGCCCGTCACCGACCAGCGTGCCGCCCGGCATGCCGAAGCGCTTGAACATGACATCGGCGTAATCGAGCGTGGATTCGGGCAACCGTATTTTCCCGTCGGCGAAATTGATCTTGTCCTCCGGCACGCCATATTCTTTGGCGACGATCTGTTTGAGCTGGCGCATGATGTCCCGCGCCGCGAGTTGAACGGCCTTGCCCATATGGAAGGTCGAGCGGCTCGATGAAGTGGTCAAATCGTAAGGCACGACGTCGGTATCGACGCCGAGAACCTGAATCGTTTGCAACGAAATGCCCAATTCCTTGCCGGCGATCTGCGCCAGCGTCGTTTCCGATCCCTGCCCCATCTCCACCGTCCCGGCGTAAATCGACAGGCTCGCATCCTCGTTCATTTTCACCACGGCGCAGGAGACCGAAGGCGTAATCGTCGCCTTGATCATGCACGCCAGCCCTTTTCCCCTCTTTACCCTCGCCCCCTCGGTGCCAGGCGCTTGGCGCACAGCGCTTTGCGTAGAGCCCTCTCTGTGGCCCCACCCGATCGACTTCGCGACTTCGCTGAGGCACTCCTTGAGACCGACGCTGCGCAGGGTTTCCTCGGTGACGAACTTGTCGCCCTCGTCGTAACCGTTCTTGAGGCGGATTTCGAGCGGGTCCATCTTCAGCGCCGCGGCGATAATATCCATCTGCGATTCCACCGCCCACGCCGACTGCGACACGCCGAAGCCGCGGAACGCGCCCGCCGGCGGCTTGTTGGTGTAGACGGAATAGGAATCGATTTTCAAATTGGGAATGCGGTACGGCCCCGCCGCGGTGTAGCCGGATTTCTTGGCGACCCGCGGGCCGATCTCGGCATAAGCGCCGGTGTCGAGATGGATCTGGCATTCCCGGGCGACCAGCGTGCCGTCGTTCTTGACGCCGGTCTTCATCCGCAGCACCGCGGCGTGCTTGGTGATCGTGTAGAAAACTTCCTCGCGCGACAGCACCACGCGCACCGGCCGCCCGGCTTTCTGCGCCAAGGCGACGGTGATCGGTTCGACCTTCGGATAGACCTTGCCGCCGTAGCCGCCGCCGAGATAGGGCACGATGATACGCACTTTCGACACCGGCACTTTGAAAATATTGGCGAGCTGCGTGCGCACGACAAACGGATTCTGCGTCGTCGCCCAGACCGTGATCCTTCCGCCCGGCTCGACCGAGGCGATGCAGGCGTGGGTTTCGAGAAAACAATGCTGCGTCGCCGGCAACGTGAAAGTATCTTCGAAAATTCGATCCGATTCCGCGAAGCCTTTCTCGATATCGCCGCGGTTGAGCCTGAAGTGCGTGCAAATATTCGTGCCATCGACGGGTTTAAGCTCGGTGAGATCGGCGAAGCCGGATTCGGGGATGCGAACCGACTCATGGACCAGAGTCGGGTTTGCTTTTATCGCGTCCTCGACCGTAAGCACAGGCGGCAACTCTTCGTACTCGACCTCGATCAGCTTAAGCGCCTCCTCGGCGGCATCGACCGTCAGCGCCGCCACGGCGGCGACGGGATCGCCCACGTGGCGAACCTTTTCCACCGCGACGACCGTTTGATCTTTGAACACCGGGCCGTAGTAAGGCTCGATGCCCGCGTCATGAAGAATGTCATCGCGCGTGAGCACCGCCACGACGCCGGGGACTTTGAGGGCCTTTCCCGCATCGATCCTCTTGATGCGGGCGTGCGGATAGGGGCTGCGGAGAATTTTCCCATGGCACATGCCGGGAACGATCATGTCCGCCAGGTACTGCGCCTTGCCGGTCACCTTGATCTCGTAGTCCAACCGGCGAAATGTTTTGCCGATGTCTGCTAGCTCCATTGTCTTTTCCCTGATTCTGAATTTCGTAAGGGGTAAAGGGTGAGGGGTAAAGCGTTTTGCGGAAACCCCTTACCCCTTACGCCTCACCCCTAACGTTCTTGATTGCCTGCATAATTTCCTGATAACAGCCGCAGCGGCAAAAGTTGCCTGCCAGATAATCGCGAATCTGCTCTTCCGAAGGCTTCGGACATTCGTCGAGCAGCGCCTTCGCCGTAAGGATGAATCCGGAAGTACAGTAGCCGCACTGAAGCGCGCCGAACTCCATGAACGCTTCCTGAAGCGGATGGAGCCCATCTCTGCCGGCCAATCCTTCGAGGGTCAACACTTCGCCGCCATCGGTGTCCACGGCCAACACCGAACACGCGCTCACCGGATTGCCGTTCAGCAGCAGCGTGCAGGCGCCGCAAACTTGCATGTCACAGCCAAGCTTCGCGCCGGTCAACCCAAACTGCTCCCGCACCATGTCCAACAGCGTCGTCCGCGCCTCGACGTCTACACTGCGCTCGCTGCCGTTAACAGTAAGTGAAATCGTTTTCTTCATGACTACTTCCCGGATGATAATTGCTTCTCCAATTCAGCGATGAGCGGCGGCAAATCGTCCGCTACCGTGCTCCAAACAATGTCGTAATCCACGATGTCATAGCCGTGAATGAGTCGATTGCGCATGCCAATGATTTGTCGCCACGGGATCTTTGGGTAACGCCGTCGAATCGCCGCAGGAATTTGACTGGCCGCTTCGCCGACGATTTCCACGCAGCGGAGAATCGCCAATCCTAAGGCGCGGTCGATGTCCAGATCGGCGCGCCTTCGGTTGCGCATCAACTCAACCGCCTCCCTCGCGTAAGCGAGCATGTGACGTAGGCGAATTTGGGGGTCATCCCGCGACATACACGGGCTCTGCCTCCGCTAACACCTCGTCACGGAAGAAAGGGCTAAGGCAGAGCGGTGTGTTCATGTCCACCTTGCGTCCCCCAAGAATCGCGGACAGTTCGATCTCCATCCCTGCCAATCCAATCAACCCCGGGGTATGCTCCGGCTCAAATTCCACTAGCACATCCACGTCGCTCTTGGGACGAAAATCCGCGCGCAACGCCGAGCCAAACACCGCCAACTTGCGGATGTGATGACGACGGCAGAACTCTGCAACCTCTCGCTTGGGAATTTTGACTTTGATGCGGTTTGTCTTCATCGCCCGTTCACCCGCGCCTTTGTCAGGAAGCATACTTCCTTCCCGTGCTCTCACTCAACAGCCTTCCCTCGCGCTGGACCTGCTTCGTGAAACCGGAAAAAGGCCAGGAGCCATTTTCCGCGTTTTTCCATCAGTATCTTTGTCTTTCTATCCGCAATCCTAAATCCGAAATGATTTCTCTGTCACCTTACTCCTTACCTTTCACTCCTCACCGTATTCTTCACTTAATCACCTTCGTCGCCCGCGCCAGCACATTGGGCGGAGCCACTTGGACCGACCCGCCAAGTGGGTTCTCAGTGCGGCGCGATCGAGATATTACCCCTACAGGCCGAGTTTATTGGCAAGCGCTTCGAGAAGTGGAAGGTAGCTTCGCAGCCGCCCATAAACCGCCTTGGCCAGATTCTCATCGTAGGTGTGCGAGGTTTGGTTGCGATCGGCCAACATGGCCAGCCACTCCCGTTCGTCCACGACCCAAGAGGCTTTGAACGCGAGCGTCAAGCAACTCTTGGGAGACTGGCAATCCAGGCCCTCGTCCCTGGCTCGCTCTTGAATTGCCTTCCACGCCAGCTCGAAACAGAACTCAAACCGCTGGATGGCCGCGTCGCGACTCACATCGTTTTCCGGCTGCGCCAACACGTCGCGCAACCGCGTGATCGCTGAAGCTAACGCTTGGCGACGCGTGGTCACAAACGTTCCCCATGTTTGAGAACTTCCTCACGCAAGCCGGGACCGGCCGAGCTAAGATCCACAAGATCGATCTCGTAAAGCGTCGAGATATCATCCACGGCATCGTGCAAGAGAGCCATGCGCTCTGGTGGAATAGGAGTTCCTATCGATATTGCCAGATCGATGTCCGAGTGCGCCAGCGCCTTGCGCCGAGGCCAAGATCCAAACCAGATCACCTCCGTGCTCTCGCCGAGAAGCGATCTTGCAAGTCTCGCGACCTCGCGCGCGATCTCAAGCGGACGAGCGGCATCGGTTTGGCTACCAGGAGCTTCGCGCACCATCTGTCTTTTTACCTCTAAGGATTCTTAGTCTACCAATGCCCGGATGGCTGTCAATCGCTGAATTCGCTCATCCAAGATTCTTACTGTTGCCTCATGCCTCTCACCTACTTCATCCCCCTCGTCGCCCGCATCAGCACGATCGACAGCCGGGCGGAGCTTTTTCCCTGATTCGTCCGACAAAACGAAACTGACGAGCACCACGTCTCCTCGGTCATAAGCGGTCATACTCGGAATCTTTCGGATTGTCCCAAAGCTCGGCCAGCACCGGGTCAGCCTTTGCTGTTAAGCTCATCATCCCCTCGTCTTCCTCCCCAAGGTCTTCCCGAATCTGTTCTTCAATCGCTTCGATCACGTACTGCCGAACGCTAAGTTCGCGTTTTGCCGCTGCCCGACGAAGGCGCCGACGCACTTCGGGTAAGACATCGACGCTGATCCGCGGTCGCTTGCGCGAAGATTTCATTGGCCGTCCCATAGGTTAACCTCCTGTCGAAAGATCACACCGAGACCCCATGGTGTCAATGACACCACAACGTGCAGAAACCAAAAAGGGGTCAGGAGCCTATTTCCGCCCTTTAGATTCAAGGTCAGTCGCTCGCGCTTGACAACAAGATCGAGTTGCGACAACCTGCTAAATGAAAAGCTCAAAGACACTGTGAAACGATACTATGTCGTCTACTTCTACTCAAAGCATTCCGCAAGGCAAGATCGTCCTGACCTACGACCACTACTGCGAATTGCCTAACGACCGTAACCGTTACGAGATCCTCGATGGAGAACTTTCCGTGACGCCGGCGCCCCGTACAAAACATCAAACCGTCCTGGGTAACCTTCACCGGTTGCTTGCCAACTATGTCGTCGCCAATCAGCTTGGACCGATTTTCATTGCGCCAACCGACGTGATTCTCGCTCCCACGACCGTCGTCCAGCCCGATCTCATCTTCATCGGCAACGATCGCCGCGGCATTGTTACCGAGCGGGCCATCGAAGGGGCTCCGACTCTCGCCGTCGAGATTCTCTCACCCACAACTCAGCGCACTGATCGCGAGACCAAAGCACAGCTTTACGCAAAGTACGCGGTGCCTCACTACTGGCTCATAGATCCGGATCAACAGACCCTCGAAGCCTATGAGCAAGCCGGAGATCGATACCAGCTCGTCGTCAAACCTCAAAACGCTGAGGTGTTTACCCCTGCGCTTTTTCCTGGTCTCTCCATCCGCCTCGCCGATCTTTGGCTGTGAGGCTCAGCGGGGACATCGGCCCCTACAAAAGAACTGCCTCGCTATCTACTCGTGACCATCTAACCGTTGCCTCCTGCCTCATGCCTCATGCCTACTTAACCCCCCTCGTCGCCCGCATCAGCACGATCGGCGGGATC
>ORMF012159383.1_pt1 | contig 20731 bp, 16 predicted proteins | sample 1779871 | NCBI WGS metagenome assembly ORMF01 (sample SAMEA104232316, study PRJEB22302) | groundwater metagenome | biome: forest; feature: aquifer; material: groundwater | place: USA | collected 2011-08-07 | depth 5.4 m | reverse complement strand
CTCTGGCCCCCCCGCAGCGTGCCCATCCAGAACTCGGCATAGTTCGGCTGCAGCCGCGGCATGCGCGATACGGCCTGATCCATGGGCAGCCCCGCGGCGAGCTGGTTGCCCAGCGCGGCGGCCACCGTCCCGATTTCGCGCATGCGCATCACGGCAGCCTCACACCAGGACGTCCTTGAAATCCACGGACCGCGCGCGCACGAGAGCCATGCCGCTTTCCAGCAGCGTCACCGTGCGCGCCTTCGCCAGCACGTCGCGCCGGTTGGCGCCTCCCGCCATGGCGATCGCCGCATCCTTCGCGGCGCGCGTGAAAGGCAAGACCTCGTTGATGGGAAGTACCCCGGTATAGCCGGTGTGGCTGCAGTACTCGCAGCCCTTCGGATTCGCGGCGGCGATCGTCTCCGGCAGGCTGCAGTTCTCGCCGAGCACGTGCATGTAGCGTTGAAAGAGCATCTCGTCGACCTCCTTCGGTGTGCCTTCCTCCTTGCAGTGCGGACACAGCGTGCGCACCAGCCGCTGCGAAACGATCAGCGATAGCCCGTCGGCGAGCTGGAAGCGCTTCTCCGCCTCGACGGTCTTCGCTAGCACATCGAACCCCATGATCGTGTCGTTTGCGTGGAGCGTCGAGAGAACGAGGTGCCCGGAACTGGCCGCCGCGACGCAGAGGTCCGCGGTCATCTTGTCGCGAACCTCGCCGACCCAGATCAGGTCCGGGTCGTGACGCTTGATCGCGCGCAGCACGACGGAAAAGCGCTCGTCCTCGTCCCGCGCCGCCGCGACGGGAGGCACGTTGATCTGGCGGATACCGCACACGAAACGCTCGATGGGATCTTCGACTGAAAGCCGCTTCTGGCTGTCGCCGAAGATGCCCACGTGCTCGCCGATCGCCCCGGCGATGGTCGTCGACTTTCCCGTGTTCGTGGGACCCACGACGAGCACCATTCCCTGGGACAACTGAAGCGCAAAGCGCATCTGCTCGATCACTTCGGCGGAGAGATTCAGCTCGGCAAGCCGCAGCGACTCCTCCTTGCGGGGAAGAATCCGGATGGAGACCGAGGCCAGATTGCGCATTTCTCCCAGGTGGTTCAGGGGAATGAACGACAGCCGCAGATAGGCTTCGCCCACGTTGGAGCGGTAGGTGATGCGCCCATCGGTCGGAAACCGCTGCACGGTGTTGCTGGGATTCGCACCCGAGCGGCTCTGCAGAAGGTTGACCACCCTGCTGGCCAGCTCCGCCGACATGCGCGGACTGACGGCCGTAGGGGAGACGAGGCTGCCGAAACGCCGCAACTGCACGAACAGCTCGCCCGAGCGCAGGGGACTGAGCGAAATGTCGGTGGCCTGCTCGTTCAGGGCGTGGTCGATCAGGCGCGAGACCTCGCGGTGCTCGGGACGGCTCGTGTTTTCGCTCGACTCGGCGAGCCAGATGTTGGTGGCGTCGTTGGCCGCCTCCGCGGCGTCGGACGAGCGGACGGTCTTGAGCACCGCGGAAATCTCGTCGCGGGCCGCGAGCCCGAGCAGCGGTTGCCTCCCCAGGGCCCGCATGATCGGGTCGGCCATCCGCTCCCCGCGCCCGAGCGAACGGAAGCTGATCAGGGCGCCGAATGTCGCGAATACGATGACAGGCGTGGTCCCCTCGATCTGCATGACCGCGGCGTCCATCTCCTCGGCGCGGCGCATCACAGCGGGTTCGCTCATGCACGGATGAATCGCGATGAGGCTCAAGGGCGAGTAGCACGGGTATCCGTTGCGCAGGGCGAGCGCTCTCTCCGTCTGCACGATGCCAGCCTCGGCCCGACCGGTCGCGACCGGACCCCGGGTATCCGCACCGGCGCGCGTTTGCCGCGCCAGATCGAGGACGGAGTCCGGCGGGCAGGACCAGCCCCATTCGCGCGCGACCTCGGCGGCCTCCTGCCCAGGTTCTGCAACGGTATGTACCGGCGCCATGGTTCGCTCAAATGAGTGAATTGTCGAAGTCCGCGCCAACCACCACACGGTTTCCGCTGCCGTTGTAGATCGGCGTCTCCGACACGAGAAAGATGTGCTTGCTGCTCAGGAACTGGTAGCCGATCCCGTTGCCCCACTGGTCGAACATGTCACCGCAGTCCACCGGGACGCCCTGGTACGCGAACGAACCGGTGCACGAGGCTGCGGCGCCGGCAAAGCCGGCGAGCGTCGCCAGGGCGGTCACGCTGTCCGGCGCGAGAGGATTTCCGCCCGCGTCCTTGTCCGGGAAGGCCGAGTTCGCGTTGTAATAGTCGGAGAGCTTCTGCAGCATTCGGCTCATGCGTGCGCGCTGGGTCAGGATCTGCTCGTTGAAACGCTCCCTGTCCTCGCGCCGGTACCAGAGGCCAGTGGCCGATCCGCACCAGCTGGCGGCCGTGTCGTACGCTCCCGTTCCGCAGGCGTTTGCGGCGAGGTATGCGTTCGCGTCGACTCCCCGGGTGGGGTCGTTGAGGAAGAACACCGCGCGCCGGTATTGCCACACGCCGTCTGTCAGCGTCGGGCTCACTGCATACCCCTGCCATGTATCGCTCAGGGAGCGCGTCTGCTCGTACCCGGCGGCCGCGCCGAATGCCGCGATCGAGACCGGAAATGCACCATGCTCGGCGTGGAATTGCTCGATCGACTCGGCCATTGCGACCGTGCGCATGTGCTTGTCACGCGACTGGTATATGTCCGCCACGCCGAGCAGGTCGGTCGTCACCTTGTGTCCGACGAAGGCGAGCCATACTGCAAGCGCGAAGACGATCAGGGCGTACATGCGCCGCTCGGCGTCTATATCGGGCGCAAGATCGTGACGGTGCGGGCACCGCTGGTCGCCGTGCCGTACTGGAGCACAGGCGAGGTTGCGTCGCTCACCGCGAGCGCTGCGAGGGTCGGGTTGTATTTCTGCGCCATCAGCAGAACCAGCGCGTCGGGCACCGCGGCATACTGGACCTGCAGCGCCGACGAACCTCCGCCAGACAAACTCACGGCATAGCCGGCGACGTTATAGGTTCCGGCAGAGGCGCCCGGTTGCGAGACCTCCGCGAGAGGCATCACCTTCGACTGGGCATAGCAGGTCGAATAGGCCGCCGCCACGTTGGCGCTCCCTGTAAAGATCACGTCGGAGACGGTCTTGGTCGCTGCGGGAAGCACGCTCCCGGACACGGCGCTCGAGGTGCCGCAAGCCTGGTTGATGAGGGACCAGTTCTGGGCCACACTCTGCGATGTCTTGAGCATGAGCTGCGCGCTCGCGCCGTCCTTGGATCCGATCAGGTTGGGGGCGATGATCGAGATCAGCACACCGACGATGGCGACCACGACCACCAGTTCGATCAGGGTGAACCCACGCCGCGCGCGGCGCTTGATGCCATTGCGAATTTCCATGATTACCTCGCTGTGTGTGTCGTCCGAACCGAAACGCTGTCTCACTGCTTCCCTTCGATCATCCTTCTAGAACGTAAGCAAGACGTTATTCCCGGGCACGGCAGCATCCGGGGCCGCACCCGCCGTCACATTTGCCAGGATGCGAATGGCGCCGTAGTGCGGTGCCGCGTTCGCCGTCTTCGTTCCGGTGGGGTCGTAGTCCCTGCAGTACTGGATGGGGCCGCCCCAGGCCGTCTTGCCAAACTCGTCCTGGCCAAGGCCGGCTGTCGCAAGAACCGCCACGCTGACGCTCGAGAGGCTGTACCACCCGTCCCGGCACCCCTGGTTGGAGTTCGGATTCGCGCCACTGAGCGTGCCGGCGGCAGCAGCGCCCGCCTGATTCGGATACCAGTTGGTCGCATCGCCGCCCCCGGCGGTGACCTGGTTCGTCCGCAGGTACGACATCAGCGTGTCGCGAATCTTCTCCAGCCGTTGCACCGTGGTCGCGAGCATCTGCTTCTGAATTGGCAGCGACGACACGTAGCGAGTACGGGCGTCGGGGTCGATCGACAACCAGCTGCCGTAGTTTCCCGAGGTGAGTGCTGAGCTCGCTCCCGGCACCCCGGTACTGGCCGTCGGGTTGCAGCTCGCCGTACTCTTCGGACATGTCGTCAGGTAAACGGCCCCGAAATCATAGGTCAAGGTCACCAGGGGTCCGCTCTGGAAGTACAGGGGAACCTGCTGCGCCAATCCCTGGACGAGCTGGTAGACCCGCACGGCCTGGGAGGTTGTCCCGTCGTCGTTGATCTCTGCCGGATTGACCCCGCTCTGCGTGAGCGCGTTCGCAAATGCGACGCCCGCGCCGGAACCGTCGCTCGGATTGTAGACCGTGCTCGTGTAGCCGCTTCCGGTGTACGGCGCCGGAAGGCGGCCGTCCTGGGTGGAATTCGCCGCATAGTTGAGCAGTGCCGCGCCGATCAACTGGTTGTTGAGCTGATGCTTCTGCACGTACGCCGACCTTTGCGCAGTGACCAGTGCGGAGAATTCCGGGGCCAGCGCCGCCGAAACGATCCCGATGATCACGACAACGATGAGCAGTTCGGTGAGAGTGAAGCCGCGCGCCCTGACCACGTTCGCCTCTCGTCCTTTACTTGCGCCTGGAGACCGCAACGCGCAGGGCAAAGTAATATGTCTGTGCGCCGCGGCTCGCCTTCTTCACCCCGAACAGGCCTCCCAGCGGGCCTTCCTCGCCGGGAAGCCCATTGTCGTTCACCGTCGCGTTGTCCTCCGTCTGTCCGCCGACCACAATGAGGTCCCCGTCGCGCAGCAGGATTTCGCCGGAGAGGTTCTGTCGGGTAATGAGCGGAATACTGGTATTCACGGTCTGCGCGTTGTTGCCGAAGGTGATCGTCTGCGGGATCGTTCTGATCCCGGACTGGATCGACTGGCTCAGGGTCAACTGCGCGCGAATCAGACCGGTTGCGAGGTCGATGCGCGGATTGATCCGCAGTTCGGTGCCCAGCTCGACCGGGACAAGCGTATTCTGCGTGGCAGTCGCCGCCGACCCCGTGCCGCCGGCTGCGGCCTGCTGACTCACCGTGTTGTAGTAGTCAGTAAACTTCTTGGCGAAGACGCCCGGGACCCCGGAAGTGGTCGTCACGAGCGGGCGCTGAATCACCGAGACCTTGCCGAGTTCCGACAGGAATGCGTTGAAGATCTGCAGTGCATCCGTCGCCGTTTGATAGCGAAGACCGACCAGAGGGCCGCCTACGGTCTGCTGCGCCGCCGAAACCGAAACCGGCACCCCGGGCGAAGGCAGCGTCACCGTAACCCCCCCCAGTGCATTGTTGCTGACGATCGCGCCATAGCGGCCGCTTGCCCAGGACGTGAACGCAGCCAGGTCGAAGCCCTCTGAATCGCTGCGCGTGGATGTCACCAGCACCAGCTCGCCCAGGAAGGTGATGTCGGTGTTGTACATGTCCTGGATCCACTTGAAGTAGGCATCCAGGTCGCTCAACACCCAGTGCGGAGCCTGCACCGTCACCGCGCCGGTCGCCGGATTGAGCGAATACGAGCCGATTTGCCTGCGCCAATGGGATTCGCCCGCGCTCTGTCCGCCGGAGGTGACGGACCCGGACATGTACATGGGCAGAGGGGTGGGCACCGGCACCCCGCCGGGAATCGGGGGAAGATTGGGTCCCTGCGGAATGCCCGCGACCATCGCTTTGGGCACCAGCACGGACAAACGGCTGGTGAGTTCGATCGACAGGCTGGTCCAGAAATCGTCCGCCGCGGTCACGGCGGTCCCGCCGACGGCGAGCGGCGCGAGCGGTTGCAGCCCGCCTCCGGGCGCGCCTTGGTTCTGGGACATGCCGGGCGTCGCGGCGCCGCCGGGTGCCATTCCGGTCTGCCCGTATGTCGCACCCGCCGAAGTAGCCATGCCGCTCCCCGGAGTCAGGGACGATCCCGGCGCCGCGCCGCTCGCCGCGGGCGGTGCGCCCGATGCGGCTTGACCGTCTGAGGAGAATGTCGCCTTGCGATAACCGATGTTCACATACCAGGTGCGCTGGCTCATCGGCTTGATCACCACGGTCCTGCGCGCGTCATCGGCCTCGAAATCCAGCCCGACCGATCCGAGCACTGCCTGCAGCGCGGTGTCCGCGTCGGTCGGATTGACCCTGCCCACGTAGGTGTAGGTGCCAAGTGGCAGATCGCTGATGACATTGATGCCCTGACCGGAGAGCTTTTCGATCACGGCCCAGAGCGAGACAGGGTTGCGCACATCCAATTCGATGCGCAGCTTCCTCAGCCATTCGCTTCGGGTTTGGGGCACGGCAGGGGCCACGGGCACGAGCGCGCCTTTCACCTCGGCGACACGAGCAGGCGGCGCAATGCGCAGCGGCGGTTCCATGCCGCGCTTACCGGCTTCCTGCTCCCGCTCTACCTCCTTGCGGATCTGGGTATTAATGGTGGAACACCCGGCCAGCGCGACGGCGATGGCAAGGGAAAGCATCCGCTTGATTCTTTCCGTCATCGCCCCGCCGCGTCGCGCGTCACATAGAGCAAGGGCGGCGCATTGTCCGGCCGCAACTCGGCGCGTATGCGTATGTACTGGGGCAGGGCATCGAAGAGTCCGGCGACCGCGGCCTTGAAATCGCCATGGAATATCGACCCCGCGCGCATCTTCAGATCGCCTTCGTAATCCCACACCAGCGCCCAGCCGGCATCGGCAGTCCACTTCCCGAGCGTTTCGCGGAGGTTGACCCCGGCCTTTGCCTCCCAGCCTCCCTCCTTTGCGCCTGCGCCGGTGCTCGAACCGGCCTGCTGGGTGAGATAGATGGGTTTGGTCCCGATAAATGCGCCCGCGGCATAATGGATCATGGGCGCGGGTGCACCCGGCGCAGCCTCGACTCGCGTCCGGGGAACCGGCGTTGACGTCCTGTCGAGGTGAATATTGGCCTTGACCGGCGCCTGAGATGCACAACCCGCAACTGCGACCAGCATCAACGAGGTACAGAAGGCACGCATCATTTCAATGGCCCTTTAGCAGCCAGTACGCGTAGCACCTTGTTGGCACGGTAGAACGTGACCTGAAGCGGAACGTCCGCGGTCTCGAGGGCGGCCGCGACCGAACCCACCGCCTCATCGAAAGACCCCAGGAAGCTCGCCCTAACGTTGATGGGATAGTCCACCGGTGCGTCCCAGGACAGTTGCCATCCCGCCGCGTCGGCCCAGCGAGTAAACACATTGCGCAGCGTGCCGTCGGTAGGGGAAATCTCCCATACCGGTTTCGATGCCACGACGTGCGCCGACTTCGGGGTGCCATGCGACCGCAGCACCTTCTTCAGGATCTCCGCGGCGGCCTCCCTGGAGATCGTGCCTTCGTCAAGCAACGCGACCGTCGCCGACGCCAGAGGCAGGAGATTCTCGGGAAGAAGGCTTTGCGCGCCTGGAGCCGATGACGCGCGCCTGCCTTCTCTCCGGGCGCCCTCCATGTTGCCCGCTGGAATATCCTCTCGAGGATCCGCCGCAGCCGACGCGACCAGCATCACCTCGGAGAGATAGATGCCCTTGGTACCCGACATGCGCGCGGCCTGTCCTTCGGCCAGCCGGATTTTCTCGACCGGTACTCCACGGCTCGTGAGGAAGCTGCGCAGCGTGATTGCGCGGTCCGTGCCGAGCTCGAGATTGTCCGGGTCGCCGCGCCCGGTAATCATCACGACGCGGGCCGTCCCGGCGGACTGCGCGATCTTCGCCATCGTCCTGGCGCCGAGCGGCCCCAGAGTCGTCTTGCCCCGATAGAACGGCACCGTGGTCGTCTCTTTAGGCGCGACCGTCTGCACGATCCCATCTTCGCTGCCGTGCGCGGCACGGGCAGCAGACGCCACCTCCGGTTGCCGTCCACGCGCGCCCAGTTCAGCGACGATGCTCTGAATCATCGCAAGCTGGCGCTCGGTTTCGCCCGACGGGGCTGACGCGCTTTTCTGGGACGCCGTGTCTGCTGCGTCCCGGGCCGTGGGAAGCACCGGCTCGTTGCGACGGCTGCCGACATAGTCGACGCTTGCGAGCGCGGTTCCGGAGCGAAGCGAATACCGCTGTCCCAAACCGCTCACTACGATGTAGGGCGAGCGCGCCGTGACCTGGGCAAGTTCCTGCCGACCCTTGTTGAAGAGAAAGATGGCCGGTACGTTCTCCGCGGCTTTGAATTGGAAGAACGTCTGAGCCCCATCATCGAAGACCTGGATGGGCGTGACCCTCGCGTCCCCGGCGATAGCGTAGCTGAAGTCGTATCCGTTCAATCCGTTGTCGGCGGCGTAGCTCACCGTAACCGGGGCTGCGATCGCGAAGCCGGCTGACAGGACGACGAACTTCAAGTCGAGGATCATGGCCTGTGAATCCAATTCTGCAAGTGCGAATTCTTCCAGTAGCAAGCGGAGAAATCGCCAGGGAAAAACCGCTCGTCGAGGTGTTTTTTACCCGCCTTCTCTTTGCGATACGGCAGTCACATGCGGCGGGAGGACCATGTCCTTGTTCACCAGCACGTTGAACTTGTAGCCCGAGTTGATCCGGATGGTCGGCGGGATGTAGGCGTTTCTCTGCTGGATGTTTCTCACGGTCTCGACGAGGATCTGCCCGGCCGCGCTGCTCACCGCCGTCCCGCCGCTGTTGACCACGGTGACCGTCGATGCGCTGTCCTTGTTGCTGATCAGCGCCGCGAGCCCGGCCACCAGGAAGTTCGCGCCGAACTGTTTCCAAAAGTGCGAGTCCACCTCGTCCTGGAATCCGCTGCGGCCGATCTGGTCGGCAGCGGCCATGGCACCGAGGTCCACCGACGCTCCGGACGGAATGATGATGCGTCTGAACGCCGCCATGACCCGCTCCTGGCCCGGGCGCACGTCGTTGTTGTAGTTGCCCACCAGGCGCGAGCCTTTCGGAATAAGCAGCGCCGTGCCGCGAATGCCGTCGTAGACATCGAGCGTCACCTGGGCGGTGAGCATGCCGGGGAGGTCGGAATTGACCTCGGTGAGCAACACCGCGGGAATGATGGTTCCCTGGAATACCGTGTAGGGCGACACGGCACGGGTGGCCGCCAGCGTCACCGGTGGCTTGGGCTGGTCCTGCTCGATCATCCAGGAGCGATCGAGGTCGACCTTGGATTGCGGCCTCGGCTGCTGGGTCGCTGCGATCTTCGCCGGGTCCTGAGCTTGTCCGCCGTAACGTTGCGTGGCCTGCGCGATGGCGGCGTTGTAGTTCGCCATCAGTTCCTGCGGCCCGAGCGGAAGCGGTCCCTGGAGACCATTGCCCTCGGCAGCGAGCACGAGGATCGCGCTTGACTTGATGCGCGTCGCCTCTGCCTCGGCATCCTTAAGCCGCTGTTGCCGGTCCAGCTCGGCTGGATCCCGCAACTGGCTTCCCGGCATAAATACGGCGGGCAGCGGCAGGAGTGCCCCCCGCGCGTCGGTGCCCGGTTGAGAAGGTCCCGGTCTCCCCGGCGCGCCGCGCTGCCCCGGCGGAAATGCCCGATCCCGGGCAACGGCCGCTGGATCCTTGAGATCGTCCGCCGATCTGCCGGTCGACTCGGCCGCATTCTTGGTTTGCGCCTCGATCTCGGCCTGGATGGGCTGCAGGCTGGGCGGTCCGCTCACCGCCTCCTTCGCTTCCGCGTCCTTCCTTTCCTTGCGGGCGTCGGTCTGCTGGGCCTGATCCCTCGTGGCCTTCCAGAGGATCGCCGGCGCGGCGAGTGCCGCAAAGCCCAGTACCAGGTACAGGTGCAGCTTGCGCTTGACCTTGCCGGGAATTGGTTCCTGCGCTGCCGGCGCGGCGTAGTCCTCGACTCGGGATTCCTCGCTCACCGCCGGCCTCTCACCTGAACCAGCTCGTGCGTTCCTCGCCGCGGGCGATGCGGACTTCGGCCGTGCCGAGCTTGAGCATCGCGGAGGGCACGAGCCTCTGCACCACCAGGTATTCGCCCTTGACCACGTAATTGGCGAGTTCCGCACCCTGCTCCGACGTTACGAACAGGGCGGGGAGCTCCTGGATATCCGCGCCGATACGAATCCAGGTGAACCTGCCATCGTCGAACACCAACTTCGGTTTGAATGCGGCCTCGCCTGTCACCGTGTAGTTGAAATTGAGCTTGTCCACCGAAACGCTCTGCGTGACGGAAATCTCGTCGAGGCGCTTGCGCTCCTTTTCCTCCGCATCGCGGCGTTTCTCCTCCTGCGCCGCCTGCCACATCATTTCGTCCGGGTAGTTCCAGCGCACCTGCTGGTACCACTTGCCGTTCTCGGGACTCGCGCGCAGCGTGAGCTGGTAGGTCCGCTTGTCGGTCACGAGCGTCGCCGAAGTGAAGATGTCCGGGCGCAGCGGCTTGAGGAAGACGTGGCCCGGCGTCTTGCTCGTCATCCACTGGGTCGAATCCCCGATCGCGAGCGCGACGAGCTTCTCCTCGGGCGAATACTGGATGTCGGTCACCGCGCCCGGGCGCGAGAGGACGGTGTAGCTGTCGTTCGCATCGAAATTGAACTGAACCAGCCGCGTGTCGCCGGGCATCGGGATCGCCTGCTGCTCGGCCCGCGATGCGCCGCCTGCGCCAAGCGCGATGGCGGCGACCAGGATCGCGCCCCGCAGCGTCGAGCGGCCGCGCATCAGGCGAGCTCCTCCTGGACGGCGAAGTGCGTCACGTACAGTCCGACCGGGTTCTTGTAGATTTCTGCCTCGGTCGCCGGGGGAACGACGGTGTAGTGCACGGTGAGCAGGTAGCGCTTCCTGGTCGGGGACTGGTTCAGGGAGCGCATCTCGGTGGAGACGCGCACCAGGGCCACGCCGGCGTCGAGAAAGCTGACCGTATTGATGCTGACCACGCGGGTGAGCGAGGGGTCCTTCCTCACGGCCTCGATCGGCTTTTCCAGCCGCACCCAGTCGGCGAGCTCCTGGATGGCCTTGCCGCGCGCCAGGCTGGAGGCGTCGATCAGGTTGCGCTCGGTGAGGAATGGGTCGAGCGTCATCAGCTTGCTGACCCACTGCGCGAGGAAGTAGCGCCGCTCCGCTTCGCCGGGTTGATAGTTCTGCGCCGCGCCGCTGACCGGGACCGCCGAGCCGTTGTCGGCGACCTTGATGATGTAGGGAACGACGGTCTTGAGCGGCGTGATCGAGGCGAGCGCGAAGCCGAGCGCGGCAATCGCGCAGGTGAGCACCACCGTGAGGACGTAGGCCCGGTTCTTGTCGACCACGGCCGATCCGTAGCGCTCGAACCACTCGATGCGCGCCCGCTCGAAGGCCGTGATGGGCGCGTTCGCCGGGACGCCGGCGAAGGGCTTCCTGTTCCAGGGAAGTCGCATGCTCTAGCTGCCTTCGGCTTCCGATATCGGCGAGTGGAATGTCCGGTTCGACAGCCGACATTTGAGCAAAGCCCGCGCCCGAAATCGCCCGGGAAAAACTCGACTTGGGAGGGCTTTTCGAGGTGTCCGGACTCCGGGCGATGAGGGTAGCGCCGGGGAATCCGCCCTCTTTCACGATCGCGCCTGCCTGGCGCGATGCCGATGCGCTGTTTGCTTCGAAGGTGCGCGCCTCTATCCCATCCTTGCCGGGACGATCAGGTCAGGCGCAACGGGAGCATCGGTACGGCTATGCCCACTGGCCCTGGACGGCTTCCTTCATGCGATCGTAGATCTTCTTGAAAACCTGGGCCTGCTCCGATTCCGGCAGCAGGTCCAACGGTTGCTTCGGATCGTTCGCCGCCTGATAGCGCGCGAACTCCGAATCCTCCACGGTGCTCGAGCTCACCGCGATCCAGAAGATCTGGCACCCCCGGTTCTTCGCCTTCTCCAGAAGCGGCGGCAGCTCCTTCTCGCGGATGAACTGCGAATCGAAGAAATTCTGCGTGATCAGAAATACCGCCACGCGCGCGGACTGGAGCGACTGCCGGATCTCGTCGAGCCACTCCGTGCCGGTCCTGATTTCGGTATCGTCCCAGACCTTGATCAGCCCCCGGTCCTCGAGCGGCCGCAGGAACATCTTGAGCTTGGTCAGCCACTGGGCGTCCTTGTGGCAGTAGCTGATGAACACGGGCTTGGTCACCTGCACCCTCAGCGCGGCGAAGTGCAACAGCAGCAGCACGCGCCCCTGCCGATCCACTTGGTAGGTGACCTGCAGCGCCGGATGCAGGTGCGTGTAGATGCGAACTCGACCGTCCGGGGTCAGCGTCTGGGTGCGCTCCGGCTGGGCGTCCGGGTCGTCGGCGAGCATGTCGACGATGTCCAGCAGCGCCTTGAGCATGTCATCGGGCAATTCCTTGCGCGTCTGTTTCGCCAAGGGCGCATATTGAACGGCATAGCTCACGAATTCAGGCATGTCTGTCCTCCAGCGGCTGTGCAGCGACGGTCTCCGCGGCTTGCGTGCGGTGCAGCGCGACGATCCGGACCTGCCGCTGCGCCTCGTCGATGCCGTAGACGAGCGCCATTTCCCCGTTCGCGAACTGACGGCGCCAAAGTCCATCGGCCTCGTTCTGCACGGCCTCCGGGGCACGGGGGTTCTCGCCGACTTCGCCGATGAGATCCTCGATCACGAGACGGTCCTGAAGACCGAGCTCGGCCTTCGCCGCGGCTACGTCGCGGGCCGTGAGCACCCTGTATTCCTGGGGGGGCGCAGTGATGCCGTCGGCGACGGCTTCGACGCGCTGGCGTGAGATCTGCGCCGACTCGATTTGCGCCACGCTTTCCCATAGCTCGGCCGGAACGTCGATGTCCTCGTCGGCGCCTGCGCCTTCCCGAAGCTGTTGCAGCGACCGCAGCAACCGATTGGCGTCGGCCACGAGCTCCAGCCGTTCCTTGCCGCGCTTGACGAAGTAGAGCGCGAGGACAGGTCCGCCAAGCAGCAGCCACAGCGCAACCTGCCACCAAGCGCCCTCTACGAGGGCCATCAGCCCAACCAGCAGCATCACCGTCCCGGTGGTCGCGACGACGCCGGTCCACCTGTCTTCCCAGGGACGCTTCTTGAGCTGCGCCTTCCACATCGAGATCGACAGGTCCCGCAGCCCCAGGCGCTTAAGCCGTCTGTGCTGACTCCAGATTCGATGGACCAGGGGCACATTCAACAGCAGCAGCACCGGAGCGCTCACCATCGCGACGACGAGCACTGAAAGAATGACGAAATCGATCGGCCCCGGCTCGAAGTTGACCTTGTACATGTGCCAGAAGACCACAACCACGAAGCAGAGGATAGCGCCCACGGCGGCGTACACGGACAGGCGCAGGAGTTTGTAGAACCTCTGCATTCGCGGCGTCAGCTGAAACGTGTCCCTCGCGCGATCGAGCGCGTCGAGCGCCTGCTGAAGCTGCGCCCGGCTCAGGCGCAAGTCGGGGCCGCCGCGGGCCGGCTCGTTGTCGCGAAGGGCCCCCTTCGCGTTCAGCTTCATCAGCCGCTCGAGGCTGCCTCGGCGTATGAACAGCGGGTCGAACAACCACAGATGGAGATGCGTGAACACGAAGCCCACCGTCGCCAGGACGACCATGAAGAGCCAATTCCGAATGGTCTCCACCGGCCTGATGAATCTTGCAAGCGGCGCCACCAGGCCGGCCGCCACAATTGCGAGCCCGATTACCGCCTCGCGCACGCTCAGCTCGTAGCGCAACGGGTACGAGCTGTGCCAATTCTGATACGTCCAGACGCCAGCAGCCACAACGCAGGCCAGGGCGAGCGCAATTCCCGCGGAACTCAGCGCCGGGACCAGCCTCCACACCTTGCCCAGGAGCATTCGCGACACGCCGAGCTGGGTCGCCAGATCGCGCGCGCGCTTGTCTTGGCCCTCGGGGTCAGCCGCCATGACGGGCACCAGCGGCGAGAACGGCCAATCGTTGCTGGACCGCGCCTCCACGTCGAAGCTCGCCCAAGTTCCCGGCAATTCGGATGCCTTGTGCGCCTTGTCCAGCTCCCGGAGCTGCTGAGCGGTCATCAGGTAGCCACTCGCCATCAGCGCGCACCCCTCCACTTCCGTGAACGAATCCAGGTCGGTCCGCATCTCGGAGAGCAGTCGTTGAATCTTGCGGTCCACCGCGTAATTCGTGCAAGGGAAGCGGGTGACGGGCCGGCCCGGATCCTGGCAATTGACCCAGTCGATCGGATCGGTTTCGAGCTCCTGCTTCAGGTGGATGAAGAAAAAACCCTGCAGTGCCTGGCTCTGCGCACGCCAGGCGAGGTCTTGATACTGCGCCTCGCGCAGGCGATCCTGGAAAATGCTGTCCGAGCGCAGGAATACGCCGAGGGCGCCGCTCGCCGGGGAGTCCTGGTCGTCCATCTGTCCCGAGGCATCGCTGCACAGGATCAGGCTGCAGCCCTCGTCCAGCAGTCCGGCCACTCCCTGGTTGTCGTGCACTCCGCCGTCCACCAAGCGCACCGTGCGACCTGCATAGAGCCCGTTGAGCACCATCGGATCGAACAGCGCCGGCACGCCGGCGGAGGCGGCGACCGCATAGCCGAGCGGATAGTTCTGCAGTTCTTCGGTCGGCGCCTGCCAGTAATAGAGGCGGCGGTAGCGCTGGTTCATGTCGGCCTCCTGCCCGGTCAGGCCCGGAGGCTCTCCCATCCAGCTCGCGGTGAAATGCCAGTTGTGCCCCGAGTTGAGCGACGTCGTGTTGAGCAGCAGGATCGGCACCTTTGCCTTGCGCCGCCAATTGGAGAACCTCGGCTTGAAGTCCTCGTCCCGGTCGCCGGGCGCACCTCCTATAGTGCGGCGAAGCAGCGGATGGATGAGCAGGTTGCGCATCCTTCGCAGCCGACCCGGCGCGTTTCCGTCCGGCACCGCGGAGTAGAGGAACTTCTCGTAGAGCCTGCCCATGCGGTTGCTGCGGCCATAGCCGCGGCGGACCAGCATCTTGAAGTTTTCCCACGGGTTCGATAGGGCGCGTACGCGCAGATTCTTGCGCACGCCGGCGCAGAACTGGTCCATGACCTCCCGTACCATGGACAGATACGCTTCGCGATCCAGTTCGCGGTCCGTCATCGTCCGCAGCCGGTGGCGCAGCGCGAGATAATAGTGCGCGCCCACGATGCTGCCTCCCGAGACGGTGGACAGCACCTCGACGCAGCGCAAGGCATCGCACTCGGCAAGCCTCGCCAGCACTCCGAGATGGAACAGCGAGGCGCGAAAGCCCCCGCCGGAGAGCGCCAGCCCGACCTTGCCTCGATAGCTGTCGAACGCGGCGAGCGCGTCCTCTCCCAGCAGCGCGTGCAGCGCGCGCCACGGCGCGCCCCACTCGCCGGGCGCCTCGCCTTCCCGCGGGGGCAGGAAGCCGCGCATGCGCGCGATGGCGACGAGCTGCCTCGCCGTCGTCTGGCGTTCCCATTCGGCGTGCTCCGCCTGCCGGGCCTGTGCGAGCCACTCGGCCGACTGCTCCCATCGTCCGAGACCGAAGCTCACCTCCGCCATGGTGACGAGGTACCAGTACTGCGCCCGCGTGTCCGCATCGTCGGCTGCGAAAGCCGGCAGCCGTTGCAGCATCTCCTCGCGCATCGCGCGCGCCTCCGCTTCGAGCGCGTCCGCGTAGCCCGAGTCGGCCTTGTCGCGGGCGGCGGCGATGCGCGCCCGGTGCGCGAGCAGATCGAGGATGAACGCGGCGTTGACGCCGCAATAGCCCATGTCCCGGCGCGGATTGGATTGCCAGCCCTTGCGATAGAAGTGAAGCGAAGCGTGCAGGTCTTCGATCCGTCCGCCGCGCTCCCACCTGCGCTTGTAGATAGCCCCGCCCTGCCCCAGCGTTTCGGGATCGTCGCAGCCTGGATCGCGCAAGCCGATTCCATCGAGAACGCTCAGCGCGTCCGCGAAGCGCGAGTCGGGCGGAAGCTCCTCGTCCTTGTACGTGCTCAGGGCAAGCTGCTGGGCCACGCCGATGTCCTTTGGGTCCAGCGCGCGTACCCGGGACAGGATTCGCCTGGCGAGCGCATGCTCGTTCACTCTGTTCAGCAATCTGGCCAACGGCTTGCCGACTGTCGCGTCAATGCGCGGGCTCCCCAGCAGCGAGTCGGCTTGCGCGCGCGCCACATCCCGGGCGCGGCGCTCCAACTTGCCTGACTCCACCGGCAAGTCGGATATGTAGAACTGCTTCGCCGTTCGGAGCAACTCGTCGATCGCCGGCGACTCGACATCCAGCAACCGCTTCGCCCGAGCGTGCAATTGCTCCCTGTCCGCTTGCGCCATGATCGATCCCCCCTCGATTCACCGCCGCTGCGCGCGCCCTTGCGGGTCTCGCTCAGCCTTCAACGCCCGCGCCGTCGCATCGCTCCGCCGCTTCCGTCCAGCGCAAGCTCGGTAATGTCCTTCGCGCTCATGCCCAGGGCGAGCCCCGCCGCGATGATCGCCCCGGTGCTGGTGTCGCCGATCAGGCTCATGCTTCCTCCGTCGTCAGCCAGGGGGATCGAAGTCTCACAACAGCGCCTGGAGCCGGTCCACGAGCGCCTCGAAGCGGCCTTGCAGGGCCGAGGCGTCGATCTGCGCGACGCTGCGGCGCAGGTCGTCGATCGTGGACTCGAGCTGCCACAGCGCCGCGCCCTGCGTCTCGACCTCGGCGGTGAGACTCTCCGCGGCGCCGTAGTCGTGCCGGTCGAAGGCGGCGCCGAGCAGGGTCGGCCGCAGCCATTCGTCGGCTGCGTTGCGGGCCCGCAGCGCCTCGCAGGCTTCCTGCGTGAGACCGAGCGCGAATGCCGCGCGTTCGGCATCGCCCGCGCCGGCGCGCTCCCGGTACAGCCGCGCGAGATTGCTCACCGGGTAGTAGCCGGCGAGGTCCAGCCGCATGCCCGCTTCGTAGGCCTGGATCGCCAGGTTGAGGTAGCGGCGACAGTTGGCCGCATCGCCCGCCTTCCGGGCAGCGTCGGCCAGCCGCTTGAACCGGCCGCCGATCAGGCCGCGGTTTTCGGCGCTGTCGCCCTGGTCGCGAATCAGTTGCTGCAGCTTCGTGATGGCGAGCAGGTGCTCGCTCGACTTTGCCTTGGAGTGCGCGAGCGCCAGTTGCTGCTGCATCCACGGCCGCACTCCCAGCCCGGCGGGCAGCGCCTGCAGGTAGTCGCGCATCTCGTCCCACAGGTCGGCGTCGCGCAGCGCGGAGACGACGGCCATCGCCGTGGCGGGAGAACTCGCGGCGGCGCCGGGGAATGCGGCCGCGAGCGCGCGTGCCGCGTCCTTGCGCGGCGCGCCGGGCGGCAGCATCCGCGCGGCGTCGATGCGCGCCTCCAGGTCGCGCGCCGCCGCGATCGCCTCGCGCATCGTCGCGGCCTGGCGCGGATCCGGATTCGGGTAGCCCGGCAGCACGGCGTTCATCGGCGACTCCCCCCTCGCCAGGCTCGGCACGCCCGCGGCCAGGCAAGCTTTGATCGCCGCCGCGGCGGCCGCGTCGACGCGCTCCATCGCCAGCGGATAGGTGATCCGCCGCATCTGCTGCGTGTCGAACAGGGGCCGCGTCCAATCGGCCGCGACCAGCACGCAGCCGTTCGGCTTCGCGGCGTGGCGGATGCCGATCTCGTAGTAGACGTTGCCATTCGGCAGCGTCATGTCGGCGATCACGAGGTCCGAGTAGAACAGCCGCTCGAGCATCTCGTGCACGATCAGCGCGCCGGCATCCTGGTCCGCGCGGTGCGCTTCGTAGCCGAGCGCCTCGATGGCGGGCTTGAGCGCCTCGCTCCACAGCAGGTCGAAATCGATCCGTTGCGGCGCGCCCTCGACCGCGGGGACCACGGGCTTGTTGCCGAACGGCATCACCATGAAGCACAGCGGCTTGGGCATCTCCCCTCCTCGGCGCCGCGCGTGCGCGGCACGCTCGACCCCCGGCGCTATTCGTCCGGCTCGTACATCGCCTTGAACTTGGCGGCGGTCACGCGATATCCGTCGCTACCGTCTTCATTGTTGTAGACGAGGTAATCCCCCGGCGCGTAGTGCGAGACCCCTTCCTTGGTCGCGACGCTGCCGGCAGCGGTTGCGAGCTCGGCCCAGACGGGCGTCGTCTTCACGTATTGGCCCGGGCCGACCGCGCGATAGGTGCGCGCGAAGACCTCCGCATCCACGGTATACACGTCGCCCGCGTTGTCCACCAGCCAGTCGCCGCGCTTGCAGCGCTGCTCGCCGCCCCACTTGCGGTAGGAAAAGCCGTCGGTGTCCAGCTCCACGCGCACGGCGAGAACCGGGCTGTCGGCGCGTTTGCGGTACCTGCGGCGCAGAGTCATGGGATGCTCGCGGGGAATGCATGCCGCAACGCCGGCTCGCAGGTTTCGATGTCCTGGAGGCAGTCCATGAGAAAAGTGTAGCACCTTGGTTGGCGGGATGGATGCGCGCAAGGCATCGATCGGCAGCCCCGCCCGGCAGGCGATCGGACACGTGCGCCTGATGCACGCGCGGGAGTGCGTGGGGTCCGACCCCTTGCACTACTCACCGTGCAGGTCGGCGGCGGCTCCTCCCAGGGGAAGTATGAATGTCTGTCAAAGCCATTTCAAATATCGCTTCAGATGCATTCAGATCCGCTCCTTCCATTAATCGCTGGAGGTGCTGCTGGAATGCCTGCGCGCTTAACTTGTCCTTCTCGGAGGGTCCATAGCGCTCCAGCACTTCGCAAGCGCGACGACAGATGTCCATTGCCCTGCTGCGGATTTCAGGCGGTTCCGTCATTCGGGACAATTTCATCAGGAACCATTGGTATGCGCTCACGTCCATATCCGTGAGCGGCCGGCCGGCATGCTCGAGAGAGAACGGGACGATGCGTGCATACATCTCCACCAGCCGCGACAGGACGGCTTGCCTTTCGGACGGCGCTTGCTTGTTGAGGAGGTCCGTCCTCGTCTTGTGAAGATCGATCAGGAAATACTCGGTTTCCATCGGCTCGATGTCCTTCGACACGATGTGGTCCAGCCGCTCCTCGAGCAGCAGCAGCGCCTCCTCCGCCGCAAAGAGATCCCTTTGCAGTACCGCGTCGGCATGCGCCACTCCCGATGGAATCTGAACGCGCAGCCTTACGGCCTCGGGAAATGTGGCGACGAGACCAGCCGTCTCCTGCTTCCTGAAATAATTGGATCCCCTGAGTATCGCCAACTGCAGGACGCACCGCTCTTCATTCGACCAGCGCTGGGGGCCTTTGCCGAGCCAATCTCTCGCAAACCCGATGATTTCTTCGTGCTTCTCTCGCCGCAGGAACTCGATCACGTCGTGGTTCGCCGGCGCGCTCGGACGCAGGTCCGCTAGCCGCTCGAGAATCCTGCGAGCGTTGGTCCGGTTATCGTTGTCGGGCGAGTCCGTGAAAACACGAGCGACGCGCCGGTAGAGCACGAAGATGGCGTCTGGCATCGCCCCACTATCGGCTACCGCCTGCAAGCAACCGCACACGGCCATCAGGAGCTGGTCCCATTCATTGAGATGGTCGCTACTCGCGCGCGCGCGATCGAGGAGCAAACGAAGGTGGTCGCGCAATTCCGTGGCGGGTAGAAACCCGATTTTTGTCGCAGTCGATTCCGGCACGGATTCCAAGACCTGGTCGGGCGAAGGCTCCGGCACATCCCACTGCCCTTCCACGTTCAGCACTTCGGCCGGGTCGAACTCCAGCCGATTGCGCTCCTGCAGGAAGTTGGACAGGTTCTCCAGGCCCCCGTCATGGAGGTTGAATCGCCGGCAGGTCTCCAGTTCCCCGGGGACGGACGAGTCGGAATCGGCGATCGCGACAAGCACTCTTTCCGCTCCGGCAAGCCTTCCGGCATTCAGCGCGGGCAGGTATTCCGCCTTGCACCAGCTCGAGTCCTGAAACGTTCTGTCGATGTAGACGACCACGTGGCGCGAGTGCATGAGCGCGAGCGCGATCCGCTCCTGAACCTTGCGATCCGCCAGCGACGCATCGCTGTCATGCCACGCCCGCACTCCGGTGGCGTCAAGCCGTTTATGAAACTCGCCGGAACCATCATGGCGATTATGGCTGATGAAGGCATCGAACCAGAACACGCGATCGCCCCACGCGGGCGACCAGTTGTAGGGGGGCAGGCCGTCGGGATCGACGATCGACGGCGGCTCGTTCATGCGGGCCTCTGCATCCGTTCAGCCTGCGCTGCGCCCGCCGACGCGCTTCAGGAGCCCGTCCCGATTACCAGGTATGCGTCGCGCTCGCGACCCGACCGCTCAGCACCGCGGTGACGGAAAACGTGTCCACCACCCCGGACGCGCCCGCAGGGACGGAGAACGACACGCCACCGGCCGAGTTGGTCAGCTTGCTCTCGCTCTGGAAATAGCCGTCCGTTCCGCTCAAGGTGAATTGCACGGTCACGCCGGCAATCGCCGGGGTGATCACCGCGGACGCCGTTCCTCCCGTGGAAGTGAACGCGATGCCGGTGACGCTGGCCGCTCCGCTCGAGTCGGTCGTGCCCGCTTCCTTGATGGCCTCCGCCTTGGCGACCGCCTCCGACGCCACGAGGCTGTGCAACGCGTTGGACTTCACGGCCAGCAACACGGCCGACTTGGCCTGCTCCTCGGTGACGCCCGTCTGGCTCATGACCTGCGCGGTCGTCGTCTTGATGAAGCTCGCCATGGAGGTCGCCTCGCTCAGCACCAGCGCTCCGCCGGAATTTGCGTTCTGGGCGAGGATGTTCGCGAGCTTCGCCTGATCGGCCTTGAGACCGGGCGTCGCCGCGAGGACCTGCTCTGTGACCGCGGCGATCCGCGGCGAGGAGAACGAGGTCCCGTAGTTCACCAGGTTTCCATTGGAATCGAGGATGATGCCGGTGATCCTCACGACCGACAGATCGTTGGCGGTGTTCGAATACTCTCCGTTGGGCCGCGCGCCGGTGACCGGAACGGTGTCGGCGCCCGCCGCCTCGGCGAACTGGACGTTCTTGTCGAGGATCGCGTCGAACGTCGCGTTCG
>ORMF010457306.1_pt1 | contig 20737 bp, 15 predicted proteins | sample 1779871 | NCBI WGS metagenome assembly ORMF01 (sample SAMEA104232316, study PRJEB22302) | groundwater metagenome | biome: forest; feature: aquifer; material: groundwater | place: USA | collected 2011-08-07 | depth 5.4 m | reverse complement strand
TGCCGATGATCCCGTCGTCGCTGCGATCCTTCATGTGCAGCATTTCCTCCGGGAGCAGCCGGCGGGTGCCGCCGGCCGGCATCGATACGTCGTAGGCAACGCGGCCCGTCTGCGCCAGGCGCACGACCGACACCGACTCGGGGTGATACGGCACGAGCTGAACCGGCGCGCCGCGACCGTCCCGGACGATCTCGGCGTAGCTGTTGCCGCGCAGCACACAGTGCGCGGTCATCATCTCGACGAACTCGGTGGCGGTCTGGTTGTCGTTGGCGTCGCCGCCGAAGATCAACCCGACCGGGTGCGTCGGCGTCGCCACGCGCCCGCCGTCGCTGAGCTTGCGGTAGACCAGCAGCGGCAGCATGCCGACCGTCTCGCTGATGACCTGCACGCACCCGAAGACGGTTGACAGGTTCTCAGCGAGGTACGGCGAGACCGCGACGCCGGCGCCAGTATCCCGCAGCCCGAAGAACTCGGCTAGGTAGGGATCGCTCGATTTGACGGTGCCGCCGCGCCGCTCGGCACCGAGAAGGCGGTTGAACCAGCCCATGCCCTACACCGTCGCCAGAAAGCGCCGGAGGGCGCCGACGCGCCCGCCGGGTTTACTGTCAATTGTCAGTGAACCGAGGCTGCGCAGCGCCACGGAGGTATCGACGTAGGCCGGCGCCGCCGTGATCGTGATTTCGTGAAGGTCCACGTCGCGCAGCTCGCGCACGACACGATCGCCGCGCACTTCCCAGCGGTCGCCGCCGGCCGGGACGGTGAAGGCGAAGCTGGCGCCGCGCACGTCGCCGCGCTGCACCGACACCAGCAAGTCGCGGGCGGCCGTGGTGTCGGGCGGGTCGATTTCGAACGCGAGGCCGCGATGATCCTCGCTCAGCCGCAGCGTGCCGACGCTGCGGCGGCCGAGCACCAGGTGCGGCATGTGGTGCACCAGGGCCAGCGGATCATGCGCGTTCGATTGCAGGCTGCGGGCGAACGCGCCCGGCCGGATGATCTCGACGAAGCCGCCGAGATCCTGCGATGTGCTGTCGTACACGGCCGCGTAGCCGGCAAGCCGGGGCGATTTGTGATCGCCCGCGGCCCGCAGCTCGAAGGCGGCCCGGCGCTCGATGCTCACGGCAGCCCTTAGATTTCGGCGTAGGCGAAGGCCTCGGTGTGGCGCAGCGCCACGTCGGCGTCGAGGAAGGCGTGCAGCAGCGCGCCGCCCTTGCTGGCAACGTCGCTGTGGTAGGGATTGAGCAGAATATCGACACCGGACCAGTAGCCGATGAACAGCTCGCTCCAAAGCCCGTAGATCAGTGCCGACTTGTTCGAGCCGACGCCGATGTCATCCGGCACCTGGGTGGTGTATCGCGCCGGCTTCTGGTGGAAGACTTCGGACTCCGGGATCGGCCGATCCGTGCTGGTTTCCTTGATCTTCATCACCGACTTGTGGACCTTGGGCGACGTCAGGAAGGCGCCGCTGCCCATCACGTCGTCCAGCTCCAGCGCGCCCACCAAGTTCGCGCAGGTGTCGGTGAACAGCGTTTCCGTGGTGACCTTCTCGATGCCCCACACGCTGTTGAGCAAGCCGGCCGGCGCCAGCTCACCGTCGCCGTTGATCGCCGCGGCATCGAGGCCTTGCGCCAGCAGGAACCCGAGATCGCGCCGCAGCAAATCCTCCATCGCCTGGCCGGTCTGAAGCATGATCCGCCGCGACAGCTCGTATTCCGCCGAGACGGTGCGCGGCCCCATGCTGACCTTGGCGAAAGTCGCTGAGCTACGGGTCGTGGCCTGGTTCTCGCCGATCCAGTGCGTGCTGCCTGATGCGGTGAGTTTCGGCAGGTCGAGGAAGCCCGTCAGGTCGCGGAGGACAGTGGCGCCCATGCTCTCGACCAGCAGTGCCGGGCGGAAGCGATCGGCGGTCGCCGCGAGCTGCGTCCCTACCGTGTACCCGCCCTTGCTGTCGTCGCCGACGATTTGCGCACGGCGCTCGCCGAGCAGAACGGAGGTGGGGACCATGATGTTGCCGCGCATCTCGCGACCACGCGACAGCTCGGCGTGGACCTCGCCCTCCAAACCGTCAACCCGGCCGGCCGCAGCGCAGCGGAGGGCGCGGGCCAGCGAGTACCGGGACAAGTCCGCGGTGCTGTGTCCGCCCCCGGCGACCGGCTCTGCCGCCGAGCGCCGCTCCAGGTCCGCCAACGTCTGAGCGCGCCCGATCTTCTTGTCGAGATCGGCGATCTCCGTCTTCAAAACGCCGAACCGGGCGTCTTCCTCGGCGCTCAAATCGCGCTTCTCGGTATCCGCCTTGTCGGCGATGGCGCGCATTTCGGTGACCGAAAGGGCGCGCTTTTCCTGCAATTCGTGCAGCTTCATGGAACCTCCATCGGGCGGGCCGGAGCCCCGCACTGGGAAAGGCGCGTCGTCGCGACGGGCCGGACACGTAAAAGGTGCTCTACAGAGACCGTTCCTAATGTGCTCTACGGAGAACGTTTTGTCAACGCCTATGCTCGCAGCGAAATCAACCCTCGCGTCAGGTAGACGCTCTTTTTCTTGGGCGCGACCTTCACGGCCGAACCGACAGCCATTACCGAGGCAACCAAGCCGTCAATCCGGCCGGTCGCGCGCTCTTTGACCAGCTTCCGGGCGCCTGTTGGGTCGCTTACCGTGACGGCATTCGCCACATTCCAGTCGAGCACCGGATGCCCCGGATGGCGCAATTCCTTGCGCAGCACGGCGGTTTCGAAGGCGTCGATCGCCGGCCCCATGTCTTTCCAGCCCTGCCCGTGCTCGACGATTTCGAGTTTGAGACCTTCATCGGCCATCAGCCGGCGGATTTCGTCGAGCCGCCAGCGATCGGCGGCGCAGAATTGCACTTCGAAGTCGCGCGTCAGCTCGCCGAGCCGGTGCACGACAAATCGCTTGTCGATCGCCCGGCCGGGCGTCGTCTCGATATGCCCCTGCCGCGCCCATAGCCGGTAGGGCACGTGATCCCGCCGCTCGGCTTCCTCCAAATTGTCGGCCGGCATCCAAAACCACGCCAGCAAGTCGTGCGTCTCGGGAAACCAGGCCGCCAGCGCCGTCAGGTCCGTTGTCGAGCTAAGGTCCAAGCCGAGAATGCAGCGCTGCCGCGATAGCGCCGCCTGGCCGAACAGCGCGCCGCCGGCGTCGCCCTTACAGCCGTGCCAGTCCCGCGCGTTGAGGAACCGGGCGGTCGCGTCCACGGGCTGGTTCAAGTACAGCAGCCGAAAGGCCGGCTCGCGGGCCGGGAGCTGTTTCGCCTGGTCCGCAGCCGAGCGCATTTCCTCAAGCGACCGGAAATCACCGAGGGCCGGGTTGCAGGCGCGCCACGTCGCCTCCGACCACGGGTCCGCGTCGTCGGGCGCGGCGAAGATCACGGGCAGGAAGGTGTCGTCGGTGATCGTGCCGTCGAGCACGCGTTGCCCGTACTGCACCAGCTCCGACATGACATGGTTCTTGTCGTGGCTCTGCGTCGAGATCACCACGAACAGCGGCTCGGCGCGGGCGGCGCCGCCCGTCGTCAGCGCGTCGTACAGGTCGCGCTTGGGCCACTGCGCCAGCTCGTCGAGCACCGCGAAGCTGACATTGAGGCCGTGCGCCTTCTTCGCGTCGCTCGACAGCGCCTCGTAGGTGCTGCCCGTGACGATATCCTCCAGCGACTTGTTGTGCTCGCGGATGATGATGCGGTCGGACAGAGCCGTGTCGGCACGAACGAACGCGACCAGCTCCTTGAGGATGAGCGAGGCCTGTTTTCGATCAGCGGCGGCGCTGTAGACCTGGCCGCGCTGCTCCGCTTCCGGCCCCACCAGGTGGCAGAGCGCCAGCGCGGCGGCGAGCTGGGTCTTTCCGTTCTTGCGCGGGATGGTGACGAGCGCCTGACGCTTCAACCGGCGGCCGGCTTTGTCGGTCGCGTACAGCGGCTTGATGATCTTTTCCCACTGCCACGGCCGCAGCTTGAACCGCTTGCCGGCGTGCATGCCGCTGGTGATCGTCAGCGTCTCGATGAACGCCCGGACGCGCTCGGCACGGGATAGACCGCGCTTTTTCCACGGCTCCGCGGCGATTCGACTGTCCGCCGGCGCCGCATCCTTGCGCTTGACCGGCTTCGCCCCAATTCCCCTTAAGCCCATGATATCACTGCCTAAGTAAGTGCGTTTCGATGCCCCCGGCGGTCGCGGCCCCCGGCAAGTGCTGATGATTGAACTCCCCCTCCGCCCGTGAACCACGGGTGCGACGGGTCGCGCGGCGAGCCGTCCGAGAAGCAACCCTTGACCATCAGCCTGCCCGCGTTGGCGCGCCGGCCGGATGGCCGCTCCTTGACCTGCTGGTCGTGCTCGCGGCAGAGCGAGCGCGTGTTCTCGATCGTGTCGGCGCCGCCGTCGCGACGACGCTTGACGTGATCCACGACGACAGCCGGCTTGCCGCATCCCGCGACGACGCACGTATAGTTGTCGAGCTTCAATCGGGCCGCTCTGAGCTTGCGCCAGTGCTTCGAGCGGTAATAGCGGTCGGTCATGCGCGCACCGCCATCTCAACCCGCTCAATCCCCCTCGAATGCATCCTTTGCCAGCAAGCGATGATTGCTTCCCGGTAGTGCTCGGTCAGCCACTTCTTCACGAATGCACTTGGCACGCTCAGCTTGAGCGTGCCGCCGTCTAGAGCCTCGAACCGGACTTCGCGAAACCACGACCGGAACGGGCCATCGCCGAGCTGCTGGCACAGGAGATCACCGGCATCGCCGAGTTGGTGCTCTACACGCGCGCGTGTTCTTAAAGGGTTAGTCTTAAGGGTAGGCTCGCAATCTACTGCGACCTTTGCGACGGGATTTTGCGACCTTTGGGCGACGTAATGGTCGCAATATTCTGCGAGCTTTCGGCCTGTATTGGTCGCAGCCACTTGCGACCTTTGGAAGGCCGGGACGTACGTGTTGGCAACACCCTTGCCGCCGGCATTGCGCACCGTCGTGCTCTTGCCGCTCCGCTCGCGGCGCGTGGTGGTGCCGAGATCGCGTCGCTCGACGATCAGGTAGCCGCGCTGTTCAAGCTCGACGATTGCGCCCCACACGGTGCGCTCGCTCAGCCCCATAAGGCGCGCGATCGTCTCCTGCTTGATGAACGTGTCGCCACGATGCCGGTTGAAATGGTAGCCGAGCACGCCCGCGACCTTGTACGCGGTCGGCGACAAATCCGGGTCCAGGGCCAGCACATCCATCCATTCCATCCGGAGCTGCTTCGGAATGAGGATCACCTGGCCCGAGGCCTTCGGGCTGGCCGCCGCCGATTGCTCCGGGACCGCGGTCATTTCGCCGCCGCGATGATGGCGTCGGTTGCAGCCCGACGCGTCGGATAGGTGCCGATCAGCTCGTCATCGGCCGTGAACGCGGTCCACGTTTTCGGCTGGTGCTCGACCGCACGGCCGATGCAATCGAGCCGGTTGTAGACCGAGAACTCGGGCGGACTTGGTTGGGAATTTTCCTCTAACCCATTGAACACGCGATGGTGCCTTTCCCCCTCGGTTGGGAGAAAAGCGTCGCGAAATCAACGTGGGCGTCTGGACTCTGACTCCGCCAGTCTAGGTTCGAATCCTAGTCCCCCAGCCAACTTTTTCAACGTGTTACTGGTGGTATCTGCGGGTAATTGCGTTTCGTGTCGGCCCCATGTCGGCACGGGACCTGAAATCAGGGCGAATATGCCCGTCCCCAGAGCGACCACCCTATCTGCCCAATCGACCTGACCCAACAGCACAGTCGAGGCTGCCTAGCTCGACCCGGAGCAGCCGAACCGCTCGCGGCACCATAAAGAGCTTCTCGACTCAGGGGCTGGTCCGCGGCTGCCCGCGGAGAACGGCAAATGGGTCCGCGACCGGCTGGCGCGAAACGGCGTGCCGCAAGCGGCGATCGACTTGCATCTGTCGGTCATCGGTAATCCGCCGGCGATGGAGGCGGCGCTTGCCTGGTATCGGGCGCGCGGTCCCCGCCACGACCCGATCGGGCCGACCAGGGTGCCGACGCTGTTCATCTGGGGCGATGTCGACGACACAGTCCGGCGGATGAGCGCCGAAGGCACGGGCGAGTTTATCGCAGCCGACTACACCGTCGCCCCGCTTCCCGGCGTCGGCCACTACGCGGCCGACCAGATGCCCGACAAAGTCAACGAACTTCTGCTCGATCACCTGGCCAAGCATCCCATTAGTTGTTTCTAAGAAAACCATCGCAACGATGGTGGGGAGGCTCCCCTTCTTCGTGGATGGGCGTTGACGAATGATTCCAGACCGCAGACCGGCAAAGGCAAGCCGACGATCTGCCGCTGGCAGGCGGCATCGCCTCGACCGGAGGCAGCGCGGCTCCGAGATCGGGCATTCAAAGAAATGCCGAGACCGTCGGCGGGTTGTAATATGGCCGCATGGGAAGCGGGGGAAGCCGGCCGTGCGATCGCCGCAGGCACGCGCACGCTGCGGCGCTAGGCGCGCCGGCGGCGTTGCTGCTCGGCATAGGCATCGCAGAGGCGTGGGCGGCTGAGCTGACGCCCGCACCCCCGGCCGTCGCGGTTGGCCTGTCGCTGCTGCAGCGCGATATCGCCGACGCCGCGCTCGCGCAAACCCAGCCTGGCGCTCCGCCGGCAGCTGATCTCGCGGCGCCGCCCGCAGCGGCGGCGCCGCTTTCGGCGGCACCCCGTTTCATGTTTCTCGATTATCGGATCGAGGGCGCCTCCGTCCTCGACGACGCCGCAGTTCGCGACACCGTCGCGCCCTATCTGGGCAAGCCGACGTCGATCGCCGATCTTGAGGAGATACGCCGCCGGCTGACCCTTCTCTATGTCAACCGCGGCTACGTCAACTCCGGGTTTGTGATACCCGACCAGGATGTTGCGGCGGGGATCGTGGCCTTCCGCGCCGTCGAGGGCAGCATCCCCGCGACCGATGTCACCGGCACCGAAAATTTTGCGCCCGATTATTTCAGCACGCGGCTCGAACCGGGCCTCAAGCGCCCCTTCAACGTCAACGATTTGCAGATGCAGCAGCAGATTTTGCTGCAGGACCCGCTGGTCCGCCGGCTCAACCTCGAGCTGCTGCCGGGGCTGGTCCCCGGCGAGGCCAAACTGCATGCCGATGTGCTCGAGGCCAGCCCGTACGCGCTCAACTTTCAGATCGCCAACAATCAGTCGCCGACAGTCGGCGAAGTGCGCGGCCGGGTCCAGGGCACGGTAGCGAACCTGCTGGGCCGCGGCGACATCCTCGCGATCCAGTACGGTCGCAGCCAGGGCCTCGACGATGGCACGGTCAGCTACACCGTGCCGCTCGCCAGCGACGACACAAAGCTCAGCCTGCGCTACGACATCAACGGCACTGTCGTGGTCAGCCCGGCGCTGGTCCCGCTCAACATCACCAGCCGATACGACAGCGTCGCGATCGGACTGAGCCGGCCATTCTATCGCACGCCGGAGGCGACGCTGACGCTCGGCGTCGGCCTCGATCGCCGTCACGCCCAGACGTTTCTGCTGGGGATGCCGTTCTCGTTCACTCCCGGCTCCGACAACGGCAAGACCAACGTGACCGCCTTGCGCTTTTACCAGGACTGGCTAGACCGCGATGCCGAGCATGCCTTTGCGCTGCGCTCGACATTCAGCGTCGGCGTCGGTGCGCTGGGCGCGACGATCACCGGCCCGCCGCCCGACGGGCATTTCTTTGCATGGCTGGGACAGGGGCAATATGTCCGCCGCGTCTACCGGGATTGGGATCTGGTCGTGCGCTCCGATCTGCAGTTGGCGCAGCAGGCGCTGTTTCCGATCGAGCAATTCGCCCTCGGCGGCCTCGATACGGTGCGCGGCTATCGCCAATACCTGACCGTGACCGACGACGCGTTCTTCGCCTCGGGCGAACTGCGCATCCCGGTCGCCACGCTGCGCCTGCCGCTGATCGCCGACAGCGACGATGCCGGTACGATTCAGCTCGTGCCGTTTTACGACTTTGGCCGCGGCTGGAATGTCGGCCGTCCGACCCCGTATCCCGCCGAGATTTCGAGCGTCGGCGCCGGGCTGCGCTGGGCTCTCGGCTCCGGAACGACGCTCGAACTCTATTACGGCAAGGCGCTGCGCCACGTGCGCGCCGGCACGGGGTTGCAGGACCGCGGCATCCATTTCCGCTTTGCCGCCGTCGCCTTCTGAACGAGGGCGGCGCGCGATACTGCCAATCACCGTGCGCGATCACCGCGTGCCGGAGGCGCGCAGCCGATCGTTTCTGGCGAGTTCGACCAGCCCGACCTGTTCCAGCAGCCGATCGAGCGCGGCATGCCTGTCGAGCTCCTGCAATTCGGCGGCACTGGCGACGGCGTCGTACCACAGCCCGGCTTGCGCCAGCAGCCCCGGTTGGCGCGTCCGCGCTGTCGCCGGCATCGCGCGCTCGACCGCCGGTTCGCTCGGATTGCGCAGGATCGCGGCGCTGGCGACGATGTTGCGGGACCAGGCGCGCGGTTCGAGAACGATCGAGACTGACCAGGTGTAAACGATCCCCGGCTCCAGCCGGACGCGATAGTCGGCGAGGCGGAGTCCGTAGATTCCCGGCGCGGGTGCCGAGGGGATCGTCACTTCGAGGACCGGCGCCGGCTGCAACGGCGCGCTGATCGTCAATTGCATCGGCCACGCCACCGCTTGCGAGGCAAAGAAATACAATGTCGGCGCCGCGCTGGTGGTTTGCCCGGCGTGGTCGGCGGGGGCGAGCAGCTCGATGGTCGGCAGCGGCGCCGCCACTCGGACGGCGCTGCGCGACGCGCCGCCGACCCGCCCGCCGGGGGCGCCGCGCAACGGCGGCTTGTAGACCGGCGCCGAGGCCTCGGTAGTTTCCGCAGGCCCCTCCTTTTCCAGTGGTGCCTGCGCCCGCAGCGCACCCGGCGCGAGCAGCGGCATCAGCGCGCCGAGCGCCAACAGGCTGAAGATGACGAGGGGCTTTGGCCTGGTGCGGTCCATACCGGTACCTAGAGCCAGTTGCCGATCAACAGAAAGGGCGCCCAATAGGCCGGGTGCGCATAGCGCTGGCCGGCCGCGAGGCGGCGTTGCGCCGCGCGCAATGCCTGCGCCTTCGAGAGGCCGCCCGATTGCAAGCCGCGATAGAAATCGACGATCAGATCGCTGGACGCCTGATCGCTGATGTGCCAAAGACTGGCCAGGGCGCTGCGCGCGCCCGCCTTGAGCGCGACGCCGGCGAGGCCAAGCGCGGCGCGATCGTCGCCTGTCGCGGTCTCGCAGGCGCTCAACACCAGCAATTCGAGGGCGCTGGTGCGGCGTTCGCCGTATTTGATGTCGGTTTCCAATGCATCCATCGTCAGCTGGCCATCATAGGCGAGCACAAAGGTTTGCTTCGGGTCGGTTCCAAACTGGCCGTGCGAGGCGATGTGCACGATATTGTAGGGCGTGGCCTTCAGCTCGGCGGCAAATCGGGCCGTGCTGAATGCGTCATCCAGCAGCGACCGCCCGCCTTCGATCTCGTGCACCGCCGCGATCTCACGCGGCACGTTCGGCAGACTGGAAAATCCCTGGACGCTCTGCGATACGCCGAGCACCAGCGCCGTCCGCGAACGCGCCGCGAGCGGCTGCGGGTCCATCAGATGCAGGCTCGGCGCCACCGCCGTCGCGTAGCGTTCGATCAGGAAATTTCGGCCGTCGTGCAACGCCGCGAACGGGATGACGCGCAATACGGTATCCGGAATGACGACCAGCGTGTCGATGCGATGAGCAGCGAGCACCGGCTCGATCGGTCTGATGATCTGGTCGTAAAGCCGGCGCGCCGGCACCAGGTACTCGTTCGTCGTGCGCTTTTCCAGCAATTCGCGAAACTGCCGCACTTCGCCGCGCAATGTCGCTTCCGCGACCGGCACCGTAAACTGCTGCTGTTCGTTGCCGAAGCTGACCAGCAATTCGAGCCGGTCCGGCAGCGAGATCGGGTAGAGCACGGCCGCGCCGGGCGCCACGGTGTCGATCGAGCGCCGCCGCGCCAAGAAATTGCCGACGCAGGAATCGCGAAAATAATCCTGCAATTCGCTTTCCTTGAGCGCTTCGACGGTATCGCGCGCCTCGCGGATCAGCGATGTGGCCTGTGCCGGATCGGAAGACGCGCGCCGCAACAGCAAATCGCTGTATTCGAGATAGAGCGGCCCGAACGTCACCCGGTACGACGAACGGCCGTCGCGGGATTCCACCGGAATGTCCTGCCGGATCGATTGCAGCCCGGCGACGGCTCGGCGATAGCCGGCGAGCGCAGCGCCGGGTTGGCCCTGCTGCTTGGCGAGACGGGCTTGCTGCCAGTCCCAGCGGAACGACAATTCGGGCGCGGACGCTTCCTGGGCCGCGAACAACGCGCGATCGGTCAGTGCCGCCGCTTCGCGCGGCCGGCCAGCGCGCTCGTAAAGGCGGCCAAGCCCGCCTTGCGCCTGCGAGGACAGCGTCGCATTGCGCAGCTTGTCGGCTATCAGGGCAGCGGCGCGAAAGGCCCGGTCGGCGATTTGGCGGCAATCCGCCGGCAGCGGCCCGTCGCGCTCGAACACCGCCGAGCCCGCCGACACCAGCGCGAGGCCCCGGCTGTAGGTCGGCGGCGCGCGTTCGAGCCGGTCAACCGCCCGACCCAGCAGCGCGATGGCGTTGCCGCTCTCGGGACGGCGCAGAGCGAGCCGCGCCGCATTGATTTCGGCGGTCGCGGCGAGATTATCGTCCCGCGCGGCGTCGGCGCTGGCGATCGCCTCGGCATAGGCGGTTGCCGCCTCGCTCGACCTTCCGGCCGCGGCATGGAGATTGCCCAGATCGTTGGCGGCGGCGGCGAGGGTCGCGTTGTCGCCCAGCCGGCTCGCCAGATCGCGGCTGCGCCGCAATAGCGGCTCGGCAATGTCGGCGTGCCGCGACGTCTGCTCGATCCCGCCGAGCGCACCGCTGGCGGCGGCAACCAGCCTTTGGTCGCCGCTCTGCTCGGCCTTTGCCAGGGCGGCGCGAAGGTCCTCGCCGGCTTCCCTGAGATGGCCTTGCAGCCGATAGGCCTCGCCGCGTCGCGCCAATGCCTGCGCCTCGATGTCGGCCGCCGCGCCGAGGCGTGCCGCACGGATCGCCTGCGACCATTGTGCCGTGGCGTCGATCAGATCGCCGCTGCGAAACGCCGCCGTGCCGCGACTGAGATAGTCGAGCGCCGCGGCCCGCCCCGCCCCGTCTTGCGCCGGCGCCGCCGGCGAAAACAGCGCTACCGCCGGGCCTAGGACGACAGCGAGGACGATGCCGAGCCGGGTGCGGATCATTTGTCCTGCATCACGATCAAAGCCCCCGACTCGCCAGCCGCCAGCCGTTGATGATGGAAGGCGACGCACGGATCTCCCGGATCTTCCCGGTGCAGCGCGGCAAACAGCCCGGCCGCCTGCGGCTGCTGCGCCGCAAGCGTGCGAAACGCGTCCTCATAGCGCGCCACCCACTCGGGTGTATAGCGCTCGAAATCGACCGGCTCGAACACCTCGGTTGGTTCATTGCGCCCCTTGACGACAAACTTGCCGACCGGCCGGCAGCGATGCCGGGTCGCCTTCCTGACGATGTCGCCGGAAGCGCAAATCCGCGTGCCGATCGCCTTGTTGAGGCTTTCGAGGCGCGATCCCGTGTTCAGCATATCGCCCAGCGCCGTGTATTGCAGCCGCTGCTGCGTCCCGACATTGCCGACAAACGCGATCCCCGTATGCACGCCGATCCGGGTGTGGCCGAATTGCACGCCGCGCGCGGTCTGCTCGGCCGAAAAGATGCAGGCAAACCGATCGATATCGAGGGTTGCGCCGATCGCACGGTCTGCATGGTCGGGCTGCTCGTGCGGCGCGCCAAAAAAGGCCAGCACGGAATCGCCGATAAACGCGTTGACGAGGCCGCCTTGCGCGAAAATCGCAGCGCATACGCCTTCGAAATACTCGTTGGTCAGATGCGCCAGAGCTTCCGGGTCCATCGTCTCCGAAAACGTCGTAAATCCAGCCACGTCGGTGAACAGGACCGAGATCTCGCGACGCTCGCCACCCAGCCGCGGCAATTGGTCGGCATCGAGCATCTGGGTGATGACGGTGGGCGGAAGATAGCGCTCGAAGCTCTTGCGCAACTGCACGCGGGCGCGGTTGCTGGCTGCATGCAGCAGCTGGTTGGTCATGCCGGCGGCCCCGAGCCAGGCGAGCGCCGCCGGGATTGCCGGCAGCAACAATGCCCGCCCGAACGCGACGTAAACGATCACGCCGATCGCGCACAGACCGGCGGCGGAGCCGGCAATGGCCGGCACCACCGCGCGGATCGACAGGCCAAGGACCGCGCCGGCGATCGCCCAGGCCAGGATCCAGATGTTCTCGAAGCGGCGCGGCAATCCGCTCAGCATCGCGGCGCCTTCGCTCGCCTGGCGGATCAGCTGGTCGGCAAGATGGGCATGAATCTCGAACCCGTAATTCCGCTCGGCCGTGCCGAAACCGCTGCTGAACGGCGTGGCAAAGAAATCCTTCACGCTCTCCAGCGCATCGCCGATGATCACCACCCGGCCGCGCACCAAGGCCGCCATGTCGCCATCCATGATGTCGGCCACGGATTTGCGCGGAAAGGGTTGCGCGCCGCCGTAATATTCGAGCAGCGTCTGAAAGCCGCGGCTGTCGAACCTGACATACGGGCCGCGTTCGTCGTCGAGCGGCGCGATCAGGGCCTTGCCGAGCCGCAGGCTGTCCTCGGGGGCGGGCTGCGGCCCGATGCGGTCGCGCGCGAGATACCGCAGAGCGAGGGCCAAGCCGAGGCCGGTATAGTTCTGCACGCCGTCATCGGCGTAAAGCAATCCGCGACGGACGATGTCGCCCGGGTCGGTGACGGTGTCGGCGAGCGCCATGCGGTCGGTCCCGACCAGGATGGCCGGCGGCGGTATCTCGGGGTGCGATCCGTCGGTGCCTTCGGCGAGCTTGAAGACCCAGATGATTTCGGCATGCCGCTTGAGCACGGCATCGAGCCGCTCCGTGCCGGGGGAGACCGGCATATCGCGATAGATGTCCACGCCGATCGCCCGCGGGCCCCAGCTCGCGAGTCGCTCCAGCAGATTGGCCAGAACCTCGTCGCTCAACGGGTAGCGCCAGCGCCGGATGTCGCCTTCGGTCATGCCGATCAGCAGAACCCGGTCGTTCGCCGCGGCCTGCGAACCGGCCACCCGCAAGATGTCGTAAGCCAGCAGTTCCAGCGGCTGAAGCCAGCTCTGCGAACGCACCAGGACAACCAGACCGGCAATTGCCAGCGCACCGGCCAATGCCCGCAATTTCGGGCTGCGCAGCAGCTTGGCAATCGCTTCGCGCGGCGAAAACCAGGTTCTCTTGGGCCGGCTCGGTTGACCTGCTGCGGTGGTCATCGCCGATGTCTCGACCGCGGGACGGGGTCGTTCACTCCCGCCCTGCTCACCGGCAATGCATTGTCACGCGCACCGCGGTCCGCTCGGCTTCGCTATGCCGGGTGGGTATGGGCACGGCGTGCGGCCCAGGCGTGAAGTCGTAGCCGGCGACGTAGAGCGCCGGCAAATTCGTCTCAGGGTCCTGCGGCAGGCCTCCGCGCCCCGCCTCGACAAGGCTCGATCGCGGCCGGTTGCCGAGCGCCGCGCAATTGTCGCGCAGCACGGCGGCCGCAGCGCGCAACTCGCTCGACAGGACGACGAGGCTGCCGTTTAGATCGACCCTCGGGCCGACGATCTCGATCGTGCCGGAGATGCCAAGCTGCGAGGTCGCCGAGACGATGCTGTCGGGCGAGGCAAGGTAGTTCGCCGCCGTGATCGTGATGTCCCCGCCATGTCCGCGAACCGCCTGGGCGATGATGTTGCTGCGGTCGAGCACCAATAGCTGGGGGTCGATGGTGATGTTGCCGCCATTGCCGCTGGCACCCTTGACCGAGGTCGTAATCTCGCTTTTCACCAGGTAAAGAAAATCGCGAACCGACAACGTGATGTTGCCGCCATTGGCGGTGGCCGCATCGGTCGAGATCGCAGCGGCGCCGTTCATCGTCAGGCGCCGGGCAGAGACGGTGATCGACCCGGCGTCGCCGCTGCCGGTCGAGCGCGCCGTGATCTGCGGGCCGGCGCCGACAAAATTGATGTCGGACATCGTCGCCACGACCACATCGCCGCCCCTGCCGGGTCCGGCGGTCGAGCTGGCGATCTGCCCGCCGCCGCGCACCGTCAGGCTTTCCGACGACACCGAAACCGAGCCGCCCGGTCCCGATTGTGCTCCGGTCGCCGAGGCGGCGATCTGGGTGTTGGCGACGCCCAGCCCGTCGATCAGCAGGCCCCGAGCCACCGTCACCGCGACCGAGCCGCCGGCGCCGGTTCCCGACGTGGTGCTGGCAATCTGCCCGCCGCCGGTCAGCGAAAGCTGGAACGCGTTCACCCTTACCGAGCCGGCATTGCCCGATGCCGCGGCGGATGACGTCACCAACGCGCCGGTGCCGATGTTCAAATCCCCTGCCACGGCCACATTTATCGCCCCGCCGGCTCCCGAATTGCGGGTGGTCGAAGTGATTTGCGCCGTGGAGTCGAGCGAGAGCGAGCCGGCATTGACGTTGATGGTGCCGGCCCGACCGGAACCGATCGTGACCGCGCCGACCGCCGCGCGGTCGCTGAGCGTCATATCGCCGGCCACCGTCACATTGACGGTCCCGCCGGCGCCCGCCGCCCCGGTGCTCGAACTGATCAGAGCGCCGTTGCCGGTCAGCGACACCGTGCCCGCGCTGACCGTCACGGTGCCCGCGTTTCCGGTGGTTCCGGGCTGGGTGTCGGTGGCGATGCCGGTGACAAACCGCGGGTCTGCCGAGGCTGCGTCGATCGCCACGGCACCGGCGGTGACCGACACGTTTCCGGCATTGCCGCGTCCGAACGTGTTGCTCGACACCGAGCCCCGATTGCGGATCGTCAATCGCCCGGCAGTGATCGCGATGTCGCCGGCGTTGCCGGTATTGAGCGCCCCTGCATTCGAAAAGATGCCCGCCGCGTTCGATAGGATACCATTGCCGTTGATCACCAGGTCGCCGGCGACGTTGACCGCCAGTCTGCCGCCGGCGCCGAGGCCGAACGTCGAGGCCGACAGCGCGCCGAGAGCACCGCCGATCGACAGCGATTGTGCAGCGATCGTCATGTCGCTGGCGTTGCCGCTGCTGCCCGGCAGGGCCTGGGTAAAGACGCCGGTTGCGACGGTTGCACCTGTCGCATCGATCGACATTGGGCCGGCGACGTTGACCGACACGCGTCCGGCATTGCCGGAGGCACGGGCGACAGTGGCGATTTGGCTATTGGCGAGAATGGCCAACGCGCCGGTTGCGAGGTTTAGGTCACCGGCCGTCGCCGCGGTGAAGGTATCCGCGGCGATCGCGGTCGTCGCCGACCGCCCGTCGAGCACAATCGCGTCGGCGGCGATCGAGATCGCGCCGGCGCTGCCGGACCCTCGCGTCGTGCTCAGGAATGTCGAGCCATTGGCCACGCGCAATTGGCCGGCGGTGACGGCAAGCTGGCCGGCACTACCCGAGGCAAAGCCGCCGACCAGAACGGTGCTGTTGTCGGCGATGATGCCGCCGCCCGGCGCGGTCGTGAGGACGATATCGCCGCCCCGCCCGGTCGCGCGCGAAATCGACTGCAGCTGGGAACGGTTGCTCAGCCCGATCTGCGAATCTCCGCGCAGCGACAGCTGACCGCCGAGACCGGCGCCGTAATTGTCAACGACGATCGCGCTGCTGCTGTCGATGTTTATCGTCCCGGCGCGGATGAAGACGCCGCCGCCGCTGCCGCGTCCGACCGGATCGCCGATATCGAGCAATGAGCCGCCACCGATATTGACGCCTCCGAGGCCGGTCGCGACCGCCGAGCCGCTCGCGGGATCGACCGGGACCTCGCCGGTCCCGGCGGCGCTCGTCACGTGGATCGTACCCGCCGGCGCGGTAAGCTGGGCGCCGCCGGTTATCGACACCGGCCCTCCGACCAGGCCGAGGGTTCGCCCGGCATTGATCCCGAGCGGACTGCCGTTGACGGTCAGCGCTGGCGGCGCCGCGGTCAGAAAGCCGAAGACCGCCGGTGGGGCCATGCTCAACGTGCTGGCATCGGGACTGGTCGCCTGGAACCGCGCCCCGTCCGACAGGCGGATATAGTCCGCGGTCGAAGCGTAGAAGCTTCCCGAGACATTGACGCTGGCGTTCGGGCCGAACACGACGCCGCTCGGGTTGATCAGAAACAGATTGGCGCCAGCAATGCTTGACTGGATCCGGCCGTCGATCGAGGACGCCGTGCCGCCGGTTACCCGCCCGATGATATTGGTGACAGCGCCGGGTCCGGTAAAATTGGCGCTCTCGCCCCGATTGAGGCCGAACGTGCCGAAGCTATGGAACAGATTGCCGCCGACCTGCCTGCCGAGGCTCGCATCGATCGCGTAATTTGGTCCGGTCAGGGTTTGCGCCGGGGAAAAACGCCCGTCGATGCTGATCCGCTGCGCCAATGCGGGGCCGGAGACGGCGGCTGCTATCAGCCATGACGCCGCAAACGGCACCAGCAATCGTCCGAGATTGGATCTCATCAGAACGGGTCTCGACTGCAACGGCCCCCGCCAATTCGGCTGCCCCAGAATAGCATAGGGGATAGCCGCGGCAGGTCTTTGTTCGTCGGACCGAGCGCCTCGCTTGGAGCACCGCGGCGCTGACCGCTCGTGCGGCGTCAATTTGCCCGCCCGACCGCATTACTCGGTCACGAAGAGCGCAAAGCCGGCGAGACACAGGCAGAAGAAGAATATCCTCCGACAGTCGTTCTGCTGAAATGTGTTCGCCGACCGTTGCCTTTCAGTTCGCGCATTTCAATGCAGCAGGAAGGACCTGTAACATCTCGACACGACTTCATATGGAGGCAAGGTCGGTAAGATCGCTAATATAGAAGATCGTTAAGATTACCTGGGTCGTCGAATATGAATATTAACAGGGACGGCTCGACACCGCCGCTCATTCGCGAACGAGATCAACGGGCTGAGGGATTGCGATGACGACCATTCCGGGGTCCCAACTGTTCGACGTGACGGCGCCAGGCCAGGACGTCGTCGTCCAGGTTACGTCGACCGGCACCGATCTGCCAGGGGCGGCCGAGGGCAAGTTCAATCTCGAAGTGTTCAACGGCTACGGGCCGCCACCGCCGCTCGCCCCCGGCTATCAGGGGCTGGCGGTGCTGGGTTCGATCGAGCTGATTTCCGGCAGCTATGCGGTCACCGATCTCAGCGGCAACAACAACACGATGATCGCCAACGGGACCAACGAGACGATCACCGGCGGCACCGGTAACGAGACGATGATCTCCAACGGCAACGCCAACGTTATCAACGGCGGCGGCCAGGACACGATCACCGTCAACGGCCATGCGGACACGGTCAACGGCGCCGGCAACGACAGCATCAATGTGTTCGGCAGCAGCGCCGTGATCAACGGCGGGACCGGCAACGATACGATCAATCTCTACGGCGACGTCGGCAATACCGGCACCGGCGATACCGTTGCGGCCGGCAGCGGCAACACCGTGGTCAACGTTTACAGCTCGCACAACGTGATCCAGGGCAGCAGCGCCAACGACACGATCAGCGTCTATACCAACAACAACACCGTCACCGGCGGCGGCAACGACAGCATCACCGTTTTCGGCAACAACGAGGTCGTTCTCGGCGGCCCCGGCGGCAACGACACGATCGCCGTTTACGGCAACAACAATACGATCGGCGGCAGCGGCGGCAGCGACAGCATCAACGTCTTCGGGAGCGCCAATATTCTCAATGTCGGCAACGGCAACGACACGATCAACGAATACGGTGTCGGCGACACGATCAATGCCGGCAGCGGCAACGAGGTGATCACGATCTTCAATTCCGGCGTCGTGCTCGACCAGGGTTCCGGCAACGAAACCGTCAACGTCTATGGCAGCAACGATACGATCAACGCCGGCAGCGGCAACTCGACGCTCTTCCTGAACAGCAGCGGCACCGAGTTCAACGACAACGCCAACATCTATCACGACATCGTCGTCGGCTTTGACGAGGGAAGCGATCACATACACCTGACGACCGACACGCCGGGTGCCGTGATCGCGACGCAGCACCCGGTCAATGGCGGCCTGGATACCCAGATCACGCTGTTCGACGGCTCGACGATCCTGTTCAAGGGCATCACCCACGTCGATGGCGGCTTCTTCAACTGATCGGGTTCAACCGGGCGGGCCGCGATCGCATCGGCGACTGGCCCTCGCCAGTCAGCAACAACGCGAAGCAGGGTCGGCGGCAGCCGAGACCTGCCCCGGTCATCGTCATGCCTCGCCTCGCGAGACTCGCGCAGAGCTCGGACGGGACTGTCTGGCGGGGAGTCTGCCTGTCCCCGTGATTGGTAGGACGTCGTCCGTTGCCGGCGCCGACAAGCCCGTTTTGGAATTCGCCCCTGCGGCCGGATTATGCCGCGCACCCAAATCTCGTGGACTAAATCGATCGTCCCGCATTGTCCGTCACCGCCTGTTGCGTGCCGTAATAGCTGATCAGCCGCTTACCGATCGCGACCTGTCCCACGCTCAGCGTCGCGACGGGCGCAAGCTCTGTTTCAAGCTCCAGACCGCATAGCGCCAGATCTTCGGGCGCGAGCGTCGCAAGCACGTCGTCGAGCCCGTGATCGGTCAGAACCGTTCTTTGCCCGCGACCGCCCGCAGCACGCGGCTTCTTGACCCCGACGGGCCCCCGAGCGCCGCAGAGCCGCCACGGCCTCATGCCCATCCTCACTGGTGAAAACCGCATAGCCCGGCAATATGCAATCAGCCACTTGTTCGCTGAAAGCGTGAGACCAGCCCTCAGGATGCTGCGCCTGCGGCGTTGGGAGCGCGTGCGTGATGGGGTCCCGTTCGCGCGCAGTTTGACACGCAGCACGGGTCATCCCAAACCCGCTACGCCAGATTACGCGAAGGCGGCTCTGCCTGCGGAGCGTAAGCGGCCAGCTCGGCAAAGCCCGCGGCATATCGCGAGTTGCTCCAATCCAATCCTCGCTGGCGTCCCCCGATGCGGCCCCGGAGCGACCTGAAGGAACGCGCTCAATGGAAGGTGCGCCCACCATCGACGGGCAAGGCGATTCCGGTCACGAATGAGGACTCATCCGATGTCAGAAACAGGATCGCCGCCGCCAGTTCCTCCGGTTGAGCGTGTCGCCCCATTGCGTAGCGGGCGGCGATGGCCGGGTTGGGATCGCCGGCGGAAGTGCGGATGTAGCCGGCGGTCATCGCGGTCTCTACCGCGCCGGGACAGACCGAGTTCACGCGAATATTCGGCGCCAGCTCCATCGCCGCCGACTTGGTCAGCGCGACGACTCCGCCCTTGGAGGCGACGTAGGCGACACTGCCAGGACCGGTGGGCATCAAGCCGACACCGGAGGCGATGTTCACGATCGTGCCTCTCCCGGCCTTCTGGATCAGCGGCGCGGCTGCCTGGATAACCAGGAAGGTACCGGTCAAGTTCACCGCAACAGTGCGGGAGAACACCTCGGCAGTCGTGTCGGCGATTCCAGTCTCGGCGAGAATGCCAGCGGCGTTAATGACGCCGTCCAGCCCACCCATTGCCCCCGCCGCCTCGTTGACGGCCGCGCTGACCGATGCCGGATCCGACACGTCGCAGGCGATCGCGACCGCACCGATTTCATCCGCAACGGCCTTCGCTGCGTTATCCGATCGGTCGAGGATCGCGACCGCCGCGCCTTCCCGCCGAAACAGCCGGGCAGCGGCGCGCCCGATACCCGATGCGCCCCCGGTAATGATGATCTTGCGTCCCGCCAGCCGTGCCATCGTCGTTTTCCTGTTCGATTTGGACCGCCCTCGGCCAACATATCCAGGGAGCGGTGCTCTGGCATCAACTGGCGGCGCTCGTTGAACGCTTTGTGGCGCAGCCGGCGCCGGTTCCGCCGGCATGCGCGCCGAGCCGCTTTTGATCTAGCATTCATTTGTCCGGCTTGGCGTCCCTCAGCCCAAGATTCCTGGACATTTCGTGGGTGGTGACCGCTCATCGTCCGTGGTGGACACGCCCAGAGGCGAGGCCGATAGGGAGCAGGGGCGGCGCGTCAGATATTTTTCAAAATGACAGCCATGCTGCGCGGCGACTTTCGACCAATGTGTGATAATGCCGCGCCAACGCGCCCGTCACCGTCGGTCGGTTGAACCGGTGCTAGAGCCACTGTGGGAGGCATCGAGGCCAGATGAACGCCATCAAGGACGCCATAAAATCAGGTAGGACCGTCGTCGGGACCACCGTGACACCAGACATTGACGTGTCGATCCTGGCCAACGCCGGGTACGACTTCCTGCTGTTCGATACCCAGCATTCCGCCTGGGAGATCAAGCAGCTACGGCCGTCGATCGAGACGATGCGCGGCAAGCAGGCTGCGCCGCTGGTGCGCGTCGCCGCGAACCAGGCCCATCTGATCTGCTTCGCGCTGGACGCCGGGGCACGCGGCATCATTGTACCGATGGTCAACACCGGCGCGGAGGCCGAGGCCGCCGTGCGCGCCTGCCGCTACTTTCCGGCCGGCAACCGCAGCAATGCCGGGGTGCGTGGCGAGTGGGGCGAGTTCAAGAGTTACCGCGATTACATGGATGCCGTGAACAACGAGCTCGTCATCTTGCCAATGGTCGAGACGAACCAGGCGCTGGATAACCTCGATGCCATCGCCTCGGTCCCGGGCGTCGACGTCCTGCTGGT
>ORMF012093954.1_pt1 | contig 20755 bp, 22 predicted proteins | sample 1779871 | NCBI WGS metagenome assembly ORMF01 (sample SAMEA104232316, study PRJEB22302) | groundwater metagenome | biome: forest; feature: aquifer; material: groundwater | place: USA | collected 2011-08-07 | depth 5.4 m | reverse complement strand
TGCTTCAAGCAAAGCAGCTGAAGGATCGCCTCTGTAGTCTGCCCCAATTTTATCTATTTCATCCAACATAAATACAGGGTTTTTAGCACCTGCTTGTTTAATACCTTGGATGATTCTTCCAGGCATAGAGCCAACATAAGTTCTTCTGTGTCCTCTAATTTCTGCCTCATCTCTAATTCCTCCCAAGGAGATTTTGACGAACTTTCTGCCCAATGCTCTAGCTATAGATTTACCAATTGAGGTTTTACCAACCCCTGGAGGACCTACGAAACAAAGAATCGGACCTCTCATTTTACCTGCCAACTTATGTACAGCTAAATATTCAACAACCCTTTCTTTAGCTTTTTTTAAACCATAATGATCTTCATCTAAGATTGTTTCTGCTTTTTTAAGATCAATCTTGCCGCCTCTTTGAATTGTCCAAGGCAAATCTGTTAACCATTCTAAAAAGTTTCTGATATATCCTGCTTCGGGATTGTATGATGACATCTTAGCTAGTCTTGTTAGTTCTTTTCTAGCTTTTTCCAAAACCTCTTTAGGCATACCAGCTTTTTTAATTTTTAGTTCAAATTCGTGAATTTCTTGATGCTCGCTGTCTCCCCCTCCCAATTCTTCCTCAATACTCTTCATTTGTTCTTTTAAAATTGCTTCTTTAGTAATTTTGGAAACTCGCTCTTGAGTTTGAGAAGAAATCTTTTGGGAAATTTCCATAATTCTGATTTCTTTTGCCAAAAGTTCTGATAATCTTTGTAGTCTTTCTTGGGCTGAAACCATTTCCAAAATTTGTTGTTTATCTATGGTTTTAAAATCAATTGATTGGACAACAGAATTTACCAATTGATTAGGATCATCACTGTAGGTAAAAAGTGACCAATTGGCAAAATTGCTTTGATCAAAGAAAGGATTGCCCCCAAGTTCTAAAAATCTTTTAACTTGCTCTCGAACTGTGCGCACCAATGCTTCTGTTTGTTCTGATCTTTCATAAAGTTCTGGGATTTCTTCAATTTCTGCCTCCAAATAAGGGTCTGTTTTGGTAAAGTTTTTCAAAAATACGCGGGATACGCCTTCTGCCTGCAAGGTATATTCACCTTCAGGATTTTTAACCACCCGTCTTATTAAACATACAGTTCCAACTTTATATAAATCTTTTTCGGTTGGGTCTTCGATCTTGGAATTTTTTTGGGTGACAAAAACAATCAGCCTATCAGAATTCCAAGCTACATCTAAAGCGGTTTTAGACTTGGGTCTACCTGAAATTATAGGTACTGAATTGCCGGGAAAAATTACTGTGTCTCGCAGAGGTCCGACTGGCATTGTAGGTTTTAAGACTACCGGGGATGTTAAATTAGGTTTATTAAAATCAGCCATAATTATTAGCAGTTTATCAACTTGAGTGCTAAAAGTCAATACCCTTTTTCGCCAAAATTCCCAGCGTATAGGGATGTTTTACCTCTTTCATTTCAGTAACCAGATCAGCTGCTGAAATTAGCCTCTTTGTTGCAAAACGGCCAGTTAGAACTAAATCCATTTTAGCAGGTTTTGCTTTAATTAGCTGTAATACTTTGGTAAGAGGCAAAACCTTGGCATGCGCTGCTCCAACTATTTCATCAGCCACCACAATATCCCACTTACCAGACATTACTTCTTTACATAATATGTCATAGGCTGCAGAGGCAGCTAGAATATGGTCTTTTTTGGAAACCTTTGATCCTAAAATATCTAAAAAACCCTTCCCTCCTTGGATAATCTTTATATTTGAGCCTAATTTCTTAATTCCTGAAAGCTCGCCTGTAAACCAAGCTTTACCAAATTGAACAATCAAACATTTTTTATTGTACCCTGCAGCCCGCAATACTAACCCCAAAGCTGCTGTTGTTTTACCCTTACCTTTACCTGTATAAACAATAACCAACCCCTTCTCCTGATTCATGAGCAAATTCTACCAGACCTCTCCTGTCATTGCGAGCGATTAGCGAAGCAATCTAATTCATATAATATACTGATTTAATGAAACAATATTATGTTTATATAGCAACTAATGTCCAAAATAATGTTCTATACATTGGTGTAACTAATAATTTAGTCAGAAGAATATATGAACATAAGAATAAATTAGTTTCTGGCTTTACCCAAAAATACAATATTACAAAACTTGTTTACTTTGAAGTATTTGAAGATATTAATGAGGCAATAAAAAGAGAAAAACAACTAAAAGGTGGATCAAGGGAGAAGAAGTTAAGATTGATTGAAACTAGTAACCCACACCTTGAGGATTTATATATTTCTATAATTTAAACTAAACTCTTAGTTAATCCCCTAATAATAAATGGTTTATTCTCCATTTGTTGAGCTTTATATTGTATTTCCATTTCTGCAGCTGGGATAGGACCTTCAGCTGGTGTAAAGTTAACTTGATAAGCTATTCCACTAGCGGTACTGGAGAAATTAGCACTTGTTCCAAAAGTAATGAATCCACCAAAATGTTCTGGTTCAGGAATTTCTGGTCGTTTTGATACATTATTAGCAAAATTATTTTCTATTATTTTTCTAAATGGCCTGACCTCAGCATATGAGGGCGTAATATAAGTTACCTGTGGTTTATCACATGGGGTCATAAAGTACTCTATTCTAGATTGCTTCGGTTGCCCAAGGAAACCTCGCAATGACATTTTAAAATTAGCAACAAGAACCGTTGTCCATTTTCAAATCTCCTTTCTTAACACATTGAATATCCGCAGGAATGACACTTTTTGCAGCCTTCTTCCATAACAAATGAAGCACTGCCGCATTCTGGACATAAATCAGCATGAACCTTAGTTGGAGCACCTACTATATCATCTGTTCCGGTGTTTACTTGAGGCTCTGCTACAACTTGGGTTAAATTAAGCGGGATAACTTCTGCAACTTGCTGTGAACCATTTAACACTATATCTTCAGCCAAAACCTTAGCAATTGCATCTGCCAAACTCATAACCCTATTTTTACCAAATCCAACAGATGATGCACCACCAATTCCCCGCAACTGCTCAGCAATTTTTTGGGCAACTTCTTTTGGAGAAGATGCTTGTCTGGATAATCTTAAAGATAAAGAAACCAGTCTTCCCATAGCCTCAGCATCTGCCATGGTATGCATACCACCTTTACCCACTGTCACAAACACCTCAAATGGTTGATTTTGCTCATCTCTGTTAATGGTTACAAATGCCTCACCAACAGGGGTGGAAACCTTATAAGTTCTACCTCTTAAAATCATCGGCCTTTCAGCAACAGGAGCTACTTCAGCTTGACCAGTTTCTCCAGGTTTAGTTAAGGTTGAGGAAACATTCAAAACCTGGACTGATTTTGAACCATCCCGGTATATCGTAATTCCATCACAACCTGTTTGGTATGCCATCATATAGGCAGTTCTAACATCATCTTGGGTGGCTGAATTTGGTAAATTAATGGTCTTTGAGACCCCATTATCTGTGTATTTTTGGAAAGATGCCTGCATTTTAACATGGGTTACAGGATCAATCTCAGGTGCTGTGATAAAAACATCCTGCCACTCCTGAGGCACTTCGGCAAGCCCTGCAACTGAACCATTTTGCATTACTTTTTCCGCTAAATCATCAGTGTAAAAACCTTCTCTTTTGGCAATTTCTGTAAAGGTTTTATTGGCAATTGTTAAAGTCCTATATTGATCACCGGCTGCTTTAGCTTTGTGGATATAAGCCAGGGCAAAAACTGGTTCTATACCTGATGAACAGTCACCAATAATTGAGATTGTGCCTGTTGGAGCAATGGTTGTAACTGTCGAATTTCTAACAGGCCTACCATTCCCATAAGCAGAGGAGGCAGGTCTTTCTTTAAAAGCAGATGAATTTTTTTCGGCATAAATAGAATTCTCCCAATTAGGAAAGGGACCTCTTTGCACTGCCAACTCCTCAGACATTTCATGACCTTGCTCGTTAATAAATTTCATGACTTTTTCAGCCAATTCCAAAGCCTTTGGCGAGTTATAGGCAATTTTTAATTTAAATAACATGTCAGCAAAACCCATAACTCCTAAACCAATTCTTCTATTATTTCTGACTTCATCAAAAATTTGTTTTAAGGTGTAGGGATTTGTCTGGACAACATTGTCTAAAAAGTGCACTGCAAGTTTGGTAGTTTTCCCCAAAGCTTCCCAATTTATATCTGACCCATCAGGAAGTACAAATTTACCCAAATTTATAGAACCTAAGTTACAAGCATCCCAAGGAGCCAAAGGTTGTTCTCCACAAGGATTGGTTGATTCAATTGTCTCAAGCTTTGGAACAGGATTGGCAGGGGAATCATTAATTCTATCAATAAAGATTAATCCTGGATCACCTGTTGACCAAGCTCTTTCAATTATTTCATCAAATACAACCTGTGCATTTAATGTCCCAACCACTTTTCCATCATGAGGATCAATCAGTTCATAATCCTCACCTTTTTCCAAAGCCTGCATGAATTTCCCAGTAATAGCACAAGAAATATTGAAGTTTGAAATTTGTTTGTCCAAAAGTACTGTTTTAAAGTATTTTCTGGCCTCATCGTCTGGAAGGAGCGGGGCAACTCGGTCATATACTGGTTTATTCAAATCATCCAACTCTGCTTTACACCTGATAAATTCTAAAATATCGGGATGATCTATCCTTAAAATTCCCATATTAGCTCCCCTTCTGGTTCCACCCTGCTTTATAGATTCTGTAGCTGCATTAAATACCCGTAAAAATGATACAGGTCCTGATGCTACTCCCCCTGTGGTATTAACTCTGGAACCTGCAGCTCTGAGTCTGGAGAAGGCAAAACCAGTTCCTCCACCTGTTTGGTGAATTAAAGCTGCATATTTTACAGAGTCAAAAATCTCAGGTAAAGAGTCTCCAACAGGCAATACAAAACAAGCTGAATATTGCAATCCGTTTTGTTTTCCGGAATTCATAATAGTAGGGGAGTTAGGTAAAAATTCCTGCCTAACCATCATGCTGTAAAATTCTTTAGCTTTTTCTTCCACATTTTTAGGAGAAACTCCAAAATCCATATCTCCTGAGGCAATATCATAGGCAATATGCCAAAATCTTTCTGAAACAGTTTCCACAACTTCCAAACCGCCACCTTTTAACAAATATCTTTCTATTAAAATTTTGTTTGATGACTCAGAAAAAGAGGGTTCTGGTAAATCTGCAGGCAGATCAGGCATTTTTTTATATCTTGCGATAAACCTGGTTTCAAAAGTACGGGAGTTAATATCTTTTTTTACGGCATGACCCTGCCTGCCGGCAGGCAGGCCATTTGTCTTTTTTACGCCGTTTGATCCAGAATTAACTTTTGGTGCTGAGACTATTTGGAGTGTAGCTTTGTTTTGTGTTGTTTTTTTCATAAAGTTTCCAATTCTTTTTTAAAATCTTTTGGATCGGTAAATGTCCTATACACACTTACAAATCGAAGGTATGCTACTGAATCCAATTTCTTGAGTTCAGAAAGCATCCATTTCCCCAATTCCCGAGATGGAATTTCCTGCAATCTCTTCCCCCTAATGCGACCTTCTATTCTATCAGCAATTAAAGAGACCTTGTCAACCCCCGGTCTTTTCTCCAAAGCTCTAAATAAACCTCTTTCCAACTTCTCCCTGCTGTATAACTGCTTTCTGCCGTCTTTTTTAATGACAAAAATCTCAACTTCAGCCAAAGTTTCATAGGTTGTGAAGCGTTTATCGCATTTTAAACACTCGCGCCTCCGCCTTATCTCACCCCGGCTTTCAACTGATCTTTTATCTACTACTTTTGATAAACTACTCTGACAAAAAGGACATTTCACAAGACCTATTGTAGCATAACATGTTGATATAATTAAGTGTCAATATACAATATGTTGTATATTATTGAAGATTTTGGATATAAACTTTTTGCATCATGTCACCTTTAGAAAGTTTTTCCACCACATCCATTCCTGCAACCACTTGTCCAAATACAGTATATTGCTTTGGTAATTCAGGATGATCATCAAGCATAATAAAAAATTGGGAGCCATTGGTATTGGGACCTGAATTGGCCATGGCCACAGTACCCTTTGTATAGTCTTTTAAAACAGGCTCGTCTGCAAAGGTATAACCTGGTCCACCTGTACCATTTCCATTTGGATCCCCACCTTGGATAACAAACCCTGGTTCTAGTCTGTGAAATATTAAACCATCATAAAATCCATTAGCAGATAGAATTAAAAAATTAGAGGTTGTTTGAGGAACCTCAGGAAAAACCTGGATGGCAAAAGTGCCTTTTGAGGTTTGGATAACCACAGCTTTATTTTTCATAACTTCCTCATTTAAAACTCCAGGAAAAGCAGGTAGTTGTTTTGCCTTTTCCAGAGGTCTAGGGGGAGCGGCAGTAGGCTTGGCAGGACCTTGAAGATTTCCCTGTGATTGCCCCACAGGGGATGATAATTGCTCAGAAGGTGGAGGTTTTTGATCAAGCAAAAAGGACAGAACTGTTTCTGAAGGAGAAGGTGAGGCTGTTGCTTCCTTTATGTCTGCCTTAAATTTGGTAAAAGCAAAATAGAGAGTTCCCCCAATAACAAACAAAACCAAAATAACAGTTAAAACTTTTTGATTGGTAAACACTTCACTGGTATACCACCAAAATAAACTTATGGCAATAGTTTAACTTCCTAATTTTTTGAAGGAATAATCTAATAACTCTCTTGCCTCATCTCTTCTGGCTCCTGAACCCAACAAAACCCCTATGACTTCGTGATTGTCTTTTCTGGCTAAAGTAATTAGCGTTAAACCAGCTTCAGGTGTATAACCTGTTTTAAACCCGACAACCCCAGGATACGTTGTTAATAAATTTATCCCCGAATACATATCATAATCCTGATGAGTTTCTGTTTGAGGTAAAAAAACATGCTCTTGCTTGGAGATATCAACAACTTCAGGATAATTTCTGATTAAATACCTGGTCAGAAGAGCTAAATCATAAGCTGATGAATATGAGTTGTTAGTATCTTCATCCAAACCTGTGGGATTTGCATAAAAAGTATTTTTCATTCCCAATTGTTGAGCTTTGGAATTCATAAGTTTTATAAATTCATCTCTACCCTCTTGCTCGCCCTGAGCTTGCCGAAGGGTACCTTCTGCCAAAACTTCGGCTGCATCATTTGCTGAAACTAAAAATATCCCATCCAATAATTCTTTTAAGGTTAATTTTTCACCTGCAATAAGCAGCATTTTGTCAGGCTCCATACTGGCAGCTCTTTGGGAAACAACATATGTATCATCCAATTTTTTGTGCTCTAAAGCTATTAAAACAGTCATTACCTTAACCAAAGACGCTATAGGTAATTTTTTGTCAGCGTTCTTTGAATAAAGAATCTGTCCTGCTTTAGTATCTATAAACAAACCTGCATGGGCAGATATAGAGGGAGCTTGATCTTGGCTACCTAACACCTCTTGGGGCAACCATTGATTAATCCCTAAAACTTTTTGTCCGTTTAAGATTGGGGAGATTAGTTTATACGGGTTTTTTTGGTAAGTTAAATTCAGAATCAAAAAAGTGAATAGAACTACAAGTAAACTAAATAGAAAAACTAACTTTTTCATGGAATAATCCATGATACATAAACTACCCCTTGACGTCTATATCAATTTTGCCTCACAATAAAATTAGTGTCAAAGACGGTGGCACAACTTTATGCTGCACCGTCTACTGCCTATTTTAATCATAACTGCTGTAATCTCCTATGTTTTCTTGAATTTCCAATCTATTAGACGGGACTTAGCTTATAAATTTCATGTTTCAGGAGATTCGACCAATTCTTGCTGTAACGAATCAGATGTTGCCAATTCAGATGGTAAATTTGATGAAAATGCCTCAATTGCTGTTTTTAATAGTCAAGTAGTTAACTACCCAAAAACCTCTCTGGTTTATGCTTACTCTCAATCTCTAGCTGAAAGCCAAAATACTGAGGAAGCTGTTTTAGGCACAACCACTGCTGATGGAACGGAAAAATGGATTGAGGTATCAATTGATGAACAAAAAGCTAGAGCTTGGGAAGGAAATAAATTAGTTATGGAATTTCCTATATCATCAGGTAAATGGTCTCCTACTCCTAAGGGGACTTTTAATATTTGGTATAAAACCCGCTCCCAAAGCATGATTGGTGGATCTCAGGCTTTAGGCACTTACTACAACTTGCCTAATGTTCCAAACAATATGTTTTTCCATCAAGGATTTGCCTTACATGGAGCATATTGGCATAACAATTTTGGCCAACCAATGAGTCATGGATGTGTGAATGAACCTTTAGCCAATGCTGCTCAAATTTTTGCCTGGGCTGGACCTGTGGTACCGGAAGGACAAGGATCTGTTAGAGCTACACCCGAAAACCCAGGAACTAGAGTATTGGTTCATTAAACTATCATTCTGTCATTCCGGGCTTGACCCGGAATCTATGAAAAATAATCTATCTATTGGGGTACTCCACCAGCTGGAGGCGTAGTAGGAGGATTTTGTTCCCCACCAGATTTTCTCTTAGCAAGCTCTGCTTCATATGCCTTAGCGAGCTCAGCAACCTTTGCATTAAATTCTGCATTTTGCTGAGATGTAAATTCAGGAGGACCTGCTAGCTTTTCGGCTGCTGTCATTAATGCAGTTTTAAAGTTAGTTACCTCTGTCATTATCTCTCCTGCTGTTTTCGGCTGGGGACCATCAATATCTCTTGCTCTTATCATATCGAAAAACCCATTAGTGGCACTTTGAAATTGTTCTGGTGTTGCGGCTGTAACTTCATAATATCCTGGATAACTACCAACCCTCCAGTAGCTCTCTTCAGTTTCGGGTTGTTCTCGGGCTTCCGATCCTGGTGTAACTGCTCCCCTAGCGATTGGTGCTTCTTTACTGAAAAGCCAATCCAACGTAGCTTCCTGTGCTCTCACTTCACCTGGACTCATATCTGCAGTATCAGAAACCCCAAAAACTTCTTTTAAGTGCTCCCTAGCTCCTATTTCCAAATATTGTCTTTCCCGAGGACCAACGTTTTTAAGCCAATCAGTATAAGCTTCTAAAAATTTATAATTATCCCCTGCTCTTTCAGCGGCACCGGGTTCACGCCTGCTTTCTAAACCTTCAACTTCTCTTATCCTTTTCATGACTTGTTCAAGCCGTCCGAGGGCTTCCGCAAAACTCGCGGGAGGGGGTTGGCCACCCTCAGGCCCGATTAATCTACCATACAACAGTTGAGCCTCATCAGATTGTCGGAGAAATGCCTCTCTGTTAAAACGTCTTTGAGGATCTGTGTTCGCCAATGTCGTTTTTTCTCCTTCCAAAGGAAGCACTGCTGGACCCTGTTCTTCCTGATAAAAATTTGGACTACCTGGACCTGCTTGTATAGGTTTAGCTGGCCTGGCTACTCTGGTTTGGAATGCTCTTGCATTAGTATCAGTATCGTTACTGAGCCCAGCTCTGGTAGCTGCATCAGGTTCTGTTGGATAACCACCTTGTTCTCTAAAAGCTTGTTCAACGGGAGCAAAAGCATCTCTTACAGCCCGTACTGTAGCCTCATCTTGTGCTGGTGAAAGAGCTGGAGCCGGTAAATCTGCTGCGATAGCAGCCTGAGCATCTTTAAAACCATCTCGTACAGCACGAACTGCTACTTCATCTGCAGCTTGTTGACCAGCTGTCGCACCTTCCTGACTGGAACCTGCATTTTGGAAAACATCGACATTTTCTGGAACTATGACACCTTGCGCATTCCGTGGTTGCTTAGGCCCAGTTTTACTTGTTGCCCATTCCCAAAAATCAGGCTTTGCTGCTGAACCGGGTTGGGCTTGAGGTCTACCCTCTGGAGTACCTGATGTCTGTGGGGCTGGTTTGCTCTCTGGGCCACCCGCTGCTGGTTGCGGACCTGGTGTTGGTGTTTCTGCCATATATTTAAATTATACGCATAGATTAAAAGCTATTGTCAAATTTACCCCTCATGAATATTAGAAGTTGCTTGATGAGGGACTTTGGAAATATGTTCTGCCACCCGTAAACCAGTTTTTGCACCTTCTCCTGCCGCAATCACAATTTGTTCTCCCCAAATATCATTTACATCACCTGCTGCATAAATTCCTGGTACAGAAGTTGCCCCATAATCATCTACTTCAATTTCTCCTTTGTCGTTTTTATCGGTTAAATTATCAAACGAAGCAGAAGGAGTCCAACCAATCTCCACAAATACTCCTGAAACAGTTAAAACTTCTTCTTCCTTATTTGTAGTATTTTTTATCTTTACCCCTCCTACTGCCTGATTTCCTAAAATCTCCAAAGCTAAATGATTATTCAATACTTTAACTTTGGGAGATTTAGTCACATTTTTTAATAAAATTTCATCCCCTCTCAAGCTATCAGTGTTATTAACAATTGTTACACTCCTTGCAACTTTCATTAAACAAAAAGCTGCATCCAAGGCAGAATTTCCTCCTCCTATTATTGCCACATCCTTATCCTTGTAAAATGGTGCATCACAGGTGCTACATGTTGCCACACCCTTACCCAAAAGCTCTTTTTCCCCGGGAATCCCCAACATTCTAGGAATCCTACCTGAGGCAATAATAACGGTTTTGCTGTGATAACTTTTTCCATCAGATGTTTTTACTTCAAATTCCGGATCAGCACCGGTTAATCCTGTAACTTCAACTCCCTCTTTAACCCAAAGTCCTTTATTTTCAAAATTCATCAATTCTTCTTTAAATTTCTTGGCTAAATCTGCACCTGTAATCATGGTATATCCTAAATAATTTTCTATATCCCCGGACAAAGCTGCCTGCCCACCAATATCTTTTGTTAAAAGTAATATTTTTAGATTCTTCCTAATTGTATAAATAGCCGCAGAGATACCTGCCGGTCCTCCTCCAATAATAATTGTGTCAAAAATCTCAGGCTCCATAAATTTATGGTACCATAAATTTATGTCCCTCAAAGATGATTTACGAAAAAAAATTAATGTTGAGGCTTTGGATGATGAAGAAAGTTTAGCAAAATACTCCCATGATGCATCTATATTTGAAATAAAGCCTGAGATAATAACCTATCCCAAAAATATTGAGGATATAAAGTCCCTGGTCAAATTTGTTACTCAAAACCCCAAAACCTCACTAACCGTAAGATCTGCAGGTACTGATATGAGCGGCGGGGCAATTGGTGACTCAATAATTGTTGATGTCAGCAAATATATGAACCAACTTCTTAGTTTTTCAAATAACTCTGCTTTGGTTCAACCAGGCATGTTTTATAGGGATTTTGAAAAAGAAACCTTAAAACAAAACCTTTTACTCCCAACATATCCTGCCTCCCGGGAGATATGTACTGTCGGAGGCATGGTGGCCAATAATGCCGGTGGAGAATTGGAATTAACTTATGGACCAATCAGTAAATATGTTAAAAAATTAAAGGTTATTTTGGCAGATGGAAATGAATATATATTTCAACCTTTAACAAAAACGGAATTGGGTAAAAAAATGCTGCAAAAAAATATTGAGGGAAAAATATACCAACAAATTTTTGAATTAATTAAAGAAAATAACGACATAATTCAAAAAGCCAAACCCCAAACATCTAAAAATTCCACAGGTTTTGATCTTTGGGATGTTTGGAACGGGGAATATTTTGATTTAACAAAAATAATCATTGGCTCCCAAGGAACTTTGGGAATAATTACAGAAATTGAATTCAGCTTGATTAAACCTAAAGATAATCATGTTTTGCTAGTTATTTCACTTCCCAATCTAAATGAACTTGATAAGGTCGTAAGCGCTGTTTTACAATTTAAACCTGAAGCTTTTGAATGCTTTGATGACCAAACTTTAAAATTAGCTATCAGTCATGCTTGGGATTTATCTGCAAACTTTAAACAAACTAATAGACTTCCAGCCTTTTTAAACCTAACATTGGACAAATTAAAACCCTTACCAAACTTAGTACTTTTAGCAAATTTTGCTTCAGACTCAAAAGATGAAGCTTTGGAGTTAGCACAAAAAGCCAAACTTTCTTTAAAAGATTTTAATTTAAAAGCAGAAATTAAAAAAAATGAACAAGAACAAGAAAAATATTGGCTGATTAGACATAAAAGTTTTGGACTTTTAATGAAATACGCAACCGGAAAAATTGCCTCATCTTTTATTGATGATATTATTGTTAAACCGGAATTTCTCCCTGAATTTTTACCTAAACTAAATGCTTTAATCAAGCCTTATAAAGATAAGATGCTATATACCTTGGCAGGTCATATTGGTGATGGGAATTTTCATATCATCCCTTTGATGGATTTATCAAAAGAAGATGTAAGAGCTGTTATTCCAGAACTTATGGAGAAAGTATTTAAGTTAGTTTTTGAATATAAAGGATCTATGTCCGCAGAACATAATGATGGCTTAATCAGAGGACCATACCTGCCTGAGATGTATGGTGAAGATGTTTATGAGATTTTCAAAACCGTTAAAAAAATCTTTGACCCTCAAAATATCTTTAACCCTTACAAAAAGATGGATGCAACTTTTAAATATTCTTTAAGTCACATGAGGAAACTTAAATAGGCTTATATTTCTTTAGCAATTATTTTGGAATTTTCTTTTAAGATTTCTTGCATTTTGCTGTATGTTAAAAGCCCTGCCTGAGGCCCAATTTGCTCAACAACTGAGGCTCCATTTGCTGCTCCCCACCTCATTGCCTCTTCTAAATCCTTCCCATGAAACAAGGCAGATAAAACTCCTGTTGCGTATGCATCCCCTGCTCCTGTAGCCTCAATCAATTTAGCTGGAAAAAGTCCAAGCTGAAAATATCTCTCCCCATCATATCCAAATGATCCGCTACTCCCATCAGTAATTACAGCCATTTTAGGCCCTAGATCCACAATTCCTTTGAGTAGTTTCTTTATTGGGGTATTTTCTCCATCTTTGTAACCCAAAACCCTTTTTGCTTCTTCCTTATTTACTACAAAAAGCTCTGCAAGAGAAAGTAACTTTGGATTTTTTTTAACATCTTCGCGAATTTGATACGTTCCCGGGTTATATAAAAGTTTTGAGCCTGTCCGAGCTAAGTACGAGGCTAGTTCATTTAGTAAGTTAGACCTGGCAAAGGAAGGGGCGAGTGAAGTAAAGTAAACCCAACGGGAAGCATCTAGATCTGGTAGTTTATATTTCCATTCCTGATGATAAACAAAAATGGTTCTTTCTCCTTGGAAATTTAAAACAGTGGATAAGTTAGACTCCATTCCTTTATTTATAATTAAGTATCTTGTTGACACCTCTTCTTCTTTAAGCTTATCAACAATCTGTTTACCTGCAGGATCTGACCCTACATTTACGTATATGGCAGTTTTAAGTTTTAGCCTCGCGCCACCTACGGCATTATTCGCTGCATTACCAGCGACTAAGTGAGTAAACTTATCAACTGCAATCTTATCTCCATATTCCACACAAAGCATACATTCAGTCTTATCTATATTGCATCTAACCTCTGCATCATGAATTTGGATAAAATTATCAATTGTGGCATCACCAACAGAGATTAAATCGAACATAGAGTATAGATAATAGGGTATAGGGTATAGTTTGAAAAAGCAACTGCCTTACTTAATAGAAGCAACAACTACTGCTTTTGGTGAATAAACCGGAGGAGTAGGCATAGAATTAGGATTTGAAACCCATCCTATTTCGGTAACAACTTCCAAAATCAGAATTCCCGCTAAAACACCGACTAACAAACCTCCTGCAACTCCTTCGTTTGCCCTACCTGTAAAACATGTAGCGGCAAAGCGTGAGATCCTATGAATATCAGGCATTTGGATTGATCTAACTGGTGATTCAGTTTTTGGGCGGCCCATAGATCCTGGGTATGGCTGCGCTAATTCTGTCATAATCACTAATTATACCAGAAATAGTCTCAAATATCAAACTATAGGTCTTAATGTAAAGCTACTATTATCAACCTTAGAAGTGTTATAGTATTAAAATTGATATAAAATCTTAAATATCGTATAATTATAGGATATGTTAACGAGCGCAGCTTTAGAAATCGAGCCTGGAATCCTTCCTAGCTTACGTAAAGAATACCGCGATGCCTTCGATAGATTCTCTGCTTCTATGGATCAACAATACGCAAGTCACGCAAGCCTTGGATTAGCATGCCTTCTTGCCGTCAATCATTGGAAAGAACTTCAACCAAAATATGACCCATTAGAACTAAGAGATTTAGTTCTGCATTTCAGTGGAAAATCTGTAGAAGAGGCTTATGGCAGAACTGTAGGGCAAGATATCTTAGTAATAAAAAATCCCAATTTCCGAGCTATACTCGCAGTTGATGTTGCAGCCTATTTATTTGGATTTGGGGTAGATGAAGTAACTGCAGTAATTGGAAATAGGCCATTTATTGAGAGAATTTTTACAGAAAGATATCAGCCAAAATTCCCAGGAGTACAAATTACAATACCTGGGACACAAGGATTCTAAATTTTATCCAAAGGTAAAAGCATAAGCCTCAATTCCATCATTTTGAAACTCAAGTTTTAAAAGGTGCTTTCCAGGATTTCCTTTTAAATTTATTAAGTTATAAAGCCTATCAGTATCAATAGTTACAATCCCCTCTTTTGCATCATTCCCTGCAGATTTTTCATCTACCAATTTCCCATCAATATAAACCTTTATACTAGCCTTCTTTGATTCACCTGGCCTAAGCACTAAAAATACTTTATTGGCTTCGAAATTATATTCTAATACTGCATTTTTGCCTGAAATAGCTTGTTTTTGACCAATAGTCCAATTTCCCCCTAAACTAAAGGAGTTTTGGGGAATATTTTGACTTAAATTAAATGATTTAGTTACTTGGCCAGTATTTCCTCCCGGATAAAAATATTGCATCCTGTCTGCACCCAAATATGTTTCAGGGGATAGACGCGTTTTGGGGGTTTGATCAACCATATCAATCATATCCTCTGACACCTTATTTCCGGCTTCTTTCAGCAATATTTGGATTGCTGCTTCGGTTTTATCATATTCCCCTTCACCAAAGTGAGTTCTTCTGACATTACCTTTTGCGTCTATTAAATACTTCGCTGGCCAATATTGATTATTGTAGGCATTCCAGGTTGAATAATTATTATCCTGAGCTACTGGGTAATGAATATTATATTGAGAGATTGCATTTTGGACATTTTGGGTATTTTTCTCAAATTCAAATTCAGGAGTATGAATACCAATCACTACAAACCCCTGATCCTTATATTTTTCATACCAAGAAGTTACATGAGGCAGAGTCCGAATACAATTTATACAAGTATATGTCCAAAAATCTACCAAAATTACCTTACCTCTCAAGCTTTCTAATGTAAGAGGATTTTGGGTATTCAACCAATTACTTATCCCTGCAAACTCAGGAGCTTGACCTAAATTTAAAAGAGAAGAGGAATTATTCATTTGGAATTTAGGGGTAGTGTTTTTATCGCCTTTTAAGATTTGTAATTGTTTGGAAACAGCGGAATTACTTTCTAAATTGGTTATGAGGTTTGTGTAAGACGGGAAATAACCTAAAAGTTTTACTTGAATCACCTTATCATAGTTGGTATAGATTGCCAAAGCTGTCAAAATAGTTATTACCCCAAATATTTGTTGGATGCGTAACCCGTGTCTGGAGATAAATCTGGCCTTACTGGCAAGTTTTTGCCCACCGTAAGCAAATAAAAATAAAGGTACTCCAATGCCTGCAACATAGGCAATGGTAATTGCCACAAGATCATATGTCACCATCCCTGTTGATGCCAAAGTCGCAATTGCTGCCAAAATTGGTCCTGCACAAGGAGACCAAACAATACCGAGTGATATTCCTGTTACAAATCCCGGGAAAAATCCGCTTTTTTTTGCATCCTCACTTGGCCTACCATTTCCTATCCAAATACCTGTTAACTTACTTACTAAAACTTCAATAAAAGTATTAAAACTAGGGAATATCATTGCCACACCTAAAGTAGCGATCACAATTACTGCAAATAACCGTAAAATATCTGGATTTATGTGTAAAAATTTTACTAAAGCTGAAATAACCAGGGTAAAAAATCCAAAACTCAACATGATACCCAAGGTAATACCCAGTGGTCTTTTATGATCAGTCCCTAAAACAGATGAGGATAAAATAATTGGTAAAATTGGCCAAATACAAGGGGCGGCGATTGTGGCAATCCCGGAAACAAAGGAAAAAAGCAGCAAGAGTATCATTAAATTATAGTATATAACACCCATGATATATTTGACTATTAGGCTCAAAAGAACTGTAAATATATGCTATATACCTATATTAGTAGTACAATTAATTTATGTTTAAAGAAATTCATGAGGACTATTTAAGATCAGGACTTTTTGGTATTCAGGACGGATTGGTTTCCACCACAGGTGTGGTTGTTGGAATTAGTACTGGTATCGAAGATAAAGCCATTATAATTTTAGCCTCACTCGTAGCCGTAACAGTTGAGGCATCTTCAATGGCAGCTGGACAATATTCATCTGAGAAAGCTGTCCACCAAATGGATAAAACTGGAAAACACACAGATAGTCTAATCATTGGAGCATTAATTATGTTTTTTGGTTATCTAATAGGAGGTATTGTCCCTATCATTCCAACTATTCTTTTTAATCAACCTCAAGCCCGAAACTTAGCTATATTATCTGCCTTCATAGGGCTTTTTATTTTGGGTTATGTTAAAGGCCATATTGTAGAACATAAACCCTTCAGATCTGCAATTGAACTTTTTGTAATAGGAGCAGTGGCTACAACCGTTGGATTAATTGTGGGCTATATTTTTAAAATCTAGATCCTGGATTATTTTTCTTTCATCCTCAATACTTGAGTGACGGCCTTAATAATTTCTTCAACTGTTAAACCAAATTTTTTGAGCAATTCTTGAGGCTCTCCTGATTCTCCAAACATATCTTCAACTCCAATAATTTTTAAAGGAACAGGAAAATTTGAAGATAAAACTTCAGCAACAGCTCCACCTAAACCTCCTATCACTTGATGCTCCTCAACCGTGACAATTGCCCTGCATTCTTCTGCAGCTTTTATAATTATCTCTTTATCTAAAGGTTTAATTGTATGACAATTAATAACTCTTGCATTTATTTTATGCAACTGCAGTTCTTTGGCTGCGAGTAAAGCTTTATATACCAATTGTCCACAGGCAATAATTGCCACATCATCACCTTCTTTATAAACTTCCATTTTCCCAATTTCAAAAGGTGTTTCATTGGTAGTAATAACAGGTACTTTATCCCGAGATAATCTCAGGTAACCTGGTTTACCTGTTTTTGCCAAAGCTATCGTAGCTTTTCTAGCTTCTATATAGTCTGCGGGACAAATCACCATCATATTGGGTAAAGCACGCATTATGGCCATATCTTCCAAAGCTTGATGGGTAGCCCCATCAGGGCCAACAGAAATTCCGGCATGGGAACCAATAATTTTAACCGGCACATCGTTATAACAAATAGTTGTTCTGATTTGTTCCCAGTTTCGCCCTGGTGAAAAAGTTGCATAAGAGGTGGTAAAAGGAATTTTGCCTGCCAAAGCCAGTCCTGCTGCGACAGTCACCAAATTCTGTTCTGCCACCCCTACTTCAAAAAACCTTTCAGGAAATTTTTCGGCAAAGGATTGCATTCTTGTGCTTTCAGTTAAATCTGCACAAAGCCCTACAACTTGCTCGTTTTCTTCAGCGGCTAAAACCAAACCCTCTCCAAACCCATCCCTGGATGGTTTTTGTTCTATATCTTCATCATATAATTTTGGGTTTAATTTAGGATCATTCATATTTTAGGTGACACAGAAACCATATATATAACAAAAGACATAACTAATAGGAAAATAATCGATAAGAATAATTGAACTCTCTGGATTATATTGGTTTTCTTGGGATTCACTAAAACTGGAATATATCCATAGATTACCCAACCAGGATCTTTAGTTGTTAAACCATATCCCCGCAATAGATATGATGATAAGACTGATGAGATTACAACTAATAATATGCTTAAAACTAAGTTAATCATTGGTGTTCACTTTTTATTTTTCCACGTAAAGTTCTGAGTTCATGTAAAGCTAGTTCTGCTTCTTCTTTGTGAGGAGGTTTGCCATGCCAGTCAAATTTATTTTCCATAAAAGAAACTCCCTTACCTGGAGTTGTGTGGGCCAAAATTAAAGTTGGCATTTCATGAATATTTTTGGCCTCATTTACAGCATCAATGAATTGAGCAATATTGTGTCCGTCAACCTCTATCACATGCCAATTAAATGCTTCATATTTTGCCTTCAAGCTTTCAAGCGGCATAATATCTTCTGTAAATCCATCAATCTGAATATTATTCCTATCCATAACCGCTGTTAAATTATCTAGTTTATATTTTGCTGCAAGCATTACTGCCTCCCAAGTATTTCCTTCTTCCTGCTCACCATCAGACATTAAACAATATACTCTCCAATCTTTTTTATCCATCTTTGCAGCCAAAGCCAATCCACAAGATTGGGATAATCCAGAACCCAACGGTCCTGAGGTTGTTTCAAGTCCTGGCAAAGCAGTTCTGTGGGGATGACCCTGCAACCTTGAACCTAATTTTCTTAAAGTTTTTAACTCATCTTGAGGAAAGTAGCCTGCTTGAGCCATGGCAGCATATCTAACTGGGGTAATATGACCATTAGACAATATTAATCTATCCCGTTCTTCCCAGTTTGGATTTTTTGGATCATGGTTTAGAATATTAAAATAAAAAGCAGCAAAAATATCTGCCATACCTAGTGGTCCCCCTGAATGACCAGAACCTGCCTCAAGCAACATTTTAATAATATCCTGACGGATTAAATTTGCCCTCTCTTCTAATTTATGAATATCTTGAACAGTTAACATCGTTAGTTGGTAAAATCTCCTCTGGTTGTTTGAATATGTGAATGTTGTCCTTTTTCTAACTCCTCTTCAAATTCCAAAATTGCCTGTAAAACCCCGTCAGGAGTATCTACAATCTTATACACTTCCTGTTCTTCTTTAGTCAGCAGCATATTTTCTTTGAAAACCTCAATTATCTTTTTCCAATATTCACCATATAAAATTAACGGCTTGTGATGACCAAAATAAAGCTTAGCCAATCCCCAAGCCATACCGAATTCAGAAATAGTTCCAGTTCCTCCATTAAAAATAACATATACCTGACCTTCTCTCATTAAAGCTAAAGTCCTTTCTACATAATTTTTTGCTTTAATTTCTATATCAAATTTGTTCTCAGGATCTCTACCTTCGTAGTGCATATTAGCATCGGCCTGTAAAACTATTCCTATCACCTTACCTTTAGCTGATTTTGCTCCCATTGTGGCGGCTCTCATTACTCCGGGACCTCCGCCATTGACTACAATATACCCGGCTTCGGCCAGTTGTTTGCATACCTCAATAACTTGTTTTACAAGCTCGCTATCCGGTTTTGCGTGTGAAGAGCCGAAAAGTGCTACTTGTTCAATATTTTTTGCTTTTACTTTTTTATCATCCATTGATTACCTCCCAAAGATTCTCCAAATTTTCCTCAATATCACCATTTAAAAGGTACGATCCTACTATAGCAAAATCCACCCCTGCATTCACAATCTCTTTAATATTGCTATCTTTTACAGCTCCATCAACCCCAACTTTCGCTGGCCAATTTTTGGATTTAATTTCTAAAACTTTTTCCAAAGTCGTGGGGATAAATGGCTGCCCCTGAAAACCAGCAACAACAGTCATAACCAAAACTAAATCTATTTTTGAGGCAAATGGTTCTAATTTTTCAATTGGTGTTTGTGTATTTACAGCCAACCCAACTTCTAGATTTTTACTTTTGATATTTTCTATAACCCCTAAAATATCCTCTTCTGATTCTATATGAAAAATTATTCTTTCAAATCCTGCATCCACTAGTTTATCAATCCATTGATTAGGCCGTGCAACCATTAAGTGTGCTTCTTTATGAAAACTACTAGGGTATTTTTTAATAACTTCTGATTCTACTGTTTTGTTTGGAACAAATTTATTATCTGCAAAATCAATATGCACCCATCCATCCTGTAAAACTTCTGAAGATTCTAGTTTTGCAACATCCTCTTTATACTGTTCCTCTGTTGTGGCAAGCACTGCCGGAATAATTTGGATCATCTCTGCTTCTCTATTGTTTTTATTTTTTCAATCCGTCTTATATGTCTTTCTTCATTGGTAAAAGGTGTTTCCAAAAATTTCTTAACCGCCTCTATTGCTTCCTGTTCAGTTAAAAATCTAGCTCCTAAGGATAAAACATTGGTATTGTTATGTTCACGGGTAAGAATTGGCATTTGTTCAAATTTTCCGTAGTACACAGCTGCCCTAACATTTGGGAATTTATTTGCCAAAATTGCTTCTCCTTGTCCAGAACCTCCTAAAATTATAGCTTTATCTTCGGGATTTTTTGAAACCGCTTCTGCTGCCTGAGATATAAAATCAGGGAAATCATCTTCTGCGTTTAATTCAAATGCCCCAAAATCTTTAACCTGATGATTATTGTTTTGTAAAAACTCTTTAATTCTTTCTTTTAATTCAAACCCTGCGTGATCAGTTGCCAGATAAATCATGCCTTAATTGTATCATGATATATTTTGCACTACTTGACCAAAGATTGTACGTTTGATATAAAAGTAAAGGTTATCGAAAGATAGCTTTTCAAGAAAACTCGCCATGTGCGAGTTTT
>ORMF011175096.1_pt1 | contig 20765 bp, 16 predicted proteins | sample 1779871 | NCBI WGS metagenome assembly ORMF01 (sample SAMEA104232316, study PRJEB22302) | groundwater metagenome | biome: forest; feature: aquifer; material: groundwater | place: USA | collected 2011-08-07 | depth 5.4 m | reverse complement strand
GTAGTTCCTTATTGCGGCGCTGGGCGGCGGCGATCGTGTCGGTGTCCTTAAAATCTTCGAACGGGTTAAAGCGTTGCACCGAAAACGACTTGGCGCCGATGCCGGCAATCTTCTCGTCAATGTAAACGTTGAAGCCCTGAATCAGAGACACCACGGTAACAAAGGCCGTAACCCCCACGATCATGCCAAGCAGCGTCAGGGCCGAGCGCAGCTTATGCGCCCAGATTGCCGCCACTGCAACTTTAAGGACTTCAACAAGGTTCATTGGTGGTTATTACGAACGGAGCAGCGTTTTGGTTACTAAAGCCCTGCGGCCGCCGCTAACGGGGCAGTAGCCCGACCGTCAGGGAGGGCTCCTTTTAGATAGTCACAACGAAGAGCCCTCCCTCACGGTCGGGCTACTGCCCCGCCATCACTCATTCATATCTCAATGATTCAATAGGATCCAGCCGCGCGGCCTTCCACGCCGGCCACAACCCGAAAACGATTCCGACCGCGGCTGAAATGCCTACCCCGACGCCGATGGCCCATGCGGGAACGAATGCGGGCAGCGGCGAGTACTTGTTCATCAGAAGGCTGGCAAGTTCTCCTACGATCAACCCGATGAGGCCGCCAATTCCCGTCAGCACCACGGCTTCAATCAGGAATTGCCAGAGAATATTGCTCCGCGTCGCGCCGACCGCTTTGCGTAAGCCAATCTCTTTTGTTCGCTCAGTCACCGACACCAGCATAATATTCATGACACCGATGCCACCAATCATCAGGGCGACAAACGAAATCGCCGTCAGCACCAGATAAGTCGCGCCGGTTAGCTGGTTATAGATGTCGAGCAGCGCGTCCTGTGATGAAATGCCAAAAGTGTTGGGGGCGGCGGCAGGCACGCGCCGGCGGCGGCGCAGAATGTCAGTCATCTCATCAACCGCCGATTTCACATATGCGCGCGACACCGGCCGCACGATGATGACATAGATGCTCTCGGGAAAATGCAATTCGGGATAATACTTCTCGAAAGTTTTGATCGGAATAAAGATCGAATTGTCGCGCGATTGGCCCAGGAAGTTCCCCAACGGCTCCATCACACCGATCACGGTGAAAGGCCGGCCGGCGATCTTCACTTGCTTATTCAAAGGGTCCACAAACGGAAACAATGCTCGAACTAAATCCTGGCCAACCACGCAGACGTTTGAGCGCCCTTCGACGTCAAGATCACTGATGAAGCGCCCGCGGCCCACATAACTCGATTGGGTGAATTCGTAATACGGAGTGACTCCCAGCAGGATCGGTGTATCGCTCTGCTTGTCTTCATAGCGAACTGTTTCGGCAATCTTCCGATAGAGCGGCGAGACGCTGAGCGCGGAAGGCGCTTCACGCCGAATCGCGTCGGCATCATCCAGGGTTAGTTCTTTGCGATGCAGTTCTTCCGAGTTAGGTTGATGGCCAAAGCTGGGATCAAATTTCGTCGCCCAGATCGAGTTCGAACCCAACGCTTCGATCTGTTCAGCAAAGGCCTTGTTCAATCCCTGAATGATCGACACCATAAACACGACGGTGATGACGCCTACACTGACACCCAGAATCGTCAAGAGCGAGCGCAGCTTATTCGTGCGCACCGTATCGAGCGCCATATAAGCTGATTCTTTGATGTCGATGAAGTTCATAACAGAATCGCCACGGAGACACAGAGACAGGTAGGAATATTAGGGAACAAATCACCGACCTTGCCTTCTCTTTTCATCTCTGAGTCTCTGTGCCTCTGTGGCTAAACTTATTCAGATCTTAATGCTTCAATCGGATCCAGTTTCGCGGCCCGCCACGCCGGCCACAGGCCGCTCACCACACCTACTAACGATGACATACTGACACCCAGCACGGCTGACCAGACACTGAAAAGCAAGGGAAAGCCTATCAGCAAAGCAATCAACCAGGCTACGCCAAAGCCGCTTAAGACGCCCAGCGCGCCTCCGATCGCGGTAACCGTAACTGCTTCGATCAAAAACTGAGTCAGGATATCTTTGCGGCGCGCTCCCACGGCTTTGCGAATGCCAATCTCTTTCGTGCGCTCAGTGACTGACACCAACATGATGTTCATTACCACAATGCCTCCCACAACCAGAGAGATCGCCGAGACGCCGATTGTCACGATATAAATGTTCGAGGTGGCGCTGCTATAGAGGTTCAGAAATACATCCTGAGTCTCGAGCGCAAAGCCGTCGTCTTCGTCGCGAAATGTCTTGCCGCGCCGGTTGCGCATAATAGCCCGGACCTGGTCCTCGGCCTGTTCGAGCTGCGGCGCGGTCTCCGTCTGCACGAACACCACCAGCGAATTGTGCGCGCCGAAATTCTTCTCGAAATTCGCGTACGGAATATAGATTTGATTATCGCGCGAGGCGCCAAAAATTTTGCCCAGGGGCTGCAGCACGCCAATGATTGTGTATTTATGGCCGCCCGTCCAGATGTCCTGGCCGATGGCCCGATCCATTGGCAGATCCGGAAACAGGTTCGTCACAATGTCCGGACCTACGACGCAAATTTCGCGCGCGGCGGCGCTTTCACTCTCAGTCCAAAGACGGCCGACATCGACGGTCACACCGTCGATGTCAAACATTGCGGCCGGCGTAATCGCGCGCAGGCGGACTCCTTCAAATTTTTGATCGCCGTGCTTGGCAATTTCAAAACTATTGGCCGCGATGCCCGTGCGCCAGCACGCGGTACAGGCCCTGAAAATTGCTTCTGCGTCTTCGCGAACCACGTCCTTCCGCTTGTTGAATTTGATGAAGTCTTCGCGTGAAGTAATAACCTGGGGACGTTTAGAGATCGTAAAGACTGTCGAACCCTGTGAAGAGAAGGTCGAGGCCACAGTCTGATCCAATCCTTTGATGATTGTAACGACGGCAATGACCGCAGTAACCCCGACGATGATTCCAATCAAGGTCAAACCGGTGCGTAGTTTGTTTTGCCGCAGGCTCGCTGCGGCAACCAGAAAGGCTTCCCAAAGCGCGGCAAGTCTTAAGGCTGGAAGCGAACGGATTCTGCCCGGAAGAGAGATGCGCCTGCCGAAGGCATAGCCGGCGCCCTCGGGTTTTGCTTCACTGCGAGGGGACATCGTAGCCCCTCCTATCTGATGCGCTCGTCTTTTTCGATCAGCCCATCGCGGATCGAGATAATGCGGTGCGCCCGAGCTGCAATGTCGTGCTCGTGCGTGACCAGTATGATCGTATTGCCGTCCTCGTGCAGCCGCTCGAACAAGTTCATGATGTCATAGCTGGTGGCGGTGTCGAGGGCGCCGGTCGGCTCGTCCGCGAGTAGAATCGAGGGGTGATTAACCAAAGCGCGGGCGATCGCCACGCGCTGCCGCTGGCCGCCCGAAAGCTCGTTGGGACGGTGCGTCATCCGATCAGCGAGATCGACTGCACTAAGCGCCTCCCTGGCCATCGCTTTTCGCTTGGCTCCGGGAACTCCACCGTAGATCAGCGGCAACTCGACGTTGTGCAGGGCGGTGGCGCGGGCCAGCAGATTGAAAGTCTGAAATACGAACCCGACTTCCTGGTTGCGAATGCGCGCCAGATCGTCGTCGTCCATTTCGGCAACATTTTTTCCGTTCAGCCAGTATTCGCCCTGCGAAGGCGTATCGAGACAGCCGATCAAATTCATCAGCGTCGACTTACCTGATCCTGACGGCCCGGTAATGGCCAGATAGTCGCCTCGTTTCACCTCGAAAGAAACGCCATGCAGCGCATGCACCTTCTCTGCGCCCATGTCGTATGTCTTCCAGAGGTTACTCATCACGATTAGCAGGTCTGCCTTGCCGTTCGTTGGTAACTCTGGCTTCTCGATTACGCCGGAAGAAGTTTGCGATGTGGCGACCGCGGCTTCGGTCATTAGCTTCCTCCGCTGATGTTGGCATTGGCGCCAATAACTTTGGTTTGACGCTTCACACTGGCGCCGTCCTTCAAAGTTTTCAGGACGCGACTGGGACCCGTAATGACTTCGGCCCCGGCTTGCAGACCGCTGATGATTTCGATGTCCGACTCGCCGGTAATTCCGGTTGTCACCTCGACGAATTTCACTTTGTTGTTTTTGTCCAGGACATAGACGCCCTTTTGTTCTTTCGGCTTGTCGCCAACCGGAGTCGGCGCGCTGCTGGCAATCGAAGGACCGGGCAATGGCGCTGCTGGAGCCTTCTCGACTATCGCCTGCAGCGGCACCGCGATTACGTTGGGTTGGGTTTTCGTGGTGATCGTCGCGGTGGAACTCATGCCGGGACGCAGCTTGGCGCGCACGTCATCGGTCAGATCCTTCAGTTCCAGAGTGACCTTGAATTCTTTGGCTTCCTGCACATTCACGCGATTGTTAAGGCCGCCTGTGGTATCGGACTTCGCGACCGCCAGCGGGTTTTTCATCGTCACGACCGCGTTGACTTCCTTATCGCCCAGCGCGTCAACCTTCACCTTCGCCTGTTGTCCGACATCGACGTTGGAAATTTCGGTTTCGTCGACGTTGACTTCAACGTTGATAGTTGACATGTCGGCGATGGTCATCAGCGGCGTCGAAGACAAAGCTGACACGGCGTATTCACCCACGCGCGTGGGAATGTCGGCAATGACGCCGTTGAGCGGCGAGTACTGGGTCGCTTTTTCGCGCTGACTCGATTGGCCGCGTAGAATTGCCTGCTGTTGATTGACTCGCGCCTCGCTCGTCTTCACATTGGTCTGAGCTTCTTTGATAGCCACCCGCTGCTGGTTGGCACGTTCCTGGGCTTCTTTGACTGCGAGCTTTTGCGATTCGAGATTAGATTTCGCCGTCTCAAGCGCAATCTTTGTCTGTTCGTAGCGATCGCGCGCCGCGTCGTAGTCGAAACGAGACGCCACGCCCTTCTCGATCAGTTCGGTAGAACGCTTCAGTTCGCGTTGCGCGGCATTCAGATCGACATTTGCACGATCGACGGCCGTCTGTTGCGCAATAACCTGCTGGCGCGCTGAAGCAAGCGACGCCTCGGTGACGGCAAGCCCCTGCTGGGCCGACGCAACTCCATTCCGCGCGCTTTGCACATCGCTAATGAAAGCTTGCGTGGAGGCGAACTGCGCTTCCTGGCTGGACTGCAACTGGGTCGGATCAATGCGCACCAGGGGCTGGTTTTTGGTCACTTGATCGCCGGGATTGACGTAAATCTCCAAAATACGACCCGCTATTTCACTGGTCAGCTTGATATAGCGAATGGGGCGCACCTCTCCCGAGGCTGTTACGGTTGATCGCAGTTCGGGCCGCACGTCCAGCTTGACCGTGGTGACTTCCGCTTCATCCTTACGGCTGGCAACGACACTAATAATAACGATCAGCGCGAGGACGACGACCGCTGATACCGCGATGATGATTTTCTTCTTTCTGCTGAGGGCCATTTCGGTTTCAGATCCTTAATTAGCTTAATTTAGCCGGGATTCGCTTTTGTCAGATTGGTACACGCGCAGCGAATACTTCACGTTGAGTTGTTTTTACGATGAAATCCGCTGCCCGGTTTCAAAGAAATCTCGACACGACAACCAATTATAGACGATGGGGGCTATACTCCCGAACCGGCTCGGGCCCATTCTGACGCCGGCAGTTCGGGGACGCGCTGGCCGGCCCGCGAGTCCTCAGGCCGCGCATTCAACCTCGTTGGCGCGGTCAACAGTTTCGCGCTAAGATGTCTTGCCGCGCGGGTTGATTTTTCCAATGGCACCTGCGCCCGGAACGTATGATCATTTGCGAGCGGTGCGGAACAGAGAATTTGAATGGATCGCGCTATTGTGATGAGTGCGGAGCCGCCCTGTGGCTGGCAGGAAAATCGGGGGGATCGTCATTGCCGGGGGCTAAAAAGAACGGCTCGGATAATGGCGGAAGCAAAGATTCGACGGCTACAGTCGCACAATCAGCCGGGAAAAGGAGTGCGTCATTGATATCTGAGCAACAAACTGCGCCTCCCCCGGCCGGCTCCGGCAACAGCGTGCATGCGACGCTGGTGATAGAACGCGGCAGCTCTGCGGGAAAGCAATTTCCCCTGAATAATCAGGACGCCAATATTGGCCGTTGGGATGCGGACGGTGGGGTGTTCCCCGATGTCGATTTGGATTCAGATGATCCCGAAGCCAAGGTCTCCCGGCGTCACGCGCGCATTTCGTTACGCGATGGGCAATACGTGATCGAGGATTTGGGATCGACAAATGGAACTTTTGTAAATCGCGGGCATCGATTAGCACCCGGTGATCGTCAACCTCTGAAGGACGGTGACGAGATTATTGTCGGTAAAACTTTTTTGCGCTTTCGTGTTGCCAGGTAGCTGGTCCGCGGCCGGCGGTTTCGCGCGGCCTGGTGTTTTTTGCGGCTCCTCCAGCAATTAGCAAATGATCACTTGTTGTGAATGTGGCGCCAGCATAGGGGCGGATGAAAATTTCTGCGGCGGCTGCGGAGCTCGACGACCGCGCGACGACACCCCGGTTGTGTCTAATAGCGGAAACGTAAGCAGCCTAGATAACTCGCCCGGCGGCGGCTCAGATTATTCGCCTAAGTTCGCGGAAGACGGTAGCACCTTGATGGAAGATATAGTTCCGACGACTGGTGAGACGCCTGCTGAAAAGAACCGGGGCACCGGCGAGATTGCCGAGAGCGCCGAATTTTCGTCAAAGACTTCCCGCGTTGACTCCGTCCCGGACAAACGACCGAAACCCAAGGCACTCGCCGGTGGAAAAATCCTGAACGGCCGTTACGAGATCGTGCGCCGGATCGGCGGCGGCGGGATGGGCGCCGTATATCTGGCGAAAGATCGCAACCTGGGCGAGGCGCCCCGCGCCGTCAAGGAAATGATCGAGTCGCACATCGATGACTCACAACACGAAAAAGCGATTGCCGACTTCAAACGCGAGTCGCTGCTGCTCACGGAACTCGAACATCCTTCGATTCCGACTGTCTACGACTATTTTTACGACGACGCGTCGGAACGTTTCTATCTGGTAATGAAGTTCATTCCCGGGAGCGACCTGTCGTCGCGGCTGCGAAATGCGCCCGGCGGTCGCATCGACGAACCGACTGTGACTGAGTGGGGCATACAGGTGGCCGATGTCCTGCATTATCTGCACACGCGACCTCAATCCATCATCTATCGCGATTTGAAACCGGCGAACCTGATGATCGACAGCAACAGTAACCGCATCATGCTGATTGATTTCGGAATCGCGCGTTGGGTCAACAAGAAAGAGAAAGGCGTTACCGCAGTCGGCACCATGGGCTATGCGCCTCCCGAGTTATTCAGCGGTCAGGCCGATCCGCGCGTCGATATCTACAGCCTGGGAGCGACGATGTTTCACTTGCTGACCGGCTCAGACCCCCAGGACAACCCGCTGCTCATCTTTGACTTCACCAAGAATCCGCGCCCGCGCCAGATTAATCCCGCGCTCTCCAGCGAGATGGAGCGGTTGCTGACTCGGGCCGTCGAATACAAGCCGGAACACCGCTTTCAGTCAGGAGCAGAACTGCGCGACGCGCTCGCCAGTCATCTCGAGAAGTTGCGCTCGGGCCAGGTCAGTTATGGCGTCGCGGGGATCGACGTGGGTGGAGAAACCCAGCGCGTGGCGATCGTTTTTTGCGGATTTTGCGGGGGTCGGATCGCGGCTGATGATGTTTTCTGCGCGCATTGCGGTTCGCACCAGCCGATGGCTGGAGGATCCAGCGCGGCGCTGGCTCAGGCCCGCGCCACGGCCAAGCTGGTCGTCTCCGGCACGACCGAACTCGATGCTTCGTTCCTCTTGCAAAAGGACAGCAATCTCGTCGGGCGTACGGATCCGTTGTCGAACATTTTCCCGGAGGTGGATCTATCGCGGTTCGATCCACAGACTAAAGTCTCGCGCCGTCACGCTCGGATCTGGCGCGAAGGCGAAGCCTTCATGGTTGAGGATCTCGGCTCCGTAAACGGAACGGTAATCAATGATATCATTCGCCTGGAGCCCAGACAGCCGCGCCCCCTGGACAGTGGAGATCGTATTCGCCTGGGTGAAACCACTTTGCATTTCCTGGTTGGATAAGCCACATTACCGCGGCAACGTCCTCCATAAAGCAGTTACTAGAGTAAGGCCGCTGGACGGGCGAAAGTTTGTCAAGACTGCGAAAGAGAATAGAAAAGCCCGCATTCCCCTATGACCGCAAACGTTCAAACCGCAAAACTACCATCCGGCGCTGTGACAACCAGGTCTGAGACCCGCGCTCGGGTGCGCTTTCGGGCGCCCTTTGCTCTGCGGTGCGGGGCTTTGTTGATCGACTATATTTTGCTCGCGCTGATCATGGTTGTGAGTACGATGATCGCGCGTCTGATGGGCGGGGGCGCGCGGATGGCCGGCGGAACGGCGGAGAAAGTCGGAATCATTATTACTCTGATCGTCGCCGCCCTGGACCTGATAGTTTTGGCCGGATTGACCGGAAAGACTATCGGTAAGTGGACGACGGGTCTGAGCCTTGAGCGCACTGACGGCCGCCTGCCGGGAATTGGCCGGGCCGCGTTGCGTCACCTGGTGGGATATCCTTTGTCCCTACTGCCGCTCGGTCTGGGTTTTCTAATAGTGACAGTTAGTCCAACCGGCCGCGCACTGCACGACTGGATCGCCGGCACAATCGTCGTGCGTCGATCCATCGGGCCAATGGTCGCGGCGCGCAGACCGCGTCCGCAAAGCGCGCAGGTTTAGAGTTCCAACCTTCAGGTTGCTGATTGCTAAGCAAGCTAAAGCTTGAACTCTAAACAAACTATTTTATGGCTGAGCTGATCGTCAAATATCCGGATCGAGCCGCTGAACATTTTCAGATCAGCCGTTTGCGCGTCACGATTGGACGCTCAGCTCGCAACGATCTGTGTATTCCCGACCCTTTTGCCTCGCGTGTGCACGCCGAAGTGCGCAACGAAGGTGACGAATACTTTCTCCAGGATCTGGGATCGGCCAACGGCACTCTCTACAACGGATCAGTAGTCGAAACTCCCATCACACTCTCTCGCGGTGGCCGGATTCAGATCGGCGAGACCGAAATCGTTTTCAATGACAGTCCGTTCCCGCTCAGTAGCGGAGCAACGATGATTACCGACAATTCGACGTCGATTCCGGAAGCGACGATCGCCCTGTCTTCGGCCGACCGGACCACCTCGGGCCTGTTCGAAGCAATTGAAGGCGCGCGGACTCAATCCGAGGAGACTGCTGCAAACCGCCCCGCACATCAAAGCGATCTGCTGGCTTTGATCAGCAAGGTCGGCGTGGCCCTGCTGGCCTCAGTCACCTTAAACGAAACTCTTGAACAGGTGGTTAGTTTGGTGTTCGAAGCTGTGCCGGCAGATCGGTGCATGGTGATGATGCGCGACGAAAAGAGTCCCGAGCTTAAGGTAGCGGTGGCTCGTTTGCGCGATCGCATCGGTGAAATCGGCGAAATTCGAATCAGCCGTTCCGTGATCGACGAAGTCGTTACCAATGGCAAGTCCGTCTTGACTTCCGACGCCCAGGCTGATCCGCGCTTTGCCGGCGGCACTGTAATGCTGCAAGGCGTGCGATCAGTTCTGGCTGTGCCGCTGGGAGTTGGGGCGAATGTTTTCGGTATTATTTATGCCGACTCTCCGCTGGCCGAAGGGCGCTTTACCGAAGATCACTTAAAAGTCCTGACGACGCTGGCTTCGGTCGCCGCCATTCGCGTCGAGAACGCGCGTTTGACCGAGGAGCAAATGGAACGCGAGCGTTTGGAACGCGAGCAGCAAGTCGCCAGCGAAATTCAGCAGCGGTTTCTGCCGGCCACGGCGCCCGTGGTCGCCGGTTATGAATTGCAGGGCATCAGTTTTCCCTGTTACGAAATCGGCGGCGATTATTACGACTTTATTCAGCGGGAAGACGGCCGGCTGGTGGTCGCCCTCGGCGATGTTTCCGGCAAAGGCACCGCGGCTGCATTGTTGATGTCGTCGCTGCACGCGGCGATACACGCGCAGGCCGACATCCACAACTCTCTGGCGAAGACCATCGGCGCCGTCAATCGTTATCTGGTCGAGAGCATCCCGGCCAATCGATTCGTCACACTTTTTTATGCTGAGCTGGATCCCAAAACCGGTGGGTTGGCCTTCCTCAATGCTGGTCACAACCCGCCGCTCATTGTTCATTCGGGCGGGACTATGGAGCAGTTGGCTGCGGGCGGTCTGCCGTTGGGCATTATGCCGAACGCGGATTTTCGTGAAGGGCGCACGCAACTACGCTATGGCGACGTGCTGGTGATTTATTCGGACGGGGTGTCGGAAGCCTGCAACCCAGCCGGCGAGGAGTTTGGTCCCACGCGGCTTTACGAAGTGGTCGCACGGAACATGGACGCTTCCGCTGGCGGCATCCGCGATCGGATCGAATCTGCGCTTACCAAATTCTGCCAGGGCACGCCCGCTGCTGACGATATCACTCTGGTAATCTGTAAACGCCTGGCCGAATCAGCGGAAGTTGCCGCCGCCGTGGGAACTTAGATCGCGGAAACCGCCGCGGCTTCGCGCGCTGACCGATCTTTATTCGCTCGCTCCGCAGGCTCAGATCTTCTGGCTTCACCCTGCCATCTATTTAACTCTAATCCCAATACTCTGCATGCTCAGCGTCCTGCGTGACCCAGATCGTAATCGCGTAGCGTCGGCCGTGCTGGATGGGCGTCACTTCATGCTGATAGTTGCGGTCGCACATGAATCCAACCAGCATCCCCGCTTGCGGAATGATCTCTTGCTCAAAAGCAGGGAAACGTAAGACTCCGCCCTCGTAGTCAATACCGCTATTGTTCAGGTAAAGCAGAGCCGCGCTGTAATGATATGAGGTATGGTTGGGAGTCCAGACGCCGTCATCATTGCATGACTCGCTGTCAGCGTGCGGCGGGAGGCAGTCACCCACTCGCATTTCAGCAGCGAGCGTAAAATCTATATAAGTCGGGCCGGCGAGACCATAGTGCTGCCGCAAAGCATCTGTCGCGCGCTGGCGAATTTCGCTAATCTGGTCGCTGACTCCTTCTATCCCTGCCCGCTTAATAGCTATGCCACAGATTGAGGTGCGATGTTCATACCTGCGGACGTAATCGTCCGCCTTCGTGTATGTCTCTGAGATTTGTTGCAAGCCTGCGATCAAGTTCCCGCACAAAGTCTCAGAGAGAAATCCATGCCGAATCAGCAACATCTGAAGAGTTCCGATCGATTCTGAATCAATGGTTACGGCTGACTGTTTGCGGCGATTCTTGCCTCATGGCATCAGGCACGTCTGCGTCCCACGGATTGAAATACCGCATAGGCAAAATCCAATCACCGAAGATATATTAGTTGGCGCTAACCAACCTCTTGCTTTATGGACAACTATCGCATCGTCGTCGCGGCAGAGAATACACCCTACGCAGCCTGGCAAGCCAAATTGTTCTGCTTCTCTTGTCTGCGCTATGTGCAGCATTCACCGCTGATAATCGTCCACGAGTCAGGCGGTGAATTGCACGCTGATTATCAAAGCATCATCCAGGCCGGCGGCGCGGTGCAGACTGTCCCGAACTATAGAACCACCGCGCACGGCGACGATTACTTTCCCCGAAACACGGCGGGCACCTTACTACATGCCGCTGAACTGTGTAACGGGCAAAATGAATTCATAGTGCTCTGTGATCCGGACATGATTTTTGTGCGCCGGCCGGACTTCCCCTCGACCCTCACCGGCGATTTCTACGCCTACATGAATTATGACCGAGAGGTGGTGGACATAGCAGCACAGGCCATGGGCGTTACCAGAGAAATGATCGAAGCGCAGAAGCGGGAACTGAGTTGCGGCGTGCCGTATGTCATCCCCGTTTCAGAAGCGGGGCGCCTGGCCGAATTGTGGCTCGAAGCGATTGATGCCTTCCCCCCCCGCCGCTGGGAAGATCAAATGTACGCGTTTGGATTGGCCGTTGCCAAAATGGACCTGAAAGTTACTCTGACCCAGTTTGCAGACCATAATTACTGGCCCGACAATCGTGTCGAGAGAGCGATGATCCATTACTGCTATGGCGACGAACTCTGGACGAAGCGCAACTTCTTGACCGAAGAAGAGGCCCAAACAGTCTGGGAACCTCCGCCGGCCGGCCGCCAAGGCACGATCATATGGGAAGTCTTCCACCAACTCAGAGAAGCCAAAGACTTCTATAACAGGCTCGGATGATGGCGGTGTGAATCTGCCCGGCAAGAAGAGCTGGTGGCCGAGTGCCACTTAAGGTCAACCCTCTCTGCTCACCAGCATTCTCGTCTATCCAAGCTTAGCTTCAGCTGTAACCGGTTGTTGGCGACTCCGGGATCTCGGGTTTGGGCGGACGGTCCGGGATCTCGGGCTTTGGCGGGCGGTCCGGGATCTCGGGCTTCGGCGGACGGTCCGGGATCGGCGGCACCTCGGGCTTGGGCGGACGGTCCGGGATCGGCGGCGCGCTCAGGTTCTGACCCGATGAATGGGGAAAGTCTTGATGTTGGGTTTCCATTCGCTAATCCTCCTTCGGAACTGTGGGGCTTTGCAGCCCGGGAAGGTGTTACTGAGAAAATCCTTTTGCTAGAGTCGGGCGCAGCTTACAGCATGTATCCGGCTATTTCAATCTATTGTCATCTCAGGCCGTTGGCGAGAAAGAGGGTCGTTAGATTGCGGCGCATCTCGTAGACATACGACTTACCGTCAGGAGTCAGCAGGATTTTAGGAGCTAGAATCAGACCGGCACGATCGCCGGGCATTACTTCTTTGACTATCTCTCTGTGCCCGCTGATCGGATCGAGGCGGTAAACCCGGATCGGCAGCTCTTCGGCCCCGCGCACATAAACCATCTGGCCGCCGCTACTCCAGCCTATTACTTTCTCTCCTTCCGCGAGTCCGGCGAAAGGACGTGGATCTCCTCCGTCAATGGGGTAAAGAAAAGTCTGATGGCTGGCATTCGCGGCAATGACGAACTTACCATCTGGCGAAACCTGGGTTCCCACCACTCCTTCGGGCGTCACCGGGCGTGCCTTTGCGCCCTCGCTGATTTCCTGGACATAACAACGCATGGGCCGGCCCGGCTCTCTGCCGGTGAAGAGAATGCGCTTGCCGTCTGGAAACCAGGTCGCGACGCTATACTCCTCGATTCCGCCGCGTTCCATCGTCCTGGGCTGGCCCGTTCCGGTGGGCAGGATCACGATCTGGGGAGGTGTGTGGAGCACCGTTGCCGCCCACTTTCCGTCCGCAGAGAGAGATGTGGCCGCTCCTTCCCCGAGGCGGATGGCGGGCGACCCGTCCGTCCTTCGCACGTAGGACGTATAATTGATCCCGCTTCCCTCGCCGAAATACGAGAAGATGAACATCTTCCCATCAGCTGAAAGATCGAAAATCGAGACACTGTCCAGCCAGGAAAGATCTCGCTCCTTGGTCTCATTTGGGCCCAGACCGATGATGTCGGTTGTGAAACTGCCGCGCGCCAGCAGTACGCGACCGTCTGGTGAAATGTCATGCAGCATAAGGCCGATTGGCGCGCGCGCAACCACGCGTTCACGGCCTGAGAGATTAACCGCATAAAGCGACGGCGCTTCGCCGCCTTTGGTCGCCGTGAACCAGACTTCATTTCCACTCGGCGACCACGCCAACCCTTCCTCAGCGCCCCAATCACCCGACAGCACCTTCTTATTACCGGCCAGATCCACCACCGCCACTGAGCCGCGATCATCACCCTCTATCTGGTGGTTCAGAAAGGCTATGAGATTTCCTTTGGGCGAGATTCGTAAATGGCCGATCCAGCCATCTGTTTCATAGAGGACCTTGCCGATGGGATATTCAAGTCGCCGTCGTTCTCCGACGTTGTGAACGACTGCCAGTTCTTTTCCGTCGGGAGACCAATCCGCCTCGACCACGTTTTCCAGAATCTCGCGCGGAGCGCCGCCCATAATCGGCAGACGGGCCAAAGTGCCCACGCCCATATAGAAGCTGATGCGCCGGCGATTGAGCAGAACGGCCATCTCGCCGGCAGACGAGATGGAAAGCACCGCTGCGTTGCTCAATTCGAGCAGGCGCGATTCCAGCGCTTCCAGGCGCATTGAATAGCACTCGTCGCCGCCTCCTCCCCACGCCGTGCTATACAGGACGGTCCGGCTATCCGGCGCGAACCTGGCCGACCAGATTGTTCCACGCCTGAACGTCAACTGTTGATATGAGGGCAACGGCTTATCAGAAAATGCCCGGCCCGCAAGAATGCCTCCAACTGTGACCAGCGCGAGCAGAGCCAGGCCGGCGAATAGGGGCCACAAACTTCGTCTACGCGCTCGCTTTGGCTCGATGACTTTCGTGTCGGCGCTGGTCATTCCTGATAGTGCTTCGATCGCGTAGCTTACATCGCTGGCCGATTGAAACCGGTCGTCAGGTCTTTTCTCAAGACAGCGCTTCACGATCCGATCCAGAATCCCGGAGAGACTGTGATTCGAGAGCTCGACCTCAGGCGGATCGTCGTTGAGAATCGCGCTGATGATGTCCGCCGAAGATTCCCCATCAAGCGCCCGCTTGCCTGTCAGCATCTCATAGAAGACCAATCCGAAAGAGAAGATATCTGACCGATAATCTACGAGGTCGTGCCGGCCGCGCACCTGCTCTGGCGACATGTAGGAAATGGTTCCCATGACGATGCCAGGGGCAGTTTTAGGTCTTACCGTTGGAGCTTCGGATCCAATCGGGCTCTGTTCACCGGCAGTGACCAGCTTGGCCAGGCCGAAGTCCAAAATCTTGACGTGCGTGTCTTTGGTGATGAAGATGTTTTCCGGCTTGAGGTCCCGATGGACGATGCCTTTCTCATGCGCCGCCGCCAAACCGCGCAGAATTTGCACGGCATACTCGAGCGCCTTGCGCACAGAAACACTCTCTACCTCAGTACGTTCATGCAGCGTCTGTCCTTCCAATAGTTCAGACACGACATAGAAAGAGCCTTCGTCGGAACCGACGTCGAGGATGGAGAGAATATTTGGATGGTTGAGCCTGGCGAGCGCCAGCGCTTCCTGTTTGAAGCGGCTCAGTCTATCTGCGTCCTCGGAAACATCCGCCGGCATGACTTTGACGGCCACGTTGCGGTCGAGCGCGGTGTCGTGAGCAGAATACACAACACCCATTCCGCCCTTGCCGATGAGCGAGCGAATTTCATAACGTCCGAGTCGCGTGCCAATATCAACACTCATTGTGTCGCGCTGCTTCTGGCTCAGTGCCCGGTATTTCTTAAATGTAACTTGGTCAGGACAAGTCGCAGAGTGCTCCGGCATGATACGCCTTTAGTGCCGGTGAATATAAGCACTACCCAGCAGCGGGCTTGAGAGGTCATTTCGCTTCAGCCGGTTCGCATCATCCGCCGGGGCCTGCTAGAAAACCGTTCGTTTGTGAGCGCGCGTTTTGGTTTCCAAGCTAAAACGGGGCTCGATTCCCTCGGTACGGCCTGCGACCCTGGCTGCGACATATTCGCCCACCACGGGCCCATGTTTGAAGCCGTGGCCCGAACCCCCGCCCACCAACCAGACGTTATTAAGCTCGGGATGAAGATCGACGAGGAAGTCTCCGTTGGCAGTGTTCTCGTACTGGCAAACACGCGTTTCACAGACCGGCGCGTCCCTCAGCCCGGGTAAGCGCCGGGCCAGACAGCAGCGCACCTCATCGAGGCCCGCGGTCGTAACAATTCGATCTCCGGTGTCAGGGTCAAACGAGGGGCCGTGATGATCGATCGCGATCTTGACGCCGCGTCCATCAAGATCAGGTAACCCATAAACTTCATCTTTAAAGTCGATCCAGGTGGGCAACGACGGTGAGGCAAAGCTCGAGCCCGCGGGAGTGCCGAAGAAAAATACCTCCTGTCTCGTCGGTTGAATTCGATCCGTCAACAGGTCAGGAAACATCTTCGGCAGCCAGGGACCACAAGCGAAGATGTAATTTGCAGCCGAGATGCGGCGGCCGGTTACGGTTTCAATGTAACCGAGTTTTCCTCCGCTGGCAGGGCCCTCCGGCGCCCTTACTGCATCCCGCAAATACTCAACGCCAGTCTTAATTGCCACGAAGGTAACGGCCTGCACCGCACGACGTGCAATGAGCACTCCGCTGTCAGGTTCGAACAGAGCCCAGGCGATTTGATCGAGCCCGATCTGAGGATAACGTTGCCTGACTTCCGAAGTGGTTAACTTCTCAAAAGGGATCGCGAACCGCTCCAGCGTCTCGGCGCACTTGCCCGGATACGGATCGTCTTCATAGGCCAGCCACAACACACCGGTTCGATGAAAGAGTCTTTGATCAATCCGCGCGAACAATTCCTGCCAAAGCCGCAGGGCCTTTTGCGCCGAGCGCGTGTAGATTTCATCAGCGCCATAACCCATCCGAATGATGCGCGATTCGCCACCGGAACTTGAACGACTGTGGCCCGGACCGTGAGCGTCGATCAGAATAACTCGCTGCCCGGATCGTTGCAGCTGATAAGCCGTCCACGCGCCAAACACTCCTGCGCCTACAACCGCCACATCATAGGTGCTGCTGTTCATTGCTGGTCGAAGAAGGCAGTGCCGCTCTTCAGGTCACCGGTAAAGCAGAAACCAAACAGACACCAAAGCATAGTGGTCCAACCTATGTACACAAACCTCTCGATCATGATGGACCGAACATTTTTAACCCACTGCGCGGACAACGTGTTGCGGCATAATACATCTTTCGAGCGTGTGATCAAGATTCGTTGAGTAGCTTATCCTCACATGAGGGGCCAGCGATCAGCCGCATCACAGCGTGCCCGATGGCCACAATACCGACATAGGCTGCGGCGTCTGCAAGGATGGGTGCAACGCCCGGTGCGAAGACCATCCACGCCGGGAACGTCGCCGCGAACAGGTAATCCCTTGGCGGGCCGATGATCGCCACAATACAGATGAACACGGCCAGCCCGCGCCAACCAAACCGGCGGGCCAACCGCCAGGTAACCAGGTAGATTGGGGTAACAGAGATTGCCAACCCGAGGTAGAAGAGCGGCAGGAAGTACGGCGGCGTCCAGAAGATGGGCACGCGCCACAGCTCCAACGCGTTGCCGAGGATGATCGCGCCCAACCCGAAAACCCCGACGGCAGCTCCACCAACGACGGCCCCCAGGATGCGCCGCGAAGTTGCCCGCGTGAAGTAGCCGACGGCAACCAACTCAATCAGGTATGCGCAGGTCACCAAGACAAGTTGCGGCGTTGTCATGTGCTCCTCTGCTTCCTAAATCCTAATATGCAAGACTGCACCGAATGATACGCCTTTAGAGTTTGTGATCAATCATCGTTCTGATCCTCGTTTCCTTGACACTGCTCGCGACGCTCACTTAGTCTTGGTTCGATCGCGGCATTAGGCTTTGCCGCTTCCTGCCCTTATGATTTGTACTCCATTGTCCGAAAACTGTTTATGATCAAAAACGAAATCATCAACCTGATTAGGGATAAGCGCGCGCACGTCGGAGTGATTGGGCTCGGCTATGTCGGGTTGCCGCTGGCGACTGAATTTGCCAGCCGCGGATTTAACGCCACGGGATTCGAAGTCGACCAAAAGAAGGTCGAGCAGATCAACGCCGGCCAATCGTACATCGGCGATGTTTCCACCCAGCAAGTCAAAGAGCAGGTCGACGCCGGCCGGCTGCGGGCCACCATCGACTTCAATCACTTAAAAGAGTGCGACGCAATCATCATTTGCGTCCCGACGCCGCTACGCAAGACGAAAGAGCCCGACGTTTCTTTCATCCTGGCAGCTGCCGAAGAAATCAAACAGCGTCTGCGACGCGGGCAGTTGGTGATTCTCGAATCGACAACCTATCCCGGCACAACCGACGAAGTATTGTTGCCCATGTTGGCAGAGACTGGTCTGAAACTGGATGAAGATTTCCTGCTGGCTTTCTCGCCTGAGCGCGTCGATCCGGGCAATCCCGAATTTCAGACTCATAACATTCCGAAAGTTGTCGGCGGGGTCACCGACGATTCGACAGAGACTGCAACCACCCTCTATTCGCAAATCGTGAAGGACGTTCATTCCGTCAGTTCGGCGCGCGTCGCCGAAGCAGCCAAGCTGCTGGAAAACACTTTTCGCGCGGTGAACATCGGCATGGCTAATGAAATGGCCCGGCTCTGCTATGCGCTGAACATCGACACCTGGGAAGTGATTCGCGCGGCCGCCACCAAGCCGTTTGGGTTCATGCCTTTTTATCCCGGCCCCGGCATCGGCGGGCACTGCATCCCGCTCGACCCGCATTATCTTTCGTGGAAAGCGCGGCAACATGGTTTCGATTCGCGCTTCATCGGGCTGGCTGAGGAAGTGAATTCGCGTATGCCTGAGCACGTGGTCCAGTTAGTAGCCGATGGTTTGAATGACGATAGTAAAGCCATGAAGGGCTCGCGCGTCCTGGTCCTGGGCGTGGCCTACAAGCGCGATATCGACGACGTGCGCGAGAGCCCGGCGCTTTCCATCATCGACCGGTTGCGCAGCAAGGGCTGCGAGGTGCGCTATCACGATCCCTTTGTGCGCGAGATCCGTTTTGACGACGCACACACGGACAGCGGCGGCCAGCCAATGTCGTCGGTGCAACTAAATGACGAAGAGATCCAATCGTCGGACTGTGTGCTGATCGTAACCAATCACAGCCAGATCGATTACCGGCGCATCATCGCCCTGGCGCCGTTGATTGTCGACACGCGCAACGCGCTCAACGGGGATTTGCGGCGCCATAGCCAGGCGCGGATCATTCGTTTGTAGCTTTTTCTTTTAGCCCTCTCCCTCTGGGAGAGGGTTGGGTGAGGGCCTGAGCGAGAAACCTGGCTTGTTCGAACTTTGTCGTCGGTAAACACGACGGCTGATCAAAACAAATACTTCTCGCTAAGCTTCGCACCCTCTCCCCTGACCCTTCTCCCAATGGGAGAGGGGAATGTTACCCATCAATAAACGCCCGCTGCCACAACTCGAAAGTCAGCAACTGAAAAACCTGCAGGTTGTAGTCTTCTCTGCCGGAAAGGTTCGCCTCGATCACGCGCTGCACTTCCTCCGGGCGGAAAAGACCGCGCCGGTTGACCGTTTCTGCTGACAACAGATCATCCACCATCGGCCGCAAAGGACCGCGCAGCCATGAACGAATGGGCGCGCCGAATCCGGCCTTCTTTCGCCATACAACTTCACGCGGCAAAAGTTCTTCGGCGGCGCGCTTGAGGATGTACTTGCGCTTCAGTCCGCGCAGCTTCAAGTCGGGCGGCATGCGCGCGGTCAGTTCCAGCATCTCCTGATTGAGAAAAGGCACCCGCACTTCCAGGTTCGCAGCCATCGATGTCTTGTCCGTAGTCATGAGATTCAGGCACGGCAAAAACGTTTTCAGATCGACGTAAAGCAATTGGTTGAGCGGCGCTGCGTTTTTCACCCGCGCGAAATAGCCGCGGTGGGCACTATAGGCATCCTGGCCCTGAGTAACCCCGCACATCTCCTCCGCATAGAGTCGCGCTTTCGCTTCATCGGTAAAATAAGTCCCATAGCCAAGATAACGATCCTCGAAATCCAATGCCGCGCTGCGCGCGAATTTCTTCGCGTTGCGCAGCGGCGCAGTCAGCTTTCCCGGCAGCCCGCCTGGCAAAGTGTGCGCCAGTGCTTTCATCACCGGCCGTCTGAGCATCTGTGGCACCGGATCAAACGCGCCGGCAATCTTCATCGCCAATTGCCGCGGATAACCCGCAAAGACTTCGTCGCCGCCCATCCCTGAAAGCATTACAGTCAATGTCTCGCGCGCCGCTCGCGACACCAGATAGCTGGGAATCGCCATATCGATCGCCGGCTCGTCCATGTGGTAGACAAGCTTTGGCAACAGCTCAGTTACGTCAGGTTGCAGCATGATCTCGTGATAGTCGGTGTCCAGTTGTCGATTTACGCGGCGGGCCCAATGAACGTCATCGGGAATAATTTCATAGCGCAGGTCCTCGGCTGCGATGCCGATGGTGTACGTGCCAATGCGACGGCCATCGCTGTGGTGCTTCATCATCGCCACGATCGTCGACGAATCAATTCCGCCCGAAAGAAACGAACCCAACGGTACATCTGCGACCATCTCCAGTTTCGTGACGCGATCGAGGGTCTCCAGGACTTGCTCTCGCCACCAGGACTCGCTTCTTCCTTCTTCAATCTCATCAAAAGAGATGTCCCACCACTCGCGCACGATCAATTGATCGTTGCGCCAGGTTACGATATGACCGGGCGGAACTGTCTTGATTCCTTGAAAGAGAGTGTTCGGATCAGGCACCCACAGGAATGTCAGGAACTGGTGCAGCGATTCCCGATCAAGCTGAGCTTTGACCAGGCCGCTGGCCAGGATCGACTTCGCCTCGGAAGCGAATACGAGCGAAGCATCATTTGAAGGAGGCCCTCCCTGACGGTCGGGCTTCGGAGTTGCGTAATAGAGTGGCTTGATTCCGACACGATCGCGTACCAGAAAAAGGGTCCGTTCTTTCTCGTCCCAGAGCGCGAAAGCAAACATGCCGTTCAGCCGCGGCAGACAATCCTCGCCCCATTCCGCCCATGCGGAGATGAGCACCTCAGTGTCTGTCTGGGTGCGAAAGGTGTGGCCTTTGGTCGCGAGTTGATCCCGCAACTCGCGATAGTTGTAAATCTCGCCGTTGAGAATCAGGATCAGGCTCCCATCGTGAGAAACCATCGGTTGGTGTCCGGCGCTGCTGGTGTCAATGATTGACAAACGGCGATGGCCAAAGCACACGCATCTTCCCAACCCTG